>Ga0180432_10004019_pt1 | contig 20537 bp, 18 predicted proteins | sample SS_ome_10_FD_132414 | JGI IMG/M metagenome (GOLD analysis project Ga0180432, IMG submission 132414) | Hypersaline lake sediment archaeal communities from the Salton Sea, California, USA - SS_1_MS_2 metaG | ecosystem: Environmental > Aquatic > Non-marine Saline and Alkaline > Hypersaline >...
AAGAACAAGCCGGGCAAGTTCATGGAGTTTACCGTGCTTGAAACCGAAATGAAAAACCAGAAGGGCGAGGTGGTGATCAAGGCCCGCTCGACCCTGGTTGAGAGATAGGAGGGAGCAATGGCCAAGGAACTCTACTATGACGACGTAAACGTCGGCGATCAGATGCCGTCGTTCACCTCTGACCCGATTAACAGGACGCACCTGGTGCGCTATGCAGGCGCCTCCGGAGACTTCAATCCCCTGCATCATGACAACACGTTTGTCGCCATGTTCGGGATGGAGCGGGTCATCTCCCACGGCATGCTGGTGATGGGTATCACCGGCAGGGCCATCACCGAGTGGGTACCCCAGAAATACCTGAAGAGCTTCAAGGTGCGCTTTTCGGGCATGACCGAGCCGTGCGACCTGAACGACATGGAAAACACGTCGGCCCGGGCTACCGTAACGGTGACCGGCACGGTCACGGAAAAGAAGGAAGAGGGCGGCGACAACCTGATCGTCTGCGAGATACAGACCGCCGACGCCCTGGGCGGCGTGAAGATCACCGGGTCATTCTCGGCGGCGCTTCCCAAAAAGTAACAAGTGGAGGAATCCCGCGTGGCCCCATAACGGGGTGAGTGACGGAGGTCTCATCTACAGATGAAGACCAAGTTGTCCGTCCTATCCCAGCCGGGGGCGGGAATTATATACTAAAACCCTCAGTATCCAGAATCACAACACGAGGAGGAATGCATTATGGCTGATATCTCTTTTGACGGTCGCGTAGCGATCGTAACCGGCGCCGGCGCCGGCCTGGGCAAGACCTACGCCCTGGAGCTGGCCAAGCGGGGCTGTAAGGTAGTAGTGAACGACCTGGGCGGCGCCCGGGACGGCACAGGCGGCAGCAAGGCCGCAGCGGACACGGTGGTAGATGAAATCAAGGCCGCCGGCGGCGAAGCCGCTCCCAACTATGACAATGTCGCCACCGTTGACGGCGGCAAGAACATCGTCAAGACCGCCGTGAACAACTTCGGCAAGGTCGACATCGTTATCAACAACGCCGGTATCCTCAGGGACAAGAGCTTCGTCAAGATGGAAGAGTCCAACTGGGACGCCGTTGTTGGCGTGCATCTGAAGGGCGCGTACTGCGTGACCCAGCCCGCCTTCGCAATCATGCGCGAAAACGGCTTCGGCCGGGTGGTGCTGACCACGTCCGGCGCCGGGCTCTACGGCAACTTCGGTCAGACCAACTACGCCGCGGCGAAGATGGGCCTGATCGGCTTCCAGAACGCCCTGAAGATCGAGGGTGCCAAGTACAACATCAAGATCAACACCATCGCCCCCGTGGCGGCCTCTCGTTTGACCGAGGACGTGATGCCCCCGGAATTCTTCGAGAAGCTCAAGCCCGAGTTCGTCACCCCGCTGGTGGTGTATCTCAGCTCCGAGGCCTGCGAGGATTCCGGATACATCTTCAACTGCGGCATGGGCTGGTACAGCCGGACCGCCATCCAGATGGCCAAGGGGACCCTCATCGGAGACGGCTCCCGGGACATTACTGTCGAGGAAATCCGAGACAGCTGGGGGAAAATCACCTCATTGGACGGCGCGAAGGAAGTCGGAAGCGTCCAGGAGACCTTCGGCGAAATGCTGCCGCTCATTCAGAAGTAGTTTTTTGTGCGTGTCGGGGCGGAGAAGACCTCTCCGCCCCTCTCTTTGGTGGTGTGTCTCATGAAAATTGGAATCATCGCCGACATCCACGGGAATATTCCGGCACTGAACGCGGTACTTTCACAGATGCCGGAGGTGGAGATGATTCTTCTGGCCGGAGATTTGGCCGGCAAGGCCTCGAGCCTCGCTCGGGTCTTTCGCATCATCGATGAGTACAACATGATATATATCAGGGGCAATCACGAGGAGGTGGCCGAGGATTACTTTCGTCGCTTTGGTGGAGACGAGGAGACAGAAAAGGCGATCCGACGCATCGGAGCCGTTCCCGCCTCCCGGGAGGTCGATGCGGGCGGCCTGCACATGCTGATGGTCCACGGCAGTCCCTGGAATGAGACGAGCGAGTATATCTACCCGGAGTACGAGGCTTTCGGGCGCTTCGACGACCTGGGATATGACTGTGTCATCTTGGGACATACACACATACCAATGGTAATCGATACCGGGAAAACATTGATCATCAATCCGGGATCGGTAGGGGAGCCGATGGTCCAGGACCCCCGACCGTCATACGCCGTTCTGGATACCGACGAGAGAAGGGCGGAGATTCATCGGGTTCCCGATTTCGTGGAGACAAGGCGCGTCAGGTCGGTCACCCCCTTTCGATGGGGGAGGTCCATTCCGGAGGAGACCGCTCGGGCCTGGGGGATCGAAATCAAGAAATAAGGATGTATTTTATCTATATATCGTCATCATACCGAATTTTCAGTTTTCTATTGGAAGAGGTGAGAGATGTCACTGCTTGAGAAGATGTATACAGAAGACCACAGAATATTCAGGGAGGCCCTGAAGAAGTATTTGGCGGACAACGTCACACCGTATGCCGATGAATGGGAAAAGGCAGGGATCGTCCCCCGGCAGGCGTGGGAGGATTTCGGAGCCCAGGGATTCCTGTGTTCCTGGCTGCCCGAGGAATACGGAGGCTCCGGGGTGGGATTTGAGTATTCGGTCATCACCCTGGAGGAGATTTCCCGGACGAAGCAGTCCGGCTTCGCCGTGGGTCTCCACAGCGACGTGGTGGTGCCCTATATCTATTCCTACGGCACGGAAGAACAAAAAAAGAAATGGCTCCCCGGCACCGCCACCGGAGAGACCATCACCGCCGTCGCCATGACGGAGCCGAACGCCGGATCGGACTTGGCAGCGATGAGAACCACCGCCATCAAGGACGGCGACGAGTACGTCATCAACGGTCAGAAGACCTTTATCTCCAACGGAATTCTCTGTGACCTGTGCATTATCGCCGCGAAGACCGATCCGAAGGCGGATCCGCCGTACGCCGGCATCAGCCTGCTTGTGGTGGAGGATGGAACCCCGGGCTTTAGCAAAGGGAACAATTTTGAAAAGATCGGCATGAAGAGCCAGGACACCGCGGAACTTTTCTTCGACGACTGCCGGGTGCCTGCCAGCAATCTCCTGGGCGAAGAGGGAGGCGGATTCAAGTACCTGATGGAGAAGCTTCAGCAGGAGCGTCTCTTTGCGTCCTGGGGATCCCAGGTGCTGGCGGAGGTGGCCCTGGAGGAGACCATCGAGTACTGCCGCAGCCGCGAGGCCTTCGGACGGCCGATCTCAAGATTGCAGCACAACTCCTTCAAGCTGGCTGAGATGGCCACGGATATAGAGATAGGACGGACCTTTCTGGAGAAGCTGACGCTGGATCACATGGAGGGGAAAGACGTCGTCAAACAGGTTTCCATGGCGAAATACTGGGTCTGCGAGATGGCCAACCGCATCGTTCAGCAGGGCGTGCAGCTCCACGGCGGATACGGCTACATGGAGGAGTACCTCATCGCCCGACTCTTCAGGGATGTCCGGGTGCATACCATATACGCCGGTACGACCGAGGTCATGAAGCTGATCATCTCTCGGCTGATGGGCCTGTAGCGGGTATGTGTACTCCCCGCGAGGGGAGTGGATGTATTGAGAATTGAGATTTAAAAAGACCCCTTCGCACCGCGAAGGGGTCTTTTTTATTCATCATCGGGAACATCCGGGAACTCGGGCTTTTTCCCTGAGAGGAACGCCGATATCCCTGTGACGCACTCGCCGGCGGCGATGAGCTCCGACGCCCGCTCCGTCTCCAGGTCCAGGGCGTCCGGGAAAGGGAGATCGGCGCTCTCCCTGATGACCGAGAGCGCTGCCCGCACCGACCGGGGACCGTTCTGGGCGATGGACCGGGCCGTCTCCAGGGCAGAATCGAGGCACTTTCCGGTTGGGCTGACCCGGTTGACCAGCCCCAGGGCGAGGGCCTCGTCGGCCCGGACCTTTCGGGCGGTGAGGATCAGGTCCGCGGCGACGGCGGGTCCCGCGATACGCCGCAGGGCCACCCCGCCCCCCCAGTCCGGTATCAGGCCCATGCGGACCTCGGAGAAACAGATCACCGCATCCAGGTCCATGATCCTGATATCGCATCGCATGGCAAGCTCTGCCCCGCCGCCGTAGGCGAGGCCGCCTATGGCGGCGATGAGCGGGACCGGCAGGGACGCAAGGGCGTCCACGGCCCGGCGGATACGCAAGAGGAGCCGTCGGGCCGCATTGACGTCGTTGTTGCCGACGGCTGCGGAGAAATCCTGGATCTGGGGATTATCGGGATTGACGTCCATCCCGGCGCAAAACGCCCCGCCTGGGACACCGGTGATGATCACCGCCCGAGGGAGGCGATCTTTCAGGATACACGCCGCCTCCTCGAGGCCCGCCCACATGGTCTCATCCATGGCGTTCCTTTTATCGGGACGATTCAGGGTAACCTGGGCGATATGTTTTTGAGGCTCATGGTAGGAAACAACGACTCCGTACTCATTCATCGTTTTGTCCTGATACGAATAGAAGAGTGTGCATCGATACCCCGGCGCCGATCCCGCCACCGGGGCCGTTCGGGGGTGGAAGCACGCCGAACTCATGAATCATCACGGCGTGTTCACAAGGAAGGGTTTCTATATAAGCAGTAAGGCGTTCTTTTTCGATTCCGATTTCAGCTCCAGAAGGCCGTTGAAAAAGTCGACGACATGCTGCGCCACGATATCCTTTTCCACGTCCCAGGTGATGATGTGGTAGGAGTTTTCCAACCATATCATCCGGGTATATTCCGAGGAAACGCCGTTGAGAATGATATCCGGATTGTCGGCGGGGACCACGTGGTCGTTCTTCGACTGCATCAGAAGCAACGGAGCCGTCACCTTGTCGAGCCGCCGTTTCGTCTTCGCCATAAACTTGAGCATCTCCATCCCCGCTCGGATGGGGGAGTGGCTGTAGGTGACCAGCTCTTTCTGGGTTTCCAGGTCGCTGATGTCCGGTCCGCCCCGCTTTTTCAGGGCCGGAAGGAACGTCAGTCCCGGCAGGTAGGTGAAGAGGGCGTAGATGAAGTTGACCAGCCTCGTGTGGAGCTTCACGGGCGCCGCCAGGATCGCCGCCCCCAGGGGACGATGCCCCCGGCTCATCAGGTAGAGTCCCAGGGTTCCCCCGGCGGACATACCCACGATAAAAACCTCCGTGTACTGGGCCTCGAGAAATTCGTAGAACAGCTGCACCGTGGTGTACCAGTCCCGCCAGCGGGTTTTGTCCAGGTCCTGGACCCGGCAGCCGTGCCCAGGGAGCCTGGGGGCGAGGACGGTGAATCCGGCCTCGTTGAGCTTTTCGCCCAGATAACGAACCTCGTAGGGGGTGGCGGTGAAGCCGTGGACCAACAGGCAGGCGTATTCCCCTCCCCGGAAGAAGAAGGGTTCGGAGCCTTTCATGTACTTCGATTTCATGGGAGCTGTCCGTTCCGGTGTCGTATCAGAAATAGTCTCTATACATGCACATTACGTCGTTTCGGCGGTTTCCGTGTGACGCCTCTTTCGGCGGCCCGGAAAAAAACCTTGCAGCAGGTGACGTTTAATAATAGTATAAAGACCTTGACAATGCAAGACAAAGGAGCGTCTCATGCCCGTATATCTTCCTATCGTCGTTATCCTGGCGGTACTGGTGCCGGTGCTCGTCTATTTCGAGATAAAAAAACAGAAAAAGCCGATCTACGTCATCAAACCGGTCTGCACGCTGCTGGTCATCACCGCCGCCCTTCTTTCCCTCACCCTGCCGGGACACGACCAGAGCTATACCCTCGCCATCGTCCTGGGGCTTGTGCTCTCCCTGGGGGGGGATGTCTCCCTGATGTTCCAGGAGCACAGAAAACCCTTCATGATAGGGCTCGTGTTTTTCCTCCTGGCCCATGTGGTATACGGCATCGTGTTTCTGAAGTTCGCCGGTTTCACCTCAACATTTTATATATTCGGCGGGATATTCCTGGCGCTGGGCATCGCCGTCTTCGCATTTCTCTACAAGGGGCTCGACACGATGAAGGGGCCGGTGGCGGCGTATATCCTGATCATCACGTTCATGGTGACGGCTGCGGGATCGACCCTCTCGTCACTGTCGTTCCCGGGGACCGCGGCGCTTTTGGTAATCGTCGGGAGCATCCTGTTCTGGGTTTCCGATGTGATCCTCGCCACCAATCGATTCCGGATTCCGATGAAATACAATCGCCTTTCCCTTCTCGCATATTTCTCGGGACAGCTTCTCATCGCCCTGTCCACCCACTTCTTCGGGGCGTAGCAGGATTTTTTCGGGGACGACCCGGCGACACAACGCCGGAAGGGCAGGAACGGACCTCATCAGAGCACAGGAGGAATAGGTTATGTGTGATACCATCGTCGCCACCGGGACCGCAACCGCCGACGGCTCGGTGCTATTCGGCAAGAACAGCGACCGGGAGCCGAACGAGGCCCAGCCGATAGAATACTACCCGGCGAAGGAATACAAGAGGGGCGGGAATCTTCGCTGTACATATATCGAAATCCCCCAGGTGGAGCGGACCAGGGCGGTGTTCATCAGTCGGCCCGCGTGGATGTGGGGGGCGGAGATCGGCACGAACGAGTCCGGTGTGACCATCGGCAACGAGGCGGTGTTCACGAAGCTCCCCATGAGCCTTGAAAAAAGGTTGTTGGGCATGGACATGCTGCGGTTGGCTCTGGAGCGGGCGGATACCGCTGAGGGCGCCCTGGATGTAATCACAAGTCTTCTCGCCGAGTACGGTCAGGGGGGGGCCTGCGGATTCGAGGACAAGAAGCTCGCCTATCACAACTCATACATCATCGCCGACCCGAGGGGGGCCTGGGTGCTGGAGACCGCCGATGCCTACTGGGCGGCCCTGAAGGTGGACGGGGTCTATTCCATCTCCAACGGGATCACCATTGGGGATACATTCGACAAGGCGTCCCCGGGCCTGGTGGAGCACGCCATCGAAAAGGGATGGTGTACGTCGGAGAGCGACTTCCACTTCGGAAAATGCTACTCGGACTGGTTTTTTACAACCTTTTCCATGTGCCGGCCCCGGGGGAGCCGCTCCCGGGAGCTACTGACAAAAGCGGAGCCGAAGCTCACCCCGGCGGGCATGATGACGATCCTCAGGGACCACGGCGAAGGCGACGGAGAGTTTCGCCCGGAGCAGGGATTTTTCATGAACAAGGTCTGCATGCATGCCGCCAACGGTCTCTCCCGGAACAGCCAGTCCACGGCGTCCCTGGTGTCCCACCTCACGGGAGACGTCAACACCCACTGGGCCACCGGCACGTCCGCACCGTGCACATCGGTCTTCAAACCCCTTTTCTTCGAGGCCGGGGAGGTGCCCGGGGACGGGGGAGAATCGGGAGATACCTACAGCGATGCGTCGGCCTGGTGGCGCCACGAGCGGCTCCACCGAGGGGTGCTCCGGGACTACCCGACAATGATCGAGACCTACCGGGAGGGAAGAGACAGGCTGGAGGAGTCATTTATCCGTGAGGTGACCGAGGCGAAGGAGGCCGCCGCGAAAAACAAAAAGGGCGACCGGGGGGCGGCCCTTTGGGAGGTCTCCCGGAAATGCTTCAAAGAAGCGAGCGACGCCGAGGAGGCCTGGACAAAACAGGTCGAGGCGACGAAGGTCAAAAAGAGGGCCGGGGGGGCGTTCGGAAGCTACTGGAAGAAGCAGAATAAAAAGGCGGGGATCCCCGGGATGTCCTGATCACATTTCAGTATAACACTAATGAAACAGGCCGAAGCTTCTCTCCGGCCTGTTTTTGTATAAAGGGCAGAGCACCTCACATCTTCCGTGATCCGGATTGAAAAGAAGAAACGACCGAAGGAGAAAACGGGGAGAATGGGGACACTACGCCCGGCCGCAGCAGCGCTTGTATTTCTGGCCGCTGCCGCAGGGGCAGGGATCGTTCCTTCCCACAGGAACCGTCCGGGGGGCGTCGGGCCCGGTGAGACTCTGCCTGATCTCCATCACCCGGCGGCGCACCTCGTCGACGCTCGGCGCGATGTGCTCGAGAAGCGCCTTTCGGGCCTCGCACAGGATCGACACGTCGGAGTAGCCGCCGACGCCGTTCGCCCGGAACTTGGTGCAGTCCCCCCGGCAGAACGCCAGGTGCTCGCAGGTTGTGCATTGGGAGGGAATTCGTGCTTTCATCTGGCCGAAGGCGATGCGCTTTGGATTACCGTAGACGTCGGCTATGGAGTCCTCCACCAGGTTTCCCAGCCTCCACTGGGGGTAGACGAAGAAGTCGCAGGGGTAGACATCGCCGTTGTGCTCCACCAAAAGATACGCCCCGCATCGGTCCAGCCATCCGCAGGAGACCTTCATCCCGTCGATAATGTGGATGAAGATATCCTCGAAAATCCTGATGGATACCTCGGTGAACCCGTCCTCCATCCAGAGGTCGAACAGCGTTGTATGAAAACGCCCCAACTCCTCTCCGGTGATGGAAAAGGGCGTCAGCTCCCCGGTGTCGGGGTGGTGCTCCACGCAGGGGATGAACTGGAGGTGGGTGAACTCGTGCTCCCTGAGATACCGGTAGATCAACTCCGGCTCATTAATGTTCGCCTGGGAGAGCAGCACCAGGATATTGAAGAGCACCCCCCGCTCCTTGAGCAGGGAGGCCGCCCGGAGGACCTGGCGGTGGGTGCCGCCGCCCCGGGGGTCGGTGCGGTAGGTATCGTGGATGTCCGCCGGGCCGTCCAGGGAGAGGCCAACCAGGAATTTTCGCTTCTTTAAAAAATCCGCCCACTCGGCGTCCAGGAGCACCCCGTTGGTCTGGAGTGTGTTCTCGATGACCTGCCCCGACTGCCGGTACTTGTCCTGATGCTGGTCACCTCCCGGTAGAAATCGAGACCCATGAGCGTCGGCTCCCCACCCTGCCAGGTGAAGGAGACATGGCGGGCGCCGGTTTCCAGGGTCTTCTCTATGATGGTCCGGGCGGTGTCGACGGTCATCACTTTCCCCTCGGGGTAGACCTCCGAGACCCGCTTATAGAAGCAGTAGGTGCAGTCGAGGTTGCAGTAGTGGGAGGACGGCTTGAGGAGTAGGTAGATATTCGGTATACGCATGGCGTTATAGCTCGTATTACAAAATCCGGGAAAATCGATTGTTATCCGACCGCATACAGTCGGCCGTTGTCCTGTTGGATCACCCTGCCGTCATCAATAAGCCGCTCCAGGTGCAGCTCGATCATCCTCCCCTCCCAGTAGCGGAGCAGCGGCTCGGCGTAGGGGAACCCGCCGTATATGGGGGAGCGATCCACCAGCTCACCCAGGGTGGCGGCGCCGTTTTGGACGTGGGTGAAAATCAGCTCGTCCCGCTCTGCAAACACCCCACGATAGGCCGAAAGTCCCTCTTGTATCCCATCGGTGATGACACCCTTGTGCCCGGAGACGAGACACTTGATATCGAGCATCAGGAGCCGATCGATGGACGCGATGAATTGAGTGATACTCGATTCCCTGTGTCCGTACCAGGGGCCGAACCCGGTCAGGTCATAGTCGAAGGAAAAGAGTATCTTCCGATCAGGCTCATACAGGCAGTAATGATCCGCCGTATGGCCAGGGGTGTGTATCGGCAGGAGGGTGACGTCGTCGAAGCGAAACGGGGTCGATTCATCGTAGGTATCCGTGGGGCGGTAGTCGGCGAAGTCGAGCTTCTCGGTGACGAAATTTTGCCAGTAGAGCGCCAGGTCCCCCGGCTCTGCGAGTCGATGGGAGAGGGCCACGACGCTCCCGGCGGTATCGATGCTTTCCGTGGGGACGAAGAGAGACGACCCGTTGGCTGAAAAAACGGCGTTTCCGGCGGAATGATCGGGATGGGTATGGGAATTGATGACGACACGGATGCCGGTTTCTTTTTTCAGTTCGTTCAGTATATCAAAACCGCACCCGGTATCGATGAGGACATCGCCGGAGTCTCGTGTACGAATCAAAATGGAGTGAGAAAAGGGGAAGCGTCCCCTGTTCTTTCCCTCAACCAGGTATATGGGATCGGAAATCGGCGTGAGCATAAAAACCTCGAACGCGTACGGGATACTATTCTCTATTGAAACAATTTTGAGAAACGATATTGTACCACGATCACCTGTTGTTTGGAAGGAACAAAAAACCGGGAAGTGATGAATCACTTCCCGGTTTGGGGTTCAGAGTGCGCAGTTTCTTGTGTTAGAATTCGTATCCGATGGAAAAGTTACCGCCGTAGTTGTAGCCGTGGGAATCATAGCCGCGGCTCCCGGCGCCTCCCCAGGCGAGGGGATTGATGGATGTCCCCGCTCCACCGGCGCTCGTACCGCTCAGGCTGTAGGACTTCCCGTCGAGGGGGATTCTTCCCGAGCCTGAAAGGGAGATGTTCAGCCGATCGAAGGGGGAGTAGATCAGGCTGCCGCCGGCGGTGAGGTCGTGAAAGGTGTCGCCGTCACTGCCGCCGAAGGTCAGCTCACTGGTTGTCAATGGCGAGTTGTAGCTGACGTCGTATCGATAGTCTCCCCAGCCGAATCCGTACCCGACGCCCACATCGAAGGTGATGGTATCTGTCATGCGGGCAGTGGCTCCCAGCTTGAGGGAAATGATGTCCAGTTCTTCCCTCGTCCGCTCCTGGAACCACGCATTGTAGGGCCCGGTGAGGTCCTGGGCGTTGTTGTTCTCATAGTAAGATGTCTTATTTTCCCAGTGTGTGTAGGTGATCAGGGAGTTGAGGGTCACCCGGGCCAGGGCGTAGTTGAGGCCGGCGCCGCCGGTGGCGTGCCAGTTTTTCTCCTTGTTCTCATACGAAATGGAGCCGGGCCCGTGATATATGCCGGCGTAGGTATAGGGAGCGAAAAACCCGGTGACGGCGCCGTCGATGTCCCAGCTTTTATCGCTGTATGATCCGCTGGCAAGATAGGTGAGAGACAGCTCGTCGGTGAGATAGATTTCGGTATCCGCCTCGGCGTTGTATCCGTAGCCTTCAATGTCGCCGTCGTCGAGACGCTCGGAATATGTGGTACCGGCGGGAAGCATGCCGACGTTGATGTAGTAGCTGTCGTACATGCGTGAGATTTTTTCCATGGTTCCCAGGTAGAAATCCACGGAGCCGGAGAGGTTCAGCGTGAAACGATCGGTGGGGGTGATGGAGAAGCCGAACTTCGGAGACAATGTGTGTGTATTGAATATGTATTCCCGATCGATCCTGACATCCTCGGTGGCCGGAAGTCCGGTCATTCTCGACGTTGATCCCTTGACGTCGTAGTTTATATTATCATACGTATAGAGATAGGTGAATCCCATCCCCATAGAGAAAACGTCGCTTACATCCATGTCATAGAGCAGCGTGAGGCCCTCGGTATGGGCGTCGCTTCTCCGGGCGGTTTCACCGGAGACCACCATGCCGGCGCCCGCTTCGGTGTGTGTCATATCGAAATCACCGTAGCCGAGTATGCTGTCGTAGCGGTAGTGGATCAATCCGCCGAAGCTGGAGACGTCATTGAACCTCATGAGAAATCCGATGTCCGCGCCGGTGCTGTTACCAACCGCTTTCTCAGAAGTATCAGACGTAGATGAATAGCCTCCCAAGAGGGTATTGGACATGTCGTTTTCGAAATCGGTATAACTCCCCTTGTAGAACATGCTGGCGATAAAATAGTAGTTCTCCTGCAGGTTCAAGAGCGCCGGGTTTGATTCCCAGCTTGAGTACCACTCCGACGGCGGAGTGCCGAAGGCATCCATTCCCTTATTATCCCACTCCGACGGTGGAGTGCCGAAGGTGTCTTTCGGTGTATTGGCCAGGTTCGGCTCGATATGGTGCGTTGGTTCTTGCGCGGCGGCGGGAAACGCCATACAGCAGACGAATAGCACCAGTATCGCCGAAAGAAGCCGCAGTCGCGATTTCATGGCACACTCCTTTGGTCAATCCCATAAAGTTTGCTCATATTATTGCATTAAATAAAATAATATGTCAAGAATAAAATAGTAAATATGCTAATTTAAACATAATTTTGCATAATTATGACTAAAATAAGTCTTCATAACGTGAAAAAAAAGGGGAGCACTACGCCCCCCGGTATCATGTGTGGGTTTTTTTGTGATTTCAGCTAAAATTCGTACCCGATGGAGAGGGTGCCGCCGTAGTTCCAGGTGGACGAGCCGTAATCCCTGATAGTGCTGCCTCCCCATGAGCTGATGGGAAACGCCCCGAGAGTTGCTCCGTTTGTTGTGCCGGAGAGATTATATTTTCTCTGGTTGAGGGGAAACTTTCCCATGGCCGACAGCGTGATGTTGAAGTTCTCCAGCGGCGAGATGATCATGGAGCTCCCCACGGTCATGTCGTGGAAGGTATCGGTATCCTTGGCCGTGGTGATGAATTCCGTGGGGCTCACCGGTGAGTATGTGGCTTCATAGAGGTTATAGTTAGCCCACCCCACCGAGTAACCGATTCCAAGATCCATGGAAATAAGGGAGGAAATATCGAACGTCGCCCCTAGCTTCAGGTTCATGATGTCCAGCTCTTCGTCGGTTCTCTGTGTGAAATTGGACGTTGGGACGGGAGGCCCGACGGCGGTGATGGGATTTTCCTGATAGAAGGCGGTGCTCCGCTCCCATCGGGTGTAGGTGATCAGGGAGTGAAGGGCAACACCCGAAAGATCATAATTCATCCCGGCCCCGGCGGTGGCATGCCAGGTCCTCTCCTCGGATTCGTAATCCGCAGAGCCCGGACCGTATGCCAGTCCATAATACACAAGGGGGAGAAAGTACCCTCCGGTGGCCCCGTCAATCTCCCAACTCGTGTCTCTATATGATGCGTTTGCGAGATAGGTCAACGACAAGGCGTCGGTCAGGAATATTTCCGTGTCCGCCTCTCCGGAAAATCCGTAACCCGAAAGCTTTCCATCGTCTAGGTGTTCCCGGTACGTAGAGGAAATTGCGTACGTGGTGTTGTAATCGGTCATGATGGCGTTTTTCTCAACCCCGCCGAAGAGAAAGTCGGTGGTGAAGGAGACGTTCAGGATGAAGCGGTCACTGGGCGAGAAAGACGTGCCGATGGTGGGCGAGAGGCGATGAATGTTGAAGATGGTCTCCCTCGCTATTCTGATGTCTTCATCGACGACGGCCCCCGTGTTGTTCATACCAACAGAATATTCATCGTAATTCGTATTGTCGTTGGTATACATGTATGCGAGGCTCAGGCCGAGGGAAAACGCGTCGCTGTAATCAACATCATACAAGAGCGTCAGTCCGGTGCTGTTGGCGTCGGATCGACGTACGGATTCGGTGTTGAGCGTGAGGCTGACACCGGCGCCGTTGTAGAAGTTTTGGCTTGTATCACCGTAACCCAGGATCCCGTCGTATCGATAGTGGAGAATCGCCCCGAAGGTGGAGGAATCGTTGAATTTCATCATGAAACCCAGATCGGTCCCGGCATTGTTTCCTGCATATTCCTCACTGGTTTCAGCGTAAGAACCCCCGACACCTCCGCTGAAGGCCTGATATAGATCGGTCTCGAATTCGTTGTAGCTTCCCATGTAGAACATGCTGGCAATGAAGACGTAGTTGCTCTGGAGGTCCACCAGAGCCGGATTATCCTGCCAGGTGGAATACCACTGGGACGGCGGAATGCCGTAGACCTGGGTATCTGCCTTGTTCCACTCGCTGGGGGGGGTGCCGAAGGTATCCTTCGGGTTGTTGTAATTATTCGGCTCCTCGAGGTGTATCGAATCTCCGGCGAGGCCGATAATCGGCAGAAGCAAAAACGCCGCAGCAATACATGATGACAGGACAATCTTTCTCGCACACATGACATGCTCCGTAAAAATACCTTGTTCTGCCATATTATTGCATTAAATAAAATAATATGTCAAGAATAATATATTAATTATGTAATATTATATATAAATAAGCATCTTTTAGAATAATATAGTTGCGAAAATCCCGTCTTTTACATAAAAAAACGGGAGGCTTTTCGGCCCCCCTGTTCTTGAATATCTGGTGTGAGTATAAGCTAAAAGCGGTACTCGATGGAGAGGTTCCCGCCATAGTTCCAGGTGGAGGAGTCGCCATCGATGAAATAGTCTCCCTGCCAGCTGGATCCGGTGTTGTTGTTTATCATGCTACCTGTGAGGGGATAGCTCTTGCCGTCCAGGGGGAATGTCCCCATGGCCGAAAGGCTGATTGAAAGGTTCTCCGTCGGCGTGATGATCATGGAGACCGCCGCGCTCAGTTCATGAAAGGTGTCGGTTTCGTCCAGAAGGATGAACATTCCATCCTGGGTGGTGAAAGCGTCAGAGTGAATATATTCATAGAGGCTGTAGTTTCCCCATCCCACGGAATAGCCCAGGCCGAAGTCCATCGAGATACTGGAGGATATATCTATCGTCGCCCCCACTTTCAGGGCTAAGATGTCCAGCTCTTCGGTGGTCCGTTGGGTGAAGATGGAGAAGGGAACAAAGGTCAATCCGGGAGTGATGATATCCTCCATGTAATAGGCGATGTCCCGCTCCCAGCGGGTGTAGGTGAAGAGCGAGTGGAGGACGACGTTTGACAGGGCGTAGTTCACGCCCAGGCCCGTGGTGAGATGCCAGGTGCGCTCCTCGTATTCATACTCCATCATGCCCGGTTCCAGGTACACGCTGCGATACGCATTCGGCTCGAACCACCCGGACACGTTTCCATCGATATCCCAGCTCGTGTCGTGAAACGATCCGTTGACGAGAAGAGCCAGGGAGAGGGCGTCGGTGAGAAATATCTCGGCATCCGCCTCCGCCTCAAATCCGTATCCGAAGAGGCCCCCGCCGTCCAGGCGCTCGACGTAATCCGAGGGATTGAACGGGAGCCCGTTGGCCCGGGCAACGGCATCCATGTTTTTTTCCACTCCGCCGAAGAGGATGTCCGCGGTAACGGCCAGGTTCAGGACGAAGGCGACGGCGGAAGTGAAGGAAACGCCGATGGTGGGTGAAAGCCGGTGGGTGTTGAAGATGGTCTCCCTGTCGATCTTCTCCTCATCGATACCGGTCAGTGCACCGGCAGTATACTCGTATTCGATCATGTTCTCATCGTAGTTCATGTTTTCGGTGGTGAACAGATAGGTGAGATCGAAGCCCAGGGAGAAGGCGTCGCTGAAATCGACATCATAGAGCAGCGTCAGACCCGTGCTGTGGGCGTCTGACCTGCGTACCGACTCGATATGATTGAGATCATACCAGCCAAAGGCAGATCTCCATCTTTCCACCGTTGCGCTTCCCTCACCCAGCATGCCGTCGTATCGATAATGAAAGAGCGCCCCGAAGGTGGCGGAGTTATTGAGCGCCACCAGGAATCCCAGGTCGGTCCCGACACTGTTGCCGATGTATGTTTCGCCGGTATCCGCGGCCCTGTAACCGGGATTAGTGGTGGGTTGGCCGCTGAGAATGTACATGTTGGATGAGAAGTCGCTGTAGCTGCCGGAATAGAACATGGATGCGATGAAGGCGCGGTCGCCCTGGAGCTCCACCAGGGCCGGGTTGTCCCGCCAGGTCAGATACCACTGGGACGGCGAGATCCCATAGGTCTGGGTGTCGGTCCTGTTCCAGTCCGAGGGGGACCCGCGGAATATGTCCTTGGGGCTGTTGTAGAAGTTCAGCTCCTCGAGATGCATGGCGTCCCCCGTGAAGCCCGTGAGGGGCGTAACAGCAAAAGCCATCATGACGAAGAGGACAAGGTAGAAAGATTTTTTACGCATACTAAACCTCTCAATAGTAATTTTTCATACTATGGCATATCGTTACCGGACATGTCAAATTCAAATTATTATTTATAAAGTTTCAGCAGTTTAGAATGGGAGGAAAGCCTTCCGGCTGCGTGGCGCAGGGTTAAGTGAGATCACCTGGGCGAGAGGGGGGAGAGGACGTCGGTAACGGGGGTAGGGAAGAGAAATCGAAAAAGGGGTGGAGGGGGATTACTCCCCCTTTTCAGCCAACGTGTACGCCCGTTTAAGCCATTCGGACGGGTGGAAGTGCTCGTCCATCTGCTCGGTCAGGTTCGGCATCCCCATCCACTGGCCGTTCGATGTCATGATCAGCTCCAGGGATCCGTCGTCTTTCACGACGGCGGCGCCGCCGGTGGCCCAGAACAGAAGCCGTCTGTCCCGATCCCCCCGGACCTTGTCCCCCCTGCCGAAGAAGATGATCTTTTCGTCCTTCGCAATTTCCCGGTAGAAGGTGTATGAGAGCCGGACGGACACCCCGCCGCTTTGCGCTTTGAAAAACGTCCCCCAGCCCATGCACTCGTCCCCCACTCCCAGGAACGCCACCGGGTGGTAGTGTCCGTCCCGGAGGAAATGACCGAAGGAGTCGGCATCCGACTCGTCGAACCCCGCCAGCGCCACCACGAGCTGGGGTCTGGGGCCGTCGTGGACGTAGAATTTCCGTCTGAGTCCCGGCTCCTCCCGGTTTACGCCGCAGACGAAGCATTTCTGGTAATAGGGAAGGGGCACCAGGTCGTCTTTTATCTCGTTGTAGTTTTTGGGGAGGTAAGAGAGCGCCGTTTTTCTCCCCTTGGGATCGTCCTTCCCATAGCTGATGTCCCCGGTGATGTAGGGCGTCGTGTCGGATTCCGTAGTGATCACCCCCACGGCTCCTCCCTCTTTTTCCGCCGCCGTCACGGTGACGGTATCCCCGGTGGTGACGCCGGCGCCGCCCATGCGAAAGGACATGGTGAGGGGAAAGCGGTCGGCGTCGTCCTTCGGGTAGTTGGAAAGGCCGGACGTCAGCTCACTGATGGCCCCCATGCCGAAGCCGCCGTGGGGCAACCCCACCCATCCCTCGGCCCGGAGGTCCAGGAGCAGTGGTGCGCTAAGCGTGCCGTCGTCCTGCCTCTGAAATCCCCGGAAGATGAATCCGTCCTCCCCGCAGGCGATGCAGTCCGTATGGTTGTCGATAACGTAGTCCATGGTTTCCTATTTCCTCCTGTCGGTCAGGTAACTCTCTATAAGTCTTTTCAGCGCAGCCTGGAGCAGCGCGATGTTCTTGAAATCCACCCGGGAAACGGCGTCCGCCGGGGTATGAAAGCCGGAAAGGCCCAGGTCCGGGCGGCCGGAGTTCCCGATGGTGACCGCCGGTATCCCCAGGGAGAGATACACCAGGGAGTCGTCGGTGATTTTATCGCACTCGTCCATGATGGTCCCGGAAATCCCCTCCCACACCTTGTTGAGGCGGAAGATGAGGTTCGAATCGGGTTCTTTGTATGTCCGAAACATCCCATAGCGCCGCCAGTGGCATAGGTTGCCGGCCTGCCCCGCCGCCTCCAGGTTGATCACCGATACGGGCCGCAATGGGTTCTTGGGATGAGTGCGGAACCGCTCCCGGGTGTAGGCCCGGGCGCCCTGGAGGCCCACCTCCTCGCCGGAGGTGAGGAGGATCGTCACGGCCGAATCGCCGATGTTGATGGCTTTCTGATTCAGTCGACGTGCCAGGGCCAAAAGCGACACCACCGACGCTCCGTCGTCCACCGCCCCCCGGCTCCACCGTTTTCTGGGGAGCAGGAGGTATCCACCCAGGGCGATAAAAAAGAAGACGAAATAGAGGAGGACCAGCCCCGCCGCGGAGAGTACGACGATCTGTGATGTGAATGACGAGAGACCGGGGCGAAACTGGATCAAAAACAGCCAGCCGCATATCCCCACACCCAGAACGAGTCCTGCCGGGAGCCATCGATAGACCCGCTCCCGCTGGATATGATCCCACACATCGGTCTTGGAATCGTAGTGGGCGGAAAATATCAGGTCCCGTCTCGGCGTTTCGGGAACGAACCGGATGATGATGTTTTCCCCCCGCTTTCTTTTCAGCCGGCTGACCAGGGGGACATGGCGGATGAGTTCCAGAACCATGACTGCGAGAAGGAGAACAAGGCTCGCTGCGGCGGCGATGGGATTTTCTAGAAAGACGGCCCCGAAGAAGACGACGGCGCACAACAGCGTCCAGAGTCCCACGAAAAACTGGGTATAGGGATAGAGGATATACGACTGGACGAAGAAGGGGACGTCCCATTTCAGGAGGGTTTTCTTGATGTAGTCGGCGGTGGATTCCAGGGCGGGGGAATGGTTCGGCCGGGGAACGGCGATACGCCCAAGAATGTTTGAAAGCTCCCGGTAGGTCACGATGGCACAATCCGTTTAAAATATCCGAATCGCCTGTTTTGATATCACACTTCGCCCCCGATGGCAAGGGGGATACAGACAGCGGGGCGCATCACGCCCCGCTGTGTGATCATCAATTCGACTGGTTTTATCTCCGAGACTACTCGTATCCCTCGATATACGCCCCCAGGGTTTCGATGGCCAGCTCGAGGTTTTCGTAGTTCAACCGCTCGGGATTGTCGGCGGTGGAGTGAAATCCGCCCATGCCCATGCCCGGTTTCCCCTCGTGGCCGATGGTGATGACCGGGATTCCCGCACTGGCGAAGCGGTGGGAGTCGTCGGTGATGCTGTCGGTATCGACGCCCATGGGGACGCCCGAGACCTCCTCCCAGGCCACGCCCACCCGCTCGATGAGCTCCGGGTCTGCGTCGTAAAACTTCAAAAACACCCCCACGCTGGGCCAGTAGATCAGGTTGCCGTTTTGGCCGATCAGCTCCAGGTTGACGAGTGAGGTGGGGAGCTCGGGCTCGGCCTTCTTTCCCCAGCGCTCCTTCACGTAAAAGTCGGCCCCCTGGAGGGTCGTCTCCTCGCCGCAGGTGAGGATGATGGTGACGTTGGAGTTGCCGATATCCACCTCCCCGTCGTTGATGTTTTTCGCCAAAGCCATCAATGTTACTATCGAGGCGCCGTCGTCTATGGTGCCAAAACTGTCTTTGTCATGTGACATGAAGATGAATCCGCCGAAGCCGATGAACACCAGCCCCCAGTAGACCACCAGGACGCCGGCGATGACCAGGTTGACGGCGGTGACGATGCCCTTCTGGAGCTTCTTGGACTTCTTGACGAAGAAGAGCCACACCGACAGCAGAACGCCCAGGAGAAAGGCGTGGGGGATCCATTTATAGATCTTCGCCCGCTGGATGTGGTCGAAGAAGTCGGTCTTGGAGTCGTAATGGGCGGCGAAGATCAGCTCCCGCACCGCGTCGGGGGTGGTAAAGGTGATGATGAAGTTCTCCGCAGGTTTCGTGACGATCCGGGAGACCAGGGGGATGAACAGCTCGAATTCGAGGAGCAGCAGCGGGAAAAAGATGAGCGACACAATCAGGGCCGCCGTCGGCTTTTTCCGCCAGATCAGTATGAAGAGCGCGACGGCCAGGATGAGGAGCGTCAGGCCTATGGAAAACTGCATGAAGGGTCTCAGCATGAATTCCTGGGCGGTAAAGGGGATGTTCCAGGCTGTCAGCGTCTCATTGATGTAGAGCGCGGTCCGTTCCAGGGCTTCACTATGCCCCGGGCGGGGTATGGAAAAGACTTCCATCATTTCGGTCAGGTTAATGTCCATGCCGGCAACTCCGATAAAGATGTGTGATATTGGGCGGGATTATAGCACAGATGGGCGCGAATTTCAGGGAAAAAACCGGGGGGCGATCGGTGTGATTGACATTGACGTGCGGGAAGAATACAATTAAGCAATTATCCAGAACGTGATATTCGAGGAACACCGGGATGACAAAGCCGACATTTTCCCAGAGGATGGGTTTAGTATCAAGGGAATTGCAGTTTGAATCAATGAATACTAGATTAAGGAACGGGCTATGGAATTGTTTAGTTAGATTGAAAAGTGATATATATGAAGAAATGAGGCAGGAACAATTTGATGAAGAATTTGCTAATACCTACCTTGTTTCGCTCTGGGAGGGATTTTTTGGAAGAAGAATTGATCTATTGTCTCAGCATGATGAATTTCCAGACAAATTTAAGAATGATTTTTTTAACTTCGAATGGAATCAGGTCTATGATTTTTTTGAATATCTGTTACATGAGTACTCAGGATTTTACCTTAACTACTATCTCGAAAAAAATATCAATAGAGTTTTAGAGAGAGAATCGTCCGCTTATAGACTTATAAATGAGATTTTCGTACCGATTATCAATGAATCAGAGACAAAAGAGATACAAGGGGCAATTGATGAAACAGATAAAAATGTTTCTGAACATCTAAGAAAGGCTTTGAAATACTTTGCTGACCGGGAATCTCCCGACTATCACAACTCCATAAAGGAGTCCATCAGTGCAGTTGAGAGTATGTCCAGGATAATTACAAAAGAAAAGAAGAAAACATTATCGAAGGCACTGGAAAAAATGGAGAAGGATAAGATTATTGATCTCCATCCTGCATTGAAAGAGGGATTTGATAAAATCTACGGCTGGACGAGCGACGAGGGTGGCATCCGGCATGGATTTGGTTTCGGAGAAGGTAAGGATGTCGGATTCGAGGACGCGAAATTCATGCTGGTGGCGGCGTCCGCCTTTGTCAACTACCTGAAGGAGAAGGCGATCAGGGCGGGCGTGGACTTGAAAGAATAAATACACTCACCGAAGCGCTGGCTTCTCGCCGGTGTATGTCTCAATTAGT
>Ga0180432_10004022_pt1 | contig 20519 bp, 25 predicted proteins | sample SS_ome_10_FD_132414 | JGI IMG/M metagenome (GOLD analysis project Ga0180432, IMG submission 132414) | Hypersaline lake sediment archaeal communities from the Salton Sea, California, USA - SS_1_MS_2 metaG | ecosystem: Environmental > Aquatic > Non-marine Saline and Alkaline > Hypersaline >...
AACATAATTTTAGAAAAAACATTTTATTTATGCTATAGTATAAGTGTAAATAAAATGGTAAAAATAAAATTTAAACAAAAGCAAATATTTTTATTTGCATTTTTATTTGTTTTACTTGGAATATTAGTTGTCTATTATCGCCATAGAGAAATAGAAAATTTTTACCCAGGATATGTAAAGGAATTACTAGATAATCCACCTCCTGATACAGAAAAAAAATTATGTGATGAAGCATGTACACTTGCTCCAATAAATACTCAAATGGCAACTATTAATACAAGATTAGATGCTCTTGAAAAACTTACCAAAAAACAAGATACTGAAATTAATGATAATACAACAAGTGCAGCTAAAACTGCTGCTGAAATGTTGGCTTTGCAAGAAGAAATTAAAAAAGCTGAAGCAGAACTTGAAGCAGCTTCAAAAGACCAAGCGCCAAAATAAGTTATATTCTTTCAAATTTTTCTTTTTTTAACTCTGGATTTTTTTCTCTTATTTCGTTTTGTGCATATGTTTTATGGTCAAATGTGCAATTGTGTTCAAAAACATATCTATGTCTAGTGCAAAATGTATTTTCGCATTTGCAAATAAAGCCATTTATACCAACCCTTCTTTTACATAAAAAACATTTTTTCTTTAATTTAATTTCTTTAGCTTTTTGTAGAACTTTTTCATGAGGTGGTTCAATCTTGCTATAGCATAATGAACAACATCCTTCTCTTTCTTGGCTACCATAAAATCCACAACCTTTGATACATAACATCTCTATAACTTCTATTCATAAACATTTTTATATATTATGTTACATTTGTATTTTATCTCTTGTAACTGCCATACTAACTACCTGGCGACACAATGGGCATTTCTTTGTTGTTCCTAATATTTGATTAGCACAACACTCGCATAAGCAATAATGACCACATGGAACAAATACAACTTCATGTCCTTTGTCCATACATATAACACAATCTGCATCTTTATTTTCATAGACTTTGTTTACAGAAATTTTAGTTTCTTCAAGGACTTCAGCAAGATCATTTACACTATCAATAATTTCTATATTGTGTTTTTTAACTCTGTAAAAGAATTTGCCTCTTGTTTCTGAAAAACTTAGGTCTGAAACAGGCGCTGAATATTTAGCACCTTCTATACGGATGGCTCGTGGAAATTGACAGTTTGCTTCTGGGTTATAACCATTGCTTATAACACGAACTCTTAATTTGCCATTAGCTTTTACACATTGGAAATAAACTAAAGTTTCTGTTTTTTTTTCGTCACTCATTGTATTTCTTTATTGCTTCACATCTTTTATGTAATATTTATGAACGACTTAAAGAATTATCATGATACTGTTATTAATGTTTTATGTCTAATATAACACGCACCCTTAAGGATTTTTATAAAAATCCTTTAAAATGGTGTAATACTCGAGATTATAGAAAGTGGAACTATACAACTTATTTAACTAATCGTGCTTTGTTGAAACATTTAAGTAAGAATGACCCAACACATTTTTGTCTTGATAATGTTTCTCAAAAGATGTTGGGTTATGCAAAATGGTGCCATTTGAACAATAGGTTTTTTCCTTGGCCAGAAGATCTTAAAGATAAAAAAGAAAGAGACAATTGGTTTTCTGGGCCAGTTTCTCTAATTGTGTAAATATCTATTTTCATCTGTATTAATTCTGTATCTATCATTAATTTCAGAACTTGACATTTCTATATTATATAATTATTGAGGCATTAATTGCGGAACGGCTTTTTCTCTTTGGAGTTTAGGCATTTCTTTTGTTTCATGTTTATTTGGCTCGCCATCATCTGGGGCGAAATCAAAATTAATTTCATGTCCTAATAATTTTACAGAAGTTGTATCAACAACATGATCAAGAAGATTAACTAAAATAGTAAAAACATTTTTATAAATTCTTTTTTCAACAAAGTCTGGGAGATACCCAATATTAATATCTTTGTTTTTTAGAATTTCTTCTACAAATTCATCAATCTTTTGCTCTGATAATTCAGAAAGCCTTACTTTTTGTGAATTAGCAATTGATATTCTTTTACTTTCTGTTTCATACGCCCTTTGTTTTTCTAAAGATGCGTTTATTTTTTTAAGACTTTCAATTTGCTTTTTTAGTTCTCTTGCCTCACTTCTCAGGTCATTAATAATACGATTATATTCTGGATCTTGTGTGGGAACAGGTGTTGGTTGAGAAGCGGTTAATCCCATTTTTATCGATTATTTATATTATGCTATTTACAAATATTTCTTTTTTCCATTGACAATTACATATTTTCCTCCTCGTGGGCCTTTATGAACTTTTCTACCTTTTAAACCTCTTGTTTTAGTTTTCTTTTTACGGGTAACTTTTTTACGAGTAACCCTTTTCTTTTTTTTCTTACTTTTAGTTTTACGTTTTCTCTTTCCACCATCTTGTTCTAAATTTAGTGCATTTAAGTTTTCTTCTAATACTAATGCGTTTAATTCTGCCTTTAAGTTTGCATTAGATATATTATTTTGTCCGAGTGGGCGCGATAATATATTAAGTTGATTTTTTAAAAGATTTGGTGCAAAACTCGTATTTACATTATTATTTCTTTTGTTATTTTCATTATTAAGTTGTCTTTGTAAATTTTCAAGATTCCAATTATTATTAGATTTATTCTCATTAAGTTCTTTTAAAAGTTTATTTTCATAATTTTCATAAGCCTTTTTAAACTTTAGATTTTTTTTGAATAACTCATCTCTAAGATGTTCCTTATTTTGAAATAAGTATTGATCAAAGTTTGAAAAATTGGCATTTGTAAAGTTTCCATTTTTGGAAAGTATTTCATTCATTTTTTTATTTGTGACTTGGTTTTTAATATTATTATTCATTTTGTATATTAATGATAAATAATATTTTTAAGTTTATCAATATTATACAATAATGGGAAAAGAATATGAAGTTCAAGTTCTTGATGTGAACGCAACAAAAATGCGTTCTAAACTAAAAAAATTAGGTGGAAAACGAGTACATAAAAATATCAAACTAGTAAGAGCTGCTTTTGATAGATGCAAACCTAAAATAAGAGGATTTGCTCGAGTTAGAAATGAAGGTAAACATACGACTATGACAGTAAAAGTATATAATAATCCCAAATTTCCAGATGAAACAGAAGTAACAATAATGGAAGATTTTGAAGCAGGAAAAAAATTTCTTGAGGCGTTAAATTTAGACATGAAAGCATATCAAGAAACTTATCGTGAAAAATGGAGTTTGCCAATTAAAGGTGTTCATGAAATTACGTTTGATATTTGGCCAGGTCTTCCACAATGGATGGAAATAGATTGTTCTACTAAATCAGCACTTACTAAAGTTATTAAACTTTTAGATGTTGATAAAGATAAGATATCATATGGTGCAAGTGCTGTGAAATATGAATTATATTATGGTGTATCTCAAGATATTATTAATAACAAAACACCATCTTTAACATTTAAAAATATTTCCAAAGAAATTAAACCTAAAAAGAACAAAGAAATGTTTAGAAAAATAGCTGCTATTCAAAAGAAATTTAAATAAAACATTGTTTATATTATAAAATGGGACAAGTAACAAGTTCAAAGCAATCTGGGGGTAAAGCTAAGCCTAAAAGTAAATACTGCGCGTGTCCAAAAAATAAAAAAAGGTGTAAAAAACCAATTAAACACAAAGGGCATACACATCGGACATATGCAGCATATAACAAATGTAAAAAATAATAATAACTTCTAAATTTCTTTATGTGTCAAATATAAAGAAATAATATTTGTGTTTTTTTTTAATATATTTTATTCACTTTCTGAACATTTTTCATTTTCGACACATTGTTTACATTCCATATATTCTTCGTCCCATAACATTGGGTCTGATTTACATAATAGACATATTTTTCTATTATCAGAAAATAAAAAAGTATTGTCAGAAAAACAACTATTGCACATATACAAACAGGTTAAAGTACACCATTCTTCTCCACAGTGACAATATTCATGGCAAAATTCTGGTTTTCTAATGATAACTACGTCTGCCTTTTGAGTTCTATTTAATCTTCCTCCATCTGGTGCTGACATTGGAACACCTGGGGGACAACACTCGCACATCAAACACCTTTTCTTTTTAGAAAACATAACTATGTATGAATATTATTTGGTTTATGTGGTTTTATCCGATATACCTATTTCCTTTACTCATATTTTCAGTTGCCCATAATGGCTGAGTATTTGTATAATGCAACCGTTTAATCACATCTTCTAACGTAGGATTGTCATAAAATAATGGTGTTATATGGTCTATATGCCATTCTCCATAATTATCCCAAGTCATTCCATCTTGTAATTTATCTGTCAAATATTTTTTATATTCTTTCGCAGATATACCAAGGTATTCAATAGACCTTTTCTTTTTATTTGATTTTAAACTTTTAGATACAGTCCTTCTAACCGTATATACCAAATGTCCTAATGGGCCGCATTCTTTACACTGGGTTCGTCTTTTATGATGTTCACATATTGACCCTCCGTTACATTCTACACATTCACATCTTTTTTTATTATGTTCACATATTGAACCTCCGTCGCATTCTTTACAAACACTTTTAATTCGGTTATGTTCGCATATTTGACTACCTCCACATTCTTTACAAATACTTTTCCGTTTATTATGTTCGCATATTGACCCTCCATCGCATTCCTTGCAAATGCTTCTCCTTTTATTATGTTCACATATTGAACCGCCCTCACATTTCTTACAAATACTTCGTCTTTTATTGTGTTCACATATTTGACTACCTCCACATTCTTTACATCGACTTTTTCGGTTATTATGTTCACATATTTGACTGCCTCCACATTCTTTACATCGACTTTTTCGGTTATTATGTTCACATATTTGACTGCCTCCACATTCTTTACATCGACTTTTTATTTTATTGTGTTCACAGATTGAGCCTCCGTCACATTCTTTACATTGACTTTTCACTTTATTATGTTCGCATATTTGACTGCCTCCACATTCTTTGCATGTCCTTTTTCGTTTGTTATGTTTGCATTTATATTTATTATCTTTGTTTCTGCAGTTTAAACAAGTTTTTAATTTGCGACCATTTTTATTTAAAAAATCTTCTGGAACTCTCCAACATTTACACCGGGAACATTTGTTGTGTTTGATTTCTTCCATACGGTGCTTATATGGCGTTTGTATGGCGGATATATTAATACAACTGTCTCTTTATATCATTTTCTATAACATAGATATATTTTAAATATTATTACTATAAAAGTGGTAAATATATAACTATTAATTTTAAATTTTAAATTTTTAATTTATTCTTCATTGTCTGTGAACAATCTTGGTAATATACCCATACTCATTAATTCTTGAAAGAATAGTTTTGAGGCATATGGTACCTGTACCTGTGAGAAGCTACTACTGTCTTTACAGGCTAAACATTTGAATATGTTTTTGCCTGGATTACTAACAGCAATTCTACCGCATTCATCACAAACGTAAAATGCATACTTGTCCGAACAATCGAACATTTTCTCTTTTAAAAACCCTATTGCTGCATGCCCAAGCATGCAATCACGTTCCATTTCCCCAAATCGAAACCCACCGTCTCTTTTGCGTCCTTCTGGAGGCTGACGGGTAAGTAATTGTAGAGGGCCGGTTGCACGTGCGTGTAACTTATCCTTAGACATATGTTTCAGTCTTTGATAATAAGTAGAGCCGATGAAGATTTTCGCTTTGAATTTCTTTCCGTTTCTACCATTAAACATTTCTTGTGTACCATATTTCCTGAATCCAGCTGCTTGTAAAATTTCAGCAAGTTTGTCAGGAGTATCAATATTTTCAGACGAAAATGGTGTGGCATCACATTCAAATCCATCAGTGCAGGCTGCTTTTCCAACAACTGCTTCTAATAGCTGTCCAATGGTCATACGAGACGGAATAGCTGCCGGGTTTACAATAATATCAGGAGTAATTCCTTCAGCTGTAAACGGCATATCTTCTTGTTCATAAATCATACCAATAGTACCTTTCTGTCCGAATCTCGAACTAAACTTATCACCAATTCCTGGGACACGTTTTGAACGAATTCTTACTTTAGCAAACTGATATCCATCACTATCCCTATTTACATAAACCCAATCCACAACACCAGAGCTATTAGCACTAATAGTTGTAGAAGCGTCTTTGAATTTAGGACCAGATTCAGTCGTATTTTTCAAGGGAACAACTTTCCCAATAATTACATCACCGCCTTTCACATATGAACCTACTTTAACAAAACCATTTTCGTCAAGTAAGTCGTAAGAAGCAGCTTTTGTTCCAGCTGTCCGTAATGTTCCGTTTGGATTATACTTAACAGGTTTGCAGAACTTTTCTTCTTCAAGGGAAGCTTGGTTTTTACGTTCACTATCCTTGTATGTTCGGTAATACATAGAAGTAAAAATACCTCTGTCAATAGCACCTCTGTTCATAATCAAAGAATCTTCCTGGTTATAACCCGTAAAACAGGCAATTGCTACAATAGCATTTTGACCTGAAGGTAATTCTCTTTCATATAAATATTTTGCTGGTCTGGTAGAAATTAAAGGAACTTGTGGAAATCTAAGAACTTGTCCTGGATTATCCATTCTGTCCCTATAATTTGTAGCATACACAGACAAAGCTTGTTTCTTTTGAGCAGACTCGTACATAATCCTAATACCCTGATTGTTTTCAGCGAAGGGAATTGTACATGCAGCTGCTCCAAAAATCATAGCAGGATGAATTTCACAATGTGTATAATGTACATATGTTGGATTATCCTGTTTGTTTGCTAACAAATCTTCATAATAAGTTGCAATCATTGCAGTATCTTCTTCTTGGACATCAAGATATTCAACCTTTCCTTCCAAGATTAAGTCCCACCATTCCTTTTCTAGTTTGGAAAAGGCTTTAAAATCATCTAATGTTACCACCAATCTATTGTTTCTAACAACAAACACTGGGCGACTAATACGTCCCCCTTCTGTGTGAATACGAATTTCTTGCTCTTGGACAACCCAAGTAATAGAAGTATAAATATCCAATGCACCGTGGCGACGTAATGCTTTTAATTTTGCAGTTACTCTTTCTGGTTCTGGAGTGCATCCATAAGGGTCTCCATTAATAAAAATGCGTACCTGTTCATCCATTTGATGTGGACTTGCATCCAGAAGAGAAGTAACTTTTTCTTCTTTTAAAACTGAAATTACAGCTTCTGGGTCAGTACCGTTCGTAATTGTTGCCATTAAAGCCATATTTTTTACGATACCAACCATATGACCGTCTGGTGTCTCACTTGGACAAAAGCGCGACCACTGAGTACCGTGTAATTTACGAGGTTCGGTAATCTTACCTCCTTTTTCTGCTCTAGGAGCATTAACACGTCTCAGGTGAGAAATAGAGGAAGAATAACTTAACCTATTAAGAGGCTGAGCAATTCCCTTTTTACTACTTGAAGCTTGACTTTTCATACCCCATGTTCCTGTTCCAAGAGAATAGCGAATACTACTTTCAATAGTACTAGCTTTAATCTTTTTCAAAATAGTTGTATGAATTTCTTCAGTTCGACCTTGTCTCATATCATTTTCAGTAGCCTTGATAATATCTTTAACAAGTTTATTGAAGTTGTTACGAAATAAGTCCTCCATCAAAGTCCCACTGGAACTAATACGTTTGTTTACAAAACTGTCTCTGTCATCATATTTCCTAATTCCAAGTGCTGTATCAACTAATTTTTTAGCCATCATTCCTAAGAACCACGCTTTTTTCATAAAGTCTTCGCCAACATGGGGAAATAACTCCGTTTTTAGAAGTTGGGTGACATAGTTTTGTCTAAATTTTTCTTCTGTTTCATCACCTTCTTTCATTTCAGGAAGACGGGAAACATAGTTTGCCATGTACAACAAGGCCATTTCTTGGCTTTGAATTGCAGCTGCTTCAACAATAGAAGGTTTAAGTAAATCAAACGCTTTCTTGTTTCTAGGAGCACTTGGATTAAACAAAATTCTATCCATAATATCTTTGTCTGAAGTAATCCCAAGGGCTCTAAAGACAATAAATAGTGGGAAAGGGTTTTCACTTTTAAATCTTTGGATAAAAACCTGAACTGTTCCATTTCCAGTTTTCTTGTATAATTTCAACTGTGTTGACCGTACAAAAGAACGAACAGATGGTACAGAACTAATTTCAACCGTGTTTGAATAAGCAGTTTGTGTTTTATTGTGTGCAAAAGCAAGAATTTTGTTTTCACATTTTCTTTCTTGGCAAATTAATACTTTTTCAGACCCTTTTACAATAAAATATCCACCTTTATCAAATTCACACTCTCCAAGTTCTGCCTGAGATCTTCCTGTATCGGAAGATAGTGGACAATACTTAGATTTTACCATAATTGGTATTGAGCGGAGACTGACTTTTTTCATTGGTGGGTATTCTTTAATAGTTGGTGGGGTTGTTGCTGATTCTGAATGTTTTATCGATTTCTGATAAACATCCAGATATAAATCAGCAGAATAAGTAAGATTTCTCCACCGAGCTTCAATGGGATACATCATTTTTGTTCTCCCATCGTTCTCTTTGATTCCAGGTTTTCCTACATAAATATCACCAAACGTAATATGATACTCGTCCATATATTTATTTCGGGTGCTACTGTAGTTTGCCTTTACAATAATAGGATTGTAGTCCCTTACAATTTTTGGAATCGTGAAACTGACGAAATGGTTATAAGAATCCAAGTGATGCTGTGTTAACCGGTTTGGATTACTAAAATAGTTGTCCAATACCTTCCATGCTAACACTCTCACGTTATGTTCTTTAAAATCATCTTTTTCGTCAAAGTCCCCAATAAGTTTGAGTTCATTCTCTCCAATCGCCTCTCTGAGAACGTTAGACGTTTCTCGCGAACGTAAGGCGGTTAGTAATGTATCAGTAACACTGCTGTTAAAGCTATCGTAGCTGCTAGTTTCTGAGTTTGACATCGTTTTCTTATAAGAACCGTACTTATACTTTTTCTTTTATTTTGTTTATGCCTTTTGTAGCTTTCGATTTTTTTTAAAGGCCGCTTCACTATATAACGTTGCTCTCTTTAAATCGTTTAACGTTTCCAATATTATAATCAATTTTTAAAAAATCTTTAAACTTTTTAGAAGGGGATTATGACGTACTGATAAAATCCAGAAAAAAACTGATTATTATTTAGTAGGGCCGAATAAAGGGACATTAACTATGACCTCTTTTGAGAGCAAGAATGATAACGATTTTGTTGTTGTTGGCGACGAGCTTGCGACACTTTCCATTTCTGCTTCGGGCTCTAGCCCGGCTATTCTGAGTTCAGCTAAGGCGTGGAACGCATGGGAGACCGGCTTTTCCGACGAGAAGCACCCCGAGGTTGCTATCTATGGCGGTGTCCCCGTTGTTCTTATGACGGAGATGACACCTACTATGACAGCTGCCATTGCTTCCACTATTCCTGTTTCACAGGGACTTGGCGCTGGCAACAACGACAACATGGCCTGCACGGCGTGTCGTAACCGTCTCCCAAAGCTCCTGCGAATGCGGGATGCTGATGGTGAGCCGTACTTCATGCCCGGGCCAAAGGCGTCGTACCCTGCCAATTTCTGGCCTCTATGGTCGGCGGCACGGTCTGGAACTGTTGAGTCAGTCCAGGTTGTCACTGCTGACCAGTTTGGCTTTTTCCAGAGCGGTGGGTTTCGTCACTTCTCCGTTGATACGGGGACTGACATTCCCGACGTGAAGGATGTGGATGCCCGCCAGCGACTTCTGGACAAGTACATTCCTTTCATGACCCGCGTCTTTACGGAGAACGGTGTTGAGGGGATCAAGGCTAGTCTGGAGACGCTGATTAAGGTACTCCCAACTGTCACCTATGGTGGCAAGCTGCTTGAGAGCGCAATTTGGTTTGCAAAGCACATCCGCGAGGACTTCGGACGCCTTAACAAGCTCCGACAGTTCGCGGTACTGTCTGCTGCCATTTTTGACCTCAAGTATTGCCGAGAGATCGGCAGTAATGATGTGAGCCTTCCGCTCTATCACCAGCTGTCTAAGAACACTCTCGATGCCCTCGCGGTGTGCGACAGTGTTGGGCAGCTCGGTGCTCTGCTGAAGGACCGACTCAGTCCGCTGAATTACCAGGTCAAGTCTGGCGCCGTCTCGGATGGCCAGGTTGAGATGGCACTGAAGCACATTGGTGAGTTCGGAACGAAGCTGATGACCGTCAAGAGTGCTCTCGAGCACAAGGCGGTTGAGGTCAAGCACCGTAGCATGTCTTCTTCCTCATCGGCCTTCGGGGCGATGAAGTCGAAGCGCGCGTCGCGGCGCGGGGCTGCTGGCTTTGCCGGACGAAGCAAGGCTGATGTTAAGACTATTCGCTCCATGAAGGACCTTATGGCCAACATGCCGGAGAACCTGGAGGTTTCTGTCTCAGGGCAGACTCCGGTGTACGCGGTTGATTTTACTGGTCAGGACCTTTGTGAGGCGGGTGTCTACCAGACGCCGTTCACGTGGGGCTTCAAGAATGGGTGCCAGCCTTCTGTTTTCAAGCTTTACGGCTGGGCAAAGGTTCTTGCCATTCTTCCTATGAAGACCAACTTCCTGTTCATCTGCGAGGGTGCACAGGTTGCTGAGTCTGGAATGGGACCTTGTTGCCACGTCAATCTTCTGACCGCTGGCTACAACAAGTCTTGTGGCAAGGCATTTGGTACTCTGAAGGACCACATGAAGCTTGAGATTGAGGGTGATGGCCCGTATGCGATGGGGGTTGGTGTGTCTCTGGATGCGAAGCGTCTGGATGATGACAACCCGCCGATTGTTGGGACTGTTACTCTTCGGAGCAATGGTACATCATTTGTGATTAGTTAAGCATCTGCTAGCTGGTCGAATTTAATAGTGAAATATATTATATAAAGGAATAATGACATCAACGAGTATTTTGACGTTTGACCAAGGAATCATTTTAATGATTGAAACAGGTTTATTTTTGATTTTTTACTATCTTTATCACATGTTTTTTGGTGGTAAGTTTCCATTTACAAGTGTATTATTTACTACACTACTATTCGCTCTATGGATACTTTCAGTAACAGTCTTTTCTAATATTGCATTGGCATTAAGTGTTCCACTAGCAAAAACAGCATCAATACCATTTCGTGATGACGGAATAAATTGGAAAAAATATCAGAAATAGTATAACTAAACTTTAACAATGATTGCTTTAGTGTTGTCTCTAGTATTAATTGTTTGTGTTGCACTTCTTGGGAAATATACGTCTATCATGACACCAACACAGACAAAATTTATTCTTGTATCATCTGTTTTATACATTATGTTATTTGGTGTTATATTATCAATGTTAACATCTGATAAGGGTATTTTAGAGGTATTTATGGATAATAGCACTTTTATTCCATTAATCTTTTATATTTTCTGGTATATATCAAGTGCTAGTATAGTCAATAAGTTAACTGGCAATAATGATTATCAGGGGTTTTTTGAGGATACAAACCCGTATATGAGTAAAAGAAATATAATGCCAAGATAATTATAACAAGAATGTTAACAAACTTGTCTAATAGACGTTCTCAGTTTTATACAAGCCAGGAAAGAGCTGCAAATTTATTCGTTACTTTTCTATTTGTTATCTTTTTTTTCCAATTCTTCAGGAATTTTATATTGGAAAAACCAGTTGATAAAAATACGATAATGGTACAAACCATACTTTTTTTAATATGGTATGGTCTTACTTTGATGATTACTTAAAAAACAGTGCTAAAACATGAATTAATCAACCAACGTTCTAATATTTTTTATATACACCGTTAGTTTATATTTCTTAACTAAAACTGATAACGAACTTTAGTTAAGATTTTAAATTTCAAAAAAAAAATGTAAACGATAGTTTCCAAGAAATTAAAGTAGTAGAAGTGGAGATCATGTCTTCGAGAAGTTCTAGTTCTAGTAGCTCTAGCTCAAGCAGCTCTGCCGGTGGCGGGTATACCCGTCGCAGGAGCAGGAGCAGGAGCAGGAGCAGGAGCAGGAGCAGGAGCAGGAGCAGAAGTGGTTCTAGAGGTTGCCGATGCAATCGTGGACGCAATTGTGCGTGTTACTGCCAAAGCTCAAGATGTAACAGAGACAATTGTCGCTGTCCGTGCGCATGTCGCCACGAATGTCGATGCAGAGGATACAGTCCTCCTCGCTATTATCGTGATGGCTCGCGCGAGAGACGTGCGCAACGTGAACATGACAGATTGATGCAGAGGGAGAGACACCAGGAAGCTGAGCGAAAGCGCCGGGATGAGGAGCAAAAGCGTCTGGATGAGGAGCAAAAGCGTCTGGATGAGGAGCGAAAGCGTCAGGATGAGGAGCGAAAGCGTCAGGATGAGGAGCGCCGTCAGGCACGAGAAGAGCGTCGTCGGGAGCGAGAAGAGCGTCATCGGCAGATAGAGGCGGAGCATTTGGCTCAAGATTCGGAAACTTTACAAGATGCAAACAATGGTTTGCGGCCGTACAGACCGAACACTGATCGTCATGAACCACGCCATTCTATTCTTCAGATGGCGCTCAACATTCCTCTCCCGGCGTCACCTACGACTATTTTGCGTACTTATGCTAGTCAAATAGCGACTCCACCTGGAGTTCCCGCGGCGCCAACTACTCCACCTGCAGAACTCTCTCGAAGGGAGGGGGAAACTGCTTTGAGGAGGGCGATTGCTGTTGAAGGACGCCGGCAGGACAGGTTTGATGAAACAGCTTCTGCTCGAGTGCATGCGGCAACGCTTCTCCAACGGTCGGGTGTTCAACCCCCAGCTGGTTTTGATCCACACGCATCTGTTACACGGGTGCAGGCATCGCGCCAAAGGGTTGGGCATTTTTATGCTCTTCTGGAAACGCGATATGGGATTCCGAACGACGACCCACATACTGGTATCAATCGCCGGATGGTAAGAGTTGAAGAAGAGGTGTCCCGTGAACACTACGATTGGGTAAATGGACGCTGGTATACGGAGCTCATTACTACTCGTGTGAATAATGCGGCTGCGGAGGGCAGACAACAACGCGAGGCAGCAGCAGCAGCAGCGGCAGCAGCAGCAGCAGCAGCAGCGGCACAAGCAGCAGCGGCACAAGCGGCGGCGCAAGCAGCGGCACAAGCGGCGGCAGCACGAGCAGCAGCGGTGCAAGCACAACGTCAAGAACATGCGCGCCGTGACCGTGAGGAACAAGAACGTCGGCAAGCCGCAGAGGATCGTAGGGCGGCGATTGATAGAGCGTGGATTTTGCACGTTGCTACGGCTGGACATTATGTGTTTCTCAATACAATCACCAACCTTCGGTCTGCGAAAGTTCCTGGGAGATCCACCTGGAGACTCTCGAGTGACACTAACTTTTATGTGAACACCGTTACGAACCGAAGATATCAATACGACCGGTCTAACGGTCGCCCTGTGGGGGAGGTGTACGGGGAAGAGGAGTGAGCAGTAAAAATATGTTTTTAGGAGGTTTTACCGTTAGGGTTTTTAGGGGTTTTTTGGTTAAAAAATAAAAAAAAATAGTATAAAAATTGAAAAATATAATACACGGTGTAATTAATAGACTGATACAATGTCTTCAAATGAACACAAAAGCAATAACAACAAACGTTGTCGAGGATTTGATTCCGAAGAGCAGGAATATTTGAACAGATGGAGAGAACGTTTGCAGGCAGAGGATATTCGTTTGCAAAACTCTCGACTTCAATTAAACGCTCAACGGGATGATTTAAAAGCTCAGCGAGATGCTTTAAAAGCTCAACGGGACATTTTAAACACAGGGTGGGATGAAATTAAGAAGGAGTGGGAGAGTTTGAAGTAATTAGAGAGTTTAAAGTAGGCAATGATTTCATTCTAATAATTACTTCTTATGTAATAGTATACTATAAATTAAACTTAAACATCAACCTCTTTTTTAGGTCTTCCCCTACAAACATTAATCTTCTTTGGTTCTGCTTTTATAATAACAGAAGGAGGTAATGCTCGTCGAGGAGCTGTGTAAATTTTAGACAGTTGTTTCTCTGGCATACAATCACCAACTTCACCAGATACTAAATCATCCATATTTTTTGGAATAATAAACATTTTATACTTTTTTAATTCATTATATGTATTTTTTGCTGTGGCATCCGACACAGTGCAAAAGTTAGATATTTTGTTTAATCTTATTTGTTTCATTCCTTTTTCTTTTACATGTAGTAAAATGCATCCTGCTGCAATTGATTGCGGCATTTTAGAACTAATAACGCCTAATTTTTTAACATTTCTTGTGATGTAAATAATACTTGCAATGTCGATTTCTGAAAGTTGTAATTTTTCACAAACATTTCTGATAATATTTTCAGGTTCTGTTGGCTTTACAAAGCTTAATCTTGAATTGGTTAGTTTGTTTCCCCATTTCTTTTCAGTATTGTTACAATTTGTTTTGTAAAAAGAAAGTTCAGCAAATAATTTGCTACCCTCGTTAAACTTCTTAACAGTAATTTCATAAGCTTCTGATAGTTTTTCAGGACAAACATAACACCCTGTTCCCTTTCGTTTACAAATAGCATATTGACAGTTTGCCATTAATGCTCTTCTTACAGGACCTCGTTTTACTTTTACATTTTCAGTTAATTTAACATATAAATAACAAGCCATATCAGCAAGTACACCAGATATAGAAAGTTTCTTTGAAGCATTCTTAATCCATTTAATAGCATCAAGACGCGATCTTTCATGGCTTGGCATAGCATTCTGTATTTGAAGTCGACTAAAGCCAAATTTCATATTCCCCTGTGCCACTGTTCCTAAAGAAGATTGCGGAAGAAGAGGATTTGAAGGCATTCCACACCTTGAAGCATCCTTATTATCGTACGAATCAGTAAATGAACGCCATTCTTGTTTTTCAGAGATGACAATTCCATTTTCTTTACCACAGCTGGTACATACAAATGTTCCGTCGTCAACTGTTAATGTGCTCTCTTGACAATAGGGACATGTAAAATTTTCCATCTCTGAAAACTTTGTTGATAGTTCCTTTTTCTCAGGAGAGATTTCTTTGTCTGGGTCTGCTTGTTTAAATTTAGCAAACATAGACTTAATGTCAAATGATGAGCGGGCATCTTTATGGTGAGACATTATCTTTATATTATACGTCACTCTCTTTAAGTAGTTTTGTATTTTTAATCTATCGATTTTTATTCGATACGCCCTTATATTTTACGGAGGTTATATTTATGAGAACGATACTTAATACTTAACATTCTTGACACACCGATGGCCGAAACGCATTTGGCCAATTTAATATACACCCCATATACTCCCCTTCTTTTCTAACAAAACCACAATTTAAACCAAGTAGTTTTTTTAAAGGGGTCCACACTTTTTCCTTATATGACATACTCTCAACGTTAAAGGTTTGTATGCAAAATCCAGCTTCTTTTACTAATTTACCTTTTACATCTACAGAATTAAAAGTTCGATGCACCTGACAAACAACGTTGAGTTTTTCAACAATTTCATCAATTGCTATGTTTTTACAACCTTCGCTAGAAACATACAAAATAATGCTCATTAATCCTTATAACTATTAAATATTCATGTATTTATGTATTTATGTCACTTGACGATATCCCGCAATAAACGCAGAATGCTCGGAAACACGACCAGCTCCATATTGGCCCCAGTCGTCAGAATGCATAAATAGTCGCTCTAAAGGAGCTTCTTGAGAATCTCTTCGGTACCAAAATGAACATCCCATTCCAGCTGGAATAGAAGTATACACTTTTCCATCTTCTGAGCCAAATTTTTCAAGGGCTCTTGAAGAAGAACCTTCGTCATCTTCAGGAAAGAAACTAGAACTAGAACTAGAACTAGAACTAGAACTAGAACTAGAACTAGAACTAGAACTAGAACTAGAACTAGAACTAGAACTAGAACTGGAACTGGAACTTGAAAATATATTACCTTTTTCTTCATGTTCATTCATTTTTCCACAACATGATGTGCAAACACAAATGTGAGAACAAACAGGAAACAGCACTTGTGCTTTATCATCCATGCAAACAACACATTGTGAATCAACAAATACCTTTTTAAGGTCTGTAAACACATTGTATTTTCTACATGTTGGACATTTGACTAAATATTTAGAGTTGGATTTTGTTTCTCCAACCTCATTCATATCTCTCTTTTCTTCAACTTCATCTTCAGAGTCAACATCTTCAATATCTTCTGCCATCATTTCAGAATCAGCTTCCCATCGAGAAAAAATACTTCCCCTAGGAAAACGACGACTCCTATTTTGATGATTCCTATTTTGAGGACACTCTATCTCACAATGAGCTCTTTCTCCGCACTTTCGACAGTGATGGGCAGAACTAGAGTGAGACCATCTATAATCACAATATTTTAAATCGCAATGTTCTGATGGGATAAGTTTATCATCATGACTAGTTTCTGTTAAATAGTAAATTTTTCTCTGATTTCCACACTCAATTTCTCCATGACCGAATTTTTTACAAACCCCACAACGATGTGCCGAAGCAACGTGTGAAGTCTTAAATCGACATCCTTGTACTCTACATGTATTCATTTTTATTGTTCAATAATTATGTGTTATTTTGTTAATCAGTTTTTTTAAGTACTATTATATAATAATGACTTCGATACCAGAACCACCAAATTGCGACGGAAAATTTCACCTTATATGTGAAAACAGTAAACTTTCCTGGGAACAGTTACCGGTCCACAGAACGCGTAATAATGAAAAACAGAAACTTCTTTTCATTATTGCAGGACAAAGTAACGCCCAAAGTGCTAATAATGGACCTATTTTACCTGGAATAGATGATATTCATCCAAGGATTTTTCAATACAACAGGAAATTAAAAACAAACAGATATCAAACAGAAAATATGGGTAACTGGGTGCCCGCACAACATCCTTTACAACATACCTCATTGTATAATGATAATAGTGTGGGTTTTGGACTAAATTTCGCCAAAGAATATTTAAAAACATGTAGTTCACAAGACGAATTATATCTTGTTTGTTGCGCAATGGGAGGAACAGGATTTACTCCTGTAGATTTTGGATATGGCCCTGCATGTTGGAAAAAGAACTTCAAAGGAACGTATGAACTGTATAACATGATGATAAATGATGTTAAAAATCTTTTAAACCAGGACAAAGAATTAAAAGTAAAAGGTTTGTTATGGCACCAGGGAGAATCAGATATAGGGAACTGGCAATATCATCACGATCTATCTAATTTTGTTAAAAATGTTAGAGAAGACTTAGGAAACGCTAATTTACCCTTTGTCTGTGGAACAATGCTAAAATCATTCAAAGATATGAACCCAATGACCTCTATGGTAGATAATGTACATAAGGGAGTACCACAATATATGTGGTTAGCAGAATGTGCTATATTTGATGACTTAATGGGAAAAGCGGATTTTGTACATTTTGATGCTGAATCTGAAAGAGAAATGGGAAAAAGATATTGTCAAAAAGTATTAGTTGTTGAAGATAAATATGAAAAAGCACTTGAAGAATGGAAAAGGAAGAATTCATAATAAATGAGTTGGTCAAATTTTATAGGAAGTCAATTAATTGAAAGTGTTAGTTTTGAAATAAATGGACAAACACTTGATACATGTAGTAATGAAACAATGAATATGTGGTTAGAATTATCTAAACCTATATGCACATTTTGTAATAAAATAGTTCATGAAGGTAAATTTGAATATCACACAAAATGTTACAGAGACCGACATAAAATACTGAAAAAACAAATTATCGAAGATATTATCCCATTATAAATGGGAAAAATTAATGGTGGAATTGTTGTGCCATGTGGTTCGCGTAAGAGACGGTCCCAATTAGAAGGATATTACAATATGCATTAATTTCTGCACAAAGGACAATTTAGATACTTATTTCCAGTAATTATTGGGTTTTCATTTGTTTCAGAATTTTTTCTTAAATTTAATAAATATTGTTCTTTGCATTTATCTGACCATAGAACAATACATTTTTTACAGAAAATATGTTTTTTGCAACTTGGAAACACCGTTACAAAATCATTTTTAAAACACAATGGACATTCTGCTATATTTAGCTTTAAAATATGTATATTATAAATGCTAGATAGTGACATTTTACCTCCCATTTTTCTTTTATTATTAAAATTATTTTTATCTTAAGCAATTAAAAATATATAATAACCCCATCATAAATATAAAAAGTAAAATCTCTAGGTACGCTTGTTTATAAGAGCAATTTCTACATAATAATGGTGTTCTATTATCACATATATTTTCAAGAGACAACTCTGGGATATTTCCTTTACATGAAAGACATTGCATTTGATGTGATTACCAATATCTTTTATATATAATTGCCTTTAATTAGCCTCGGAAAATATTGAAAACTGTAGAAAAATTGGGAATGTATAATGGTATAAAGTATTCAGGAAAAGTTGTTAACAATGGAAGTTCTAAATAGAGTGATTGATACAATTATTGATAAAACAAATAATAAAATCACAGATGATGATATTAAAACTGCATATGAAGAACAACTAAAAAAAGTTTTAAGATTTGTTGCAAATAAGTCCCAATTATCTTTTTCGTCTTTAGTCGTATTGGAATTACTTATTATGATAAAAGAAGATACAGAAACAGTAACTCCTGTGACACATACGATTGGAATATCTGATAAACAATGGGCGGATAATCTGAGACATGGGCAAAAGGAAATGACAAGAATGGCAAAAAAGCTATATATTGAATATAAAAACAGAAATTGTCAAAAAAACTGATATTTATATTGATAATTATACCATATATAATAATGCCATCGCAGGATAAAAAAATAAAATTAATGAGTGGATTTGGGAAAAATGCGTGAGTGATATCCTTGTTTATGCGTTAACAGCATCTATTGATTACAGATATGACAGTGAAGACGAATATAAAGCTAAAGATATATTTGACCTAATAAGGCATTACAAAACTCAATTTATTTCCTTATATGAAAAACATAAGAAAATATTACCAACGTTAACAGATAATGAAGAACAATATGATGATTATTATGATGTATTATTAGAGTTTAGATATACAATAAATATTATTGGATGTATGCATGCTGATGATGCAGATAAGATAGAAACCATTATAACATCCTGTTTTTATAAGGCGCATTCTTGCCCTTTTCTTTCTGAACATTTGAATGACGATATCATCAAAAAGATATTTGATTTGATGTAATTAAATTTAACATTCGCAAAGCTGTCTTGTTAAAGCATAAATAGGCATTACTGTCCAAAACAAGTTAATATACATAAACGGTCTCTTAAACCAAAGAATTCCCAGTGGAAATTCCGAATTATTATAGTTAACATTATCTTTGTCCTTTGTTTGAATAGCATATTCTCCCATATATAAAATGCTGTTCATTAACTGAGAACCCATTGCAATTGTTAGAGAAGTATTATACCTATCAAGTTCCCCAACACCATTCAAAATAATAGCGACTAATGAAAATAATCCACAAAAGAGAGCATGTGTACCCTCAATCAGTCTGCTCCAATTGTCTTTATCTGTCATATATTCTCTATCAGCATAGGCTCCATATTCTCCATAAAAAATTACAGATAGCTTCCATGGTAAAATCATTGTCAAAGGATATTTTTCGCACCAAACATGGTAATCCATCTCGATTAGGTCTTTTGAAATTTCAACAGATTTTCGATGGTTAAAAATATAAACAGCTTCCCAAAATCCTGTTAAAATAGTAAACATACACCAATAATAAGTAACAACATCAATTTCTTCAAAATCTACATAATGGTAAAGTACTTGCGAACCACTAGCAAACAAAGCTACCTCAATAAGGGCACCAACAAATCCTGGAATTTTAATACAACACATTTTAACATACTTATTATAGTAACATTGTTTAAGTAATTAAAACCACTTAAACAAATTTATATATTATACATAAAATGGGGGAAGTGAAACAAACACCAAAAAAAGAATATCTAAATGTTATTAAACATACTAACTTAATTTCGATTGACCTTATAATATTTGATAAAGAAAACAGGGTTTTGGTGGGAAAACGTAAAAATAATCCTGCAATTGGAATGTATTTTGTTCCTGGATCAAGAGTTTACAAATCTGAAAAAATAAAAGATGCTATCTCAAGAGTTTGCAATTTTGAATTAGGATTTGTGTTAGAAAATCCAGAATTTAGGGGCGTTTATGAACATATTTATGATAATAATTTTGATAATGATAATTTTGGAACTCATTATGTTAATTTTGCTTATGGGTTTCATATTACTAATGATACTAAAAATAGTATAAATAATTCTGTTTTTTCGGAACAACACTCAGATTATAAGTGGATGTCTATAAATGAATTACTTG
>Ga0180432_10004023_pt1 | contig 20515 bp, 19 predicted proteins | sample SS_ome_10_FD_132414 | JGI IMG/M metagenome (GOLD analysis project Ga0180432, IMG submission 132414) | Hypersaline lake sediment archaeal communities from the Salton Sea, California, USA - SS_1_MS_2 metaG | ecosystem: Environmental > Aquatic > Non-marine Saline and Alkaline > Hypersaline >...
CTCTTTGAGACTTGCGTAGCGCTTTCTTCCTGGTAACATTTACTCGTGAGGCAACGAATGGCGTTGGGTAACATCTATTCGTGAGTCAACGAATCCATTTCGGTATCATTTACTCGTGAGGCAACGCGCCAGGAAATTGGGTCTATATGCAGCCTGAACCGGGGTTCCTCATTGGGGGTATTGGACGATATCGCCCCTGCTTCACTTGACGTCGCGTCCCGCTTTGTTATAATACGTTTAACGCGCGGGGCGGCCTGGGCAGGCCGCCCTCTTGTGTGATTAAAGGGGACTATGCTGGTATGTTGGAGAAACTGAACACGGTTGAGGCGCGATACGAAGAGCTTGCGCGCCTGATGGCCGACCCGGCGGTGGCACAGGACTACGAGCAGGTGGCCAAGCTTGCCAAGGAACGCTCGGAACTCGAGCACATCGTCAACACGTACCGGGAATACAAAAACACGGCACAGGAACTGGAGGACACCAGGTCGCTCTTGACGGGCGATGCTGAGCCGGAGTTGAGAGAACTGGCAGAGGGGGAGATCGCCGACCTGGAACCTCGCCTGGATGAACTGGAGTCCTATCTCCGCCGGTTATTGCTCCCGAAGGATCGGCGGGATGACAAAGACGTGATCATCGAGATTCGCGCCGGGGCCGGCGGTGACGAGGCGGGGATTTTCGCCGCCGATCTGCATCGTATGTATACCCGCTACGCCGAGCGGCAGGGCTGGAAGACCGAATTGCTGAGCGAGCACACCACCGGTGTCGGTGGCTTCAAAGAGGTCATATTCGGAATCAAGGGGCAGGGGGCTTTCTCCCGCTTCAAGTTTGAGAGCGGCGTCCATCGCGTCCAGCGGGTACCGGTCACCGAATCCGCCGGGCGCATTCACACCTCCACCGCCACCGTCGCGGTCCTGCCTGAGGTGGACGAAGTAGAGGTGCAGATCGACCTGAAGGACCTTGAAATCGAGGCGTATGGTTCCTCCGGTCCGGGGGGGCAGCACATGCAGAAAAACGCCACCGCCATCCGTGTCACCCACAAGCCAACTGGGATGGTCGTCGCCTGCGAAAGCGAACGCTCGCAGACACAGAACAAACTGCGGGCGCTGGCCGTCTTGCGGGCACGTCTCTACGAGCAAGAGCAGAGCAAGCTAGAAGCCGAAGTGGCTGAGACGCGGCGGGCCCAAGTAGGCACGGGGGAGCGCAGTGAGAAGATCCGCACCTACAACTTCCCCCAGAATCGCGTCACCGACCATCGCATTGGCCTGAGTATGCACCGGCTGCCAGACGTCCTGGACGGTGCACTCGATCCCTTCATTGATTCTCTGCGCGCGCAGGAACAGGCGGAGCGACTGGAGGCTCTGGGAGAAGGCGGATGAAAGGGGTGTGGGCCAACAACCATCAATCGTGAGAGCAAAGGCCGCACTACCCTTATTCGAGGATTGGCGGGAACAAGAGCTGACCACGCGAAACTGGCAGGCTGATCCCAGCACTGACTACGCAGCGGCGAGTCGTGGGACTCCCGCGCCTGGTATCGAATACCGTGCACCGGGCGTCCAGCATGTGCCCCCCAGCATCGGGGCTTCGGCGTCCAGCGTACAACAGGCTCTGCAGGATGCTCACGCCCGCCTCCAACCCATCACCGATTCGCCCCAACTCGAAGCGGAAGTACTGCTGGCCTACGTACTGGGAGCCTCGCGCACATCGGTGATCGCTCACCCTGAACGAACCCTCACACGCCGCCAAGTATCCACCTACCGCAGACTCGTCCGCCGCCGTGCCTCCGCTTATCCTCTGCCTTACCTCACCGGGCGTGCGGAGTTCTACGGTCTGCAGTTTGAAGTCACGCCCGACGTGCTCATCCCACGCCCAGAGACAGAGACGCTTGTGGACCTGGCAGTGGCGTATCGACCCGCGACCGTCGTGGAGGTCGGCACCGGCTCCGGTTGCATCGCGGTCGCCCTGGCAGTCCACCTACCCGAGGTGACGGTCCAAGCGATCGAGATCTCCCCGGCCGCGCTGGCCGTAGCGCGGCGAAACGTGGAGCGCCACGGCGTCGCCGACCGGGTGCAGTTGATGGTCGGTGACATACTCACGCCACGCCCCGAACCGGTAGACCTGATCGTCTCCAACCCGCCCTACATCGCAGCCGGCCAGTGTGCCTCCCTGCCGGCGTCGGTGCGCGACCACGAGCCTCGGCTGGCGCTCGACGGAGGAACGGATGGGCTGGCGATCACGCGGCGGCTGCTGGCCCAGGCACCGGCGGTGCTGCGTGCCACGGAACGCGCTCGGCAGGGCGAAAAGCGCCCCGGAGGGGCGATGCTCATCGAGATCGGCGCCGATCAGGGAGAAGCAGCGGGGCGTCTGGCCCGCACCTTCTTCCGCCAGGCCGCTGTTCGCGTGCACCGTGACCTGGCCGGGCGTGACCGGGTGCTAGAGGTGCAGCTATGATCCGCCTCCTGGCACTCGATCTGGATGGCACGCTGATGGACGATCAGATGATCATCAAGAGCGTCCGAGTGCAGCGGGCCATCACCGCCGCTCGGCAGCGAGGCGCTATCGTCACGCTGGCCACGGGCCGCATGTTCGACCTCACCGTGCCGTTTGCGCAGGAACTGGGTATCGTTGCCCCACTGATCTGCTATCAGGGCGGGCTGATCCAGGCCCCGGACTCGGACGTTCCGCTATATCGCGCGACAATGGATCCAGCGCTCATGCGCGAGGTGCTGGGATGGCGAGAGGGTCGCGACTGGCAGTTCGTGCTCTACGCCGGCTCCGACGTCTACCTCGATGAGCGGCGCTACCCCGAGTCGTTGTACCGCGATATGCTGGGGGACCGCCTGATCTGGGTGGAAGACCTCTCCTCCGCCATTACGAGCGAGGAGCGGCATAGACCGATCAAGTTCATCGTCTTCGTCGAGCCACACGAGGCGGACCGCGCCCAGGGGGAACTGCAGCAGCGATTTGGAGACCGACTGGAACTGGCGCGCTCGCACGCCAGCATCGTCGAGGGAAATCCATCGGGAGTATCCAAAGGGGACGCGTTGCGGCGGCTGGCCGACCACCTAGACGTGCCGCAAGCACAGGTGATGGCAATCGGGGACCAGGACAACGATATCTCGATGATCCGGTGGGCTGCCCTGGGCGTGGCGATGGGCAACGGCAGCCGGGCGGCCAAGGCCACCGCTGACTGGATCGCGCCACCGGTGGCGGGAGACGGCGCGGCCGTGGCGATCGAGCGATTCGTGCTCACGTGAGGTGACCGGCACTTGAAGCACTTCGTCCCAATGTGATTTCTCAGCGGTGGAACATTTACCATCGGATGCAGTTTATCCGCCGGATGCAGTTTATCCGCCGGATGCAGTTTATCCGCCGGATGCAGTCTATCCGCCATCACCCAAACTGCGTTCAATTGCCGGTCACCTGAACGGCTACGAAACGGATCCGCTGCACGGAGCTATCCAATCCTGAACCCGGCCGAAGCCCGGCCGCCCAGGTCCGGTGAGCCTGGATCTATGGACCCTGGCCTCACGACGGGTTCACCGTCACGCGCCAGGATTGAGGGAGGTCGGTATGCAACAGCCCAGTTTCGTGATCATCATGACAGACACTCAGGCGACCAACGTGCTCGGCACGTACGGCCATCCTGAGCTACACACGCCTAACATAGACCGCCTGGCGGAGACCGGCGTCAAGTTCACCCGGGCCTATACGACGTGCCCGCTGTGCACCCCTGCGCGGGCCGGCATCTTCACCGGTATGTACCCTCACACGGCCGGCGCTTGGACAAACAACATGCCCCTGGGGGACAACGTCAAGACCATGGGGCAGCGCTTCCAGGACAGCGGGTACCGGACGGCCTACATCGGCAAATGGCACCTGGACGGGCACGACTACTTCGGAACGGGAGGCTGCCCGGATGGATGGGACGACGCGTACTGGTACGACGGCAAGCGATACCTGAGCGATCTGACCGAAGCGGAGATTCACCTGTGGCGCAGGGGGTTGTCGTCAGTTGACGAGCTGCGCGAGCATGCAATCCGTCCGGAGTTCACCTGGGCGCACCGCATCTCGAATCGAGCCATAGACTTCCTGGAGAAGCAAGGCCGAGAGCCATTCGTGCTCGTCGTCTCGTACGACGAGCCGCACCACCCCTTCACCTGTCCCCCAGAGTACGCCGAGCGCTTCGCGGACTACGCCTACCCGGTGGGGCCGGCAGCGTTTGACACCCTGGAGGACAAGCCGGCGCATCACAGGGAATGGGCCGACGCCGATCAGGTGCGCCTCGAAAACGGATGTGCACACCATCCCCTGTATTTCGGCTGCAACAGCTTCGTGGACCACGAGATCGGCCAGGTGATTGACGCCGTACACGCGCACGCAGGCGACGCCAATGGGCACCTGGAGAACACGACCATCATATACACATCCGACCACGGGGAAATGCTGGGTGCCCACCAACTCAGAGGCAAGGGCCCGGCGATGTACGAGGAGATCACCCACATACCTTTCATCATCCAGCAGCCAGGCGGCGCAGGCGCAGGCCTGACCAACTCAACCCTCGTGAGCCATGTGGATATCCTCCCGACCATGCTCGAACTCGCCGCTCTCGACGTCCCCCCGATCCTCGAGGGGCAGAGCCTCGCTCCATTCCTGGCCGGGCAAGAGGACACAGCGAGAGCAGTCCAGGTGGGATTCCACCGCTACGAGATAGAGCACGACTCCTGGGGCGGATTCCAGCCCATCCGCTGTATCGTCAGCGACCGCTACAAGCTGGTCGTCAATCTTCTGCACACGGACGAACTGTACGACCTGGAAGCAGACCACGCGGAGATGAACAACCTGATCGGAGATCCAGGCTACAGCGCGATCCGGGACGAGATGCACGAACGCCTCCTGAACTGGATGTATGACCGGAGAGATCCCTTCCGTGGCCCCTGCTGGGAGAGACGGCCCTGGCAAACCACGCGACGATTCCAGTGGAGAGGCAAGTTCCGCCCCAGGCCGGCGGATGGGTACGCGCCTGAGGTGCGAGATTACGACACAGGGCTACCCACCAAGGGCGCGAAAGTTGAATTCGGGGATTGACAGAGCCGCTGGGCATCCCCTTGCATAGGAGACTGCAGAAATGAAGATATTCGTACCTGGACGGATTTGCCTGTTTGGTGAACACTCGGACTGGGCCGGAGGGTATCGGCGCGTCAACGCGGAGATTGAGAAGGGCTATACTCTGATCACGGGGACTGACCAAGGCATCTACGCCGAGGTCGAGCCCCACCCCACAGCGCTGGTGCTGACTTCAACCACACCCGATGGGCAGACACATGGCCCATACGAGATTCCGATGGAGCCCAAAGCGCTGCTCGAGGAAGCGCAGCGTGGCGGCTTCTGGAGCTACGTCGCGGGTGTCGCACACCAAATCCTAACGCACTACCACGTCCGCGGGTTGACGATCAACAATTATAAGACTGACCTCCCGATCAAGAAAGGACTCTCGTCGAGCGCAGCGATCTGCGTTCTGACAGCACGAGCGTTTAATCGAACCTACGATCTGAAGATGACCATCCGGGGCGAGATGGAACTGGCCTACCAGGGAGAGATCACGACCCCCTCGCGTTGTGGACGCATGGATCAAGGATGCGCTTTCGGCAATCGCCCCATCCTGATGACCTACGACGGCGACCACCTGGACGTGACCGAGTTACAGGTCCCCAGCGACATGCACTTCGTGACCGTGGACCTGCAGGCCCACAAGGACACGATGGAGATCCTGGCCCGCCTGAACCGCAGCTACCCCTTCGCCGAGAACGAGATCGAGCGGGGCGTGCAGGAACTCCTGGGACCGATCAACAAACGCGTCGTCCATCAGGCCATCGAGGCACTCGAGAAGGGAGATGCGAAGCGAGTGGGCACGCTGATGAACGAGGCACAGGGCTTCTTTGACCGCTACGCGACGCCGGCCTGCCCGGAGGAACTGACGGCCCCGGTCCTGCACCGCGTGTTGAACTACGCGCCGCTGAAGCCGCACATCTGGGGAGGCAAGGGGGTCGGCTCCCAGGGCGACGGCACCGCCCAGTTCATCGCGCGCAGCGAGGCTGACCAACAGGCAGTGATCGAGATCATCGAACGAGATCTGGGCATGCCCTGCCTCAAGCTGACACTGCGCGCCGGGCAGAAGGTGCGCAAGGCCGTGATCCCGGCGGCAGGGTTCGGCACGCGGCTGTTCCCGGCCACCAAGGCGACCAAGAAAGAGCTATTCCCCATTGTCGACCGTGACGGCATCGCCAAGCCGGCGATTCTGCTGATCGTCGAGGAGGCGCTGAGGGCCGGCGTGGATGAGGTGATCATCATCGTCCAGGAGCACGACCTGGAGGCGTTTCAGGCGTTCTTCAACGTGCAGGTCACGATCGAGAATTACAACAAACTGCCGCGCCACTTTCAGGCCTACGCGCGGCGCATCCTGGAGGTCGGGCGGCATGTGTCCTTCGCGATCCAGGAGACGCAGGAGGGCTTCGGACACGCGGTCTACTGCGCACACGAGGCGGTCGGCAACGAGCCCTTCCTGCTTATGCTGGGGGATCACATCTATCGCTCCGACGGGGAGAAGTCGTGCGCACAGCAATTGATCGAGACGTACAACAAACACGGGATCAGCGTGCTGGGCCTGCGTCGTACGCCTGAGGACCAGATCGCGAATTTCGGCACCGCAACAGGGCTGTGGGTTGAGGAGACAAGCCTGCTGAACGTCACCGAGTTCGCCGAGAAACCCACCGTGGACTACGCCCGCAACAACTTGCGCATACCTGGTCTGGCGGAAGGCGAGTATCTCACCGTGTTCGGCCAGTACATCATCAAGCCCCAGTTGTTCGACTACCTGGAAGAGCACATCCGGAACAACGTGCGCGAGCGGGGCGAGTTCCAGCTCACGTCAGCGCTGGACCGGCTGCGACAGGAGGACGGCTTCCTGGGCCTGATCATGGACGGGCAGCGATTCGACATCGGCCTGCCGCAGTACTACCTGCAGACGTTGGAGACGTTCCATCGCTAGAAACCAGACGGCAGCTTCTCCACTACCAACAGGTGCGAGAGCCCGAAGGCTTGCAGCGGCGTGCGTTCCAACGTGTAGGTAACCGCGCGCAGGACACGGCCCAGCGCAGGGCTGCGGGCGAGTACGTTGTCATAGCCGGGGAAGATGCACGTGTGGTGTACGACGTCGACGGGGAGGCCGTCGAAGAGACGGCGCAGGCCACGGGCAGTGTAGGCACGCACGTGGGGCGCTAGCCGGTTGCGCAGCGGCGTCGGCAGCCAGTTGACCAACGGCACGTTGCCGAAGTGGTAGCGCCCCCGCCAGAAGATGCCGTGCGTCTCGAAGGCATACAGACGGTTGGGGACGAAGACGAGTATGCGCCCGGCCGGCCGCGTCACGCGCACCATCTCCGCCACGCAGGCCCGGTCGTCGGCGACGTGCTCCAGCACCTCGTGAGAGAACACCAGGTCGAACGTCTCGTCGGGGAAGGGAAGGCGCTCACCCGGTGACTGTACGAGCCCGGCGGCCCGTTCCCGCGCCTCCAGCGCGCGCTCGCGTTCGATCTCGACGCCGAAGACGTGCGGCGTCTCCCGCAGAAAGGCCGACGTGTACATCCCCACGCCGCAGCCCACGTCGAGCACACAGCGCCCGACCAGCGTCGCCCACCGGCGGACCATACGAAAGCGACGCTCCTGCCCCTCCCGCCAGACGAAACTGGGAAGGCCACGGGAGGCAGCTTTGCCGGACGAGTTTGTGACTCGTTCGCTGCTCGACTCCTGAAAGCCGCTCAATCTCTCCACCGCGTGTACAGATCGTTGTCTACGCCCATGCGCGCGAGCACGCGCCCCACGGTGCCATCCACAATCTGGGAGACCGTCTCCGGATGGCCGTAGAAGGCAGGCACCGGCGGGAAGATGACAGCGCCGAGTTCGGCCGCGCGCACCATGAGGCGCAGATGGCCCAGGTGCAAGGGGGTCTCGCGCACGACGAGCACCAGCGGGCGACCCTCCTTGAGCGTCACGTCTGCCGCGCGGCTCATCAGGTTCGCGGTGTAGGAATTGGCGATAGCGGACAGCGTCTTGATCGAGCAAGGCGCGATGACCATCCCATCCGTGGCGAAAGAGCCGCTGGCGATGGGGGCCGCCAGGTCGTCGGGCGCGTGGGCATGCCCGGCCAAGGCCTTGATCTCGGCGACGGCGCGGTTGGCCTCATCCGCATACTCGTGGGCGATGATCAGGCGGGCGGCCTGGCTAACGACGAGATGGGTCTCGACATCGGGACGTCGGGACAGCACCTCCAGCATCCGGATGCCGTAGACCACGCCGCTAGCGCCCGAGATGCCAACGATCAGTCGCCCGGATTGGAGCAATCCGCTGCGCTTCATCAGATCATTCTGCCCCTTGGATCGGAAGGATCCCGGATTGAAGAAATCTGCAACCACCCGGCCTTGCCTTCCACAGACGGCGCGGACGCAGACGTCCGTTCGGCAGACCTCGCGGATGCAGACATCCGGGCCTCACTACGAACCGAGGACGCAGATAGTCGGGAGCAGACGATGCCGTCATCGTCACGCGTTCCTCAAGCGCGCCATCACGTGGGTGTCCACGTATTCGCCCTGCCGGAAGGCGTACTGCCGCTTGGTGCCCTCGATCTCAAAGCCGAACTTCTGGTACAGGTGAATCGCCGCCGCGTTGTCGGTGTAGACCTCCAACTCGAGCCGCTGGAGTCCAAGCCAGTTGTCCGCCAGGTCCACCATGCTGGCCATCAACGCCGAGCCCACGCCCCGGTTCCAGAAGTCAGAATGGACGCTCATCCCACAGCCGGCACTGTGCTGCGTGCGCGGGGAGCGGCTCCGGTGCAGGGCGCTAGCCCCCACCACCCGCCCGTCCACCTCAGCCACGAACCGATACACGCCCTCCGGCCGGTTCTCAACCCGCTGCTTGACCTCATCCTCCGACTGCAACGGTATCTGGAGTGTGCCCCAGCACACGCCTGGATCGGTCCAGATCTCATACAGGTCGTGCCAGTCGTCGGCTTTCATGGCTCGGACCCGGATTTCGAGCGGAGGAGTACGTCGCTGTGCCACCTCTCTGCAAGAATCGTCACTGACTTGCGTCATGGCCATCAGATCGTTTTCGCAAACGCCGCACAGCGCTTATCCCACCGGTTCCCCTTCCTGAAGCAATAGGACAGCCCGCCCTTGGCGCTATGGTAGGCCGCACATTCCTGGCAGTGGCCATGCCGGGGGCACTTCCTCTTGGGACAGGGACAATCAATCCGGGCCACGAAAGATAGAGTCAACCCTGCGTCGCGGAGCCTGACCAGCACGCGATGCAAGGCCGCCTGATCCACCATCGCGCCCGTCAGCAAGATTTCTCCACTGTCTCGCGAGGCAAACACGAGGCCATCGAATGGATCGGCCTGTCCCTCACCGATCAGGTCTTGCAAGGAGCTAGCGCCCCGGTGGTTGCCCCGCACCCGGATGTGATAGATCGCGCTCTCGCCAGGACCTTGCTCGTCGGTCATCACACATAGCTCCACAGTTCACCCTCAGTGATATCGCAGCGATGCCGTATCATAGCACATCCTGCACGGAGCGCCAAGCTGTGGGCCTGGACTGTCTGTCCCTCGGACATCTGCAATCCGCCCCCCTGGGAACTGGGGAAGCCATGGCTTGCCAAAGCGTGCTAAAGGGACTATATATAACTCTCCTGCGTGTTCTGTTCCTGATCCCTCAAGGCGCTCAGGGAAGTGGACGAGGGGCCCGAATGGCACGTCCGAAGGAAGTCACAATGAGCAGCAATCACACGAAAGTTCCGTATCGCACCGTGGCGGAGTGGGTGGTACACAGCGCGCGATCCTACGAAAACCCCTTCACCGACGTGGCGGTCGACGCGGCGTTCACCGGTCCCTCCGGTGAGACGTTCACCGTCCCCGCCTTCTACGACGGACTTTCCGAGCACCAGGCCCACACCTGGCGCGTGCGCTTCAACCCGAACGCGGTTGGCCGGTGGACGTACCGCATCCTCTCTCAGTCAGCCGATCCAGACCTGGCCCAGGAGGGAAGCTTCGAAGTCACGGCCCGTGACAGCCGGGGCTTCCTCCAGGCCACGCCGGGGCACGCCTGGGGCTTTCACTACGAGTCGGGCGAGCCGGTCTTCTTGTTGGGCGACACGGTGTACAACCTGTTCGGCATGGCACACTGCGGAGGGCCGGTCGTCGCCTTCCTGGAGCGCCGCGCGGCCCAGGGGTTCAACCTGCTGCGCGTGCGTTTGCCCATCAGCCCCTTTCACCCGCCGGAGGGCTATAGCGCCTGGCAGACGCGCCGCACGTGGCCCTGGGGCGGCAGCGAGCAGTCGCCCCGCTTCGACCGCTTCAACCTGGACTACTTCCACACTGTGGATGAGGTGGTGCGCCAGGCCGAGCACCTCGGAATGGGGCTGGAGATGATCATGGAGGCGTGGGGCTTCGAGTTTCCCTTCAACAGCCGCCACATCTTCGTGCCAGAATGGGAAGAGCTCTGGATGCGCTATCTCATCGCCCGCTACGACGCGTTCAACAGCGTCTACTTCTGGACGCTGATGAACGAGTACGAGTACTATCCCGACGGCAACTGGCACCGCAGCCGCTACGGGGTGGAGGACCGCTGGGCGATGCGCGTCGGGCGATGGGTCAAGGCCCTGGCACAGCACGGCCACGTCATCTCCATCCACAACGGCCCGCGTATGCCGCCCTTCGCGGAACGCTTCGCCGCCGCCCCGGGGGCGATTGACGCGATCATGTTCCAGGACTGGGGCACGCGGGACGCCGAACTTGGCTGGCTCGCCGCCGGTATCGAGGAGCAGATCCAATGCAGCCTCGCGGGCTGGAGTGGCTGCGCCGTCTTCGCCGAGTACGGCTACGAGCGCAACCCAGACCTGCCACTCCTGGTGCCGGGCCATCGTTACTGCGACGGTGAACACACACGGCGGGGGGCGTGGCGGGGCACGTTCTGCGCTTTGGGCGTCGTGCACGGCTTCGAGAACTCGTGGGGGCCGTTCATGGTGATCGAGGAAGACCAGCCTGGCCTGGCCTATCTGCTCCACCTGCGCCGATTCCTTACCGAGGTGGTCCCGTTTCACCGGATGCGCGCCGCGCCGGAGATCATCGTGGCTGGTGAGAGCGACCCTGGTCATCGTCCACTGGCCCTGGCGACGAGCGGGCGTGACACCGTGGCCATCTATCTGCCAGCGGGCGGCGAAGTCACGCTTTCTCTGCCAGGTGAGCGCCCGCGCAATATGCAGTGGTTCGACCCAAGAACAGGCGAACTACGCTCTGCGACACTCTCCGGGGAAGGAAGACGCCTCAGCTTCGCCGCACCCGGAGGTCAGGATGAGAACGGCCATCCCTGGGACTGGGTGCTCGTCCTGTCCAGATGACACCGCAACCAGGGTGCTGGAACTTAGCCTGCTACCTTATGCTCTAGCCAAGATAGATGCAGCGAGGTAAGACAGCGGGCACGAGCGTGGGAAACCCAGCATCAAAGCAGAGGAGTACCGGGCAAAATCGACTTGCGTCGAAGTTCATGCTAGAATAGAGCCACGTACGGAAGGGAGGAACTGCCTGAGATGCCAAATCAGACGATAGAGACGCGTATTCTGGGCAAGAGTGGTATCGCGGTCACCAGGATCGGCCTCGGCCTGTGGGCTGTGGGTGGAGATTCCTGGGGCCCCACGGACGATCGCGAATCCCTGGACGCGATTGACGCTGCCTTGGACGCCGGTGTAACGTTCTTCGACACCGCAGACGTATACGGCGCAGGGCACAGCGAGGAGTTGCTGGGGCAAGCGATGAAAGGGCGAAGGGATCGATTCATCGTCGCCACCAAGATCGGCTGGCGGGACTTCGACAGGACGCTCAATCGGACGGCCTACGACAGTATCGAGAAACTGATCGCCGGCGTTGAGAGCAACCTGCACCGCTTGCAGACCGACTATGTGGACATCATCCAAAGCCACATCGACTTCCGCGACCCCACGATGGAGGTCTTCTTGGAGGGTTTCCAGCGGCTACAGCGGGACGGCAAGGTCCGGGCCTACGGCGTCAGCACCAGCGACTTCGAGTACCTGCAGGCGTTCAACGCAGATGGGGGCTGTGCGACGCTGCAGATTGACTACAGTATCCTCAATCGGACGCCGGAGGCCGACATATTCCCGTATTGCCAGGCGAACGACATCGGCGTCATCGTGCGCGGGGCACTGGCCATGGGTATCCTGACGGGTAAGTTCAGCGCCGACACCCAGTTTGAGGAAGGGGATTTCCGGCAGCGCTGGCAGAGCGATCCGGAGGAACGCCAAACCTACCTGGAAGACTTGAAGAAAGTGGAGAGATTGCCACGACTGGCCAAGGGGCGCACGCTGGCCCAACTGGCGCTGCAGTTCGTCATGGCCCATCCGGCGGTGACGACCGTCATCCCAGGTGCAAAGAACGCCAGGCAGGCAGCGGACAACGTAGGCGCGGCGTCCCTGCCGCCTCTGACTGGCGAGGATTTGGCCCAGATTGACGCGATCACCCCGCCGGCGGGTGGGCGCAAAATCTGGCCCGCATAGGAACTGCGATCGAGTCCTGCCTGCTCGACCAGGCTCGACGGCTGCGGAGTCGTCGCCTACGTTGTCGTTCGCTTCAAGCCGTGTGTGAGGCCGTGGATTGGCCAACCGAGAACGGGGTCATCGCGGTTCCGGCTGCTTCCAGAAACCGATCATCTGGTCGGGCCGGAAAGTGACCTGTACCAGTTCCCATCCCTCTTCCCCGACCTGATCGAGCAATCGCTCCATAGCCTGGGTAAGCGGGTTGGGACCGGCATCGAAGTAACACGCGCCCTCGTCGTTGCAGAAGATCATCGCAGGCACTTGCTCCACCGGCTCCGGAAGCACGCTCAGAACGTCAGCCGCCGTGTGAACCGTAATGCGATAACGCCAGTTTGCCATATCTCCCTCCCGCCGAGACCCTAAAGGTTTCAGAAAACCTTTAGGGTCTGTGTCATCCCTTATCCTCCCAGTTCCACGCAACGCTTCCGGTAGTAGACGTAGTTGTCATAGGAGACCTCCTCCGGAACGCCGTGGTCGCACATGGGGATATATCCTCCACGCTCGCGCATGGGCGGCAAGACGTAGTTGAGATGCACGTCGATCGCCTCTGGACCTTTGGCCAGGACGCGCTTGTCGATGCCGGCCAACAGGACCAGGTCAGGATACTGCCGCCCAATCTCTACCACGTCGCATCCGGCGGCAACCTCGAGCGGTCCTGTCACGTCCATGCCAACGGCCTCCTGGTAGAGCGGGATCACAGGGACGACGTAGCCATCGGTCTCTATCTGGACGTATAGATGGCGCGTTTGGTCAATCTGACGCGCCTTGACGTTGCTGATCAACTGCTGGTAATAGGGGAACAGAAACTCGCGCATCATGTCGGGCGAGATGAGAGATCCCCGATTGTAGCAGATGTCCTCATCAAACAAGATCTCGTCTATGGTGACGTACTCCTGATGACGGGCGAGCACGCCATCGGCCAGGTCGAGCCAGCTCTGCATACAGTCATGTACGAGGTCAGGCATATCGTAGAAGGCATACAGCAGGGGTTCAGGCCCCATGAGACTGCGCAGATACATGTAAGCACCAACCATGTACTGCGAGATCATCAGCCCCTGTGCGGCCGCGGCCTGGGCCTGCTGCATACGTGTCTCGAGGCCAACGAATCGCTCCGGCGTCGCCGGATCAAGCCGCCACTTCACATCCTCCACCCACGTCCGCATATCCTTGACCGGATGGTCGAGGTACTGCGGCATAAATCCCTGCCGTCGGCCCTTGAAATAGAGCACACGCCGTCCGGCGAAGTCCTGCTCGACCTCGTAATCCCCCCTGTCCTCAAGCACTTTGACCTCAAAGGCAGGCTCGAAGGCCGCCTCGCATCCCCCAAGCTGGCCCAGGGTATGGTTTCCCGGCGGATCGTAGTCGAATAGCTCGTGCAGCAGGTAATAGTCGAACAGCATGTCGAGGGGCGTGCCTTCTGGCAGGCTATCCAGCGGCACGCCCTGTTCATTCCAGGCCTCCAGGCAATAGAAGCCATACTCACGCTTGAAAAAGGAGATGCCAGGTACACGAGCGTACGTATCTCTCAGCTTGCGCGCCGACTCGCACATCCGCTCGCGCGGCACCATCGCGTGTACGCCGTCCTGGGGTTGTTCTGTCGTCAATGATGGGCACATAGTCGGTTCTCGATGCTGTCTCTCCCCAATTCCTGTAAGGCGAACGCGGATTGTTCCAATCCCATCGATTATGCGCCCGCAGAGACCGGACCTCCACGGGGCTGCTCGGCCAGGAAGCGATCCGCCTCGATCGCGGCAGTCGCGCCAGAAGCCGCCGCGATCACCACCTGGCGGAAGTCAGGGTTCTGCACGTCCCCTGCTGCGAAGACCCCCGGCACGCTTGTTCGCTGGCGCCGGTCGGTGAGCACGTACCCATGCGCGTCCAGCTCGACCTGCCCGGTGAACAGCTTGGTCCCCGGAACCATGCCGATATACACGAACACGCCATCGGCCTCGACAAGTGACGTCTCACCGGTCTTCACGTTGCGCACGCGCACGCCGGTCACCGTCTGCTCGCCCACAATCTCCTCGGCCACGGAGTCCCACACAAAGCTCATCTTCGGATTGGCGAAAGCCCGTTCCTGGTAGATCTTCGTCGCGCGCAATTCATCGCGGCGGTGGACGACGACGACCTCGCGGGCGAACTTGGTCAGGAACAGGCCCTCGTCAATGGCACTATCTCCCCCACCGACCACCACGACCCGCTTGTCACGGTAGAAGAACCCGTCACAGGTAGCACAGGTGGATACACCGCGGCCGAAGAACTCCTTCTCGCCACGTACCCCCAGGCGGCGCGGGAACGCGCCGGTGGCGATGACGACTGTCCGGCCACTGAAGGTCTCGGACTGCGTCTGGACCGTGAACGGATAGGAAGAAAGGTCCACACCGGTCGTTGCCTCCATCACAATCCGGCTCCCGAAACGCTCAGTCTGGCTCTGCATGCGTTGGGCCAGCTCTGTGCCGGTGACACCCTCTGGGAAACCGGGGAAGTTCTCCACCATGCCGGTGAAGGACACCTGCCCGCCCGGAATGGGGCCAACGAGCACCAGTGTCTTGAGGGCAGCGCGGCCAGCGTAAATCGCGGCGGTGAGCCCGGCAGGCCCACCGCCGAGAACGATCATATCGTAGACGGGCACTGGCTCCGCCTGATCCTCATGCCCCACATGCACATCTTCCTGAGATTCCGGTCGTTGCTGCGTCAATTTGAAGTCAAGCATGCTACGGCACCTCAATGTGTTGTATTAGAACCGGTTCGCTCTCGTTTGCCGTACGGGGGGAACGGCTCTGCACGTAAGACCAGCGCGCCATTCTGATGGCGCCTTTGTAACGATGACGGCGGACTGTCCCCGCCAGACCCAGCTCTTCAGCGGCCAGGTGTCACGCCGGTTCCTCCACGCCGTCCAACGCCTCCAGGAGTTTCCCCAACACCATGGGCTCGGGCGCTGCGCCCTCGATGTGTACCTTGTCGTTGATCACCGTGCGCGGTACGCCCATGACCTGGTACTTCATCGCCAGGTCGGGGAACTCAGTCGCCTCTACCATATCCGCCTGCACCATCGGGCTGGCGATAGCCAAGCTATGGGCCAACACGACAGACCCTGCACAGTATGGGCAGGTAGGCGTGACGAAGACCTGTATGTGCACCGGTTCGCTCACGTCTGCCAAGGTCGCAATCGTCTCCTCGGACAATTCCGCCTCACCCGCCGCCGCCGTGCGAATCGCGCTCATCAAGGAGGCGAACTCATAGCCAGACGGGATGCCGTAGAAACGCACACCGCGGTCCTCCTCGCCGACCACCGCGATGGCCGGGATCTTGTCCACGCCCAGTTCCTCAGCCTTGCCCGCGTCGGCGACGAAATCGTACACCTCCGCCGTCAGTTGATCGGAAAGCTCGGCCACCTCCTCAACCAGTTGCTGGGTCTCAGCGCAGTACCCACACTCGAACTCCGCGGATTCTTCGAATCCGTTGGTGAACATCACCAACCGCACGGGTCCACCCAGATCGGCCAACGCCTGCTTCACTTGCTCAGCGATCTCATTGCTCAATAACGCCACCTTGTGACTCCTTCTTTTCAAGATCGGCAGGTACAAACGGATTGGAACAATCCGCGCCTGCCCCTACCACTGCTATTCTCGGCTCACAACTCTAGTGGTGAAACTGGGCGCGGTTCCCGCGCCCCTACCTGCTAAACGCTCTTGGCCCTACGCCAGCCGCGACAGCGCCACCGCCAACGCGTCGGCGATCTCGTCGGGCGAGTCGCCCGACGTCATGCACTCCGTCGCGTACACCCGCACCAGAGCAACGGTGGCTTGATGAGCCGCAGAGCGAACGGCGGATAGCTGCTGCAGGACTTCGCGGCAGTCGCGATCCTCCTCGATCATCCTGGCGACGCCGCGCGCCTGCCCCTCGATGCGCCGTACACGTCGCAACAGATCAGCTTTAGCAGATGAATCGGCCAGTTTCACGCCCGGTATTCCTCTATTCCTTCCTAAAGGAGGCGCACGGCCCCCTACCGACTCGTACTTCAGACAGGCCCCGGGCCACAGGAAGACGCGCTTATCCCGCTGCTGCCACCTGTCCCGCCGACGCCAAACAGCGAGATGGCCTTGTGCACGTCAGTACTGCCACACTTAGGGCAGGTTGGGCCTTCCTTCTGCTTGGCGGACCGAATGAAGAGCTCGAAACTCTCACCACATTCGGCACAACGATACTCGTAAATGGGCATCTCCAGCCACCTCCTAATACCATACTAGGGTAGAGTATATCACAGAAGCACAATTTGTCAAGTCATTCGTCAAGGACGCGCACCAACGCGCCTTTGACTTCCACACCAGGTTAAGCTATACTAGACCTCAACTCTCGTAAGAGGGTAGCGCAGCGGCTTAGCCTGACAACACCAGGCTCGTGACCAGTGTATGCTGAGGTTCAGCTTAGAATTACCTTATTAGGAGTGAGAATGATGGATTTCGAGAAACTCGGCGCATTCTATTTGGGCAAGGAATACGACCTGGCCAAAGACAAGCTGCTGGATCGGCTCGTCATGTACGATGCCCGCGACTTGACAACGCACGCCGTGTGCGTGGGTATGACGGGCAGCGGGAAGACTGGTCTTTGCGTCGTGTTGCTCGAGGAGGCAGCCATTGACCACGTGCCCGCCATCATCATTGACCCCAAGGGCGACATCACCAACCTGCTGCTCACCTTTCCCCAACTGCAGCCCGACGACTTCCGCCCCTGGATCAACGCGGATGACGCACGTCGTAAGAAGCTGAGCGAAGATGAGTTCGCAGGCAAGCAGGCCGACCTGTGGCGCAAGGGGCTCGCCGACTGGGGGCAGGACGGAGACCGGATCAAGCTGCTGCGCGAGTCGGCGGACGTCACGATCTATACGCCCGGTAGCGACTCCGGCGTCCCTGTGTCCATTCTGCAGTCCTTCGCCGCGCCGCAGCTCAGTTGGGACACCGACGCGGAGCTCCTGCGCGAGCGCATCCAGGGCACCGTCGGCGCTCTGCTGGGCCTCATCGGCGTCGACGCCGACCCGGTACGTTCCCGCGAGCACATCTTGCTGTCCAACCTGTTCGAGCACTTCTGGCGACACGGTGAGGACCTGGACCTTCCCAAGCTCATCCTTTCGATTCAGAGCCCGCCGATCCGCCAACTCGGCGTCTTCGACGTAGACACCTTCTTCCCAGAAAAGGATCGCTTCGCGCTGGCGATGAACCTGAACAACATCATCGCGGCACCAGGTTTTCAGACGTGGCTTCAGGGACAGCCACTGGACGTCCCCAGCTTTCTCGGCACGTCCAGCGGCCAGACCCGCCATTCGATCTTCTACATCGCCCACCTGAGCGATGCCGAGCGCATGTTCTTCGTGACCATGCTGCTGAACCAGATCGTCACCTGGATGCGCACGCAGCCCGGCACGACCAGCCTGCGCGCGCTGTTGTACATGGACGAGATATTCGGCTTCTTCCCACCGGTGGCCAATCCCCCCAGCAAGCAACCCATGCTCACGTTGCTGAAACAGGCCCGCGCCTTCGGCGTCGGCGTCGTCTTGAGCACCCAGAACCCGGTTGATCTGGACTATAAGGGCCTGACCAACACCGGCACATGGTTTATCGGGCGGCTACAGACGGAGCGGGACAAGAAGCGCGTACTGGATGGGCTCGAGAGTGCATCGTCGGAGACCGGACAGGCGCTGGACCGGGGCGAACTGAGCCGGATGATCTCCGGGCTGGGGAAGCGGGTCTTCCTGCTACACAACGTCCACGAGGAGGCACCGATCACGTTCCACACACGCTGGGCGATGAGCTACCTGCGCGGGCCACTGACCCGCACGCAGGTACAAGGACTGATGAAGGACAGGCAGCCTGACCAGCCTGTAACCACGCCACTGGCCGGCACCGGCGTATCCCCCAGCCAGCCTGCTCCGGTACAGCCTGTCTCCGCGGCGGCCACGCAGCCGAAGGCGGCTGCAGCGCCTGCCGGGTCCTTCGCGACTTCGCCTCCCGCGCTTTCGTCCAGAATCCAGCAGTTCTACGTCCCGGTGCGCAGGGGAGCCACGGAAGCTGTGCTTGAAGTGGAGAAGCGAGAGAAGGGCAAGATTGAGGTACAGGCGCGAAACTTGCTGTACGTGCCGGCTATGCTGGGCATGGGACGCGTTCACTTCGTGGATCAACGCCGGAACGTGAATGAGCGGGAGGACTTCGCCCTGCTGGCCCAAGCGCCGGAGGGTCCTGCCGTGTTGGTATGGGAGAAGTCTCAGCCCCTGGGCCTGGAGATCCGCGATCTGATGGATCGCCCCGAGTCAGATGCCTACTTCGACGAACTGCCCGAGGCAATCAACGAGTCCACGGAGTTCACGGCATTGAAGAAGAGCCTGGACGACCACCTGTACCGGAACAGCAGTGTGAAGCTGTTCTACAGCCCAGTCCTCAAGGCCTACTCGCAGCCCAACGAGAACGAACGCGACTTCCGCATGCGTCTGCAGCAGACCGCGCGCGAGGAGCGGGACGCAGAGGTGGACAAGATCAGCGATCGCTACGAGAAGCGTATCGAGACGCTGCAGGAGCGGCTGCGCCGCTCCGAGGCAACGCTGGCCAGGAAGGAAGCCGACGTCTCAGCGCGGAAGCGAGAGACGCTGGTCTCCGTCGGGGAGTCGGTGGTTGGCATGTTCCTCGGCCGGCGCTCCACGCGGGTGGTCTCCGCCGCCATGAGCAAGCAGCGGCAGGCGACCATGGCAAAGCTGCAGGTGGAGGAAGCACAAGACACGATAGAGGCGCTGCAGCAGGAGATCAAGGAACTCGAAGGGGAACTGCGGGAGGAGGTCGCTGTAGTGCGAGATCGCTGGGAAGAGGCACTGAGTGAATTCGAGGAGTTCCCGGTGACCCCAAGGCGGCAAGACGTTCAGATAGACCTCTTTGGGCTGGCCTGGACGCCCCAGTGGCAGATCACGTATCAAGACCGTGGAGGCGTCACACGCACCGATTTGGTACCAGCATATTGAGTGAGAGTGGATGCAGACATCCGGGATAGAGACGTCTAACAATTGACCGACGCAGCCCTGGTAGGGGCGGCTACGACGAAACCGGGGCAGAGTGATGGCCCTGGTTTTTCGTCCTGATAGGGACGAGAACACCCTCAAGTGTACAGACTTACGTGTGCGCATCTGTAGTGGGACGGACAGACCTGCGCGTGGAGGAGTGAGATGAGCCAACAGGGCAGATTTAACGGATGCCAGATTGTGGGGATCATCCTGGCGGTTCTACTGATCGCCACCGCATGCCTGGCGGCGGGATGCGTGTTGGGTGGCGGGATCGGCCTCGTCAGCGGTGGGGCAGCAGGCTACGCCATCGGGCGGGCCAGACCTATGCACGTCCAGCCACACATCGAAATCCCGGTGCCACCATCTCCACCGGAGGAGCCGCCAACGGCAGAAGAACCGGAGGCAGGCACACGCCCGTACCTGGGCGTCCGTGTCCTCCAGCTAGAGAGAGGCGCGGAAATCGTGGAGATCGTTCCAGAAGGGCCCGCCATGCGGGCAGGTCTGCGCGAAGGGGACCTTATCCTGGAAGTGGACGGCGCGGACGTGACCCGCGCCAGGCCACTGCCCAACGCCATCGCCGCCCACGAACCCGGCGACACGGTCCAGCTGACCATCGAGCGGGACGGACGCAGGCAAGAGCTCGAGGTCACGCTAGGTGCATGGTCCGGGGCCGAGGAGCCGGGGGACAAATAGAAGCATCGGGTGTTCGAAGCAGAACACGCGGATATAAAGGGAGCGGCAGGGCAAGCGGAGGGGGCGGGGTTGATGAAGCAAAGACGATCCATCTGGGGCGCCCCAAACGAAGCAAGAGCGCCGACGGAA
>Ga0180432_10004024_pt1 | contig 20500 bp, 16 predicted proteins | sample SS_ome_10_FD_132414 | JGI IMG/M metagenome (GOLD analysis project Ga0180432, IMG submission 132414) | Hypersaline lake sediment archaeal communities from the Salton Sea, California, USA - SS_1_MS_2 metaG | ecosystem: Environmental > Aquatic > Non-marine Saline and Alkaline > Hypersaline >...
AAAAATTGGTTGTTCGTCGCTCGCGGTCCGTAGGCTGACGCCTACGGCTACTGACGTGGTGCCCCTACGGGGCGTCGCGGGCGCAGGTTTTTCAGCAGGCCCTGAAGCCGGTGGCAGTACTCACTCGCGTGCCGCGCCACCCCTAGCCAACGCGCGCGGCAATGGTGTATAGTCCTGGTTCGCAGTATCCCGTCCCGACCGGAGGGGAACCTCAAGGAGGAAGGCCGTGGCGCTCCGCTTCTTCGACACACTGACCCGCACCCAGCGCGAGTTCGAGCCGATCGAGCCCGGCAAGGTCGGCCTCTACACCTGCGGCCCGACGGTCTACAACTACGCCCACCTCGGCAACTTCCGCGCCTACGTCTTCGAGGACCTCCTGCGCCGCACGCTCAAGTACAAGGGCTATGACGTCACCCAGGTGATGAACCTCACCGACGTCGAGGACAAGACCATCCGCGCCTCGAGCCAGGCCGGCATCCCGCTGGGCGAATACACCGCCAAGTACATCGAGGCGTTCTTCGAGGATCTCGACACCCTCAACATCGAGCGGGCCGAGCACTACCCGCGGGCGACCGAGTACGTCGGCGCGATGATCGAGATCGTCGAGGGGCTCGAGCGGAAGGGGTACGCCTACCGGAGCGACGACGGCAGCGTCTACTTCAACATCGCCAAGTTCCCCACCTACGGCGAGCTCGCACACATCAACGTGGACGACCTCAAGGCCGGCGCCCGGGGCGCCCAGGACGAGTACGACAAGGAGGCGGCAGCCGACTTCGCCCTGTGGAAGGCGTGGGACGACGGCGACGGCGAGGTCAAATGGGACAGCCCCTGGGGCCCGGGCCGCCCCGGCTGGCACATCGAGTGCTCCGCCATGTCCATGAACCTGCTGGGCCCCCACTTCGACATCCACACCGGCGGCGTGGACAACATCTTCCCGCACCACCAGAACGAGATCGCCCAGAGCGAGGCATACAGCGGTGAGCGGTTCGTCAACTACTGGCTCCACAACGGCTACCTCATCGTCGAGGGCCGCAAGATGTCGAAGAGCCTCGGCAACTTCTACACGCTGCGCGACCTGCTCGACAAAGGCTACACGGGCCGCCAGATCCGCTGGCTTCTGCTCACGACCCACTACCGCGCCCAGCTCAACTTCACCTTCGACGGCCTCGACGCCGCCAAGGCCAGCCTCGAGCGCATTGACGACTGCGCCCTGAAACTCGAGGAGGCAACGGCCAAAGGCGCGCCGGGCGAGAGCGACGAGCTGCAAACACTCATTGACCGCACAAGCACGCGCTTCGAGGAAGGCCTCGACGACGACCTGAACATCGCGGTGAGCGCCGCCGCGCTCTTCGACTTCGTCCGCGACGTAAACAAGCTGCTCGCCGACGACACGCTGAGCCCCGGCGACGCGAGACGCGCGCTCGATTTCGTGGAAAGAATTGACACCGTGCTCGGCGTCGTCCGCTTCGGAAAGGAAGAGGCCGTCCCCGAGGAGATCACCAGGATGGCCGAGGAACGCCAGGCCGCGCGCAAGGCAAAGGACTTCGCCAAGGCCGACGCCCTCCGCAACGAGCTCGCGTCCCGCGGCTACATCATCGAGGACATCCCCGGCGGCTTCCGCATCAAGAAGGTGTAGCGTCCTATCGGTGTTTGTCTGTGCACTCTGTGGCGGGCTAATAGATGGCACGCGGCAAGTTCATCACATTCGAAGGGCCGGAAGGCTCGGGCAAGACGACGCAGATCGAGCGGCTGGCCAACTACCTGCGCTCGACGGGCCATGACGTCGTCGTCACCTTCGAGCCCGGCGGCACGGCGATCGGCGAGCGGATCCGCGAGATCCTGTTCGACCGCACGCTGGCGGAGATGACCGCGCGCGCCGAGCTCCTGCTGATGAACGCGGCGCGGGCCCAGCACGTCGAGCAGGTGATCGTGCCGGCCCTCGACGCGGGCAAGATCGTCCTGAGCGACCGGTTCGCCGAGTCGTCGCTCGCCTACCAGGGCTTCGGCCGGGAGCTCGGTCTGGAGACCGTCGAGCTGGTCTGCGACTTCGCCACGGGCCGCGTCCGGCCCGACCTCGTCCTGCTCCTCGACCTCGACGTGGAGGAGGGGCTCAGGCGGAACCGCAGGCTCGATGCGACGGGTTCCACGGGCCGCGAGGCCAAGAGGAACCGGATCGAGGTCGAATCGCTCGAGTTCCACCGCCGCGTCCGCAACGGCTTCCTCGCGTTGGCCAGGCGCGAGCCGAAGCGCTTCGCCGTCCTGGACGCCAGCCTGCCGCCGGACAAGCTGGAGACTGAGATCAGGAAGGTTGTGGCCGAGAGGCTCGGGCATCAATGAGCTTTCAAGCGATCATAGGCAACGAGCGCGCCATCGGCCTGCTCACGAGCAGCATCGAGCAGGGCCGGGTAGCGCACGCCTACCTGTTCGCCGGGCCCGCAGGCGTCGGCAAGGGCCTCGTAGCGCGCGAGTTCGCCAAGGCCCTCAACTGCGAGCGCGGCGAGACCCGCCCCTGCGACGATTGCGTCACCTGCCGCAAGATAGACCACGGCACCCATCCCGACGTGCTCTGGTTCAGGCCCGCGGGCGCCATGCGCATCATCCGCGTCGAGCAGGTGGCCGAATTCCTCCAGGCGGCCTCGTTCCGGCCCTACGAGGGCCGCTGGAAGGTCTTCATCCTCGTGGACGCCGACCGCCTCAACGTGCAGTCGCAGAACAAGGTGCTCAAGACGCTCGAGGAGCCGGCGCCCGACACCGTCATCATCCTGACCTCCGCGACACCCGAGGCCCTGCTGCCCACGATCCGGTCGCGCTGCCAGCGGATCGCCTTCCACCCGATCGCGCGCGAGGCCATCGAGCGGTTCCTCATCGACCATCGCGGCGCCCCGGCCGAACGTGCGGCGGTGGCGGCCGCCCTCGCCCAGGGCAGCCTCGCCGGGGCCATCGAGCTGCTGGACGAGCACGCCGACCAGCGCCGCCAGGGCCTCTACAACGCGCTGGCGGCCGGGGGCTTCGAGCATTTCGCCGACCTCCAGGCCATGGCGCTCGGCATCGAAAAGGAGCTCGTGGCCCGGCGCGACACGCTCAAGAAGCAGCTCGCCGACGAGAACCGCGAGACGCTGGAAGCGATCGAGGCCCCCGGCCGAAAGGCGCTCACCGACCAGTATAACGCCCACGCCGAGGGCGAGTTCCGACGCGAAGTCGAGGCCGTCTTGAATCTCCTTGTCCTCTGGTACCGCGACGTGCTACTTTCCAGGGAAACCGACGCGGCAGCCCAAGCGGCCGGAACGGCCGCCCTCATCAACGCCGACTACGCCGAGGCGATTGCCGCCCGGGGCGCCGGGTGCTCCACCGAGGAGGTGCTCGCCGCGTTTGATACAATAGATGAGGTGCGCAGGGCGATTGCGCTCAACGTGAAGGTCTCGAACAGCCTCGAGGCGCTCTTCCTCAAGCTCGGGCTGCTCAAGACCGCCCCGGTCGCCTAGCCCGCCCCAAGGAGGTGGTTCCCCCATGATTACCGTGGTGCAGATACGCTTGCGCCAGGCCGGCCAGACGCGGTTCTTCAAGGTCGGCGGCCTGGACCTGAAGGTCAACGACTACTGCATCGTCCAGGCCGAGCGCGGCCTCGACTTCGGCCAGGTGCTCGAGCCCCCGCACCCCGCCATGGAGGACGAGTTCGAGGACCCGCTCCTGATGGTCGTGCGCAAGATCACCATCAACGACCGCTACAAGATCAACAAGAACATCCGCGACGCCCAGGACGCGCGCAAAACGTGCCTCAGGAAGATCGAGGCCCACGACCTGCCCATGAAGCTCGTGGACGCCGAGTACTCGTTCGACCGCAACAAGATCATCTTCTACTTCACCGCCGACGGCCGCGTGGATTTCCGCGCCCTCGTCAAGGACCTCGCCCGCGCCTTCCGCGCCCGCATCGAGCTCCGCCAGATCGGCGTGCGCGACGAATCGAAGCTCCTCGGCGGCACCGGCTGCTGCGGCCGGGTCGTCTGCTGCAGCTCGTGGCTGCGCGGCTTCACGCCGATCAATATCCGCATGGCCAAGGATCAGCACCTCTCGCTCAACCCGACCAAGCTCTCCGGCGTGTGCGGCCGCCTGCTCTGCTGCCTCAGGTACGAGCACGAGTGCTACCGCGAGCTCGCCAAGGGCCTGCCCGGCAACGGCACCATCGTCCAGACCAAGGCCGGCGCGGGCACCGTCGTGGACCAGCTCATCCTCAAGCGCGCCGTCACCGTGCGCCTCGAAGACGAACGCCTGGGCCAGTTCCCCGTCAACGAGATCGACATCCTCCAGGAGAAGGAGACGCGCAAGCGCAAGGCATGAGCCCAACCCCGTTCTACATCACGACCGCCATTGACTACCCAAACGCGCTGCCACACATCGGCACCGCCTACGAGAAGATCGGCGCCGATGCGATCGCCCGCTTCTACCGGCTCGCCGGCTACGACGTCTTCTTCCTCATGGGCACCGACGAGCACAGCCAGAACGTCGAAAAGGCCGCGCGCGAGAAGGGCGTCCATCCCCAGGCGTTCGTGGACGAGATCGTGCCCCAGTTCGAGGCAGCCTGGCGCTCGCTCGGCATCAGCTACGACGACTTTATCCGCACGACGTCGCAACGCCACGTGCGCACCGTGTCGGACCTCATCCAGCGCTGCTACGACGCGGGCGATATCTACAAGGGCACCTACGACGGCTACTACTGCGGCTCCTGCGAGGCGTTCTACGACGAGGCCGATCTCGTGCCGACCGACGGCGAGTACGGCTGCCCCACGCACCGCAAGCCGGTCGAGTACGTCAAAGAGGAGAACTACTTCTTCGCGCTTTCGAAGTACACCGACCGGCTCAAGACCCACATCGAGGCGCACCCCGAGTTCATCGTGCCCGAGGGACGCCGCAACGAGGTCCTCGGCCTGATCGAGCAGGGCCTACGCGACTTCAGCGTCTCGCGCGCTGCCAAGGAGTGGGGCATCCCGCTGCCGTTCGACCCTTCGCAGGTCATCTACGTCTGGTTCGATGCGCTGACCAACTACCTGAGCGGCCTCGCGCCCCACTCGTACGAGAACGCCGCCTTCGACCCACCGTCTGATAACTTCAAGAAATACTGGCCCGCCGACGTGCACGTCATCGGCAAGGACATCTCACGCTTCCACTGCCTCTATTGGCCCGCGATGCTCATGAGCGCCGGCCTCCCCGTGCCGAAGCAGGTCTCCATCCACGGCTGGGTCCACGCCATAACGCTTGACGAGGACGGCAGACAACATGGATGGAAGATGAGCAAGAGCGTCCTCGCCGAACGGCCCGACCTCGCCCCGCTCATTGACCCGATCGCGGCCGCCGAACGCCACGGCGCCGACGCGCTCCGCTACTTCCTCTTGCGCGAGGTACCCTGGGACGAAGACGGAAACTACATGCTCGAAAGATTCGACCAGCGCTACAACGCCGACCTTGCCAACGACCTAGGAAACTTGGTCAACCGCGTGCTCGCGATGATCAATAGGTATTATGGAGGTGTCCTCCCCTGCCCTGCACAAGATGATGGTCCAGACTCGCACCTTAAAGGAGTCGCTGGGCACGGCGTGCAAACGGTCTGGTCCGAAATGAAGGGCCTGGAGCTAAACTGGGCGCTGTCCTGCATTTGGACGACACTCATCAAGCGCGCCAACCAGTATGTGGAGGAGACCGCGCCCTTCAAGCTGCGCAAGGACCCCGCGAAGGCCGAACGCCTCCGTACCGTCCTATACAATCTCGCCGAGATGCTACGCATAATTGGCCTGCTCGTCACGCCGTTCATGCCCGCCACCGGCCTGAAGATCTGGCAGCAGCTCGGCCTCGGTGACGCCCACGCCGCCGCCCGCCTCGACCACATCAAAAACTTCGGCGGCCTCAAACCCGGCACCCGCGTCGAAAACCCCGTCCCCCTCTTCCCCAAAGAAGAGGCATAATCCTCCCTCGGGAGCTTTGCGCCTCTGCGAGAGACTCCTTTGTCCTCTTGTACAGAAGCTTCGGCAACGCGTGATGTCTCCCGCCGCTTCAGCGTATAATGATCATGAAGAGTCTGGGCCGATGCCGTCCGGCGCAACCGCTGAAGATAGAGTTATGCTATGACCGACGACATACAGACTCATCTGCAGACGTACTACGCACGCGCCTTTCCGAGCAGACAGAGCGTCCAGGTCACCAGCCTGGCCCGCATCAACGCCGGCTGGGAAAGCGACGTCTATGCCTTCGACGTCCAGCACGGTCCGCCAGGAAACCGTCAGCATGAGAACCTGATTCTGCGCATCTACCCCGGAGACGACGCCCAGGCCAAGGCCGCGCGCGAGTTCGAGGGCATGCGCCAACTGCACAAGGCCGGCTACCCCGTGCCCCAGGTGCTGCTTCTGGAGGGCGACGACTCGCCCTTCGGCAAGCCGTTCGTCATCATGGAGCGAATCGACGGACAGACGCTGTGGCCCATCTTGCTCAACTCGCCCAGGCAGAAACAGCGTGAGCTGTTGACCCTCTTCTGCGAGCTGTTCGTCCGGCTGCACGCCCTCGATTGGCGCGCCTTTGTTGACGACCCGGGCCGCTACGAGCAACAAGGCCCGTATGCCTTCATAGATCAGTGGCTAAGCGAGGCCCGCGCCGCTCTTGAGCGATTCCCCCCGTCCGGTTTCTTTCGCATCCTGGAGTGGCTGGAGGCCCGGCGGGACCAGGTGCCTTGTCCACGTCCCTCGCCCATCCACTGGGATTACCATCCCGCCAACCTGCTCCTGCGCGACGACGGTTCGGCGGTGGTCATTGACTGGACTCAGGTCGGTGTCTCCGACTCGCGCTTCGACCTGGCCTGGACGCTGCTGCTGACAAGCTCGCACCAGGGCGCCGAGTGGCGCGCGCTGATTCTGAGCGAGTACGAACGCCTCGCCGGCGCCGAGGTCGAGCACATCGAGTACTTCGACGTGGCCGCCTGCCTCAAGAGGCTGGGCAGCGTCGCCGCCTCGCTCTCGTTCGGGCCGGAGAAGCTGGGCATGCGGCCCGGGGCCCAGGCCAAGATGGCGCGGCAGATGGGGGCATTCAGCCAGGTCTATGCCCTTCTGCTCGAGAGGACCGACATCAGAGTACCAGAAGTCGAGCGCCTGCTTACATCACCCTCTTGAGTCGCCCTCGTCTACAGCCCGGCGCCCCGAACAGAAGTCTGGCCGCCTCGAACCAAGCACCCGCCGTGAAAAGCCCGTCCCCCTCTTCCCCAAGGAGGACACGCAGTCTCCCTCCGTCCCCTTGTCGCGTCCGGTCTTGCGTAGACCCGGGAGAGGAGGATGGGTGCGATTGTGCTTTGCATCGCAGAAGAAGCTCGCCCTACGGGGGAATTGCGCTTGACTTAGCCACGGACAGGAGTGTAGTGTGCCCACGCGTTCGGCGCTGTCGTTTTCCGAAAAGGCACGGTGGAAGAGGTCCTTTGTGAAAGAGCTGCGGTCCCCGCAATCTCCGTGCAAGCCACACGTTACAGGAGCAGAAACACGAAGCCCCCCATTCCTTGCGGCTGGGCCTGATCACTGTTCAAACCATGAATCCGATCGTGCATATTGCGGACAGCGTTTTCGCCCATTTCCTTGACACGAGTTGTATCCTCAATCGCGACAACCACTTCGATATTGACTCAGTCCATACCCCCCATCTCACGGCGGAAGTGATTCAAGAAATCCGGCAGCATCCTGACGTGATGTTCAACTCCTACCTTGACTGCCTGCTGAAGTACGCGAAGGTGGTGGGGGAAAAGACATTCCGGCGCGAAGGGCTGGGCCAGATGTACGAATACATCTACGGGTGTACATCTGCTGTCACCCCCGAACTGCGCCGCTACATGCAGCAACTGGATGCAGAGCAGCTTCCAGTTGCCGAGAAGTATGACAAGGCCCTGAGACTGACCCAGCACGTCGCCGACCACACGTTTCTCTGGCACCGCAATTACTGCTACCTGACAGGACAACCTACGGGATTCGCAAACCGAGAAGACATCAAGAAGGTCAAACCCCACCGTTTCGCCAAGGCCATTCGAGATCAGAGCCGCTGGTTGCACGATGCCTACTACAAGTACCATCGCACGCGTTTCCAGGGCCTGAGGGACGGAAGCTACCGCTGGACCGATGAGAGACTGGCGGCAGCAGCGGTAACCACCGCCATGGCAGGGACCAAGCTCTCCGTAATCCATACAGAGGACTTGGACTTCGTTATCATCTTGAAGCAGGCAACAGACAATCTGATACTTGAATCCTGCAGTCGTGAAGCCGCGACACACCCTGTGGACGGCAGGGCCGACATTGTCTCTCGCTGCTACGCCAGTCGCGGCCTCTTCGTGGAGGAATGGCGTCGGACTGAACTCAGGCAGCGCCGGTTACGGGAACAGGAGGTACGCAGACTTCTCGCTGAGCATCATCCTGATGACGCGCGATTCCTCGTAGCAGCTCTGACTTGTAGGCCGGGGGACGTTCTCGTCTATCACAACAAGTTGCGCGTGGGGTTCCCCTATCTCTTTCCGAAAGAGCTTGCCCAAGATGTGGCGAGACAGACTCAGACGATCTGCAAATAGACTCAAACAACGACACGGAGCCCGACGGCGAGCCCGTCTACGCTCATCTGTGGCGTTCACGCATCTCGATCGCCCCGGTGATACCTGAGTAAGAAACGCTGTACGGACCGGCAACCGGCCTGGCGATCCGAGGGGAGCCAAACGCGGATGCCGAAGTCGCGAACGATAAACAACAGAGCTGCAAAAACTGCAAAGGCCTCACGCGCATCGAGCATCTGCTGCCGGGGTCGTATACCTTGACGGTGCAGGCCGCGGGATACAGGACGGCCGAGCAGCAGGTCGAGGTGCTCGACGCCGACGAGACGCGCGTCAAGGTCGTGTTGGAGCGCCTCCAGGACGAGTAGCGCCGGCATCACCCCTCTGCGAGCCCTGCGCCTCCGCGAGAGATCCTTTTTCTGTCTCGCAGAGACGCAGGGCCCGCAGAGGATTTCTCGGGAACGCGTCGAATTCTGCCCGCGTCAGAGCGTATAATGGCCGGGAACTGAGGAGAACATGAACGACGCCATCCTTGAAACCCAGGATCTCACGAAGCGGTTCGGCGCGCGCGTGGCCGTGGACCGGCTGAGCCTGTGCGTCGAGCGCGGCGACGTGTTCGGCTTCCTCGGCCCGAACGGCGCGGGCAAAACGACCACGATCCGGATGGTGACGGGCCTGATCCGTCCCAACCGGGGCCGCATCGTGGTGGGCGGCGTCCGGCTGCGTCGTCACCGGCGCCGGGCGCTGGCGAAGGTCGGCGCCCTCGTCGAGACCCCCGCCTTCTACCCGCACCTTTCCGCTCTGAACAACCTCGCCGCGTTCGGCTCGCTCAGCCGCCGGGTGACGCGCGCGGAGCTCGATGAAACCCTCGACCTCGTCGGCCTCCTCGGCCGCGGTGCCGACAAGGTCAGGGCCTACTCGCACGGCATGAAGCAGCGGCTCGGCATCGCGTGCGCCCTGCTGCCGCGGCCCGAGCTGCTCGTCCTCGACGAGCCCTCCGACGGCCTCGACCCGCGCGGGATCAAGGAAGTCCGCGACCTCATTGTCTCGCTCGCCCGCGAGCTCGACGTGACCGTCTTCATCTCCAGCCACATCCTGAGCGAAGTCGAGCAGATGTGCACCCGCCTGGCGATCATTGACCACGGCCGCCTCGTAAAGCAAGGCGCCATCGCCGAGCTGCGCGGCCCCGAGCCCGTCGTCACCTTCGGCCTCGACCGCGTCGCGGAAGCGAAAGCACTTCTCGAGAAGCAGCTTGGTCTCTCCGTTCTCTCCTCGGACGAGGCCGAGCTCCGGCTCAAGCTCGCGCACGAGCGAATCGCCGACGTGAACGCCGCGCTGGTGAGGGCCGGCCACCGCGTGCACGCCATCGTGCCGGAGCAGCAGTCGCTCGAAGACCTGTTCCTGGAACTCACGGAGAAGTCCATCCTATGAGGTTCCTGCGCGCGCTGAAATACGAGCTCGTCAAGAACCTGCGCAAGAAGCGCACGTTCTGGGCCTTCGTCGCGATCGCCGCGCTCGTGAGCATCCTGCTGACCGCCTACACGGCCACGCGCTGGAACCCGGTAACGTACTACGCGAAGGGGCTGGGAGGTGTGCGGCGCGCGCTGGTCATGAAGGCGGTGGACGAGTGCGCCAACGGCGCCCTGTTCGCCACGCTGTTCATGGGGCTGCTGAGCTTCGCGCTCTTGCCCGTGCTGGCGGTCGCGTTCGGCGGCGAGCTCATCTCGAGCGAGATCCAGCTCGGTACGCTGCGGACGGCGCTCACCCGCCCGGTGACGCGCCTCGGCTACTACACGACCAAGTACGCCTACGCGGCCATCATCACGCTCGGCTTCGTCCTGTTCACCGCGCTGTTCACCTACGGGCTCGGCGTCGCGTTCCTCGGCCGGGGCCCGCTGCTCGCGCCGGCCGCGTTCCTCCGGCCGAGCTTCGCCGCGCAGTTCTCCGGCGTCACCCAGCCGCTGAGCGAGCAGACAGCGTTCGTCCGGTATCTCGTCGCCTACCTGCTCGTGGCGCTCGCCGTGATGACGATGACCACCCTGTCGCTCACCCTCTCGACAGTGGTCAAGCACACGGGCGCGGCGATGATCATCGCCATCTCGCTCTACTTCATCCTGCACATCCTGACGATGACGCCCTGGCTCGAGAGCTGGCGCCCGTACCTGTTCGTGAGCAAGATGGATTACTGGGTTCCGGTCTTCACGGCTGACCCGCCGAGCGGCGAAATCTGGCGCACCGTCGCCTACTTCGCCGTATACAACGCCGCCCTGTTCGCCGTCGGCCTCGCCGTCTTCCTCCGCCGCGACATCCAGTGCTAGTGACGTGGCGAAGCCCGAGCCAGGATTGATCTCACGCAAAGGCGCAAAGAGGAAGAGCACAAAGGCGTCCCGCCTTTGTGGTGTCGAATCCCTCTCTCTTCCGTTCTCCTTTGCGTCTTTGCGCCTTTGCGTGAGACATCCTAAATCCTGGCCTTGACAACCATGCGCGCCGGTGCTAATGAGTATGACAGTGCGACGGTAGCTCAGTTGGTAGAGCTCCAGCTTCCCAAGCTGGTTGTCGAGGGTTCGAACCCCTTCCGTCGCTCTTTTCTTTTTGCCGCAGATTCCGCAGATCAGCACAGATGAGAAGCCTCAATCAATAGCCATCTGCGAAATCCGTGGCTACTTCCCGCGGTGGAGGTGCACCGAGAGGACGGCCAGGTCGGCGGGGTTGATGCCCGCGATGCGCGAGGCCTGGCCGAAGGTCTCGGGCCGCACGGCGGCCAGCTTCTCGGCCGCCTCGTTCCGCAGCCCCCGGATCGCGCCGAAATTCACGTCGGGCGGAATGCGCTGCCGCTCCGTCCGCTCGAGCCGGGCCACCTGGTCGCGCTGCTTCCTGAGGTAGCCCTCGTACTTGATCTCCAGTTCGATGCGCCGCTCGATCTCGGAATCATAACCGGCGACGAGCTCCGGGTACGTGCGCCGCAGGCCCGCGTACGTCACCTCGGGGCGACGCAGCCGCAGCGCGAGCGTCTCGCCATCGGCTCGAATCGTGCGTAACTGCTCGACTCCGGCAGCGATGGCCGACTCACGCTCCTCAAACTCCCCAAAGACCTCGTCGGTCACCAGGCCCAGGCGGTGGCCGAGCGGCATGAGGCGCGCCTCGGCATTGTCCTGCCTGAGCAGGAGCCGGTACTCGGCCCTCGACGTGAACATGCGGTACGGCTCGCGGATCTCCTTCGTGCACAGGTCGTCAATCAGCACGCCGATGTACGCCTCGTCCCGGCCCACGACCACCGCCTCCTCGCCGCGCAGCGTGAGCACGGCGTTCACCCCGGCCATGAGTCCCTGGGCCGCCGCCTCCTCGTAGCCGGACGTCCCGTTGATCTGGCCCGCAAGGAACAGCCCCTCGACGAGCTTCGATTCGAGCGAGCGCCCCACCTGCTCAGGCGGCACGAAGTCGTACTCGATCGCATAGCCGTACCGCGTAATCGCCGCACGCTCGAGGCCCCGGATCGAATGCACCAGCTCGACCTGCACGTCCTCGGGCAGGCTCGTCGGGATGCCGTTGGCATAAACCTCGTCAGTGCCGAGCCCCTCCGGTTCGAGGAAGAGCTGGTGACGCGCCCGGTGCGGGAACCGAACGACCTTGTCCTCGATCGAGGGGCAGTAGCGTGGCCCGATGCCCGTGATGCGCCCCGCGTACAGCGGCGACCGGTCCAGGTTGGCGCGGATGATCTCCGCCGTGCGCTCGCTCGTCCACGTGATGTGGCACGGCACCTGCGTGAGCCGCTCCGGCGTCTCCACGCGCGCGAACCGCCCCGGCGGATCGTCGCCCGGCTGAAGCTCGCAGGCGTCCCAGTCGATGGTTTTCCCGTCGAGACGCGGCGGCGTGCCCGTCTTGAGCCGCCCGAGCCGGAAGCCGAGCGCCTCGAGGCTCTCGGACAGCCCGAGCGCCGGCGCCTCGTCGAGCCGGCCCGCAGGCCACGACCGCTCGCCCACGTGGATCAGCCCGTTGAGGAACGTGCCGGTCGCCAGCACCACCGCGCGCGCAAGCCACGTCCTGCCGTCCCCGCCCCACACGCCCCGCACCTTCGCGCCCTCGACGAGAAGCTCGGTCGCCATCGCTTCAACCACGTCGAGGCCGGGCTGGCTCTCGACGACGCTGCGCATCGCCGCGCCGTACGCCTTGCGGTCGCACTGCGCCCGGGGCGCCCACACGGCGGGGCCCTTGCTCGTGTTGAGCATGCGGAACTGGATGCTCGTACGGTCGGTCACGCGCGCCATCTCGCCGCCGAGCGCATCAATCTCGCGCACGAGGTGGCCCTTGGCCAACCCACCGATCGCGGGGTTGCACGACATCCGCGCGATGGTTTCGCGGCTGCCCGTCAGCAGCAGCACGCGCGCGCCCATCCGCGCCGCCGCCAGCGCCGCCTCGCACCCGGCATGCCCGCCCCCAACGACAACGACGTCATATGTCGCGCATTTCTCCATGAGGAACTCCCGGAGCCGCCTTGCGGCGACTGATAGTAGCCACGGGCGCGAGCCCGTGGAGTGCGCGACGATTATGCCACAGGAGCCCCGTTAGGGGCGATTGACGACGAGCCGCGTTGGAGATCGTGCCTCAATCGCCCCTGCCCGGGCTCCAATCTCCTGCGCTCGCCTGAACCACGGGCTTACGCCCGTGGCTACTACCAGACGCCCTAACGGGCTTGTCCCGGCTTCACGACGGGGATGGCAAGGCTTCCCCTGGCCTGCGTCAGTACCGCCCGTGCTTGAGGGCGGTCTCGATGAAGCGGATGTAGTTCTCGCGGGTGCGGTCCTTGAGCGGCGCGTCAATCGGCGACGCGGTCGGCATGATGGCGTACCCGCCCCCGGCCTTCGCGGCCTCCATGCACTCGATCACGATCCGCTCCATCTCGTCGGGCTCGACGTACTCGAGGTCACGCAACTGGAGGTTGCCGAAAAGCGCCAGCTCCGTGCCCACCATCCGCTTCGCCTCGGCCAGCGTCACGTCGCCGCTCGGGGGCCCCTCGACCGGGTCCGTGCCGTCGCAGCCCATCTCCACGAAGATCGGCAAAAGCTCGCGCACGCAGCCGTGGCAGTGCAGCCGCACGTAGCCGCCGTACTCGTGAATGAGCTCAACGATCCGCCGGTCGTAATCCGCCACGAACGTGCGGAACGCCTCGGTCGGCAGGTACGGCCGCGACGCGTACTCCGGCCCGACGAGCCGCCACGCCGGGCCCGCGCCCTGCTCGAGCGCCTCTTTCAGAATCGCGAGCTGGCGCTCGATCACCACGTCCATCGCGCGCACGATGGCCTTCGGGTTCGTCGTCGCCTGCACCAGGAAATCACCGAACTCGAACACCTCGGCCATCGTGCAGATCGGGTCGCCCACGTCCACATGCATGATGCCCCGGTCGCCCATGCGCTCACCCTCGGCGAGGATGTGAGATACGTCCACAGCCGTCGGCTCGAAGGGGATCGAGAGCCACCGGTCGAGGTCATCGAGGTCTTTGACGAAATGCTCGGTCGTCCACGTCGTGAAAAGGCCGTCCTCGTCCATGAGCGTCGCGGTCAGGTCGCCCTTCGGCGTGTGCAGCGTCACGGTGCGGTACGTGCGATTGCCCTCGCGCCGCCGCGTCTCCTCGCGCACCGCGTCCTGGCCGAGGTCGCGCCAGCGCGGCCCGCACATGTACATACAGTCCGTCTTCTCGCGAATAACCTCCATGAGCGACGCATACGACGGCTGCTTGTTGTACCAGCTCTCGAGGTGGTGCCCCACCATCTCGTAGGTCGAGACCGGCACGCGATCGGGCACCTCGTGCCGGAACACGGCCAACAGCCGCTCCTTCGATGTCATCTCCGCCGCCATGCGTTCCTCCCGAACCAGTTGACCGCGCCACGATAGCAGGGAGCCGCCCAGGGGCAAGAAAAAGCTCGGGGTCCGGCGCCGGGCGGGGCCTACTCCACGCTGGGCCACTCGACCGACGGCGTGCCGCCGTGCTCGACGACCTTCTCGCGGATGTCGGGCGCATCCTCCGGGTAGAGCTCGAGCGCCCTGTTCCACCACTCGAGCGCCTTCGCCTCGTCGTCGAGCGCCAGGTGCGTGTCGCCGAGGTGGTCGTAGATCTCCGCCGTGGGCGGCACGAGCTTGACCGCCCGCTCGAGCTCGCGCAGCGCGTCCGTATGGCGGCCCTGCTTGAAATAGACCCAGCCCAGGCTGTCAACAATCGCCCCGTTCTGCGGCTCGATCTCCAGCGCCCGCTCGATGAGCGTGAGCGCCTCGTCGAGGTTCCGTCCCGCCTCGGCCCACATGTAGCCGAGTCCGTTGAGCGCCGCCGCCGAATCCGCATCCAGCTCGAGCGCGCGCTTGAACTCGACCTCGGCCTCCTCGCTCCGGCCCACCTCGTCGAGCACCGACGCGAGCAGCAGACGCTCATCGAGACTCTCCGGCGACTTCTCGACCGCCTGCTTGATCGCCGCGACCGCCGCGTCGAACTCCTTCCGTGCGTCCTCGGCCCGGCCGGCCCGCTTCATCGCAAGGCCAAGCTGCAGCCGCAGCCGCGGGTTGTCGGGCGACCCCTTCACCGCGCGCTTGAGCGCGCTCACAGCCTCCTTGAACCGACCGAGCCGCCGGTACGACATCCCAAGGAAGTACTGCGCTTCGCCCGAGCCGTCCCGGGCCTGCGCGCTCACTTCGAACTTGCCCACGGCGTCCGGGATCCGGTGCTCGAAGTAATCGGCTTTGCCGCTGAGCAACTGAAGCTCGCGCGCAAACGGCGGAAACTCGATCGCCCCAAGGCCCATTGCCGAGACCTCGCGTACGCGCTCGTACTCCTCACGCGCCAGGTAGTAATGCCCAAGCCACAGGTACGTGACCGGCATCGGCTCCTCGCGGCCCAACAGGGCGTCGAGCGGGGCGAGCAGCCGCTCGTGCAGCGGCGCCGCCTTCTCCGCCTCGCCGCGCTCCTGGTAGTGCAGCGCAAGCGCCACGAGCATCTCGAGCGACGCCGGCTCGCGCTCGAGCCCGTACTCGTACACGGCGATCGCCTGGTCCACGTCGCCGTGCTCCTCGTACAGCAGGACGATCCGGCCGAAATACTCGCGCTCGCCCTGCAGCGTGGCGCACGACTTCTCGAAGGCCGCGCGCGCCTCCTCGGCCTTGCCCGCCTCGAGCAGCACAGCGATGAAGTCCTCCCAGAACTCCGCACTGTACGGGAACCGCTCGACGAGCAACCCGTTCAGCTCGAGCACCCGCGCCGCGTCGCCCTTCCTCACGTAGAGGTCGCGCACCCCGACGAGCAGCGCGCGGTGACCCCCCGTTGCCTCGAGCCCGTCACGGAAAGTCTGATACGCCTCATCGCCCTCGCCGGCGTCAAGCTGCAACTCGAACAGCTTCAGCCACGGCTCGTACAGCGCAGGATGCTCCGCGGCCGCCCGACGGTAGACGGCTGCCGCCTCGTCGGTGTGCCCGGCCCGCTCCTGCCGCTCGCCGATTGTGAGATAGTACTTGATGTTGTCCGGCTTGATGTGCTCGACGGCGCGCTCGTAGAGCGCGATCAGCTCTTCGTCACGGTCCCGGAACCGGTAAATGTGGCCCAGCACGTCGTAGGCCGCCCGCAGCTTCGGATCGTGCTCGAGCGCGGTCTCGAGGTTCTCAATGCACGACTTGAGCCGCCGCTGGCGGAAGTCGAGCTCGGCGAGCTTCAAATACAGGTAGGCCGTCTCGGGTCGTTCGGAGAGCAACTCGCGGTACAGCGTCCGCGCCGCGTCGATATCGGTCCTCGCGGTGCGCACGGCGCGGTAGAAGCGCTTGTGGAATGCGGCCTCGGCGGCGGCCCCTTCGTCAACGCGGACCTCGAACTCATCGAGGCGCCGGGGCCGCCAGTCCGGCTCCGCCCGGCCCGGAAGACAACACGAGGCCGCGGCCAACAGCCCGGCCCCGAACACGGCACCACAGCGCCACCCGCAGAGGACGCGCCATGGCGGCAGGCTACTTCTTCTTGTGGCGGTTCTGACGCATGCGCTTTCTGCGCTTGTGCTTATTGATCTTTGCCTTCCGCTTCTTCCGGCCACAGGGCATATGCCGCTCCTCTCAGTCAACGCCTGGATCCTATCACCGAAATCGTACGCCGTTTTGGACGCCGAATCAAGCGGATTGTTCCCCCACGCGCCGGGAGACGCAGGCGCAGCGAGAACGCCCGGTGGAGGCGCCCGCGCTGCCCCGCCTCAAGTCTCAATCAAGAACGCGACGCCCGGCGCGCCTAGCAGGCTGCAAAAAGAGGCCTCACCCGGATCGTGCCGCCATGAGGGCCGAAGGCCCGACAGCGGGTAGCCTGGGGCGTAAGGGCCTGTTGAAAAAGTCCGCCCTTGGTCTTCGCAGCTCTGCCCAGAACCTTTGCCCCAAAGGGGCTCCATAGAACAGCCCAGGGTCAGCTTTGCCCCGAGCTCGGCGAGGGGCAAAGCGCCACCCTGGGTACAGGGCCCGCAACAAACCAAAACATAGCCTGAAGGGCTTACATAAACCCAGTTTTTCAACAGGCCCGTAAGCCCCAGGTTCACGACGAGAAAGCACACAATCCGAGCCCCGGAGGGGCGGCAGAAGCATCTGCAAAGCTCCGACGGCTTCTGGGGGTTGACGGCGTTCTTGAGCAACCTGCTAGAACCTGAACCCCACGTTGAACCGGTACGTCCTGGCCTCGTCGAAACTGTCGTAGCCTTCCGTGGTCCCGATCGAGCCCCCGATCTCGATGTTATCGGTCGCCTGGTACTGCGCGCCGACCTGCCACTCCCAGAACGAGTCGTCAATCGCGTCGTTGCTCGTGTCCATCGTGTAGAAGAACTTGCCGTACAGGCCCAGCGTCCCGCTCAGCCCGTAGTCAACCCGTGCGCCGAGCGTGAGGACGTTCGAATCGTCCCAGGTGTCCTGACCGGGGCTGTAGTGCATGTAGACAGCCGTCGGCGTCAGCCACCAGGAGTCGGCAAGGCTCAGCTTGTAGGACCCGAAGACGCCAAGGCCGTACGAGAACTCCTCGCCCCCGGAGAAGTCGGTCAACGCGTAGTTGAGGTGGCCGAAGCCGCCGATCCGCAGGTCGTTGACGTCGTAATACGCATACGGCACAACGCCCTCGAAGAGCCAGTCCTCGAACTCGTCGGTGCTCCAGTACTGCTCCGGCACCTGCACGCCCCAGCCCCAGGCGTTGACCGGCTGCCTGTATTGGACCAGGGCCGTCCAGGCGTGGCCGGACTCGCCAAGGAACTCGTAGTTGTTGTAGGCAAGCTCACCACGCCACGGAAACGTGCTGTCCCTGGTGTCTGCGGCGTAGTCGCGCACATAGCGTGCGACCGTGTACTGGAACGCCAGGGGCGTCCGGCTGAGCAGATTGTCGGCATTCAGTTGTACGATCTGCGCCTCGATCTGCACCTGCGGGACGAACGCCCGGGCCGGCGCCGCAACCAGCACGAGCACCGCCGTCACGGTGATGAGCCAAAGAACCTTGCGTAATCTCATGATCTCATCCTCCGAACCGTTGAGTGTTACGGGCCAGGGCGCGCGGACCGCTTCGTTCCCGCACCCACTACTTCTCACACGCGTTGACAACCCTCAGCAATGGTCCTGGGTTCCCAGGAGGTCGAGAACCACACATACACACACACCCGGGCCGGGCCCGCGACTAAAAGTCCCACTGCGCGTCGACGGTCACCTTGTTCGAGTCGAACTCATCGGCGCCGGCCGTTCCCTCGTAGCCGATGGTGATTCCCCACCCCTCGGCGATCGTGAACGTCACCGTCGCCCCGTACTCCCAGAACGTGCCGTCCAGGGCGTCGTTCGTCGTGTCGAGGGTGAAGAATCCGTACACGCTCAGGTCAAAGCCGCCGAGCGAGACCTCCACCTGCGGCCCAAGCGTGAAGATATCGGAATCGTCCTGGCCGTCCTGGCCCGTCCAGTAATGCTCGTAGAAACCGGCAGGCGCGATTGTCACGTTCTCGCCCACCTCGAACTGCGCCGAGCAGAACGCGCCCGCCGCGTACGAGGTCACGTCGCCGATCCCCGCGAGATCCGAGCTCGTGAAGTCCAGTTCCACGAAACCGCCCGCGCGGCCCCGGCCGCCCAGCGTGGAGAACACGTACGGCATCACGCCGCCCTGCCAGAACTCCTCGTCCACACCGACCGTGCCCAGGACGCCTTCCAGGCTCACGTTCTGCCCCGGCAGGAGCACGCCCCAGCCCCACGGGCTCTGCGTCCGCTCGAACGCGCCGACGAACGACCACGACGTGCCGTCCAGCGTCCCCACCTCCAGGTCCTCGTAGCCCAGGCCGAAGCGCACGCGCTGGCCCGGAGCGCCCTGCACCACGATCGGCCGCAGCGCCCGGATGAGGTCGTACTGGAATGCCGACGGCATCATACCGAACGCCTCTCCCGGAGTCAGGATGACCGTCGTCGCAGCCACCGCCGACGGCGTCGCCGGTGCCGGCTGCACGAGCACAAAGCTCGCCGCCACGGCAATGAAACACAAAACTACTCTCGCTCGCATCGTCTCCATCCCCTCCTGTTTCCGGTTAGACACGCTGTGCTCAGACCCGATCTGCCTGGCCGCCCGGGCAACGCTCACCGCGGATTCCCGGCAGCCGGACCCGATCGACACCTTATACACAAGCCGGGCGCCGAGGTAAAGCGAAAGGACTCGGCCGGGCCGCGTCCCTCTGACACGTTGACAGCGGCGTGATCGTCACCTACGTTAGGGGACAAGAGCGAACTCCCGACCCGGCGGCACTGGATCCCACGACAATGAGGAACTTCCGCGTATTACTGGCCTACGAAGGGCGGCCCTACAAGGGCTGGCAGGTCCAGCCCGACGTCCCGACCGTGCAGGGCACGATCGAGGCCGCGCTCGAACGCATCGTCGGCGCCTTCACCCGCATCCACGCCTCCGGGCGCACCGATACCGGCGTCTCCGCTCTCGGACAGGTGATCCACTTCCTCACCGATCGCTGGGACGCCTCCCCCGAGGAACTCAAGGCCAAGCTCACGCAAGCGCTGCCGCCCGACATAATCGTCCGCGCGCTCGACGAGGTTCCCGAGTCGTTCCACTCCCGCTACAACGCCACGCGCAAGCATTACCGCTACACGGTCTGCAACATGAAGAAGCCGTACCGCGGCCCCGTCCGCCCGGACGTCTATTACTTCGGGCGGCTGCTCTCCGTCGAGCTCATGCGCCAGGCGGCCGCGCACCTGCTCGGCCCGCACGATTTCTCATCCTTCGGCGTCAATCCCGGCCGCGCGGTGGACTCGCCGACGAAGACACTGATGCGCTGCGACATCACCGAGGCGCCGCCGACGATCACCTTCGACCTCGTCGCCGACGGCTTCCTCTACAAGATGGTCCGCTCACTGGTCGGCACCCTGCTCAAGGTAGGCATCGGCTCGATCCGCCCTGCCGAGATCCCCGACATCCTGGCCGCGCGCGACCGCCGCCGCGCCGGGCCCACCGCGCCGCCCTACGGCCTCTGCCTCGTCGAAGTCTTCTACGACTGAGACCACTCTCATCGCTCCATGGTTCGGCGTGCGGCCACCTTATGGTCGCTTAGGGGGAACACGTCCCATGCCACACAGCCTTGCCGGCCCCACCAGCGCCGCGGGGTAGGTCCCCAATCTGACCGAAGATCAGCCGCCTGAGCCGCGAAGCGGCGAGAGAACCTAGCCTGGGCCGTAAGAGCCTGTTGAAGAAACCGCCACCAGCACGTCCTCCAGGGCTCGACCCACGTCGTCCCATGCCCCGAAGGGGCCGACCATGAGTAGCTAGCATGAATGCGTAGTGCACCTCGGTTGGCGAGGCGATATGCTCCTCGCTGATCGTGATCGGTAATTCAACCGGAGGTGCACTATGAAGACGTACGTTGGAGTTGATTACCACAAGGCGTTCAGTTACGCAACGGTGATGAACGACGAGGGCCAAGTCCTCAA
>Ga0180432_10004025_pt1 | contig 20499 bp, 21 predicted proteins | sample SS_ome_10_FD_132414 | JGI IMG/M metagenome (GOLD analysis project Ga0180432, IMG submission 132414) | Hypersaline lake sediment archaeal communities from the Salton Sea, California, USA - SS_1_MS_2 metaG | ecosystem: Environmental > Aquatic > Non-marine Saline and Alkaline > Hypersaline >...
CCGGCCCACGCACCGCCGTGAACAGGCCCTGCTGGCACAAACACCCAGCCCCGGCTCTTGAGGCCGGGGCGATCCACCCACCCGCTGCGGTCACACCAGGCATCTCACCGCCGTGAACAGGCGCTGCTGGCACAACCACCCAGCCCCGGCTCTTCAGGCCGGGGCGATCCACCCGCCCGCTGCGGTCACACCAGGCATCTCACCGCCGAGCACGCGGAGATCGCGGAGGCGAACCCTGGCTCACCAGAAACCTGGTTGCTCGCCCGCCGCTGACGAGATCTACCGGCCCACGCACCGCCGTGAACAGGCCCTGCTGGCACAAACACCCAGCCCCGGCTCTTGAGGCCGGGGCCATCCACCCACCCGCTGCGGTCACACCAGGCATCTCACCGCCGAGCACGCGGAGATCGCGGAGGCGAACCCGGGCTCTCCACAAACCCTGGTTTCTCCCCCCTCGGCTTGACACTCGCCTCGCAACGAAGCATAATGGCTCTGCAACGGGAGAGTGTGCGGCCAGGCGATCCAGCGCTGCTCAGCGAATCAGTCGCACCCCACGGCGTCGGGGGCATCTCTGTCGATACCGTCATCTCGCCGGCAGGGCCGGATGGCCGGGAAAGTGGGAGCACCGTCTTACCACTAGGTGTACCAAGAAGGGGGCTCACAACATGCTGACAGACACAGATCGGCAGATCGTGCGCCAACTGGAACAGCGCCTCCAACATGAGATGACCGTTCTCGACCTGCGCGTCTTTGGCTCACGCGTCAGGGGCGACGACACGCCAGAGTCTGACATCGACGTCTTCATTGAGTTGGAAGCATGCACACCGGAGCTACGGCAGCGAATTAGCGAGATCGCATGGGAAGTAGGCTACGACGCGGACCGAATAATCTCCACAATCGTGGCCACCCGCGACCAGCTAGAGCACGGGGCCATGGGAGCCAACCCGCTCGTCGCGAAGGTCGAGGAGGAGGGAATTCGCCCGTGAAGAGCACTCGGGCCCAGCTTGAGGACCTCCTTCGCTATCGGATCCAGCAGGCCCACGAGACTCTGCGAGAGGCCCAGATTCTGTTGGATCAATCGGCCTTGCGTGGGGTTGTGAATCGTGCCTACTATGCCATGTTCTATTCCCTGCTAGCTCTGCTTGCTGTGAGGCAGCTCGGAACGTCCAAGCACACAGGTGCCTTGGCCCTATTCGATCGCGAGTTTGCGAAGACTGGGGCCTTCCCTCGCCAGCTCTCTCGATCCCTGCACCTCGCCTTTGACCGCCGTCAGACCTACGACTACGGCGAGATGGCTCAAGTTACGCCTCAGATTGCCAATCAAGCCATAGCCGAAGCCAAGGTCTTTGTCGCTGCCGCCGAATCACACCTCCGCTCTCTGGGCCATCTCGCCTCGGCCTCAGAAAGCGACTCGTCGTAGCCCTGCAATGCATCCAAGGGATGCTCTGTTGTTTGGCCCGCAGCTTGACACTCTCCCCGTAACGAAGCATAATAGCGCCATCATGTATGACATCGAGAAGCTACCCCGCGAAGAACTGCTCAAGCTCATTGGCGCCTACACCCGGAGCTGGCTGGCCCACGATGGCTGCTGGTTCCTGGCCGCCGAGGAGAAGTACGGCATCGAGACGGCCATGGAGCTCGATGCGCGCTCGTGGGAGCGCTTCTCCCCCGCCGAGGCCCGCCGGATCATGAGGACCTTCGACATCCCGCCCCACGGCGGCCTGGTAGCGCTGGAGAAGGCCCTCGGCTACCGGCTCTACGCCGCGCTGAACCGCCAAGAGGCCGAGTGGATCGACGAGCGCACGCTCATCTTCCGCATGATCGAGTGCCGCGTACAGACCACACGCAGAAGAAAGGGCCTGCAGGATTTTCCCTGCAAGCCCGTCGGAATCATCGAGTACCGCGAGTTCGCTCGCACCATCGACCCGCGCATTCACACCCGCTGCCTCAATTGCCCGCCCGATCCGGTGACCGACTGCTACTGCGCCTGGGAGTTCACACTCCACGACGAGGAATAGCGTCTCCGCGAGTTATGTCGCCTTGCTCGACTCCACGCCCTGACCGAGAAAGGCGACCGCTTCGCCCACTCAAGCACCGGAAGGCGTTTGCTCTCCCGCGTAGCCCCAGAAGGCCTGTCCGCGGTAGATTCGTCTACGCGCCTTTCCGCTGCCCTCGAGCTCACCCAGAGTGGAGCGAACGTCCTCGGGGGTGTATCGATTCAGCGTTTCGATCAACCTCACCTCGCGCATGGGGTGTCGGCGAATGATGGTCAGGACGGCCTCGACGACGGAATCGCAGCGCGACAGATCGAAGCTGCCCTCGTACGGCTCGATCACATCGACGGCCTCGCCCAGGATAGCCACGGCCCTCATCAAGGCCTCCTGGTCCGGGATCTCGACCCACTCCTCGGCCGGTGGCCGGATAGGGACGTTGATCTGCACCTGATCCGGGCGGATCACGCGCAAGGCGTCACGAATCGAGAGGAGCGCCTTTTCGCCGTCGTTGACACCCTTGACCAGCATGACCTCGATCCACAGCCGCCCGGCGTAGGCCTCTCGGAAGGCCCTCGCACCCTCGATGATGTCCGCGATTCGCAAGCTCGGCCAGGGTCGATTGATCCTCCTGAATGTCTCCTGGTCGGCGGCGTCCAGTGTGGGCATCACCACGTCGGCGGCCAGCAGCTCCTCCCGCACGTCCGCCCGGTGCAGGAGCGCCCCATTGGTGATCACCGCCACGGGGATCGTGCTCATCTCCTTCACCCCGCGGACCAGCAGGCCCAGGCTGGCACACAGCGTCGGCTCCCCCTCCCCCACAAAGGTCAGGTAGTCGATCTCGCCCGGCGCGCTCTTCTCCAAGGCGTCCCGCACCTGGTCCAGGATCTCCTCCGCAGGGAAGAAGTCCCGGCGCTCGTTGGTGACGGGCTTGGTGCGTCCTAGCTGGCAGTAGACGCAGTTGTAGTTGCAGGTCTTGCGCGGTATGGGGTCTATCCCCAAGGATTGCCCCAGACGACGCGATGGCACGGGGCCATACACGCAGGCCATGGTTCTTCCGCCCCCTGTTCCTAATCGAGACGTCACCGCCGTGAGGATCGGGCCGTCTCACGAGAGGCAGCCCTTTCCTCACCGCAGTGACACCGTCTGGCACTCACTATCAGTAGACCGCGCCGTTCGCACCAAGAGTGGTTACCCATTCAGGATGTGGACGGCGCCTTGCAGACTATTCGCGCACCAGGCGCGCCCCACACTTGGGGCAGGTTCTTTGATAGCACGGTTGTCCCACCACATGAGCGACCCTCTGCCCACAAGCGGGGCAAACACATGCTCCACCGGGACCCGCGGCCTTCGGACCGCCCATTCGTCCCGGCCCTCGACCGGCTCCACGTCCGCCGCCACCTCCGCGGCCTCCGCCTCTTCCAACACCCATGGTTCTCACCTCCTCGACATCACGCTATCCACAAAACACCACATCACACACAGCAATCGGGCACCAATGCCCCCGCAACCTCCGCCTGGACCTTCAGCGCCCTCCGCGGTGTCGCCTTCGGCGCTGGCGACCGCCTCCCGCCGTGCCTGCATTCCCACGCACGGCCGGCCCATCGCTCCGCATGGCGGGAGGGCTCGCAAGAGCTTGATTGGCACCACTCCCCGCCGATCGGACCTCGCTACTGTCGCGCCGGTCCCAGCGGTCCAGAAGCCAATCCAGCGCCCTGGGCACGATCTCTCGTCCCACGAAAGCCAACGCTGCTCCGATGGCCGGCTGGCTCGCCGGTCTCCGGGCTGCTACGGCCGGCGGCGCGATCTCGATCGCATCGACTTCGCGGCCTGCCACGGTGGCAGGGAGGCGTTCCTCCGCCGGTTCACTCACGCTGAGGATTGCCAACTCGGGACAGACGTTGACGCACGACTCACACTGAACGCACCGGCTCTGATCAATCGTGGCTACGCCATCTTGCAGCCGCATGGCGCCCGTGTGACAGGCATCCACACACAAACCGCACCCGGAGCACCTGGCCGCATCCACATACACCACTGTTCTCACCCCCCTCCCGCACGTCTTCGCGCAACCCTGCGACGGCCGTCACGCCAACCACCGGACCATCGCCTCCACGCGTCCCAGCTCTGGCGATTGGCGCCCTCGACAAGCAGCTACTCGTCTTTGTCCGTCAGCTCGTCGAGACGTTTGGTCACCTGTTCAAGCTGCTGACGAAGCTGACCCGCCATCTGCTGCAATGAGGCGATCTCATCCTGCGGCGCCGCACCCGCCGGCGCGGGACCTCCGGGCGCTGGGGCAACCGGCGGCATGCCACCTGAACCCATACCCATGCCCATGCCTCGGCCCATGCCCATGCCACGGCCCATACCCATACCCCGGCCCATACCCATGCCGCGACCCATACCCATGCCACGACCGCTACCGAAGGCTGACGCCATTCCGGCATGAGCTGCCACGTTGGCGCCGCCCACGGACTGCAGACGGCCAGCCTTGTAGGCTTCGACCGCCTCCCGTACCGACCCGCCCCCGAAGAGGTAGATCGCCACGTTGGCCGCCTGAAGCACACCAAAGGCGTTGGGACCCACGTTCCCGGTCACGACTGCCTGGGCACCCTTCTGCGCCACGAACTCCGCAGCCTGAATCCCTGCTCCGCCCGCCGCTCCGATCGCCGGATTGGGCACGGCTTCGTATTCCATGCTATCGGTATCTACGAAGAGATACTCCGGGCACCGGCCAAAGACCGGGCTGGCAGCCGCATCCAGATCGGTTCCGGTGCAAGTCACTACTATCCTCATCCTCAGATTCGCCTCCGAATTCATGATCGCCGCTGGCAGGCACGGCCCAGCTTCGGATACCGGACGAACACGTCGCGTCCGGCACTCGAAGTTGGGCCCCTTGCTCTGCCCGCTCGCGTCAGACTATTGCTCCTGCTCCAACTGCTCCAACCGTTCCGAGATACCATCGAGCGCTTGCTTGAAGTAGTCTGCCTGAGCCTTCAGGGCATCCACTTCCTGCTCCTTGGTCATCTCCGGTGCGTACGGCCCCGCGTAGGGCGCAGCGTATTGCGCACCATACGGAGCACCGTAGGGCGCACCGTACACAGGGGCGCCCCAGGCCGGGCCGTACCCGGACCGTAGCCAGCCAGGCAGTCCGGTCGCCCGGAAGCCTCGCCGCCAACCACGACCGCCCCCGCCGCCCCAACCACGACCCCAGCCACGACCCCAACCCATTCCGAAGCCCCGGCCAGGAACAGCATTCGCGTATCCCGGAACATCGTATCCTGCGCAGTACCCCGCCCCTCGTCCCGTCATGGGTCCCATTCCACCAGGTCCAGTTCCATCGCCTCTTGGCATTTCAACTACCTCCTAGTCACAGAGTGCTCCATATCCGCACAACCACGTTCCTCGACAACCTACCACCGTCCACGACCTCGTCCTCGGCGCATCCCGAAGCCCAGGCCTCCCCGCCTGCCACGACCGAATCCACCTAGCCGCCTGAAACCGAAGCGCGGCCATCGCAGCAACCGTCTGAACCCTGCTCGAGGGGTCACCCACCCGGCTGACCGTACGCCGTAGGGCCTCGCCATCGCTCCTGGCACGCCCGCCCTACCCGCGTAGCCCAGGGGAGTCCCCCCTGCCTCGGGTCCAGGAAGCGTGTAGGCGCAGTAGCCTTCCCCGCGACCGGTCATGGGTCCCATACCTCTCGGCCCAGTTCCATCAAATGCTGGCATCTAGTTCACCTCCTTTCCTATTCCTCAGCCCTCGCCGTCAGCGAGAGCCGTCATGCCTTGCCTCACAATTCCGCAGGCCCACGCTCCCGACCGTTGCCGGCTCGCTTGAGCACTATACTACCCTCCGGTACCCCCATGTCTCGTGAGATCACGGGGCACTTGGTCTGTAGGAGAAAGAAGAGCGGGCCCTCCTCATCACTCAGTGTCTCGTAGTTTCCCTGACCCTTGGCGATGATCAGCTCTGCCTCCTCGTACAGCCGTCGGAACTCAGGGCTGGTCCGCTCGAGAATGGTACCCGGCGCACCGGAGCCGTTGCTGACCAGGGTGGCGACTTTGTCGAGACCGGCGCTTCGCGCGTCCTCCATGGTAGCGTCGTTTATCACCGGCGCTCCCTTCACGACATAGGTCACCGGCACATCGAGGGTCTCGATCAGCACACGGTCGAAGACCGTCTCGCCGGCGTTGTCTCCCAGGTACAGCAACCACCGTGCCTGGGCCAACTCCCTGCGTAAGTCAGGCCCATCATCAATGGCGTACGGCTGCACCAACACGCGCTCGATGGTCTCCTTCAGGTCGAAACTGGCCACAGGACCGAAATCGATGATGTTCCCTGCTATCGCCAGCCGCAGAGCCACCCCCAACGGATCCGGCGACTCGTCCACCAGTCTCCTCAGCTTGGGATACAGCTCCAGCGCCTGACGAGTACTCTCCGCCTTGGCCTGCCGGTAAGGATCGCCATTCCCAACCTCTTCTCGGACCATCTGGTGGATCCGATCGCTGATTTCCGGAGGCGTGCTCGCCGGGTCCATCTCCTGCAGAGCGCCCAGCACCCGGTTCATGAGTATTCGCTGCTGTTCCTCGTCAGCTCCCGCCATCCGGGCCACATCCAGCGTCTGTCGAACCAGACAGGCGTAACAACCCAGGTACGTTCTCATGGTCTACCCGTCCCGGATTCCATGGTCAGCAAACGCTTGCCGGGTAGCCCTCGGAATATCGCCGCCTGACTCACGGCCAGCATCACCGCGGAGACGTCCACCACTTTCGTCCCGGCCACCGCGTTGACCCCGTGTCTGAAGAGCACCGGCGACAAGGGAGCGCTGCCACCCAGGACGATCACGTACGCGTCCGGGCGGCACTGCGCCATCAGCTCCGCGAAAGTGCCGTTGATGAGCGACGTTCCCGTGATGGCCACAACGTCGGCCTGCGGAATGACCTCCGATGACGCTTCCGCAGGCAGGTCACCCGGTTGAGGACGCAGCTCCAGCACCCATAGTTCCTTGGCCGCCTCCCGCACCTTCGGGATGAAGGGGAAATGCCCTACCACCGCCACTCGCTTGCCCGCTCCCTCGCGAATGATGACCTCGGCCGCATTGATCTCCGTGCACGCACCCTCATCCACGGTCAACAAGGCGTTGATGGTCGCCATCCCAATGCTCGCCTCCACCAGGCTGCTCGAGCGAGCCAAACCCACCAGTTGTTCCGCCGTCAACCCCAGCAGCGATCCGGCCTTCTCGACCGGAGGCCGAACGTGGGGATGCGCGTCGTTGTGCATAGTGGTCGACAAGCCGCCCCTCAACTCACCCGCTCTCTCCACCGCAACGGCCGTCCAGTAGGGTCCCACCCGGATCTCGCGCGGAACGGCTTCGGTATCGAGATCGACAACCAAAGCATCAATGATATTCACCATCGCTCTCCTGCATGTGCTCATCGTAGGCATCCAAGAAACTGTGCAGCACGCTGTCCGTAGCCCGCAAGTCGGCCACCCACCCCGCCAGGTACCTGTGACCTGACTCCGTCAGGCGGTACACTCGCCGAGGCGGACCGGCCGTCGAATCCGTGTCCCACATGCTGGTCACCATTCCAGAAGCCTCCAGCTCGCGCAACATGCGGTAGATCGCACTCGGGTCAACCGGGTAATTCCCGAAGCCCACCTGCTCCAGACCCTCCATCAAGCCATACCCGTGACTGGGCGTCATGTGTAGCAGCAGAAGCAGAGCAGGCTCCACGAAGCGCCGGATTCGCTGCGGATAAGCCGCTCCGCTTCTTCCTCCACGCCCCGCCCCCCTCCGTCGTCTCATTCGTGGCGGCATCTAAACACTCACCTCTTCGCTTCTGTCACCTACTCGTGACGCTCATCTAAGTGCGTTTAGCATCTAGATTATACTGCCTTTCGTCTGATCTGTCAAGTCCGCTTCCGGGACCGACGGCGGTCATGTCCGGCCCGAGGTGCGAGGGGGGCGGCTCGCCTGTGCTCCCACCGAGGGATTGCGAACAGGCCGAAGACGCCTGTCCCTCCCAGGCGCGAAGGCTTGACAACCGCGCACCGACATGCTATCATGCCACCGCAGTTGCGAAGCTGGGCTGCTCGCCGGGCGAAGTACAAGGTCACCTCGTCAGCACTGGAGATCGAGTGTGACCTTCCCTTTGTGACCTAATCGAAAGGGCGTGTGAGAGTGTGTGAGGCAAGAGTGTACCTTGTGAAGGACGAGGAAGAAGAGCAGATCATGCGCGACGTCGTGTTGCTGCGCCCGCAAGGAGACAACGTCTTGCTGGCCAACCTCTTCGGAGAGCAGCAAACCGTCCGCGGCGCGATCCAGAAGATAGACTTCCTGCGACACACCGTCCACATCGCGTCCCACGAGAGCGATGTCGCAGGCATCAAGTAGACGCGTGACGGTCTCGCCTACACGAGCGTCCCACGCGCCGTCGCGAGGCAATGCTCGCTAGTCGACCGCGCCACCGCGGGGGGCGGCATCGGCTCACCGGGACCTGCGAGTGCGCGTCAGGAGGTACAGGATGTGTGAAGAGTGCGGTTGCGGACAGAGTACTTCCATCTGCCCGGAGTGCGGCGCAGGCACGATACTCATTGACGGAGAGACGATCTGCCCCTCGTGTGGAGCTGTTCCCCACTCACATGGCGGGCCCGATCACGACCACGAACACGAACACCCCCATACCCACAACCACCAACACCCTCATGCGCACGACCACGCACACGAGCACGAACACACCACTGACGCAGCCACGAAAGCGGGCGGGGCGTGCACCGAGGATGTGGACAAGCTGCGCATCCTGCTTCCTCACTGGATCGAGCACAACGAGGGGCACTCGGCGGGCTTTCGCACTTGGGCCCACAGCGCGCGAGAGGCCGGCCTTGAGTCGGTCGCCGCGAAGATCGAGGCCGCAGCGATCCAGATGGAGGCCTGCAATCAGGTTCTATCCACCGCTCTGGACGATCTGAAGGGCCGGTGACCGCCCTGACGGCTTTGGACCCAGAGCCCGGGATGCCTCGTTCAACTTCGGACGCCTCCACCACGTGAACCGCACGCCCCACTCCCCTGGGGCAGGGCCATCAGCGGTCGTGATTTCCTTCACAAAACCTTGCCATTCACTCAGAAAGATAGTATAATACTGAGTAATATCGTCCGTGGCACCAGCCAGATACCGTAAATCGGTACCTATCACCGGAAGATCCCGCGAGTGATGATCGTTCATCGAGACCCAACCAACACGGACCGGCAGATTGCCAAGACGATGGCCGAGCGAAGGTCTCCAACTTCGGTCGGCTTGCTTTCCCTCCAGTCCCGATGCTCCCCAGGCACCATTCTGTTTGCATGACTCGCGCCGCTCTTCGGTTCGGGCGTGTCTCATCCCAACGCGAAGAGCACGGGAAGAAAGGGGATCGCACAGAGATGTCCCCCGATCACGACGACACACGCGACATCGGCCGATCCCTGGCCACACCTACGGACCAGGGGCAGCTGCTCCACTCGGGCGTTGCGACACTGGAGCCAGGGTTCACGGTCAGTATCGCGCCCGAGAGCGCTTCCTCCGACGCCGGCTCGCACCTCGGCACCCAGGGAAGGGACTCGAAGGTACTGAGCTCGACAAGACCACGCCGTTCGGAGGCGCGAGCGACTGAGAGCATCGAAGAGGCTTTCCGCACAGCCGAGCAGCCTGTGGATCTGAGCAAGGTCGGCGCCGATGACGCTGTGAGCCTGTATATGAGGGAAGTTGGTGGCATTCCGCTCTTGTCGGCACAGCAAGAGGTCGACCTGGCCGTTCTGATGGAGCAGGCCCGGGCGGCGCGGAAGCGTCTGAAGAGTGGTAAGCCCCTCTCCAACGAGCAGAGAGGCCTTCTGCGATCGCGCGTCCGCAGAGGCGACAAGGCTCGACGCCACCTCATCAAGGCCAATTCTCGCTTGGTGATCAGCATAGCCAAGAAGTATGTCAATCGTGGCGTCACCTTCTTGGATCTGGTCCAAGAGGGCAATCTGGGACTCATACGCGCGGTGGCCAAGTTCGACCACAGACGCGGCTACAGGTTCAGTACCTACGCAACATGGTGGATCCGCCAGGCCATCTCGCGGGCCATCGCAGATCAGGGACGCATCATACGTGTCCCTGTGCACATGTGCGAGCGGATAAGCAAGGTGTCCAGGGTGAGCCAGCGGTTGGCCCAGCAGCTAGGGCGTGAGCCCGATACTGAGGAGATCGCCGCCGAGCTGAACATCACCCCTCAGAGGGTAGAACGAATCCGCAGGTTCTCCATGCGCACGCTGTCGCTGGACAAGCCAACGGGAGAGGAACAGGACGGTCAGCTGGCAGACTTCATCGAGGACAGAGCCTCCCCACCGCCGAGCGCTACGGCTTCGAGCCGCCTTCTGCAGGAACAGATGGAGGAGGTCTTCGCCTCCCTCAGCGTTCGGGAGGGGCGTGTGCTGCGACTCCGGTTCGGGCTCACCGATGGCCACCCCTACACACTCGAGGAAGTGGGGAACAAGTTCGGTCTGACGAGGGAGCGGATCCGACAGATCGAAGCGGAAGCCCTGGATAAGCTGCGACACCCCAGACGCAGCCAGCGGCTCAGGGACTACCTGAAGTAGAGACCCTGAGCCTGGCCGTTCCCACGCATCAACAGCACATGGGCCGTTCGCCGCGTACAAGAAACACACCCTTAGGAGGCAAAGGCAATGTTCACCGACATGTCCGTCAACCAGTTCCTGGACGCACTGGCTTCGAAGGCGCCCGTTCCCGGTGGAGGCAGCGGCGCCGCTTTGGGAGGAGCCCTGGCGGCAGGCCTGCTCAGCATGGTCTGCAACCTCACCATCGGCAAGAAGAGCTACAGCGACGTCGAGGACGAGATGAAGGACATCCTTGCGCGCTCGGAGGAGCTGCGCAAGCGTCTTCCTGATCTACTGGAAGAGGACACTCGGGTCTACTCTCAGGTCATGGACACCTATCGCATGCCCAAGGAAACGGAGGACGAGAAAGCCTCCCGCACCGAAGCCATGCAGTCGGCCCTGAAGAACGCGGCACAGGTCCCCATGCGGATCGCGGAGTGCTGTGCCCGCATCATTGAACTATGTCTGCCCGCAGCGCACAAGGGCAACAAGTGGGCCGTCAGCGACGCCGGCGTCGCGGCCTTGATGGGCGAGGCCGCACTCCGGAGTGCCGCCCTCAATGTTTGGATAAACCTGGGAGCGATCACCGACGAGGAGTTCGTCAAGAAGGAGAGCGCCAAGTTGGAAGCGCTCCTGGCCGGCAAGTCCGACCTGAAAGAAGAAGTCTTCAGCGTAGTCAGAGCGAAGCTCTGAGAGAATCCGGCCCCGGCATCCCGTTCCTTTGCCAGGGCCGCAAGCCCAGAAACCACAAACACGATGATGACCCAACGGCACACCTCGCGGCGGCCGGACGAGTCATCATCGTGTGTTATGACGAGAATAACGGCACTACGCAGCAGCCTCGCGCAGCAGCTTCGCCGGATCGACGCGGATCGCGAACTGCACTCCGAAGCGAGTCTGAAGTTCCGCCGCTCTGAGAACCTTGCGCATGAGCATGACGTTGGTCAGCGGGCCGATGCCACCTGGTACAGGCGTGATCGCGCTGGCAACTTCCTTGACCGCTTCGAAATCCACATCACCGACCCACTTGTCACCCTTCCGAGCGAAGCCGAAATCGATGACCGTCGCGCCCGGCTTGACCATCTCTGCGGTGATCAGGTGTGCCACTCCGGTGGCGGCGCACAGGATGTCCGCTTCGCGCGTCATCTCGTACAAGGGACTGGTGTGCAGATCGCAGACCGTCAGTGTGGCCCAGTTCTGGAGCAGCAGGAGGGCTATTGGCTTCCCCACCACGGGGCTGGCGCCCACGACCACGGCTCGCTGGCCGTCGATCTTGATCTGGTAGTGTTTCATTAGCTCCAAACCGGCCATCGGCGCGGACGGCACGAAATACGGGCCGATGTCTTGAGCCCGATCGACGAATGCGGCGCGAGCCAGCCGGCCGGCGTTCAACGGATGGACACCATCCACGTCTTTGGCCGGATCCAGTGCTTCGATCACCACAGCATCGTTGATGCCCTTCGGCACAGGAGCCTGGATGATGATGCCGTGCACGTCCTTCTCACCGTTCAGAACGCGTACTGCGTCGGCCATTCCATCCTCGGTCACGTCCGACGGCAAGATCGTCGATCGGAAGGCAACGCCCACTCCCTCACAGGTCCGCTTGATCATCTTTGCATAGCTGACCGACGCGGGATCCTCGCCCGCACGCACCAAGGCCAGACCCGGAACCACGTCCGTTTCGCCCTGGAACGAGGCCACATCTTCCTTGAGCTTGGCCTTCAGCGTCTTAGCCAGTTCTCTTCCATCTAGTAGCCTAGCGCCCATTTCGTCTCCCTTCACTCGCGTTCCTCGGTTCCTCCACATCTACACTATACCACACGACCCGAGCAATGTCATCGGCTTAAGCATCCACCTGGCTTGCACTCTTATGCCTACTACTGACGCCAGAGACCCCCATTCTGAAGTACGCATTATTACTTAGTCCTAGTCGATGAAAACTCACAGCTAACTTGCGCTAATCTGCGGAGAATGCTATAATCCTGCCGGGGAGCGATGTGAGACATCATGGACAAGATCAGAATCCTACTGGCTGACGATCACGCGTTGGTGCGCGAGGGGACCAAGGAACTTCTCCAGAGAGAAGAAGATCTAGACGTCGTGGGGGAAGCCGGTGACGGAAAGACCGCCGTACAGCTTGCCACGAGATGGCGTCCTGACGTGGTCATCATGGACTTTGCCATGCCCATTCTCAATGGGATCGAGGCTACCAAACAGATCAAGGCCATTGATCCCACCATCGCCGTCCTGGTCCTCACTGCCTACGACAACGAGCAGTACATCTTCGCCTTCTTGGAAGCGGGTGCCGCAGGATACCTGCTGAAGGATCTGCGCAGCGACGAACTGGTCAAGGCCATTCGAGCCGTTCACATGGGCGAGTCGATACTCCACCCGGCGATCGCCCGCAAGGTGATCAACCGTTTCTCCCAACGTGCAGCCAAGCCTGGCAACGGGGCCACCCTGGACCAGTTGACCAAACGGGAGCTGGAGGTACTCGGATTGGCGGCCAGAGGGATGTCGAATCGCCAGATCGCTCTCGAACTCTCCATCAGCGTGCGAACGGTCCAGACCCACCTGAGCAACATCTTCGGAAAGATGGGAGTCGGATCACGCATAGAGGCGGTGATACGCGCACTCAGAGAAGGCTGGTTCACTCTGGAGGACACATCATAGCCAACAACCTGCCGATCTTCGCGGAATAGGGAGACTCCCACGTATGAACCTGGGTTCGGTGCCCGCGCGCGAGCGCCTCAGGAGCATCATCAGTAGCCGCAGCTTCTGGGGCCTCCTGTTGGTGCTAGCTGCCACCACCGTGCTGCACTACTGCACTCCTCAGATCAGATTGCTGGATTCGTATCCAATCACTCGGCATGCCATCGAGCGCATCGCCTTCATGGGAGTAGTGGTAGGCGCAACGTTCTCCTTTGGGCACTCGGCCGGCTTGGTCACCCTCACCATAGTCGCCCTGCTCATGCTTCCCCGTGCCCTCCTAGTCTCTCCTCTCCCGCTGGACGCCTCTGGCGAGGTATTCGCCATCGCAGTCGTAGGCTATCTCGTCATCCGGATGTCGGCAAGAGAGAGGAGAACAGCATCGCGCCTGAAGACGATCAACGCTACTACCAAGGTATTGATCCAGTCACTGGAACTCGAGGAGATCCTCAACAGCGTCTTGGACAAGATCCTGGCAGCCATGGAGATCGAGTCGGCCGGAATCTATCTTCTGGATCAGGAGACTGAAGAACTCACGCTTGCGGCTCATCGCAACCTCCCGGCCGAAGTTGTTGGCGCCGCCGACGGGCTGAAGTCTGCCGCGCTGCTGGCCAATCACGACCACCTCAGGTATCAGCTCTCGGTTCCGCTCCGCTCGAAGGGCAGGGCCAACGGAATACTCGTTCTGGCCAGTCCGGAGCCTCGCGCATCGCTTCGCAGGGAAGTGAAGCTGGTAACCACCATATGCAACGAAGTCGGAGTGGTCGTTGAAAACGCTCAGTTGTTCCAGGACATTGCCCGCCAGTTGGAGGTCACGCGCTGCGTCTGCGAGGTGGTCGAGGAGATCAACATTGAGCTCGAGCTGGACCGCGTGCTTCCCAAGGTAATGCGGATCGCTGAGGAACTGGCGGAGGCCGACGCGGGGGTTGTCGCACTGTGGGATGAAGAGAGGGATGTCATCACGTACCCCTATCTGCACAACTTTCCCGGTGAGTTGACCCAGGTGACTGTGAGCGAGGGACAGGGGCTGGCCGGAGAGGTCATGGCTACGGGCCAAGGCACCGTTATCGATGACTACCAAGCCTATGAGGGCGCGGTGCCTGCTTTCGCCGAGGTGGGTGTCTACAGCGTAGTGGGAGTGCCCATCGTGAGCGGCACCAGGACGTTCGGTGCTCTGTGTCTTTGCACCATCAAGCGATCAAAGAAGTTCTCCGCCAGGGACGTGACCATTCTCACAGCCATAGGACGACAGGCGGGCATCGCCATCGAGAACGCGTACCTGTATGAGAGTATGCGCTTCTATGCTCGACGGATCACGCGGGCTCAGGAGAACGAACGAAGACGCATCGCCCGCGAGCTTCACGACGACACAATCCAGTCACTGATTGTGCTGTCGCGGCGCCTCGATTCCTTCGTCACATCCAATGGGCGACTGCTCGAGAGCGAGGCGCCGGGCCTCGTCGAACTCAGGGACCTGGCAGGAGAGGTGATAAAGAGCGTGCGGCGGTTCAGCCAGGATCTACGTCCCTCCATTCTGGACGATCTGGGTCTCCTCCCCGCACTCGAGGAGCTGACCTCCGACCTGGAGCGGCTAACCGACCTTCGGGCAGAGTTCCATACAACGGGCGACAAGCGGCGACTCTCTTCCGAGGTCGAGCTAACCCTGTTCCGCATAGCGCAGGAAGCTCTCAGCAACGTCAGGAGACACGCCGACGCAACCAGTGTCGCGCTCAGCGTGGTATTCGACGACAATGCGGTTCGAGTGACGGTAGACGACGACGGCCGGGGTTTCGTGCCTCCGAGACTGGGCGAGCATCCCGTCACTACCCCGCAGCTCGGCCTGGTCGGCATGTACGAACGCGCCCGCCTGGTCGGTGGTACACTCACCGTGAGATCCATGCCCGGCAAGGGCACGACCGTGGCCGTGAGGGTACCCGTGTAGCTGAAACCCGGCCATGCCCAACGGGAGCGAGGTTGGGCGGAATCTCAGCAAGCGTAGAAAGGAGGAAAGGTCGCCATACGATTCCAGATGGCCTCGCCCAGGCGAGGGCATCCCCAGCGTCCTCGGTCCAGCCAAGCTCTACGCCAGACAGGAGGTGTAGACTGGCCGCAAGAGAGATCGAGGATCCTGCCCCGCCGGTCACGAACCTTTGGTCGGGCCACGACCGGCACGTGGAGACAATGAGTTCCCGTAGTCTGCTCGCAAACAGAGCCGAGCGCCAGTGACAAGGTCCGTGAAGCAAGGACTGCTTCTACCAGGCAAGACACTATAATGAAGGTCACAGAACCAACAGGGAAGGAGGAGCCTGTGACAGCAGTGATCCTAGACGGTAGAGCATTGGCCAAGGAGATCAGACAGGAAGTCGTCGTTGACGTAGAGAGCTTCGAGGCAGCACACGGCTTTGCACCCGCGGTGGCAGTGGTGCGCGTGGGAGACGATCCAGCCTCGGAGAGCTACGCCAGAATGATTGAGAGGAACTTCAACCGGGTGGGCATGGGCTTCAGCATGCACGTGCAGCACGAGTCGACGAGTCAGGCCGAAGTCATCCACACCGTGGCCACGCTCAACGACGACGATTCGGTCCACGGTATCATGGTGCAGGAACCTCTGCCCAAGAGCATCGATGCCTCCGCGGTGAGAGCCGCTCTCTCAGCTCAGAAAGACATTGACGGAGTGAGCCCCATCAACGCCGGCAGGCTGGCGCTGGCAGCTCCACAAGGCAGGCCATCGGGCGTGCTGGACTATCTGGTGCCGGCGACGCCGTTGGGTGGCCTTGAGATCCTGTTGCGAGCCGGGTTTGCACTGGAGGGCAAGCGAGCAGTAGTAGTAGGCCGATCCAACATCGTGGGGAAACCAATGGCATTCCTGCTCATGCAGCACCAGGCCACAGTGACCATCTGCCATTCTCGCACCGCCGATCTGCCGTCCGTTTGTAGAGCGGCCGACATCCTCTGTGCGGCAGTCGGACGCGCGAAGATGGTTAAGCATGACTGGGTGAAGTCTGGCGCGGTAGTGATTGACTTCGGGGTCAACTTCCTGGAAGGAAAGATGGTCGGCGATGTGGACTTCGACTCCGTCGTGGAAATCGCCGGGCACATCACGCCCGTTCCCGGCGGTACGGGACCCATGACGAACGTTATGTTAATGAAGAACGTCCTGGCAGCAGCTAGCAGGCAAGTCGGAAGACGATAGCCTTGCCTCTGCCATCTGTATGGCCGCGGTCTGCAGCGGCAAAAAAGCCTTGACAACTGCAAGTTTGTGTGTTAGTATACCGCTTGGGTGACGGAATTCACAATGTCCCCTAGCCACCATTCCACAATCATGACTCGAGCACGTTGGATACTCTGTCCGTGAGTACTATCCCAGGATCTTGTCTGCCACGAATGCTGCACCAACAGACTAAGGAGGAGAGGTATGATCGTTGACATCAAGTCACCCGTGCCCAGCGATATCGAGATTGCCCAAGCAGCTCGGCTACGCCCCATAATGGATGTAGTCAAGGAGCTGGGCTTGACAGAAGACGACGTGGATCTTTATGGCAAGTACAAAGCCAAGGTCCATCTCGATCTGCTGGACAAGCTGAAGGACCGCCCTAACGCCAAGTACGTCGACGTCACAGCCATCACCCCCACCCCTCTCGGCGAAGGGAAGACAGTAACCACCATCGGGGTCAGTCAGGGGCTGCACGAGATCGGAAAGAAAGTCTTCACGTGTATCCGGCAGCCATCACAGGGGCCCACTTTCGGAATCAAGGGCGGCGCAGCAGGAGGCGGGTACTCCCAGATCGTGCCGATGGAAGACTTCAACCTCCATCTCACAGGGGACATCCACGCGGTCGGGGCGGCTAACAACCTGCTCGCGGCCGCCATCGACGCGCGGATCATGCACGAGGACCGTCTCAGCGACGAGAGATTGATGAAGTCCCTGTGCCCCGACGACGAGTTCGCCCCCTGGATGCACAAACGACTCGAGAAGCTCAACCTCTCTGCCAAGAAGCCTTCGGACCTGTCTCCCGAAGACAGGAGGCGTTTCTTCCGCCTGAACATTGATCCGTACACCATCACGTTGAATCGCGTCATTGACATCAGCGATCGTGCCATCCGCAACGTGACGGTAGGGATGGGAGCCAAGACCGATGGCAGGCCACGGCAAACAGGCTTCGACATCACGGTAGCGAGTGAGGTGATGGCCATTATCGCGCTCGCCGACAGCCTCCAGGACCTCAGGGAACGCATTGGCCGAATGGTCATCGGCACGGACAAGGACAAGTCCCCGGTGACGGCGGAGGATCTGGGCGTGGCCGGAGCGATGACCGTGCTGCTGAAGGATGCCATCATGCCCAACCTGATGCAGACCTTGGCCGGGACACCTGCATTCGTGCATGCCGGGCCATTTGCCAACATCGCCCACGGCAACTCATCGATCATGGCAGACTTGCTGGCCATCAAGTTGGGCTCCGGGGGCTATTTGGTCACGGAGTCGGGCTTCGGCTCCGACTGTGGAATGGAGAAGTTCTTCGACATCAAGTGCCGGTACAGCGGATTGGTACCCGACTGTGTCGTAATGGTGTGCAGTATTCGAGCCCTCAAGATGCACGGGGGCGGCCCTCGGGTGGTAGCCGGCATACCGCTCGACAGAGCCTACAGAGAAGAGAATCTAGGGCTTCTCGAGAAGGGCCTGTGCAACCTCGTGGCAAACATCAACATTGCCAGGCAGTTTGGCGTTCCTGTGGTGGTGGCCGTCAACAGGTTCACCTCGGACACAGACGCCGAGGTCGAGATGGTTAGGAAGGCTGCTATCGAGGCCGGAGCCGAGGACGCGCAGATCAGTGAGGTATGGGCCAAGGGTCAGGCGGGCGGCGCGGCCGTCGCCAGGGCCGTGGTGAAGGCCTGCGAGAAGCCCAACGACTTCAGATTCCTGTACCCGCTGGACATGCCCATCAAGGACAAGATCGAGACCATCGCCAAGAAGGTGTACGGAGCTGATGGCGTAGACTTTGATGCCGCGGCACAGGCGAAACTGAAGCTCTACACCAAGCTCGGCTACGACAACCTGCCGATGTGCATGGCGAAGACTCACCTGTCGCTGTCCCACGACCCGAAGCTCAAGGGAGCTCCCAAGGGCTTTCGCCTAGCGGTGCGCGACATCAGAGCTTCCGTGGGTGCAGGCTTCCTGTACCCATTGTGCGGCACCATGCGCACAATGCCAGGTCTTCCATCGCGTCCCGTGTTCATGGACATAGACATAGACCTGAAGACCGGGAAGGTAGTAGGACTGTCCTAGTTCCACCCGATTGCCTCAACGGGGTCGTCTCCGGCACAGGGCAGAGCTGCCCGGTATCGGGGACGACCTTCGAACGGAGGACCCGATACACTTGGAGAAGCATCTGGATTCCCGAGGAGTCACGAAGACATGAAAACGATGACCGTTCGCGTTCCGAAGATGTACGCGGATCACCACGTCCTGAACGTCAGGGCTGCTCTGCTCGCACTTCCCGGAGTGGAAGAGGTGCTTGCCAGTGCCGCTCGCAGGACAGTCACTGTCTCGTTCGACGATGGCGCCATAGGCCCCTCCAAGATCGAGGGAGCCCTGAAGGACGCAGGGTATGGACCGGGCGAAGAAGCCGGGCTGCCCGAGGTGGCCCCCGCTACAGATCTCCAGTCACCCTGGTGGCAGTTGATCCAGAGGCACACAGAGACAAACATGCTGGACCTGGAACTCTCTGGCGATTTCCGTAAATACTAGCAACGACCGCAAGCCGGGAATGGACCCGGAACACAGGAGTGTCACGATGACTGAGAATCGGACTATCGACCCAGCCGTGGCCGAAATGCTAGACGTAGCACAAGAGGCAGGCATATCGACCGCGTTCAGCCGGGCCGAGGAGATGAAGCCGTGTCCCATCGGGAAGAAGGGAGCTTGCTGCCGAAACTGCTCGATGGGACCCTGCCGTCTGGTAAAGGACGGACAGAGAGGAGTGTGCGGCGCTACTCGGGAGACCGTCGCGGCCCGCAACTTCGCTCGGATGGTCGCAGCGGGCGCTTCGGCTCACTCCGACCACGGACGAGGCATGGCCCTGACCCTGCTCGCCGTCGCCGAGGGTGAGGCACCCGACTACGAGATCCGTGACCGGGAGAAACTCATAGAGGTTGCAGGCCTCCTGGGAGTCCCGACCGCCGATCGAGAATTGATGGATATCGTCAAGGACGTCGCGGAGACAGCGCTATCCGAGTTCGGCCGGCAACAAGGGGAGCTGCTCAACCTCCGCAGGGCACCCAAGAAACGCCAGGAGATCTGGCGGAATCAGGGCGTTGCCCCGCGTGGCGTCGACCGCGAGGTCGTCGAGATCATGCATCGAACCCACGTTGGCAATGATCAGTGGTACGACAGCATACTCATGGGCAGCCTGCGAACCGCTCTTGCCGATGGATGGGGAGGATCGATGTTGTCGACAGACATCACCGATATTCTCTTCGGTTCTCCGGTGCCGCTGAAGACCGGCGCGAACATGGGGATGCTCTCCGAGGACGAGGTCAATATCGTGGTTCACGGCCACGAGCCCACCTTGTCCGAGCTGATCGTCGCCGCGGTTAACGACCCGGAAATGATCGCCTATGCCAAGTCCAAGGGGGCCAAGGGCATCAGCCTCAGCGGAATTTGCTGTACGGCCAACGAGACTCTCATGCGCCAGGGTGTTCCCACCATCGGGAACTTCCTGAGTCAGGAGCTGACCATCGCCACCGGCGCGATAGAGCTGATGATCGTGGACATCCAGTGTCTGATGCAAGCTCTCGTACCCGTGGCAGACCAGTTCCACACCAAGCTCATAACGACTTCTCCGAAAGCCCACATCGAAGGCGCCACGCACATCGAATTCGACGAGCATCGCGCGCTGGAGATCGCCAAAGAGATAGTGAAGATGGGAATCGACAACTTCCCGAACCGAGGGAAGACCCACATCCCTCAGATCCGGAACGAGCTGGTCGCAGGCTTCTCTCACGAGTACATCAACTATGCTCTCGGTGGTTACTTCCGAGGATCACTGCGGCCACTGAATGACGCGGTGATTCAGGGACGTCTGCGAGGAGTCGCCGGTGTGGTGGGCTGCAACAATGCGCGATCCTGTCACGATGAAGCGCACGAGTACGTCACTCGCGAGTTGA
>Ga0180432_10004026_pt1 | contig 20497 bp, 4 predicted proteins | sample SS_ome_10_FD_132414 | JGI IMG/M metagenome (GOLD analysis project Ga0180432, IMG submission 132414) | Hypersaline lake sediment archaeal communities from the Salton Sea, California, USA - SS_1_MS_2 metaG | ecosystem: Environmental > Aquatic > Non-marine Saline and Alkaline > Hypersaline >...
CAAGGCGTCGCAACATTGCGCAATCGCATCCGCATCTTTGCCATCACAGTGACGATCAATGAACGAACTGAAGTTCCACATTCTTTTTTTCCAAATCACGACGAGCAATCCTCAAGTCACAACACCTATTTCACAAACGGCAAAATGATATCGTCGCTATGTCCATAGATTTCTTCGGCCAATTCAACAGCCTTGAGATCGACCATGTACTCCGTCCACCATCCCTTTCGATATTGTTCGGCATATTCGTGCATGAATACTGATTTCACACCGCCCGGCTCGTAGAACGCATGCTGTCTGATTTCAATTTCGCCCGTCATCCAGTTTCGGACCGACGAACCTTCCTTATGTTCATATCGTACGGGATAATCATACCCAGTTTCTTTCTTCAAAGCTGCCACCTGCGATTGTCGACCCGCCTTCACATTCTTTTGCGCAGCCTTGTATAGTCCGTCGAATCGTGATCCCAGTTTCGCCCGTGCTCGAAGGCCACGAAAGAACGTTCCGGCGTGCGGGTTTGCCAGAGTACGGGTTGCTTGGCCCGTCCCGGAATAAGCTGCTTCGCCTAGAGCGTGATCCAAGTACCTCCCATACTTCAAACCGTCTAGTGCATCATCACCGTAGTTCACCGCGGCGCCAAGCTTAATATACCTTGCATACTGTGGGGCGCGAAGTCCCTTGCCCACAACGCCAACTCCAATATATGTGGTCGGATCGGCAATGACCTCGGTTGCCAATGAGTATTTCCAGCGATTCGGATGCTCCTCCGGCGCGAAGACCATCGGTCGGCGGAAAATACCGGGTGCCACTTCCACGAAATAGTCCGCGGGAACATGTGTATCGCCGCCGATAACAGCGAGTACGGTGCTGACCTGTTCGGGAGTTGTGCCAAACAAAGCGGTCACCTTGCGATGTGGCGCGAGTACCCAGACCATCGGGTTGTAAACCTGGGCGTTGTTTTCCGCCTGCGCTTCCTGTCGAATAAACGTATCGTGGTCGGGATGGACACGACTGTTCATGCGTACGGCAACCTCTCGATTGAGTGCCTGGCGCGCCAACTTCGCCAATCCGACATCTGGGCCGTTGGCCAGCTCTTTCAGTCTTCTAATACGAGGACTGTCTATTTCGGACATGTAGCAGTCTAGATTGCGCCGTCGACGCAATATGTCCTTCTGCTTCCGCCGCTGTTCCGCGTTCTTCTCGGCATCTTCTTGTCCCCAGTCCCACGCTTGTTGGGGGAGCGGCGGTGCGGACAGCCCCCACGATGGACTCCAAGGGCCAACCAAACACAACCCCGACGGATCAACAGCTCCCATCGGTCCATTGCCTACGTAGCGATACAAGTTGACGTCGTCGGCGTGGCCGCTGGGGTCTTGGGTCAGCCAGCCGGCGGTGACGGGTTCGTACCAGCGGTTTTGGTTGTTTTGGATGGCCAGCGCGATCGTGGTGTTTAGCTCCAGGGGGCGGGCGGTGTAGGCGAAGAGGGTGTCGACGGTGACGGATGAAGAGGCGATCTGGCCGAAACTTGTGTAGGCGCGGTGGAGCTGAACGGCGGACGAATCGTCGACGCCGTCGCGGATGCTGCCGAGATGGTCGGCCAGCGTCCAGAGATTCGCGCCGGCGGTCGAAAGGCTGGTTACGTGCTCGTCGACCAACAGTTGGTCGCGGCCCGGGCCCCATAGGTAGCGGTGCGAAAGGTCGGCCGCGGCGGCGTCGCTCGCGTCGTCGGAGTCGAACTGCAAAACGATCTGGTCGCCGTCGTAAACGAAGACCGTGCTGCCGTCGACCGTCCCGTCGGCGTCGTCGTCCGACTGTTTGCGAATCCAGCGGTTGGCGTGATCGTATGCGTACTCGATGACCACGTCCGGGTCGGTTGCCGAATAGTCGGCGTAGGTTTCGTAGTACGTGACCGATACCAGCCGGTTTCGATGGTCCCAGCCGTACTCGGTGATGTCGGTATCGTCGGCGTCGAGTTGCCCGTCGCCGTCGTCGTCGAACCGCAGCGTTCGGTTACCTTCGTTGTCGTACAGGTAGACGAACCCGGCCCCTTCGCCCATGCGGTTATATCCGTCCGCATCGACGGAGAAATCCCCGCCCGTCATATTCCCCGCCGCGTCGAACTCGAATCCCTCGTCGCTCTGCCAATCGTTTTCATAATCGACGCCGGTGAGTTGGGTGCGGATCACGTGTCGTTGTCACAAAATAGTTTTGACCCGTTCTTCGCTCCAACTGAAGGCGTCGTCGCTTCTTCATCCGACGCTAGTTCGCTCCTCTACTGATCTGTTCCTGAGTCGCTCCCAAACGCTCTCTCAATCTCTTCATGGACAACAGGCATCCCCATCGCAAGCATTGGCTTCACGTCAGAGCCGTCTACTTCCTCGATTGATCCAATATATTCATCGCCTACGTACACTCCTCCACCTACTGTTCGTTTTGTAAGCAGTCGTTTTGAATCGGAAAGCGCTTGATGAGCAAAAGTCTTCCAGCCATAGTGTTTGAGGGCATCAATGTGTGTGTATAGCGGTCCGAGAACTTTTGCGGAGGTTGGTCTTCCAACTCCAAACTCATAGATCACATCATCGCGCATGTGTCCCTTAATCCCGAAAACAACAAAGCCAACAGCACCCTTGAAGGTTTGCGAGATGTGCAATATCCACCCAATGGCTGTCCGATTGCGCGATAATGGAATTTCCACGATGTCACCTTCCTGAAACATGATTACCTCTCTAGAATTCCGGCACGTCGAAGAGCCTCAATCACCAACTCGTCATCGGCGGCAAATTCCAGATTGAGAAAACTGGGGTTGCTTTCACCGATGCCTTGAATCTTATTTCGGAGCGACGTGCTAGGATTGACACTTTTCGGCCCACCAAGCATGTGCATGAGTTCTTGCTCAAGGCTTTTCGCTTGTTCGGCCAATAAATTGTTGTTAAACAGAATCTCACCAACCAAATCCTCTTTTCCTGACCCCGGTCTTGCATGAGCCAAGAGCCGCTGAGGACCATCTCCGCGACCAACGTAACGAATCGTTCCGCTCGAATCTCGCAGAATGTAGATTCCTTGCCCCGTCAACTCGTTGTAGGCTGCACCTGTGCCGCCTGGACGAACCGGGAATCTTCCGAATCCAAACTGCTTCATCACATCAGCGGCGAAGTCATCTCCGGTTGTGACATATATCTTACCGTTTTTCCCGATGAAGCCATAGGCGTGTCCTGATTTTGAGTACAATAGTTTTGTCGGCTGAAGGCCCGGGTTTCCTTTCTTCGCGAGGTTGATGAGTTTTGATGTCCCTTTTTGGGCTATGCGAGACATCATCCTGATACCCGCGGCTTCGTATGGCGCGACGAACTGGCCGCCGACGCCCAAACCGTAGTATGGCATGATCTTCATCAGCGCGTCCAATTTCCCAGCCCCCGAAAGCTGGTACAGCACATCTGATTCTCGCTCGAAGAATTTCATCGCGGCGTATTCGATGCCCGCATGCTCCTTCGTTGTCATTGGAATTCCCGTGCTTATTCCGAAAACAGTCCATGTGCTGGCAACCTCCTTCCATCGATGGGCGTGGCGTTCCATTCCGTACCACTCTTTTCCGGTGTCCAGGTCCGTTACAATGACGCCGCCCTCGGTGTAGCCCCACACTTCCCAGCTTGTCGTCTCAATCGAGGCTCGCTGGATACCCAATAGCTTGAGGATCGTTGGCCAGTCATTTATTCCATAGTTCGGCTCCCAGATTCGATCAAGTTCATCGATGAAGTGTTGATTGACACCGGCTTTGATAAGTTCTTCGGGCGTTTTGAAGACCACCGTAACCGTACGCTTGCCTTCGCCTCGCATTCCACTCGGGTCGATCGCATTCGTCGCGCTATTCCCCACGTATCGATACAGATTCATGTCCCCGCCGCCGAAGCCCTTCGGGTCTGGGTTCAAGAACTTCGCGAGGATGGCATCGTAGTAGCGGGCGCGGTAGTACGTCAGATCGCTTTCGTAATCCCGTTCGCGGCCGGTGTAGGAGAAGGTGTGGAGGATGGTGTCGTCGGTCTCGTCTTCGATGTTGCCGAAGACGGTGTAGACTATGTGGTTGGCGACGATGGTGGTGTCGGTCGCCTCGACGTACTCGACGACGTCGCGGATGGTGCCGAGGTTGTCGGCCAAGGGCCAGTAGAGTTCGTCGGTGTCGTAATCGCTGGTGCCCGTGTTCCAGTCGACCTGCTCGTCGGCCAAAATCTGGTCGATGGCCGGGCCGTGGAGGTAGCGGTTGGTCAGGTCGGCCGACGTTTGGCCGTCGAACTGCAAGGCGATATGCGGGCCGTCGTAAACGAAACCTTCATAAACGTCGACCGTCGTGTCGGCGTTTTCGTCGACTTGCTTGAGAATGCGGCGGTTGAACGCGTCGTAAGTGTAGAGAATCTCCTCGCCGAGCACCGGGTCGCCCGGGCCGGAGGTGTCGTAGGTGCGAATGGCGGTCAGCCGGTTGCGGTTGTCCCACTCGTACTCGACCAGTTCGTCGGCGGCCGCGTTGGTTCGGGTTTCGCGGTTGCCTTCGTCGTCGTAAGCATAAACGAACCCGCCCGGGGCGGCCGTGGTCTGGTTGTGGTCGCCGGTCGAATAGTCGGTCGTGTCGCGGTTGCCCATCGCGTCGTAACCGAACGTCTCGTCGCTCGGCGCGTTTGCAAAGTCGGTGTAGGTGGCCCCGGTCAGTTGTCCGGTGCCGTCGTAAGCATAAGCCACCGAGCCGTGCGTGGCGGTGCCCGACCTATCGGCAGCCGACTCGAACAAGGCAACCCGCCCGGCCGTCCGCATGCGCGAAGTGCGGTATTCACGCGTGTTTCGTTTGAATTATCAAAGATCAATCAGTTTTTCGCGTTCGTTCGTGCATCCACCTTGGTTCACGCTTATGTCCACTTCAGGTCCACCGGTTCAAACACGAAATTGCTCAACTGGTTCTCCTCGATCTGCGTTTTGAGACGGTTGGAGCAAAGCCAGAATACATAGAAGCCATACAGCAAGTCCAGGTCGTGAACCACTCCCGCTTCGACAACCGGCGGTCGCGTGAAGTACCACGGTATTCCTTCGGTAATCTCTTCGTACTCGGATGCTTCCAAATTCACGAACCTCTTCCGTTCGGCAAAGATTACTGCTACCGCAGTCTGCAAGTGTGTCCCATCGCTTGCAAGAACATCCACGGGAACGAAGGTCGTGCCTTCGGGCACGTTTGCGTCCTTAAGCAGTTCCGCCGCTCGCCCGGATACGATCAACTCATGACCAACGCACTTAATGCAATCGCCCAATCTGGTCCGCCCGTCAACACAAGTGCAAGTCGCTCGGTCAGCGACTGGTGCTCCAATGCCATTTCCGGACTCAACCGGAACTCCATCCGAATCAACGGGCGAAAACACTTCCGCGAACTTCCCGCTATCAGACGGATCCAATTCAAAGTATTCACACATCTTGTTGCCATCCATAAAGTGCTAACACATCTAGGCAAATCACTAACTAGCTTCCCGGGCGAAGCACTCGCTCCAGCTACAGCCTATCTTAGTTTCCACGGTTCCCTCAAAATACTCCGATTGCCGGCGGCGTTGGCTCTGTTACGAGGATCTCTCAGGGTCTTAAAGGTCCTCCCCATGTCCTGGGCAATTCCCTTCACTTCGGCGTCGAATTCAATATACTTCTTAACCCCTAGTTTCGCCATATCCTCCACGATGTCGGTAACAAAGATCACGTCTTCGACGGGGTTGAAGAAATCCACCGCGAAACCTGCCCATCGCTTGAATTTTGAATCGGAATCGCCCGTGTAGTATCCCATCGTCATATATCTCACTAATACGTTCTTTTGTCGGTAGTACGTGTCTCTTTCCACGAGTCGCTCAATATGTTGCATCGCAACTTCATGAGCTTCCACTTCGCTCATCCGCGACCAAACGCCCAAAGCAACAATTGTCGTTAGAACATTCTGCAGATATTTCTGCCGGTTCTCCGGCGTGTCGTATCGTTGGAGCTTGATCGTGCCGTCGCGCAAGCCGGCGCGCAGTTTTGTCTGATGCTGGAGCACGGCCTTTCTCGCGGCTTTGGCCGACATTTCCCCAGCTTTGTATTCTGCCTTGATGCTTTCGAGAGGTTTCTCCACGAGATTATAGTAGTCCTTGATATGACCGCCGCCGTGCAGCGCGAGTTCCCCCACGTCGTGCCCCGCGTTCAACGCTTCTCTCTTCGCCATAATCATGGTGTTCTTCGACGCATCTTTCAAGATTCCAATCTCGTCCAGGAACTCCTTCATCTTCGGATCGCGAAACAGCTTCTGGGTAAGGATGTGATGAACCTCGTACATCTGCGACAGGCCATTTTCGCGCAGGATCTTCTTGGCGTACTTGTACCAGTTGTCTCTGACCTCCTGTTTCACCTTCCGCTTGATCGTGAGTTCACTTCCTTCCGCAAATGCTTTTCTGATTGCCTTTCCCACGGCCGATTCCCCAGTCGGGTCAGTCGCATTCGTCGGCTCGTTACCAACATAACGATACAGATTCATGTCGCCGGCGTCAAACCCGGTGGGGTCGACGCTCATGAAGCAGGCTAGTACGGATGTGTAGATTCGACCGTCGTAATAGTGAAGGTTCATCGCGACATCGTACTCCTGAGCGGTGTAGAGATATCGCGTGTCGCTTGTGCTGCCGATGGTGGCGGTGACGTTGCCGAAGGTGTCGTACATGAAATGGGCGGCTATCGTTGTGGTCGGGGTGGCGGTGTCGAATTGGGCAAGGTCGCGGATGCTGCCGAGATGGTCGGTCAATGCCCAACGGACGTCGTCCGCGCTGCCGTCGTCGGCCGTCTCTTGAGCCAGAAGCTGATCGACCGCCGGGCCCCACAGATAGCGTTTGGAAAGCGTCGGCGATGCGTCGCCGGGGCCGCTGTCGTCGTGGCCGTCGGTGTCGAGGAAGTCTAGGACCACGTCGGTTTGGTCGTAGACGAACCACTCCGATTGGTCCACGTCCGCGTCGCCGTCGGTGTCTTCGTGGCGGCCGATCCGCCGGTTCAAGGCGTCGTAAACGTAGTCGACCGCCTTGGCGAGATTCGTCTTGCCGACGCCGGTGTACTGCTCGAAACGGACCAGGCGGTTGCGGTTGTCGAAATCGTACGTGGTTATGCTCGAATCGGTCGCCGGGTCGAACTGGTCGTTCGCGTTCTCGTCGACATATCGGGCAATCATGTTGCCTTCGTCGTCGTGCTCGTAGTGGAAGGTGCCATCTTCGAGCACCCGGTTGTGGTCGTCGGTGGCGTACGTGTCGCCATTGGCCGATTCGCGGTTGCCGTTGGCGTCGTATTGATAAGTTTCGTCGGCGTCCCAATCGCCCACGTAATCGGCGTCGACGAGTTGTCCGGTGCCGTCGTAAGAATAATCGACCACGCCGTCGCCCGAGTCCTGTTGCAGCAGCCGCCCGGCCGCGTCGAACGTCCACGCGTATTCGGCCAACTCGGCGAGGTCCGTGTCGCGCGTGTGCAGCAGCCCGACCAACCGCCCGGCCGGGTCGTAGCTGAACCGGCTTCCGGCAACGAAGTCCGCCGCCGGGTTGGCCAAATCGGCCGAGCCCACGGGCAACGTTTGCACGGCCGCGTAACGGTCGATCTGCTCGAACCGCCCATCGACCGTATAGGCGAAATGCACGTGCTTCGCCGCCACGTTGGTGCCCGACTGCGTAACGTCGGTCATCCGCGAAAGATTATCGTACGCATAACCGTTCGTGAAATCATCCGTGCCGCCGATGTTCGCCGACAGCGAAGTCCTCAGCCCGTCGCTACGGGTGCCGTAGGCGGTGGTTAGGGTGACGAGGGGGCCGAAGTTGTCGACCGTCTCCTCGACCAGCCGGTCGAGCGAGTCGTACTCGTACTCGTAATCGGAGAAGTCGTCCCAAACGTCGGTCAGCCGGCCGAAGGGGTCGTAGGTCCACTCGATGGTGTTCGTGGCGTCTTGCGGAACGTCGGCGTCGGTTGTGTCGTCGTACCAGATTTCCTTTTGCAGTCGGCCGAGTTTGTCGTACTCGAAATCGCGGACGCGGCCTTCGCGGTCGACGGAGCGGGTGCGGTTGCCGCGGACGTCGTAATAGTGGTAGCGAGTGAGGTCGACGCCGTCGACGGTTATGGTTTCCTCGGTCAGGTTGCCGTTGTCGTCGTAAGTGAAGCTGGTGGTGTTGCCCTCGGGGTCGGTGATTGAGGCGGCGCGGCCGGCCGTGTCGTATGCGTAGGCGGTTTCCGCCCGGGCTTCGACCACCATCACCGCGTCGGCGATTACCTGGCCATCGGCGTCGGCGACCAGCTTAACCGCAAGCGAAGTGTCGGCCGAGCCCAAGGTAACGCTGCCGAGCGATTGCCACTCGTGGCGCAGCATGGAGTAGCCGGAGGGAGCGTTTTGCTGGTCGACGTCGACGTCGAGCTTGTAGCCCTTGGTCGGGGCGATGGTGAAGGGGGCGTCGGTGGCGTTTGTTTCGTCGGCGACCCAGGTGGCCAGGACTTCGTAAGTCTTGCCGCCGGTCAGGCCGGAGAAGGACCACGTGACGTTGGCGGTGGGGTCGTTGTCGGCGGGGTGGTGGTAGTAGTCGTCCGAGTATCCGCCGTCGTTAGCTCTCGTCCAACTGACGGTGCCGTTGGTTCTGGTGCCGTCGTCTTGGATGTCTCCGACGGCCGGTTTCTTCGGGAAGGGGGCGATGACTTTCGTTTGGCGGCCCAGTTCGTCGTACTCGAAGTTGGTGACGTTGCCCAGGGGGTCGAACGAGCGGACGACGTTGCCCGAGTCGTCGTATACGGTCTCGCGGCGGGTGAATGTGGAGATTTCCTCGGGCTTGAGGACGCGGTCGTAGACGCGGAGGTAGTCGATCTGGCCGTCGAAGACATCTTCCAGATCGTCGGAATCGTCGTAGGGGATGGCGCCGATGTATAGGTTGGAGGCGGTTGAAGAGACCGCGGTGAAGCTGGAGCTGTTGGTTACGTCTTGGCCGTCGACGTAGAAGTATGCCTTCTCGACGCCGGCCGAGTCGTCGTGGACGACGAGCACGTCGTGCCATTGGTCGGGCCGGATTACGCCCGAGTTGGAGTTGGCCAATTGATAACCGCTGCCGTCGTCGTTTAAGAGTTCGAGTTTGCCGTAGCTATCGACGTACAAGGAGTACTGGATGTCGTCGATGGCGCTGCCCTTGGCGACGATGGTTTGGTAGGTGTGGCTGAGGGTGTTGACGCGGATTCGCGCGGAATAGGAGATGCTGGAGTCGATGTCCAGGGAACCGCCGGCGGCGACGGTGACTTTGACGGCGTCCTGGCTGGCGTCGCCGTCGCCGTCGAGGACCAGCGCGCCGGCCGCCACGGCGGCGTCGGACTGGAGGGTGCCGTGGGCGGCGTATGGCGAGGTGTCGAAGACGGTCAGGTTGTCCTCGGCGCGGTCGAACTCCCAATTGCCGACCAGGCCGTCGGTCGGGTATTGCTTGACGACCGTTTGACGGCCGAGGGAGTCGTACTCGGGGGCCGTTTGATAGCCCAGCGGGTCGACGGAAGCGACCAGCCGGCCCTGGGCGTCGTGCACGGCGGAGGTGACGGTGCCGACCTCGATCAGGCGGACCGCGTCGGCCACCACGCGGTCGGTCTCGACGCCGGAGAGGGTGACGTTGAGCTCGGTGGAGCCGGTGCCGGGCGTGTAGATGCCCAGCAGGGCCCAGTTGTGGACGTCGTCGGTGGTTATGCCCCCCAGATATCGGTCGCCGGGTGCCAGGGTCTGGTCGACGTAAACGGTGTCGAGAGTGGTGGAGCCGTTGTCGATTTCGTAAGGGGCGGCGGTGGAGTTGGTGGAGTCGGTGACCCAAGTTGCCAGGATCATGTATTTTGTGTCGGCATCGAGGGAGCTGAAGGACCACTCGGCGGTCGCGGAGACGGAGTCGCCGTCGGCTATGTGGTAGTAGTCGTCGTCGTAGGCCAGATCGGTGGCATCGTCTTCTATGTCGGTTTCCTCGGTCCAGTCGGTCGCCGGCGCGGCGGGAGACAAGGTCGGGCTATCGTTAATGGAGTCGTGTCCGCCATCGAGCGGCTGGATGGCGATCGTTTGTCGTCCGGCGTCGTCGAAGACGGATTGGACGGTGTTGCCTTGGGAGTCCGTTTGCGAGACGAGAGCCCCGTCGGCGTTGTATTCGTACTCGACGGTCGCCCGGGCCGGGAGGAGAACGACGGCGTCGGCGATGACGCGTTTGTCGGCGGTCGCGTCGTCGGCGTCGAGTTCGACGGAGAGACTGCCGCTGCTTGGCGTGAAACTGCCGAGGCTTTGCCACTCGCGGCCGTCGATGACGTATCCGATCGGGTCGGCGGTTTGGTCGAGTTCAAACGTGCCTTTTGAGGTTCCGGCGGCCACGGTGCCGTCGAAGACTTCGTAGGGGACAAGATCGGAGTTTGTTTCGTCGCCGACCCATGTGACCAGCAGTTCGTATTCGAGGGTGGTGTCGAGACTGGTGTACGACCAAGCGGCGGTAGTGGAAGGAGTGCCGCCGGTGGCGTAGCGGAAATCGTCGTCGTAACCGGCTCCGACTGTTTCGTCTTGGCTCGTGAAACCACTCGACGTGTAGCCATTGTCCTCGTCGTCGATGATATCCTTAACGCTCGGATCGGGGAACGGCGAGGTGACTTTGGTTACGCGGCCGCGGTTGTCGTACTCGTAGGTGGTGGTTCGTCGGGGCGGCTCGGGGTCGGTGGGATACTCTTTCAAGTATGTTTCGGTGCTGCTTCTTACCAGGCCGGAGATATAGTATTCGGTCTCGATCACCCGTCGCGGCGAGGCCTCGGGCATTATGGCCTTTTCCTGGCGGCCGAGTTCATCGTACTGGTACTCGGTAATCGCGTAGACGGAATCGTCGGCGGTACGCTTGACGTATCGCAGATTTCCGGCCTCGTCGTGGAACTCGGTAGTCCTCAACCTGGCCGGCACCAAACAAACGCCGTCGGCGACGATTCGTTTGCCCGCTTCCACGTCGGCGTCGGTCAGTTTGATCGTCATGGTAGTGTTCGTTGTAAGCTGATGCACGCCGATGCTTACCCAGTTGCGACCGCCTTTTTCCAATCCGCTCGGCTCGGCCGTTTGGTCGATGGAATCGCCGCCCAGGTTGGTGCCGGCGGCGGTTCCGTCATGGACGCTGAATGGCGCGTCGACGGCATTTGCCGAATTGGCCACCCATGTGACGAAGACTTCGTACTCGATATCCTTGGAGAGATTATCGAAGGTCCAAGTGGCGCTTGCCGTGGGAGTCGCGCTGCCGGCGGCGGCGATATAGCGGTGGTCGTCGCCGAAGCCGCTGTCGGAATCCGAGCCGGACACGTTTTGCCACGTGGTTCCGAGCGGTTCGTCGTAGTCGTCCGTGTGAGCGGCATTGGCATCGACACTCTCGGCGGCGGTGATATCATTCGGCGGATAGATGGTTTCATGCGGTCGGCCGAGCTTGTCGTACGTGTATTCGGTGACTCGGTAGACGTTGTTGCCGCCGTTTTCGCCGATTTTCTGTTTCAAGGCGACAAGTTGATCGGCCCGGTTGTAGACGTAAACGGTTTCGCCTTGCGTCCCGGCGTCGGTCGTCGGCTCGGTGACCTGATACATGCGATTGAGGTTATCGTACGCGTAGATCGTTGTCTGGCCGGCGGGGTTGGTCTCGTGGGTCATGTTGTTGTTGGCGTCGTAGACGAACGACCTTTGGTCGAGCAGTTCGACGACCCTCACGGCGTCGGCCACGAGCACCTCATCCAAGTCCGGCGTCGCCGACAGTTCCACCTTCAGATTGTTGCTTATCCCGTCAATAACACCGATACGCTGCCACGAGCAGCCGTCGATAGTGACGTAATTCACCGGCGCGGTCAGGTCGACGTCCACGGTTTCGCCGATTTGCGTCGTGTCGTCGTATAGCCGATACGCGGCCCCGGAGGTCAACGCATTGGTAACCCCGGCGGGCCACGTAACGAAGACCCCGTACTTCTTGCCGGTTTCGAACGTGGAAGAGTCGACGGTCCACTCGGCCGTGTAGGTGGTTGTTCCGTCTGCCGAGGCGATTTCGCAGTCGCCTCCGTAGCCCTGTGTCAGGTCGGTTGCCCACTCGTTTGCCGTCTGCCCAGGCGTCGTATCATAGCCGAAGGTAGCGCCGGCATCGGAATTGTCGACGGTCTTCTCGGCGGAGTGGTCGGGCACGACCTCGACGATGCGCACGGCGTCGGCGACGATTACCTTGTCTTCGTCCGGTGTGCCGGAGATCTCCACCTTCAGCGTGTTATTGGTAACGCGGACGGTTCCCATCTTCTGCCAATTCGTGCCGTCAATGTAGGCGTCGGCGTACAGACGCGTTTGATCGATTGCGGTAGAGGAAATCGTGGAGGTGCCGTCGATGATTTTCAACAGTGTGCCGCTATGGGCCGCGCTGTTGGTCGGCCAAGTGACCAGGACTTCGTATCGCTTGTTTGACTCAAGTCCGGTGAACTGCCACTCGGCCGTACACGCGGCTGGAGTGGCTTCGCCGGTGAGCAATTTATGGTCGTTCTGGTAGCCGCCGGTCTCCGTCGACGGGCTGATCCCGGTGCAACTCGGCGAATTGTCCGTGTCGGTTCGGAGTTTGCCACTGTCGAAGTCCTTCGTGGTGGTTTTGATAACGCGGCCGAGGTTGTCGTGTACGTTTACGGTGTCGGAAATCGGCCGGCCGGTGGCGTAGTCGCGTTGGATGACGCGCACAACTTCGTTGGCGTCGTTGTAGACGTTTTGGACCAGCGGAGCCTTCTGGGGACCGGAGCCGTCCGGATCGGCGCCGATGAACCATATTTGCCGCCCGCGAGCATCGTAGACACTTCCGACCGTCGTACCCGTGGGGCCGATTTGCGAGGTGGGGTTGCCATTGGCGTCGAATTCGCTGGCACGCTCTACGGCGGGCAGGCTGGGCATAAAGGCGGATGTTATCGTTTGGCTGAGCCAGCCGAGAGCGTTGTATACGAAAGACTCCGCCGCGTACCCGGATCGCTCGACACTGTCCAGGCGGCCGCCTTCATAGTGATATACGGTCGTCGGAGTACCATGGTCGCCGGCGGCCGGGTAAATGGTCCTGGTCGGCCGATGCAGGGCATCGTATTCGTACTTGGTGCGTTTCGCGATCTCGCTCTCATCATATCGCGGGTCGCTGCTCCACGCGACGTTGCCCAGCGTGTCATAGCCGTACTCGATAACCGGCTGGGAGTAGATGTCAGCGTTGGAATTGGAGTCGATTTGGCTGTCCACGTCGACGTCCGGATCGGGCATGGTTATCGAGGTGCAGTAGTTGCGCACGTCGTAGCCGTACTTGGTCTTGTTGCCGAGCGGATCGGTGACGAATTCGAGGTTTCCGTTCTTGTCGTACTCATACTTTGTTTCCGCCCTTTTCTGGTCGGCCTCGACCGGATCACCGGCGGACGGTCGCTTGACGGACGACAATCGGTTCATCACATCATATGCGTAATTGGTGGTATGGTTTTTCGCATCGGTCACCGACTCTATCTGGCCGAGTTCCTTGTAGGTGTATTCGGTTTCCGGTCGGCTGGAACTGGCGTCGGGGGCGGGCAGAGTAAGCTTCTCAAGCAAGTTGAACTTGTTGTAATCGTAATTGGTTACCCGGCCCAATTCGTCGGTGAAGGATTCCGGGTTGCGATTCTCATCGTATTCGTAATGCACGTCGGCTTCGAGACTAGTGCCGACGGCGTAGGTGACGGTCTTAACGAGTCCGACCTTGTTTCCGTCGCTTGTGCCGAAGTACTCCGTCGTGTTCGTGGCTTCCGCGGGTGTGTCAAACGCGGTAACGGCTTTCTTGACCAGGCCACCGGGCATGTCATCGACATCATTCGGAACGCCGGTGAATTCCGTGAACTTCGTGACTCGTTGTGTTCCGGTGGGGCCCTCCGTGATTTGTGTAATGTATCCATAAGTGGGATGGACAGCATAACTGTATTCGATTCCATCCGCGGTTGTGTAAGAGCTCGGTTGACCGAATCTGTCGTAGTCACCCCATGATTCCACGCTTGTTTGATTGATGCCATAGTTCGTAGTCGCGCTGGCGACGTAACCCAAGACACCCGTAGTAGCAAACGCGTACGTGGTAACTATCTCCGGCAAAGACGGGGAAACGCTGCCGCCGCCGCCCGCGGGTTGGGTGTGTGTCGTCACTTGACCTCGGGTGTTCCGCTCCCACTTCCAAACGTCTCCGAAATCATCGGGGTTTGCCATTGCCGTAATTAGGCCGAACTGGTCCGTTTGGTATTCCCAGTCCTCGCCCTTGGGATCGGTGTACGTGGCCCGGGGTTGCGTCAAGACATTGGAAGTTCCGGGATCGTCGTCGCCGATCTCCGGACTGCTGGTATTGATCGGTTTGTGGATAGTGCCGTCGAGGCCCTGGCTGAGCAGGGGGGCGATTTCCCAGCTGTTACCGTCGGCATTTATGACTGTTGCGACCTGATACGTATTGTGATATTCGTCGTACATGATGGACGTGCAGTTGCCGTTGGCGTCGATTACGGCGTCCGCCATGCCGTCCGGCCCGCCGTATTGAATGCTGCCTTTGATCTCGATCTCACGGCCGGCAAAGTCGGTGCCGGTGGCGCCGCCGTCGAAGTCGTAGACCAGCCCGCCTTGGAGCGTTATCGCGTCAAGTTCGTTGTCCCGTCCGTCGTTGTTTCCATCGGTGTAGGCGTACTCCACGCGGTTGCGGGCGCGGTCTTCGTGCGCTTTGAGTAGGCCGTTGACGTCAAATTCGTAGTGGTTGCCTTGAGTGCCAAGCAGTGTCCAATCGGCCTCGGTTGGCGACCAAGAGCCCTGGTTGTGGTCGACGTAAATCCCGTCTTCCGCCCCGCCCGTGCCTTCGGCGAAATCATTCGCCCCGAAGGTGCCGTGGTGAAGTTTGGTGAAGCTGCCCTCGGGCGTTGTGTAAGTCCAGTCCTCGACAAGCATAATGGCATCGGCGGATATTCCCCCGTCGAGGCCATAGGCATCGATCTCGACGACCAATTCGGCGCCGCTGTCCACCGTGAAGAAGCCGAGACTACGCCAGGAGGTGCTGTTATGGATTACTTCGCCGGGCGTGAATGTTTGGTCGATTACGATCGTTTGCGGATCCTCGCCCGCCGCCGGCATGTCGACGCGCGTGGCGCCAGTTATCGTATAGGGCACGGCCGTGGATCGCTCGGCATCGGGCACCCACGTGGCGAAGACTTGGTATTGCCGGCCGGCGGTTACCATTGCGCTGCCGAAAGTCCACTCGGCGTAGCCATCGGAACTGTCGGCGTCAAGATAGCCATAGTCGCCGATGCCGCTGTCCCCGTCACCGGCATTTCCGCCGACGTGCGTGCCGTTCTCCCAGCCAGTACCAGATGCGCTGTAACCGCTGTCGCCGTTATCGACAATGCTCACGGTGTTACTGTCTAGCGTGGCCTCGAACCATGCCGAGGAGTTGTCGCCGCGAATAAGCGCCATGCCGCCGGTGGCCGCAAGGCCTTGCGAAGCCAATCGGGCCGAGTTGCCGTCGTCGGGAACCAGACGGTCGAGCGAATCGATCCACACGCGGGAACCGAACTGCGAAGTGCCCACCGTGTTGTCCGTCAGGTTGACGATCTCCGTGCCGCCGGTGACCGTGCGAGTGAGAGTGCGCGCGTCTCCGTAGGATTCATCACCATAGACGGCTTCGAAGCGAACGTCGTAGTTGTAGTGCCCGGTGGGTAACTCTTGGGAAATGTCGCTGCTGCCGAGCACCACGAAACGCAATTTGTCGTCGGTCGAATCGATGTCCGTGGTATCGAAGCTTATCGGCTGGCTTTCCACGCCGCCGAAGTTCAGTGTGGCGTTGATTTGCTCGGGAATGCCCTCGTCGTCGGGCAACTCCATATCGATGACCACGACCGGGTGCAGATTGTCGTCGCTGCGATACGTGGGCGTGAAAGCGTCCCGCATCAGCACCGGCGACAAGGAAATCTGTCCGTCGTGAATACTAACGTCGATCGTCCCGTTGGAGATAATCTCCTTCGCCTCGCCCGTGCTCTCGCCGTCCACGTTGCGGCTTGCGGTGCTGGACAATTCATCGTCGTCGAGAATGGTCACGCGGGCCGTGTCATTGTCAATAATCTCGTAGTCGACCGGTTCGCTCGTGCCCGTGATCGTGATCTCGACTACCTCGTCCCATTCCTTGGTGGTGTCGCTAATTGGCGTAATGTCAATGACCGCGCTGGACTTTCCTGCAGAAATGTTCACCGATCCGCTCGTGCTCACCGAATAATCACCAGATTCGGCCGCCACGGCGTCTTCCGGCATGTAGTTCACGACATAGTAAACGGTCACGGCGCCGCCATCGTTTCCTTCGCCACGGCTTACTGTGAATGCTCCCTTGTCGCTCCCGGATTCAGCGGCATAGGCATTGGTGGCTGAGAGCGTTAGCTCTACCCTTCCACCGTAATCGTCTTGGTAGAAGTCATCACTGGGGTCAGAGGGATCATCGGTGTCAGTATCATCTCCGCCGACTAGCAGGTCGAAATCAAGCCCTCCGGTCAGAATGTCGTCACCTCCGTCGCCGTACAGATGATCTTCATCATCGTCGCCGTAGAGTTCATCGTCGTCATCTCCACCGCTGAGGAAATCGTCGCCATCCCCACCGTGCAACTCGTCTTCGCCAGCGTCGCCATAGATTTCGTCGTTTCCAAGATCGCCAGAGAGTTCATCATTCCCATCGCCGCCGCGAAGAACGTCGTCTCCTGCTCCACCGTATAGTTCATCTTCCCCACCGCCGCCGTCAAGGACATCGTGCCCACCGCCGCCATTGAGCGTGTCGCCGCCGTTCTCGCCGAACAGAAGGTCGTGGGCCGAGCCGCCCGTAAGATCATCGCCGCCATCGCCGCCGTATATCCAAACCGGCACCGTAGCATCGCTGGCATCCACCACATCGTCGCCGTCGTGGGTATTGATTACGATACGGTCCACATCGTCAGTATCGAAAGAGGCGGTAATGCTCTGGTCGTTCAGATAGACGTTGAACTGACCGGAACTAACGTCGATTGTTATGTTATCCACATCGCCGGTTTCCTCGTCTGTGCCGAAGACGCGCAGGTCGCGGTTGGCGGCCAGGAATACGCCGCCCTCGAACTTCATCTGATTGTTCGACTCGTTCGTTTCGTTAACGTCGGAATTGGCGTCGACCTTGGCAATGAGGTATTCTCCGAACCGCGGAAGGTTCAGGTTCTCATCAAATTCGACACTGTGAGGGTCCCCGGGGGGGTCCGAGGTGACTGCAAGATACTCCGTTTCGGTTACTGATTTCGTTGCCAGCAATTCTCCGGGAGTGAGCCCGTCAGAAGAGCTGTATATCTCGATATCGAAAGACGTCGCGTTGGCGTTTAGAATCTTGTAGTCGACTGTCACGCCATCATCGCCATTGGCCGAGAACCCGTCTATCACGATATCCGAAACCGGTGTGGCGGCGCCATGGTCTACCAGCCGCACGGCGTCGGCCAGGACATACGTGTCGGTCGTGTCCACGCCGGTGAGCGTTACGGTAAGCGTGGAGGAACCGGCTGTTACGTGGTCGATGTTCTTCCAGTAGCGGTCCGCCTCGTATGATCCGGCGGGAGCAACGGTCTGGTCGATTTCAATGGCCGTTGCGCCGTCAATCGAGAAACTCGTTAGACTGGACAGCGTCAAGCCGGCTTGCTCGTCCCAGGTTGCGAATACTCCGTAGCGATTGCCGCTTACAACGGGAAACGTCCAGGTAGCCGTGTTGCTGGCCCCATGGACCTGGCGTTGATCTCCGTTGAAGGCCTCGGTGCTACTGTTGTCGCTCCAGGAGCCAGTCTCGGAATAACCGTAACTAACGCCGTAGGTGCCAGAATCATTATCGATGATCTCAGGGCTATCGAATCCGGCGCCGCCTAGAATGCTGTCGTTGCCGTCGCCGCCTTCTAGGAAGTCGTCGCCGGCGCTGCCCGTCAGGCTGTCTTCGCCGTTGTTGCCATACAGGCTATCGTCGCCCGCTCCGCCGGTTAGCGTGTCGTTGCCTGCGCCGCCGAAGATGGTCATGGGGATGGTGAAATCGTCGCTGCCGGTGACGGTGTCGTTGCCGGCGTGGGTGCGGACGCGGATTTCGGTGATGTTGTCCGCCCAATAGGTATGGGTTATGGGACTTGATCCGGCGGCGTTCAGCGACACATCGACCAAGGCGGTTTCCGCGCTGTCCTGTTCGACGGTGATCGTGTCGACCTGATTGGTCTCGCCGTCGGTTCCGAAGATGTACAGCGTGCCGTCGGCCGAGCGGAACATGCCGCCGGCGAAGGCGGCCGTGTTGTTGTACTCGTCGGACTCGACGAAATGCGACAGTGCGTCGACCTTGGCCACCAGATAGTAGTCTTTCTCAAGGTCGGTCAGGTCGACCTCGAAGGCCGCCCGATGAGTGCCCACGCCCAGCTTCGACGGGTCGTCGACGGTATGGGTCATCAGCAGTTCGCCGGTCGAAGTGCCGTCGGGCGAGGCGTAAACGCCGACCGCGAAGGGCCGGGCCGGGTTGTCGGTTATCGTGTAATCGACCCGCAGATTGTTGCCGTCGCCGGTGAAACCGTCGATGGCCATGTCGGGAAGAGGTGTGGTTAGTGGCAGTAGCCCGAACCCCCAATTGTCCTGCAAAGTGGATAAGTCGAAGAACTCTACTGCGCCGTTTCGGTCAAGGTCGGTGGACCAGGACACCGTGACACCAGGCTTTCCCCAATCATCTTGAAGCGTGGACAGGTCGTTGAAATCGACATCCCCGTCGTAGTCGACATCCCCGATAAGGTTGCCGACATAGAAGACCTCGTCGGCCGACAGGCCGGTGTTTGCGGTGGCGAGAACGGTCAACCTTGCCCAGGTGGTGTCGGGGCCGCCGCTGCTCCAGGTCAAGGCCACGCGGTCGGAGCCATACGTGCCGGCGTCTTCCTCGACCGACACGGTGGTGGGGCCGTCGGCCGACGTCCAGTTGACGCCGTCCGTGCTGGTGGAGAAGATGAAGTCGGCTGGTGCCGGATCGCCGACCAGCCCCTGCATGTCGAACATCAGACCGTTTATGCCGCTGGAATAGTTGGTGAAGTTCTCGGAACCGGATGTTTCGTTGGGACGCAGAGCTTTCTTGCCGGGGGCAATCGCGTCGTTTATATCAGAACTGGCCCAAGTAGAACCTGCGTAGAAAACGTGGTTGTCGACGATCGTGGTCGATGTGGACCGGCGGACCATGACTCCGTCGGCCACCAGCCATTGGTTGTCGGAATCGCCCTTGGTCAGTTCAACCGTGAGCGTGGTTCCGGTAATGGCCAGAGAGCCAAGCAGTTTCCAGGACTGCCCGTCGTATTCAAGCCCCGTCGGTGCCTTTGACTGGTCGACAATCGCCGACATAGGCGCTGTTCCCGTGGCGGCCCCGTCATAGCCCTCGTACAACGCCGTGGATTCCAAGTCCGGGCCGTGAGGGTAAGTTGCGTATACCAGATACGTTTCATTCTGCTCCAGTCCACTGAAGGCCCACGTTGCCGTGCCGTCATTATCGTCATCGGTTCGCCGATATCCATCGTGGTATGCCGTGTCCACGTAATCGAAACCGTCGCGGAAGTCGTCCTCGGTTTCGGAATAACCGGGCTGGCCGTTGTCGATGATCATCGTCGTGTTGGTAACCGTGACCTGGAAAGAGACGTAGTTGATCGCCTCCGTACCGCCGGAAACATCATAGTGTGCCTCGGCGAAGTAGGTGTACGTGCCGACAGCCGGGGCGCTAGTATCCTCGTGGGTCCAACCGCCGGCGCTTGAGGTGTCCTCATCCAAGTAAGTGTCGCTACCATCGAGCAGGCCATTATCGTTGCTGTCGCGATAGAACTTGACTTTGCTAATGATATCCGTGGTGCCGTCGTTAGAGTTGAGCGTGTCGGCCGACAAGTTGATATCCTGTCCTTGGATGACCGTGGAGGGCGCGGCAAGCGAAAGTGCGCCGGGTCCTTGCATCGCCAAGGCGGCAGCCTCGTTGGCCGTCACGGCGCGATTGTAGATGCGCACGTCGTCGATCGTGCCGGTGAAATAGTCGTCGGTTGTTGCCGCATTGGCGCCAATTGCCCAGTCGCCGGTCTCCGCCGAACGGTCTGTATTGCTGGTGGCTACTTCCTTGCCGTTGCGATATAGTGTCCACTTATAAGGTGAAGTATCATCGTATGTCCCGGTAAGGTGAACCCAATTGCCGATGTCTCCAGCCGGCATGAAGAAGCTTGCGGCGGCGGTGTTAGCGCCGATCTCGTACTTGCCGTCGTTGATTCTCAGGAAGACATTGTTTCCCGAGCCATTGTCTCCCGCCAGAATGTATTGCGTGTCGGAGTCGCTTTGGGGTTTGATCCAAGCGGAAAAGGATATGTCATCCGTGCTACCAATATCCGGCGCCGTCATGGTGACGTAATCGCCGCCGTCGAACTCCAGGCCGATGTACCCGTCGCTGTCGCC
>Ga0180432_10004029_pt1 | contig 20489 bp, 18 predicted proteins | sample SS_ome_10_FD_132414 | JGI IMG/M metagenome (GOLD analysis project Ga0180432, IMG submission 132414) | Hypersaline lake sediment archaeal communities from the Salton Sea, California, USA - SS_1_MS_2 metaG | ecosystem: Environmental > Aquatic > Non-marine Saline and Alkaline > Hypersaline >...
CGAAATAATTACGAATCATTAGCGATCTTACTCACGGTAAGCATTGACGAAAGACCTACAGATGTGGTAGTATTACTAGACAATGAAGACATCACTAATGCTCCTTCAAAGAAAGTACCTGTTAATAGTTACATAAATTTCACTGTTATATATACGGATAATTCCACAGGAGCATTCGTAAGTGATGCGACTGTAAGATTGATTGGAGAAGGGAGAAATGACACCTTTACACCTCATTCGGGATATTATTCTTTAAATATTAGTGCTGAAGTTTTAAACCGAGGAATTAACTTCTTGACGATTTATGTGCAGAAAAATAACTACGAACCATATTCTCTAATAGTTACAATTGAAATCATTGATAAACCATCAGATTGGGAAATTTTTCTTAATACACTGAATAAAACTCAAGAAAAGGCAATAGATTTGCCAATCGGTACCGAGTTAAACATAACTGTTAGATACCTTGAAAATTCTACGAGATATTTGATTCAAAATGCAACTATTACCGTATTAGGAGAGGGTCTCTCAGAAATATTGAATGAATCCACTAATTACTATTCCATTCTCATTAATACATCCCAATTGGATATTGGAATAAGAATATTAACAATAATCGCTGAAAAAGACAATTATCAAACCATCTCAACGACTTTAAGGATAAATGTACAAAGAATAGATACTAATATCACAACTACTTCGGGAGAACCTAACGTAGAAGTTGAGGTAGGAATTCAGCCAAAATTAGAAATTGTATTAAATGATATTGATTTCAATGGAACGATCACGGACGCAACGGTTCAATATTCGTGGATCTATGGCACTGGAACGCTTGAAGACGAGGATGGTGATGGAATTTACGAGGTATCTTTAGAGAATGCTCCCCCTGGTACCTATACTGTCACTGTCACGGCATATGCTGGAGACGATTATGATTTTGAGCGTTATTATGTTACTATTACAGTTAATAAACCTACCACTACAGGAGGAGATAATACTTTCTTTATAGTCTTTTTAGTTACCTTAATTCTCTTGATTTGCGTTGCGGGATACGCAGTATTATATCAAAAAAGGCTAAAAATTCCAAAACCTATTAGAAAATTGAGAAGATACAGGCGTACTTTAAAAAGAGTGAAAGGCGTTGAAAACATTGAAATAATCGGTCGTAAAGACGCAATAGATGAAATATACAATGGTTTCATTGATAAAGTCTCAAAGAACTTGAAAGAGAAAGAAGCAACAGTAGAAACAGCCTCTTTAATGGCTGAGGAAGTCGCTCTTCAATCAAAGAAATAGACTAAAATAGATTTTTTTTACAATTATTTTTTTATTCGTCTCTATATCCTAAATCCATCATCATTCCATAGGTAACTCCGAGAATGATGTTTTTGAAAACATCTGGCATTTCATTCATTAAATCAGATCTTTCAGCAAATATTGGAATTACTCTTTCAACTACATATTTAGTTTCTGGTTTTTTGTTATAGAGTTCTATGATTTTTTCACGAAATTCTTGCATGAAAGATTCGTTATTAAGCAAAAACTCACGGACGTTTTGTTTTCCGTTTATCACGCCAAAATGACCCATCCCTGCTTTTAAAGGATAAATCTTTTTTAAGTTTTCTATGGATTTCATGTAGTCATCGTACTTAAAATAAACGGGCATGGATGTAGGCATTGAGATTAACTTCGTAGAGTGGTAAATGGTACCGACTGCCTCTCCAAAGAATATAAATTCGATTTCTCCGTCTTTCACAAATAAGGGACATTGGTGATCGTGCGTATGGCCGGGTGTTTTTAATATGGATAATTTTACTTCTTTTCCATTGCTTTTAAACGACTCAACTACGTCAAGCTTGTTTGGATCGCTATTAAAGTTCAAGCTTGGTTCAATTATTTTAAATGCATCGTCTTCGATTGCTCTCATTTCACCAATAAATTCTCCAAATGTCCGCTTTGCTCGACTTAAATGATACTCGTAGTCGTTTAGTAAGATTCTTGTTTCTTCGTTAGTGATGATCTTAACATTCGGATTGAGAACTTTAATTTTATCGTAAAGTTTCCACATTCCTCCAGCGTGATCAAAGTGATGGTGAGTAGTTATGAGATACTTGACTTTTGAGAGATCTATTTTATTTCTTTTTGCATATCTTAGTATGGTCTTAACTTCTAATGATGATCCACAATCTAAAATGAGATTGCAATCGTCAAATTCTGCAATGAAACAAGTTAACACTCTTCCCATCCCAAATTCTCTTAAATCCACGTGATGTACATAATCGTTGATTTTTCCCGATTCTATTGTAATAATCCCCATTTTTGTTCAAATGATCTTTTTTAAATATTGTTTAAACAAGCTAAAACAACTGCATCGTGATACTCTCCTTGAAGCCTAATATAATCTTTCAATAGCCCCTCCTCTTTAAAGCCGCATTTCTTAAATAGTTTAATAGAGTTCACATTCTCAACCGCAGTATGAGCTTCTATGCGATTTAAATTCAAGTGAATGAAACCCACGTTCTTAATAAGGTTTACAGCTCTTGTCCCGATACCCATATTAAAATATTCTGGACTTGCTAACCAAACACCCACCTCTGCTCGATTGTGCAACCAATTCAAGCTCCATAAACTTATCGAACCCACTTTTTTTCGGGCATTTCCTTCATTTATTTCTATAATATAATTGAACTGGTTGTATTTCTTCCACGATTGCAGGTAATTTTCGACCAATTTATGTGAATGTTTTAATGACGATAAAGGTCCTAACGATAAAAATTGGTTAATTTCTTTTTTTCTCAAGCTGTCGAAGAGAAACCCAGCATCTTCTATAGATATCTTTCTCAAGTAAAGATCGTTTTCATTTATTTCTTCGACTACTTTTTCGTTGAGCATGATTCTATGATTTGATAATATTCTTAGAAATTTATAGTATATCTTGAAAAAAAGAAAAAAATATAAAGAAATTTTTAAAGATTTAAATTCCTTTGAAGTGTGGAGTGTCTTTTATCTTTCTGCGACCACCGCAGTTATCGCATTGAGTACCGTCCTCAAGTTTACCCTTTCCTTTACATTTTGGACATTTTACTTTACGATTAAAGGCAATAATTCCTTCTTTTGAATCAAATGATGCACTGTTAATGCCAAAACCCATTTGCTCCATTATTGTTCCTAATTGAATGTTGCGGGTTCCAAATTTAACACACTTCTTTATTACAAATAAAGACGTAGTGGCAGCATCACCTAACCATTTGGCTTTCTCTTCAACTAGTTTTTCAAACTCATCACCGGCTGGTGCGATCCAGGAAGCAATACCCCAATCAACAGCAGTTTGACCGTCAATAGGCTCTCCAAACATTGCTATTTTCATTGCTCTATTAAGTCCAACTATTCTTGCTAATCTCGTAACTCCCCCGTTTGCAGGGAATATACCGCGGTTAATTTCAGGTAAACCGAGTTTAGATCTATCAGACACAATAACAGCATCACAGCATAATACAATCTCAAATCCTCCACCTAACGCAAATCCGTCAACTGCGGCAAGTAAAGGTTTAGAAAATTGTTCTATTTCGTCGTAATCGCGATGCCTATTTCTCATTGCTTGACTCATGTGCATTGGAATGCCCGGATTTAATCCCTTACTAAAAGCTGCTGCTAAATCGGCACCAGCAGAGAAGGCTGGTTTTTTTGTAAAATCCTTTGTACCTCTAATAACTACAGCACGCACAGAAGAATCGACTTCGAATTCTCTTAAAGCATGAGATATCTCTGAAACTGTTTGCTCAGTTAACGCATTCAATCGATCGGGTCTATTGAGTATAATTTTTGCGTAATTACCGTCAACAGTTCCTTGTCTTTCAACATTACCATCTTTGTCCAGCACAGTAGGAAGTTCTACTTTTATGTGTTCATAATCCATTTTTTTTTACCTTTCAATTTTATTTAATATAGAATATATTGTGTAATCATTTTTTCAATTAAAAATTTTCAAATTTCGAGTAGAGATATATAGAAAAAAAAGAATTTAGGTTTTAACATCATTATTACTTCATATCAACCCATTTTTCAGATTTCAACAATTCACATGGTCTTAAATAATCTTTCCCGGTTAAGTCAGCAACTTCATTTAAAACTTCACACTGTTTAGCGGAGTTATTTAAGTTCGGGCGCATTGGACCAGGCATGTTCATTCCTGCCATTAACACGTTATCGATTATCTCCCAACTCGTCGTGATTCCTTCCTCCAAAACCCTGCAAGCTTCGTTCAACATTATTGCTAATGGATATTTAAGCTTATATATGCGAGCTTTTCCAGCTTTCTTATTTTGCTGCGGTCTCCCTTTAGACCAATCGTGAAAACCACTTCCCGTTTTTGCACCTAAATTGCCAGATTCGTAGAAATTTGTAATAGTTTTACTGGGAGCAAAATCAGGAGAAAGCATTTTAGCATAATAGTTTGCGCCATGGTAAACCGTATCAATTCCAACATAATCGATTAAAACTGTCATAGGCATTGCACCACCCGCAGAATCGTTATCAAGTTGTTCCCAGGTTTTACCTTCTTCAGCACACTTATCGTAGACGTAACCACTATAGATGCCAACTGGAGCGGTGATCCTGTTACAAATAAATCCAGGTCTATCTTTTAAGACTTCAGCAATATATCTTTTCCCCCTAAGGCAGGGTAAAGATTGTGAAAATTCCAAGCCAATCTTAATACTTTCATCTGAACTATCATCACTATGAATCACTTCAATTAATCTCATTAAAGGCACGGGATTAAAAAAGTGGATTCCAATACACTTATCAGGCCTTCCGGAAGCTTTTCCAATCTCAGTAATGCTCATTGTAGACGTATTTGAGGCTAAAATGCAGTGAGGAGGAGCGTTTTCTCCACAAGCTTTAAATACTTCTTTCTTAACATCCATTTTTTCTACCACGGCTTCAATCATAATATCGGCGTCCTTCATGGCAGATGCAATATCTGTGGATTTCTTACATCTCGCCATCACGCTAGCCGCAGTCTCCCCTCCACCTAATTTGCCTTTGGCTTCAAGCTTTTTTATACCCTCATCTATTTTAGAAACAGCTTTATCAACAAATTCATCCTTTATATCGACCATGGTTACGTTATAACCAGCCATCAAGGCAACTTGACCGGCACCATTACCCATTTGACCGGCACCAATAATGACAACATTTTTAATATCAACCATTTTTTACTATCAACCTTTTTTTTGTAATTACATGTAATATTAATTATCACTAATGATAACAATACTTAAAAGTTTTTAAGAAATTGAAAAAATTAGAAAAAAAAAAAAGAAAAAAATAAGAAGAAAAAACATGCGTTGATTTATTTTCGCATTTTAGCGAATTCGCCTGATTTCATTAGTTCGCATGGTCTAAGGTATTCTTTTCCCGTCTCATCAGCTAGCTTTTCTAGCATCTCTGACCATCTGGCATATTGTTTTTTCCCTGCTCCAAAAGGACCAGGGGTGTTCATTCCCGCCATGTTAGCATCATCGATTACTTTAAATCCGCTTGCAATTCCCTCTTCTAAGATACGGCAGCCTTCGTTTAATAGAATTGCCATCGTATTTTCAATGTTGAAGAGACCCGCTTTCACTGATTTATCAGGATTTGGTCTTCCTTGACTCCAATCAAAGAATCCCTTTCCAGTTTTAGCACCTAAATTACCCTCCTCCATGAATTTCGTAAGAACTTTTCCCGGAGCAAAATCAGAGGAGAGAGTTTCGGCATAATATCTCTGTGTATGAACTGCTGTGTCAATTCCTACATAATCAGTAAGAACACATGGTCCCATTGGCATTAAACTGCCAGCATCTCCTTCGATGTGTTCCCAAGGAATGCCTCTTTCTGCAGCCGTGTCAAACACCCAATTCATGTAAATTTGAGCTGGAGCGTTAAGACGATTTACTATAAATCCCGGACGATCTTTTAACACTTCTGCGATATATCTTTTTCCTCTTAAGCAAGGTAATACTTTTGCGTATTCTGTTATGATGTTTATAGTTTCGTCAGAAGAATCTGCACTTCTTATTACTTCAACTAATCTCATCAATGGTACGGGATTAAAGAAATGTAATCCACAGACACGGTCTGGGGCACCACAATCCTTCCCAATTTCAGTAATGCTCATTGTGGAGGTGTTTGAGGCAAAAATTATATGAGATGGTCCATTATCCATCACGGTTTTAGCTACTTGTTTCTTGATGTCCATCTTCTCTATTACTGCTTCGACAACAATATCTACATCTTTCACAGCAGATGCTAAATCAATTGATTTTACACATTTAGCCATAACATCAGCAGCAGTGACTCCTTCACCTAATTTACCTTTAGCTTCAAGCTTCTTAATGCCTTGTTCAATATTAGCATAACCTTTATCTACGAATTCGTCTTTAATGTCAACTAAAACCACGTTATATCCCGCCATTATGGATACCTGAGCAATCCCATTACCCATCAAGCCAGCACCAATGACAGCTACTTTTTTATCAGCCATTTTTAAATTTCATCCTTTTTAATTTTATTTTAAATTTTCGAAAAGTAAAATTATATTATTAAATCTATAAAAAAATAAAAAATTGATGATCCAAATTGACATGTATTTTTACTAAACTAAAAAATTGTTTGATCTAATTGAGCCACAACAATCTGTTGTGACATTTTTGATAAAGGATAAGAAATGATTTACTTATAAAAAACAAGCTCTTCGATACAAGCGTCTTTCTCTTCGTCATTTTCAATGTAATTTATGTCTATCTTTGATATAGCACTCCCGAGCATTTTTCTTAATGCTGTTTCAAAATAACCCTTGTTGACGCGACAGAAAGCTTTTCCAAAATCCAACTTAGGCCTGCGCTTAATAGAATCCCTTAAGAAACAGCGGTTTTCAATTACGAGTCTAACCTTCTCATCATCTTCCTCAATTGTTCTAACTTGTATTGAGTAGAATTCCTTTAATTCGGTTAAGAGCAATTCTAAAGCTTCTAAAACTTCAAACTCATCTTTTTGATATTTCTCTTTCAATCGATTTGCGATTGCTTCCCCCGGACCAGCACCAACTTGATACAACATCGACAAGAGGCTATTTCTTCCGAATATGTCATATACTTTATACACGATAGATTCTGAGATGATTTCATAACCTTTTAAACCATTAATAGCTTCCACAGGATTTTTCAATCTCTTATTTAGTTCATCCATGTACACGCTTAACTCTACTCCTTAACATGCTATTTTCTTTTTTTATAACTGCTACAATTCTACTAAACGGTTTTAAAAATAAAAAGATATTTCTTTTACTTCTTAATCACTTCTCCAGTTATAATTATATTAATTACATATTGATATTGAGGAAATATGATTCGAAATAATTGAGGACGTGAAATAATAGGAGTATTAAGATATTTCCTCCAACTTATTGGTAAAAACCTGATAATCTTCTTCATCTTCAAGAACTAATTCTATTTTTTTCAGGTTTTTATTCTGTTCCAACAAGAATTTTTTAATTGTTGGCACCATTATATCAGCACATATATTTGGAGTAAAACCATAAGTTCCTTTCGAAATAGAGGGAATTCCTACTGATTTAAAACCTTTTTCATCGGCCAGTTTTAAACTATTCCATGTTGCATGCATTAATTTCTTAGTTTCTAATTTTTGAGCAATTTTTGGTCCAACAACATGGATGATTTTTTGTACTTTTAAATTTCCTCCAGAAGTCATAACAGCCTGCGTATCGGGAACGTGACCTATTTGATTAATTAACCAATTACATTCTAGTTGTACTTTAGCTCCAGCACCCCTGAGCACGTCGCACCTTACCTTACCACTTGGTAGAAGTCGCGTGTTAGTAGGGATTACTATAACATCTAGTTCAACATCGATTAGATTGCCAATATAAAGTTGTACAACGGCATTATTGAATGTTTTTTCAAAAATACTCATTATCAATACTATCTTAAATTTGATATTTATATTTTTACTAAGGATTTTTTATAATTAGGAACAAATAGAGACAATGAAGATTAATTATAATAGAAATTAACCTAACTCGAGTTGTTAATTTTAATGATTTTTTCTAATAGTTTTTCAACATTTTCTTCAATAATTCTCATGATGTTGATGTAATAATGATGATCTTGCATGTATGGATCGTCTATATCAATATTTTCAGTTTCTCCTACGTAATGCTTTAAAGCGTGCGTCTTTCTTTCGATATCTCTCACATTGCTAAAATTTTTTATTATATTTTCTACTTGATGCTCTTCCATTGTTATGATGAGATCTTGCTCTTCAAAGAGATGTTTATCAAATATTTTTGGTCTAAAATCACTAATATCTGCGCCCTTCGAGTTTATATAAGAAACAGTTTCGGGTTGAGCATAACTAAAGTAATTATCAAAACCAGCACTGTCAAAAATAACATCGTCTATATTACCCTTATATTTGGAATTTTGGAGCCATTTAGATAGATATTCTGCTGCGGGACTCCTGCAAGTATTACCAAAACATATGAATAGTACTTTTTTTATTTGACTCATTACAAATCAATTCTTAGAATATTAAATCTAAGAAAAATTTTTGTTAAGTCTAAAAAGAATAATGTATTTTAATGATTAATAGAAAGTAATTCATTTGAATAATTTTAAATCAAATATTAAAAGAGTTTTCCTTGAATATTACTACAGATTTCTTGATTATTGGTGGCGGAATCTCGGGATTATCTTTAGCAATCAAACTATCAAATTTAATTAAAGATAGCAAAATTCTCGTAATAACCAAAGAAAAATTAGAGGAATGCAATACATTCCATGCTCAGGGGGGAATGGCATGTGTTTGGGATACAGAAAACGATAATTTTGAAAAACATGTTCAAGACACATTAATCGCTGGAGATGGATTATGTAATGAAGGAGTTGTGAGACAAATCGTTACCCAAGCACCAGTGAGAATAAAGGAATTAATAGAATGGGGCGTTGAATTTTCTAGAGATGAGAATGGAGAATACGAACTTGGAATGGAAGGAGGTCATTCAGAGAGAAGGGTACTTCATGTGGACGACCTTACGGGGCAACATGTTGAATTAAAGCTTATTGAAAAAGTTAAAAAAATTAGCAATATCGAAATTCGTGAGAAATGGTGTGCTATAAACCTTTTCGCAAAGAATTATACATGCTTAGGTGCTTATGTTTTAGATCAAACTACAAGAGATATTAATAACATTTCTGCAAAAGCAACAATCTTAGCTACCGGAGGAGCAGGAAAAATATACCTTTATACGACAAATCCTGACGTTGCTTCTGGTGATGGAATTGCCATGGCATATCGAGCAGGTGCAACCATTGCAAACATGGAATTCTACCAATTTCATCCTACTTGCTTGTATCATCCATACGCAAAGTCATTCTTGATAACCGAAGCTTTACGTGGGGAAGGTGCAGTATTAAAAGACATTCAAGGAAGAGAATTCATGAGAGATTATCATCCTCTAAAAGAATTGGCACCTAGAGATATCGTATCTCGAGCAATTGATGCCGAATTAAAAAAATCTGGAGATGATTATGTTCATTTAGATATCTCATCGATAAAAGATCCAAAATTTATCAAGAAACACTTTCCAGGAATTTATGAAAACTGTTTAACATTTAGCATTGACATGACAAAAGAACCTATTCCTGTAGTCCCAGCAGCTCATTATTGCTGCGGAGGGGTAGTGGCAGGAATCGATGGAGAAACAGAGGTTAAAAATCTATATGTTATAGGAGAGTCTGCTTGTACTGGGCTTCACGGAGCAAATAGATTAGCGAGCAATTCCCTCATAGAAGGATTGGTTTGCGCTCACTCTTGCGCTGAAACTCTCGCAAGAAAGGCTCCTAATTTAAAGATTAAAGAATTTAAGCAATGGGAACCGGGTTCAGCCGTTCCGGCAACAGAAGCCGTCGTTCTGACTCAAAATTGGGACGAGATACGAAGATTCATGTGGAATTATGTTGGAATCGTAAGAACAGACAAACGTCTGCAAAGGGCTAAAAATAGAATTAATCTGTTATTAGATGAGATTAATCAATATTATTGGGACTTTAAGATTGAAAAGCATTTAGTCGAATTAAGGAACTTAGCAACAGTGGCAAAAATTATTATTGTTAGTGCGATAAGCCGTGAAGAAAGTAGGGGGATTCATTATAATTTGGATTATTTAGATAAATCGGAAATGATTAGAGATACAACCATTAAGAAACCTTGGTAAACACCGTCGTAAAAATTATATTATTAAGAGATAATTCTAAAATCTTATATATTACTTCTGTTATGTTGTTTATAAATTTAAAAAAATTTCGGATGTGATATTATGGGTGCTGTATGGGATTTTGTCATCTCACTAACTTCTAATCTAGGTGCTGGCATTTGCTTGCTTATATGTGGGGGTGTTTGGGTATTAGATACTGCTTTTGAGGCATCAAGAAGAGAAGGCTTGTTCAAGCGAGATGATAACTGGGATTTTGATGTTACAACTCTATTAAAAATACTCACGATAATCGGGTGTGCTTCAGGGCTCATTTTTACGGTAGTAGGTATCATGGGATACATGGCTCACACGATTACAAAAACATTAACATGTACATCACTGATCATTTTGGGAATCTTAACTCTCTTGAAACCTGTTAACGACTTACCAATTGCTACGGGATTAGCTGTTTTAGGTACAATTGTAGTTGCAATAATCATAGCGGCAATAGTTTACTTTTCACCCCTTGAGTTGTCAATTTCATGGCAGACTGGTTTGATATTGGTAATTATATTAGCTGTTGTTTTTATCATATGTTTGGGGATTGCAAAGTTTTGGCTCGTAGGTCCACAACTCGTATCAAAAATCGTGTCTATACCGGTCGTATCAGTAATTGGTGCGGTTTTTTGCTTCATTCTTGGGGGATTGGTTTTGGCAGGTATTTATGTTTAAAAAAATTTCTTTTTTTTTTTATTATATCTAAAAAAACTCTAATTGTAGATGATTCTATTCTAAAAAATATAAATAATAATTGAGAACTATTATTCTCACTACGATATTAAAAATCATTATTTCGATTGAGAAGAAAAATGGCAAATATTGGAAAAAGTATTAGGATAGAACGAATAATTGACCGGAATAGCAAGAGAACAATCATCATCCCAATGGATCATGGTTTGACAGTAGGAACTATTAAAGGTCTAGAAAATATGGCAGAAATGATAGATAAAGTTGCAATTGGAGGAGCTAATGCTGTTTTGGAACATTCGGGAATGGTTGGTACAGGTCATCGACACAGTGGTAAAGATATTGGTTTGATTATTCACTTATCGGGAGCAACTGATTTAGCACCAGATCCTGATCGAAAAGTTCTAGTTTGTTCAGTGGAAAGAGCTTTAAAGATGGGAGCAGACGGGTGTTCCATTCATATAAATATTGGTGCTGACGAAGAACCAGAAATGTTACAAGATGCTTATAAGGTAATTGAATCATGTAGAGAATGGGGGATGCCATTACTTGCAATGATGTACCCAAGAGGCAAAAAGATTAAAAACGAGCACGATCCAGAAGTTGTAAACATTGCAGTCCGAGCTGGGGCAGAATTAGGAGCAGATATAGTTAAGACGAATTATACTGGAGATATCGACTCCTTTAAAGAAATAGTAAAAGGTGTTCACATTCCTGTAATTATCGCAGGAGGTCCAAAAATGGATACTAATAAGGAATTATTAGAAATGGTTTATGATTCAGTACAAGCAGGAGGAGCAGGAGTTGCTTTTGGAAGAAATATTTTTCAATCTAAAGATCCAACGAAATTAGTCGCTGCAATTGCGAAAATTGTACATGAAAATCATTCTGTTGAAGAAGTATTAAATCAATATAAGTTATAACTAAGTTAGATGGAAAATGACTATTATTGAACAGGAACAAAAAATATCTTATAATTATTTGATGAAAAGAGGAATTAAGTTTTCAATAGAAGTTATTATTATTTTAATGCTCTTATTTTATTGGGAATACATCTTTAATTTAATCCGATTGCTCTATAGATTTTAAGAAATTCTTTCCTGAAAAAGATTCTATTTTCAGTAATTATCTCTATCCTTTTGAACAATAAACAGTCAAATCATTTGATAATAACTCTCATACAGCATTCTTATATTTTCTTTTTCTTTAAATATTTTAAAAGATAATCTTACTCAATAACACAATTCAATTTATCAGGAAAAGTCATTTTGGGAGCGATAAGGATGTTAAAAGCAATTATTGATGATAGAGAAAAAAAATTGATGAGAGTCTTTGATAAAAAAAAAGACGATAAACGAATTTTAGAATATGAGGTAAAGCGATTAAGTGTAGCTGATATTGTTGTATCAGATAAAGTTGGAATCGAGCGCAAGGAAGGATTTGACTTTGTTTCCTCTATCATGGATAACCGTTTATTTGAACAATTATTACGGCTAAAAGAAGCTTATCCTGAAGGCTCAGTTTTAATTCTTGAAGGATTGAATGATGAGGTGTTTGAAAATACGGGAATGAAAATTACTTCGATATATGGTGCGCTTTCTTTTATATCTTATAAGCTAGGAATTTCAGTAATCCCTACTAGAAACATTGAGGATACATCAATAGTTATTGAAAGGATTGCATATCGAGAGCAAGTAAAGGACGATATGCCTGTCTTAAGTAGAGTAACACGTAAAGGTATGGATATCTCTGAAAGACGCTATTTTATAGTTGAAGGTTTAGTCGATATTGGGCCAAAAAAAGCAAAATTATTAGTTGACACGTATAAAACACCATATAATGTATTTCGTGCAATTCGCAGTACTAAAGTAATATTTACGAAAACTGGAAATCCTAAGGGTATTGAAGGTCCATTGCAGGGCTTAAAAGGTTTTGGATGGAAATTTATTCAAAAAAATAAAGCGATCTTGCTTGGTGTAAGCGATAAAAATAGTCAAAAAAAGCTTGATGATAGTTTATAAAAAAAAAAGAAAAAAAATTAATCTGTTTTATATGATTCAAATTCATAGTACCAAACTACGGGTTGAGTTCCCTCTTTTTGTCGAGTATCTTCAAGACCTTGATAGAAGTTTTCGTTGTTGTCCCTTAAATGGAATTGATATCCACATTTCGCACAAGTCGTTACTGTAGTTTTTAACCAATATTGTGGCGATCTAAAGTCGAGAACTACTTTATTAAGTTTGCCATCTTTTGATTCTAAATAACTTTCAAGTGGTAACTTAAACTGAACATCGGTACTTCCACAATTTGGACATTTCCCACAAGAAGCTATGAATTTTACTTCTGGCATTCCAATCCCTATATCATTATTTTCTCCGGCCATAACTTTCATCATCTCATCTATAATATTTTTAAATATCTTCTAATTGCATTTTGGATTATAAAAAGCTGAATATTCCGTGCTCCTCCTATTACCTCTTCTATATATGATGTTGATGTAAGTTCTTGAATATCCGTGTTATCAGTAACCGTTATTCCTCCAGCTTGCTGTTGAACCGTATAACACAAATCTGCGCTTAGACGACTTATATAATATTTTCCTTGCGAGCTTACATTGGCTACCCATTTTTCTGCTTCCTTACTAGGATTTTCAGCAAATAAAATATTATTGTCGTATATTGAAGCGGCTTGAAATGCTAAAGATGTAGCAGCGGAAGTACGGCACAGCAAATCTGCTAAACTGAAGCCAACTCCTTGATATCGAATAATTGGTTGTCCAAATTGTAATCTTAGATTGGTATAAATTATTCCATAAGCAAGAGCACCCCAACATATCCCTAATCCACTTCCCATTATCCCCAAACGCTCTGGAACGAGCCCGTCAAAAAGATTGTGATACCCTTTTCCGTTATCTCCTAATACGTAAGCCATAGGGACTTCGACATCTTTCATTATCGTGTGAGCGATGTGTACTCTCGGCACATAATCAATTTTAAGCCGATTTGTAATTAATTCTCCGGGAAAATCACGCTTGAGCATTGCTTGAACCATCGTACCTCTTGGATTTGCCTCATTATATACACCATAGACCGCAAAATAATCTGCTTTAGGACCGTTGGTCGTAAATATTTTCTCACCGTTGTACACTATTTTACTACCATCATCTGATTTTGTACATTTGGTAGTCATATTAACGGCATCAGAACCTCTTTCAGGTTCAGTTATACCAATGCACCCGATTCCTTTTCCAGTCATTAAGTCTTCCTGTACTTTAAATATCTCGTCAGTATGTCCGTGCTGGAAAGTGGGATTTCCACACAAGATTCCTGAAGCTAATCTAGCTAGTTCAAGTTGACTATCCAAACAACTCATATGAACTGCTAAGAGAATTTCTGCTTTCATTCCATGTGGTTCATAATCTCTAAAGAGGTTTATTCGTTGCATGTATCCTTCTTTTCCGAGAGCTGGAAACAATTCGTATACATCTTTACTTTTATCAATCTTGGGACGCAAGTCCAAGCAAAACTCTTGAAGTTGGGAGCAAAAGTCTCTTTCCTTATCATTAAGCATCGGAAAAAGATTGTCGTTCAAGATTTTAAATACATTTTCCAGCGACATCTTTTCAAGGATTTGATCATTTATTATTTTCTCTTGAAATCTCATTTTATCTCTACATGGGTTTGTATTTTTATTTATTTCTATTGAAAGAATAATATATAAAGAATAATAATTGTTGATTATTTAAATTTAAATCTTAAATGAAAAAAGGCATGAGGACACTTAAAAAATATCTGCTTGAACTAAAATTACCTTTTAAATAGAATTATAAGTAATAATTATCATTATATTAACTAGAATTATTGAATTATTACCTAGATATATATCTAATTTTTACAAAAAAAAGGCATCTGAAGAGAGAAATGGAAGAGAAAGAAAAATCTATAGATGAACTTCTTAATAAATATGTTGATGAAGAGAAAAAAGATGTCATGAAAGAAAAGCTTTCAATAATCTCTCAGATCATAGCCGAAACAGAAAGACATATAGAAGGCGTGGTAAAAAAGAAAGTAAAAGCAGCTGAAGAGCGTCAAAAAGCTCAAGCAAGAGAATTTGATGTGATAAAAAGGGCAAATGCTGAATACTTCATTCATACCTCAAGCTTGAGATCTGCGATGCCTGCAACCGAGGAAGAATTAAAACAAGATATTAGCGATTTAAAAGATGCAATCTCGATGCTTGAAGATTTGGACCAATCGATCGTGGACTTCTCGATTAAAAAGGTTGATGTAGGACTCGGAATGTTTTATGATAAAATGACGAGAAGGTTCAAGGATATCATAAACGAACAGAATTTAGTCGAGTATAGATTCATTCCGTCTGAGAGATTCAAGTATCACGCGTTTTTGAACATTAAGAACATCAAAAATTCTGATATCTTGCAGATTTTAAATATCATGAAAGAAACGAATTTATTGAGTGAAATAATTGAAATCAACTCTACTTTTCACTTGATAGTTTTTACTGACGGGGAGATACGCTTCTCAAATCCGGAAAAAGTTATTCTAACCTTTGCTTATGAAGAAGAAATCCTTACCACTCAAAAATTAATTGAATTAACAGAGTGGAAGGAGGATTACGCAAGAAGAATCATTGAAGGATTGATTCATAAAGGCATAATTACAGTAAAAGATGGTATAATTGGTGTTCTTAGTTTTGGACACTATGAAGAGAGAAAAAAATGGAACAATATTATTCAGATTCAGATTCAAAAAGAAAAAGAAAGGGAAGAAGCTAAGTTTAAACGCCAATTAGAAAGAAGAAAGCAGTTACAAAAGTTATTAGAGGAAAAAGAGGAAACCCAAATTCAAAAAGAAGAAGTTCCCCCACCAGTTTTGCCTGAACCGATAATAGATGGAATAGATGATGCGCCATCATCAATGAAAAATTTTGAGTTAAAACCCAGCATTCACACGCTCCCGAGTATAGATAAAGAAAAACTTAAAGAAGCACAGGAAATTAAAGATAAAGATGCATTGCTAGGAGCAATGGAAGCACTTGACCAAGAGGCAAAATTTAATGGTTCAATAGCTCCTCAGAGTCAGGAAATAAGTAGTATCAGTGAGTCCTTAGATGTTGATGATGAAGAGCGTGATCTTGAAGATTTAATCCCGGAAAAAATCTTAAATTTTCACGAAAGATACTCTCTTATCAATGGAGGATTTGCACAATACGAAAAAATTAGAAACTTTGTTCAATTAGAGCTTGAGAGATTTGGTGAAGTACCCGAAGATCTGATAATAGCAATGCTTTCGCAATTAAAAGAATTACAAATGATTCAAAACATGTTAAAGATGGGAGATTATGAATTCATATTATTCCAAGATATTAAATTAAACTTCTTGCATCGAAGGTTCATTACATTAGCAGTAGGAAAGAAACCACTGAAAAAGGAAGATTTCATGGAAGCTCTTAGATGGGACGAAGAAAAAGTTCTAAATACAATGAAAGAACTTCAAGAATTTGGAATAATGAAGCTAGAAAACGATGAAATTATCATTCCAGGCATCATTCAAGAGAGAGCATCAGAAACATTTTCATTATAAATAATTGTTTTTTATGTATTCTTGCATTTTTTTTATTTCATTAAGATGAGTTTCTCGTTTACCAAAGATATAAAACCTCACATCTGGACCCGTTCCTGATGGTCTGAAGTATAACGTTGAGTTTTCGCTTTTTAATCGATAGATATCGACCATATCATTATTATCTGATAGAGCTGAGACTTTATATTCTTTTCCATCAATCATAATTGTTTTATTATCGTTTTCTTTAAAATTATTCATTATTTTAATCTTTTCTTCGTCAACCGCGTGTATAGTCTGGTTAATACCTTTGATTGTCCAATCAATTGATTCAGAAATGTTATTTCCTCGACAAATTAACTCAGTTATTAAAACTAAGGCGAGGACTGGATATTTATCGGCGATTAGCGGTAAAGGTGAAGAAAAAATGTAATTATCTGAATCCATACTCTTCGAGACATTTAAGATGTTGACAGTATGACCACCACTTTCTTCCCACATGACAACAACGAATTGTTCCTCGTTTAATACATGTTTTTTCATTAAGTTAATTATTTTATTCTTTAGAGGAAACGGATTACTTAATTTAATCAGACTTTTATCTTCTTGTTCGAGATATAATATTGCAGTATTGACTTTAGAAGGCTCAACAGGAATATCCATTAGAAAATATAAAATCACACCTAAGTGTTTATATCCCACCCCAGTGAAGACGTTAAAAACACTAGTTTCGTCTCCCCGCAAATCACTTGGAATCGTTCGTACATTGATGATCTTCTTGTTGAATTTTCTTGATAGGATATTATGCATTGCCGAATATATCTCGTTTGGGATGTAAGTAAAGTATTCTCCATCTTGTTTTACATATAGAACTATTCTGTCTCTGTCAGCGTCAAGTAATATAGCTATATTTGATCCAGCTTCAGTCATATGAAGTTGAAGTACGTCTTCTTTAATGTTTTTCAAAGGATTTGGAGGGTTCAACTCTTCTTCTATTACAAAGACATTGGCTCCTAATTGTTTGAATAGATTAACAATACCCCTTGCTTTACCTAAATATGGCCAAATTACGATGTTTTTATTTCGTAGACTCTCAATTTTCATTATTTTAGATAATAATTCAATAACATAATCATTATTTTTTTGTTCTGCATCTATTAGAATGGGAGTGTAATTAGATTTTAGAGATATCTCGTTAATTTCCAATGCAATTTTTGTTATTTCCTTGAATAAAGAACCAGATATTGGAATTGGATAATCTATATAAAATTTTATTCCATTCCAAGATATTTCATTATGGCTTGCTGTTAAAACTAAGATTAGATTTATGTCTTTATATAAAGCAACCGAAGCAGCGCCATAAGGTGATGAAAGCCTTGATGCTCCATGATCATCTTGTTGATGATACACATCAAATCCATCATATGCAAAGATTTGAGAACAATAATTCAATAAAATATCTTTACTAGGTCTATTGTCAGTAACGATTAGTACTTTTAAATTTTGATTAGACTTCATTTGTTTGAATTTTTGACTTATTGCCTTAAAAACTCTAAGAAATAAGAATAAATTTCGATTTGTTAACGTGTATGTTTCATGTCCCTCTATGGTTTCAATATCAAATATTTGTATTCTCAAACCCGATGTGGGGGCAACTATTGGATCTATTTTTTTTTTCTCTTCTTCAGTTAAATCCGGTAATTTTAAAATTTTCGTGCCATCAGCACCTTCTTCAAATTTAACATCTATAATTTTAAATTCAACCAATATTATCGACTTAGAAGGTAATCTAATTCTATATTGAAGTATTAACTTTTTTAATTGTTAGTATATACTATTATTAAGAATGAATAAATGATTATATCAATTTAATTTATTTGTTCAGTGTTTTAATAGCATTTCTTAAAATTGCTAAAATCTTCTCTCGATAAAGCATATCAATAGCAATCATTGAATGGAACTTAATTTCCCTCCCTTTAACAGAAAGAATTTTTTCGCAAAAATCCGGGGTTAATCGATTAGGAAGGTCTTGCTTATTTGCAATACCAATGACTAATTTATCTTTATAATGTTTTTCGAGAATGTCATGAATGATATCCTTTGATGAATTGATATTTTCAAAAGTAGAATCTGATACTAATAGTGCAATGTCAGTGCCATCTAAAAGACTTCCCCATAGTGAGCGAAAATTGCTTTGTCCTGCGAAATCCCAAAGTACAATCTCGCGATGGAGTTCTGGATCAATATCTTCTCCGGCATAGGATGTTATGTCTGCCGTGATTGTTGGAACATACTCAAGATTGACATCTTTTCCGCAGATGAGATGAAGCAATGTTGTTTTACCAACTCCACCTAATCCGATTATTGATACTTTAATTGAGCCTAGGATTATGTTGTCTATATCCTTATTAAATTCGTTAAAGAGAGAACGATCTCCTGCCCAACTACCGTCATCTAACACCTTTTGATATTTTTCAACGAATTTGGCTCGAATACTACTTATCTTTGGATTGATTACCTCGTCGTCGTCTTGAAGGTCAGCACATAACACGATAATTAAATCTTCTATGTTCGTGTAATAATACTTATTGTCTTCAGTCGCCGTACTTTTAATATCTGATTGCCCAATCTCTTTCATAAATCCAGAAAATGCACTTAAGAATCCTGCTAATAAATCTCGATCTACATCGCTATCTCCATAGTTCCTAAAAAGGAGCGATTTACCGTCTTTAGTAAGTATATTGATGTATTGAATCAATTTATCACACTCAGCAAATAGAAAATTTATGAATCAAGCACGTGTTTTTTCAAGATTTACTTAAATTTAATATAAAAATTTTATATTATTGTAATAAAAGATTTTAATTATAAACTTTATTAAATATATTACAGAGGAAAATCGATGAACGATTCAAGCGACACGAATAAAGAAGAGATTGCAGAAAATGTAAAAATTATTGATGAAAAAATTGAGAAATTCACCGCAATCCTACAAAAATTTGGATTAGATTTAATTACAAAACTAGGGAAAACTGAATCAAGACTAAACATGCTATCCGATAAAATTGATGAGTTAAGTAAAGCTACTATTGATGTTAAGTCATTATCACCCCAATTAAATAATATTATTGATAGCCAAAAAAGTATCGAATCTGAGCTTGATTTACTAAAAAGTTTAATGCACCAGTCAAATAGCTCTTCTTCCTCAAGTAAAAGTAAGCCCGATGTCATAGAAAGGGATGAAACGATTACTGATAACCGAACAAATATCGAAAAACAGCTTAACACGCTAAAAATAGAAATAGAAACCATTAACGATATTGAAATCCTAAGAAGCAAGTTAACTTCAATGAAAGAAACTATATTCGAAATAACAGGGGGGCATCGTATTCTTTACGAAATTTCACAAGCCATAAGTATTTTGAATAAGGAGAGCTCGCTTTCTAATGATTTAAAAACACAAATAATGGAGAAGATTGGTTTCTGGGTTAATAAACTGTAAGTAAATATAGAATCTTTTATCCAATAAACCTGATTCTGAATGAATCCCTATTTTTAAAGAGTAAATTCTGTTAATTTTCTTATTATTGTTGAAAATAATTATAAACAATAATGCTATTATTTTTATTTTTAGACTTTTACTAGTGTTTTGAATATAATAATAATAAAATTAGTTTATTCTAGTTGAAACGATTAAATAATAACAAATCTTCATTTGAAAAGTGATATCTCGTGGTACAATTTAAAACTGAAATAGGTAGCGTCTCAGAATACACTTGCAATGATTGCAAGTCTTTCATGGACGGTTTTTGTTATAAATATTCGTTTCCGATACAAAAAGCTCATGTTCCATGCACAAAGTTTAAGCTCTTAAAGAAAATGGAGGACGAAGTAGTCAATAAGAA
>Ga0180432_10004036_pt1 | contig 20481 bp, 22 predicted proteins | sample SS_ome_10_FD_132414 | JGI IMG/M metagenome (GOLD analysis project Ga0180432, IMG submission 132414) | Hypersaline lake sediment archaeal communities from the Salton Sea, California, USA - SS_1_MS_2 metaG | ecosystem: Environmental > Aquatic > Non-marine Saline and Alkaline > Hypersaline >...
TATAAATATATACATTCCAGTATACATGCCCTCCTCCTGTATCTCTCTGTTTCTTTTGAATATATTTCTAAAAAACAATAACATCAAATGGCAGACATGTCAATTTCTATTAAGATATCAGCAGAATCGTAATATTAAGACTGACGGGAATATTTGCCAATTGGCAAATGGTTATGTTAAACTACTTCACCAATGGGGTATTTCTCTCGTGGTATCATTAAAATAACTGCCTTTCTCTTTATTACCTATTTTGTTACCATTGTCTTAATTCAATTAAGCCCCGTAGTTTTCCCTGACATCCCAAAGGATTCGGCTGATATCGATTGTGACGACGTCACGCTTGGCATGTACCGGCATTTTCAAAGGCTGGGTGCTGAAGAAGCCACACCAATTTTGGGAAACCTGGAAATGGAGAGCGAATTATATTCAGATTGTAATCACGTCTGGTTACTGGTTAAATCCGGTGATAATGTGATTGCTTACGACTGGTGTGAACCACGCTTTGATAAACAACATTACGAGGGTTATCCGATAAATCTGGATTGCCTGTTATCTGCCGTTGGTAATGATTTAAGTAATTCAGAGCCTAGATAATGCTGGCTGATAATATTTTACTTTGATAATTTATGATGGTGCTTAATCGAAAGGCCTTACCTGTTGGCGGACACGCGGTATTATGTAAACTCCCCTATCAGCCACGAGCACAGATTTCAAGCTTCTCATCTTTACAATCCAGCCTTTAACCTTTGACACCACCACTGCCGCTTAAGGTAGCCCGGTCAATCATGCCGGAAGTGATATGGTCCATAAAATTTACCTTCCGCGTTACCAAGCTTCCAGAAATTACGATTAATACTATTGACTGTATGAAAATAATACTTTTCAACTCGCATGATGACAATCGGACATTAATACAATATATTATGATATCGCAACACTCTATGTTATTAAAATGTCTTGCAATATTTTATAGCAACGGATATAATGCCGATAATACTTACTGATTATTAACAGAGATTCTTAATTACGATGATAGATAACCTTGACCAAAGGCTAATTCTGGAATTACAGCAAAGCGGCCGGCGAAGTTACGTAGAACTTGCCAATGTATTAGGTATCAGCGAAGGCACGGTAAGAAAAAGGATTAAAAATCTCATAGCTAAAGATGTTTTGGAAATAACGGCAACACCAAATTTAGATAAGCTTGGTTTTGATTTTGTCGGTGTTGTGGGATTGCAGGTTAGATTGGCAGACCTGAAATCAGTAGCTCTCAAGTTGGCCGAATACCCGAATGTTTGTTATCTGGCTAACGTGACCGGTCAATATGAATTCATTGCCATTATTGCCGCTAAATCATCAAAAGAGTATGCAGACTTCGTCGAAACCGTTATATCCACCATCCCCAGCATTGTAAAGTCGGAGACGTTCGTTGTTCTGAACATCTTCAAAGGAAAGAGGCTCGGGCTTGACACAGCCCAGCTTACCAGCAATCTTAACGATTACCTTTCCAGTTAAACTTCTTAAACCAACTACTGAATTATTGGCTGGAATGAAGCTGCCGAAATATTAAGTGGGCTCGGTAGGGTTCGAACCTACGACCAATCGGTTATGAGCCGACCGCTCTGCCGCTGAGCTACGAGCCCCTGGAGCGAGAGACGGGACTCGAACCCGCGACAACCTGCTTGGAAGGCAGGGACTCTACCAACTGAGTTACTCTCGCCAAAGCGTATCTATTTTAGACCTAAAACCTTCCTCTTGTCAAAAGAGATGGCTTTATTCACCCGGTATTTAATTGCACAAGTATTTTGAAGATTATTACTTGTGTCTGTATGCAATGTGGGTATAACATCGCTACCTGTCACAATGGTCAGTCGATATGCCACACTTTACGAAAACTTAACGAAATCTTTATGAATATTTACGTATCTTTAGCTCATTTTTCATGGTCCCATAGTAAACTTAAAAATGAGTGTTAACCCTCAATCACGTTAAGGGTATACCACCAATATGTATGAATAATACTGAGGCAACTGAGCTATTCAACGATATGCTATGGATTCAAACAGTTTTTTTCGCTTAACCTCGCTGGGGTTATTACTGCTAACAATAGTGCTGGCTGGTCTGGCGCCAGGATCCGCCAGGGCTAGCCCCGGCTGGTATAATGCCAGCTGGGACTACCGGAAGAAAATAACCATTAATAGTGCCAATGTCAGTGCTGACCTGACCGATTTCCCGGTGTTGATAAACCTGGCAAGTGACAGTGACCTTGCCAGCGACGCTCAGGATAACGGTAACGATATTCTGTTCACCGCAGCTGATGAGGTTACCAGGCTTAGTCATGAGATTGAGAGCTTTAACGGGACCTCAGGGCAACTGGTAGCCTGGGTTAAGGTTCCCAATCTTTCCTCTGCCACTGATACTGAACTCTATATGTACTACGGTAATTCTGAGTCAGGCAACTCAGAAAATATGACTGCTGTCTGGGACTCCAATTACAAAATGGTTCAGCACTTGCAGGAGACTACGGGCGGGGCAAACGCCATTGAGGATTCTACCTCAAACGCCAATCACGGTACGGACAATAACAGCCCAACCTTCAGTGCATCAGGGCAAATAGACGGCGCGATCAGCTTTGATGGCATAGACGACGATATTAAGGTAAATGATAGCTCCAGTCTGGATATTACGAACAGTATCACCCTCGAGGCATGGGTGAAACCCGTAACAGATACCAATCACCGGAGAATAATGGTTAAGTCTCACTCATCCTGGGCGGAGCCGTATTACATGTATTCACTGTGGGTTTACAGTAACCAGCTTGGTTTTGGTATCTATGACGGTACCACGAGGCACTGGCAGACATATGGCGCGATTACTGATAATGTCATGCATTATGTGGCGGGAACTTATAACGGCACGCATCAGAAGTGGTATATTAACGGTGTTAGTGTTGGCACTGATAACTTCATCACGAGTATAGCCACCAACAATGAAACCCTTCTGATCGGAAATGCATTAGGCCCAAATCTTGAATTCGATGGCACCATTGACGAAGTCCGCATCTCAAATACCGCCAGGAGCTCCGGCTGGATTCTGACCAGTTACAATAACCAGAATAATCCGTCTGCTTTTATCACCCTGGGGGCTGCGGAGGCCAGGTCGCCAGCGTCCGTTGGCGGGATAGTTTATCCTGTAAACAAGCTGCAGGTTATGGCCCCCTGGCTGTTCTTGCTGTTGATGCTATCCCTGGCTATCACTACGGCAGTCCTCTATTTGAAAGTAAGGATTGTTCCCGTATTCTTCCACCAACAGCAACGAGAATAGCCGCATTACTTCCCATAAAAAGCAATGACCGTCTGAAACGCGCAGCGTAATATAACACCACCATTCCGTAAAGTAAAGTTCTTTATACTGAACCCTCAAGGACTCTCAATTGCTCCCTTGTGCCAATGATTACCAGTTCATCGCCAAGTTCCAGAGGGGTATCGACGGGGGGATTGGCAATGAGCTTGCCATCCGCTTTCCTCACGGCCAGAATTGCGGTTGCTCCACAGCAGTTAAGACCCTCGCCAACGTTTACCCCCACCAGTGGTGAACCGGGTCCAACCTTTACGTTTTCCAGTACCATATCACCGCCACGGCTGGGCATTGTTTCATCAAAGAAGTCAACCACCAGCGGCCGCAAGGTAAGCAAAGCCATGCGCCGTCCCCCCATCTGATGAGGCAATATTATACGGTCAGCCCCGGCCCGCCTCATCTTGGTTTCGGAATCCTCGGAAGAGATGCGGGCAACCACGAAAATTTCGGGGCGCATTTCCTTGGCGGATAGAGTGATATAAACATTATCAATATCACTACCCAGTGCCGCCACCAGCGCCCGTGCTTTCCGTATGCCGGCCTGTTCTAATATTTCGTCGCTGGTAGCGTTACCGTGGATATATAAGCAGCCATCAACGGCAGCCTTAGCAATGGCTTCATTGTCAACGTCGATGGCAATAAAGGGAATACCTTCACTGGTGAAGATACTGGCCACGGCACGCCCCACCCGGTGATATCCGCACAGAATAATATGGTCCTTGAGATTGGCAATCCTCTCTCTCATGCGACGCCTCCCAAATACATTCATTAACTGGCCTTCAACTAAATATTGCACAATGGTCGTCAGCGTATAGAGCATACCCCCTACCCCGAAAACAATCAGCACAATGCTAAAAATTCTCCCTGCGGTAGAGAGTTCTTTTACCTCAGCATAGCCCACTGTGCTCAAAGTAATGATGGTCATGTAAGTGGCATCAAGGAGCGACCATCCTTCCAGAATCATATAGCCAATAATTCCCAGGGCTATAACCGAAGCGAGGACAATAAAGATGCGTAGTACGCGTTGTCGCGGGCTCATTATTCTCTTACCGCCACCCCTTTTTCTTTCAGGTAGCTCTTGGCCTGAGGTATGGTTATCTCACCAAAATGAAATATTGACGCCGCCAAAACCGCCGAGGCTTTTCCCGTCGCTACGGCTTCATAAAGATGCTCCAATTTACCAGCCCCACCCGAAGCTATAACCGGTATGGTAACCGCTTCGGCAACAGCCCTGGTCATTTCCAGGTCATAACCTTCTTTGGTACCGTCAGCATCCTTGCTGGTAAGCAGTATCTCACCGGCGCCCAGCTCTTGGACTCGCCTGGCCCAATCAACAATCTCAATGCCTGTCGCCTCATTGCCACTCCTGACCACCACCTCCAGCCGCGGCAGACTACTACCGGGGGCATTCTTCCTGCCATCAATAGCCACCACAATCCTTTCACTACCAAAACTTGCTGCGGCACTCCTGACCAGTTCCGGATTTTTTACCGCTGCCGTGTTTACCGATACTTTGCTGACACCAAGCTCGAACAATTCCCGCATCTCTTCCAGATTACCGATACCACCTCCGACAGCAAGAGGAATGGTTATCTTGTCCATTACTCGTTTCACCCACTCCAATCTTGTTGCCCGGTTCTCTACTGTTGCCATTATGTCAAGAAACACCAGCTCATCAGCCCCTTCCCTGCAATAGGCTTCGGCGGCTTCAACCGGGTCACGAGCGTCACGCAAATTCGCAAAATTTACTCCCTTAACCACCCTGCCCTCCCGCACATCCAGACAAGGGATAATTCTCACTTCTTTCATTACACACTCCTTAAATCCTGTCTTTTTAAACCTGATCATCTGAATAAGATGATTTCACTGAACTAAAAAATTCTATCAATTACCACAGGCATAGTCAATTATATATTCCCGTACTGTATTCCATCATGCTCAATAATATTATGTCAATAATATTCCCTAGTCTAAGGTATATATTAAAGGTGACAATAGTCATTACTATTGACTTTTGTCCAATTTAGGTATAGAATCTCCACGTTACACCTAACCTGAGACCTTGCTTAAAACAGCTTCTGGGAATTATAATGAATGAGCTTAAAGAAAAGGTAAAAAAATTACGGAAGTTAAAAGGGTGGGCGCAAGAAGACCTGGCAAGAAGGATAAACGTCAGCCTATCAACCGTTCAGCGCTGGGAAAAGAAGGGGGGTGAGCCTACCCGCCTCGCTCGTGGAGAACTAAATAAGCTCTTCCGTGAAGCAGGTATTGCCGGTAGTGAGGAGGAAACATGATAACTGGTTGCGGCCGGCCAGGAATTCTTTTCGCCATTACAACCTAGAACTTCATAGCTATATTGGGCACTTTAGTTACAGGTACCGGGGTAACCGGCGCACAGGTGAAGCCAAGCAGCAGTACACACTGGAAAGTAACGCTCTCTTCTGATAGAATCAAGTACGATGCTTAGAGTCACTCTTATAAATCCTCCACAGGTCGCTAAATACCCCCAACCCCCGATTGGCCTCGCCCTGATTGCAGCCGTGCTGGAGCAAAAGGGGTATCGGGTAACCTTACTGGATGCCAACATACTGGGGTTAAAGCCGAAAAACCTGATCCCTCTGGTAGTCGAGGCTGATGTCGTGGGGCTGACGGCCATAACGCCCACGATAGGTTCAGTGATTAACATTGCCCACCGCCTGAAGCAATACAAGCCCAGCCTTACTATCATCTTAGGGGGAATCCACGCCACATTATTCCCTGAGGAGACCTTAGCTAAAGCCCCGGCGATAGATTTTATAGTCAAGGGTGAAGGCGAGGAAACCATTGTCGAGGTTTTGCATGCCCTGGAGAACGGGCTGCCTTTAGATAAAATAGCGGGTATCTGTTACCGTTCTGACGGTCAAATAATTGACACTGCTTCAAGGTCAGGTAGCGTTAATCTGGATTCCCTGCCCTTTCCTGCCTATCATTTACTACCCTGGCAGAAATACCAGCCAGCATACCCGCCACATAGCACGGCACTGCCCTTTACGGCTGTTGTAACCAGTCGTGGTTGCCCCTACCGCTGCGCCTACTGTTACCAGGACGCATCTGGTAAAACATTTCAGGGGCAGAGCCCGGAAAGAGTCCTTGCTGAAATTACCTACCTGAAAGAAAGATTTGGTATTAAAGAATTTGCCTTTTACGATGATATCTTTACCCTGGATAATGAGCGGGCCCACGCTATTGCTGATGCCTTGATAAAGAAGGAACTATATTTGCGCTGGACATGTGAGACCAGGGTAGACCTGGTGGATAAAAAACTATTGCAGCATATCAAACAGGCAGGCTGTTATGCCATTGCCTATAGCATTGAATCAGCCTCGCCAAAGATTCTTAATGTTCTGCAAAAGGATACCACCGTAGCCCAGATTGAAGCAGCGATCCGTATCAGCCGGGAAGCGGGCCTACAGACCATCGGCAATTTCATGATTGGCTCTCCGGGAGAAAGCCCGCAAACCATCGCCAAAACTATCCAGCTTGCCAAGAAGCTGAAGCTTGATTTTGCACGGTTTTCACTCGTTATCCCCTTCCCGGGTACCGAGTTATACCGGCAATATCTCAAGGAAGGTAATGTGGCAGTTCCCTGGGAAAGCTTTATCTACCCCACAGCCGATAATCAATTAATCCCGCTTTTTACCAGCCGGCAACTAAGCAGAAATGACCTTCAGGACTGGCTCAGGCGGGCTTATCGCGAGTTCTACCTGCGCCCGTCCTATTTCTGGCAGCGCATCAAGGGCATCAGCACTACTGGTGAACTGAAAGCCAATTTCAAAGGCTTTTTCGTGATGCTAAGAAATGTAATCTCTTGCCGGCAGAGAGTAACTGCTTAGGCGCAGATAATTCATGAAATAAAGGGGGGGAATCAGATAAATTGCTGGTCGGGGTGAGAGGATTTGAACCTCCGACCTCAGCGTCCCAAACGCTGCGCGCTAAACCAGACTGCGCTACACCCCGCAGTTGCAGTATAGCAGAGCATCAATTCAGGCGCAAACTGATAGCCTTTGGCGAGAATTATTCCCGGCAATCGGGGCAAACTTCATAGTCCCTGACGGCTGTGCCCGATATCCTGGCAACGTATTCAATCTGTTTCTGTGGTGCCCAGTATTTACCGCATACCTTGCATTTCCTCAGCTTGAACTCCATCTGATTATGGGGCCAGCTTATTATCCTGCGGTCACCAATGTCTTCCGAACTGATAGCACCGGTCGGGCAGACGTAGGCGCAGGAACCGCAGCCAATACAGGCTTCCGCGTAATCCACGTTAAAGGGGGTGGACAACTGGCGGTTAACACCGCGTTTGGCCAGACTGATTGCCGAAACACCCACCACCTCCCGGCAAACGCGGGCGCACAGTGCACAGAGAATGCATTTTTTGTTATCCTCATGGGGAGTGAAGCGTGATGCCTCAACACCCAGCTTTTTCGCCATTTCCTGAATCACTTCTGAATCGGGGCATCTGGCCAGCAGCAGCTCGATCAACATCTTGCGGTGGATGGTGATGCGCTCAGAATTGGTCCTTACGGTTAGTCCTTCTTCCACGGGATAAAGGCAGGAAGTCACCAGTCTTTCCCGTCCGCGGGCATTGGTAATCTCAACTATACAGAGGCGGCAGGCACCATAGGGGGCCACTGCTTCGGCATCGCACAGGGAAGGTATATCTATATTGTTTTCCCGGGCTGCGTTCAGTACGGTTGTTCCCTCTACCGCCTGAATTTCTCGTCCGTCAATAGTCAGTGTTACCATCTTCTCTACCTTTACTCAACTTTTATAGCGCCAAGACGGCAGGCGTCATAGCAGGCGCCGCATTTGATGCACTTTTTCTTATCCATAACCACCGGTTTTTTCTTTCCCATGTCCTTTATGGCACCTACCGGGCAAGCTTTAACACAACGCCCGCAACCAGGGCACTTTTCTTCAATTATGCTGTAGGTAATCAGCTCCTTGCATACTCCAGCCGGACATCTCTTGTCCTTGATGTGGGCTTCGTACTCGTCACGGAAATAGCGGATGGTGCTTAAAACTGGATTGGGCGCCGTGGTTCCCAGAGCACATAGCGCGGTATCAATCAAGGTGGCGGACAAATCTTCCAGCAGCTCAATATCTCCTTCTTTCCCCCTGCCTTCAGTTATGTCAACCAGTATCTCCCTCATCCTTTGCAGCCCCTCACGACAGGGCAGGCACTTTCCGCAGGACTCTCCTTCCAGAAAGGAGACGAAATATTTGGCGATGTCCACCATACAGGTACTCTCGTCCATGACAATCATGCCGCCGGAGCCCATCATTGAGCCGGCCTTGCTTAGTTCATCGAAATCTATGGGCAGATCCAGCATGCTCTCCGGGATACATCCCCCGGACGGCCCGCCGGTCTGCACCGCTTTGAACTTCTTGCCACCGGGAATACCGCCGCCAATATCATAGATAATCTCCCGCAGGGTTATTCCCATCGGCACTTCCACAAGTCCGGTATTGTTAATCTTGCCTACCAGAGAGAATATCTTGGTCCCTTTGCTGTTCTCGGTGCCTATCCTGGCATACCATTCAGCACCGTTATTGATTATCAGCGGGACATTAGCCCAGGTCTCCACATTATTTAGATTAGTCGGCTGGTCCCATAGCCCCTTCTCTGAGGTATGAACATACTTGGCTCTGGGTTCACCGACCTGACCTTCCAGAGAGGCAATCAGCGCCGTGGACTCACCGCAGATAAAGGCACCACCGCCCCTGTTTATCCTGACGTCAAAGTCAAAACCTGAGCCCAGAATGTTCTTACCCAGCAACCCGTATTCTCTGGCCTGCTCAATGGCTATCTGCATATTCTTTACGGCTAACGGATATTCGTTACGCACATAGATATAACCCTGATGACTGCCGATAGCGTAGGCGCCAATGACCATTCCCTCCAGGATACTTTGCGGATTTCCTTCTACCAGGCTGCGGTCCATATAAGCGCCTGGGTCACCTTCATCAGCATTACAGATGACATATTTGGTATTACCGCTGGCCTGGCGGGTGCTTTCCCACTTAGCTCCGGTGGGGAAACCACCACCGCCACGCCCCCGCAAACCGGATTTCTTCACTTCCTCAATTACCTGCTCCGGGGACATACTGAAGGCCTTAGCCAGAGCAGCATAACCGCCGACCGCCAGATAATCTTCAATTACGGCAGGATCAATAAGCCCGTTGTTCCCAAAGACAAGCCGGTTTTGTTTCTTATAAAAGGGCACATCGTGCTCAAGCGTCATTTTTTCACCGGTTTCGGGATCAGTGAAGAGTAATCTATCAACAATATTACCATTAACGACAGTCTCGGTAAGAACCTCAGGAACATCCTTTACCTTCACTCGCTGGTAAAAGAGGTTCTGCGGTTTTATCACCACCAGCGGGCCTCTTTCGCAGAAGCCGTGGCAGCCGGTGGTTTTAACTTCAACCTTTTCTGAGAGATTTTGCCGCTCAATTTCCTCCCGGAAAGCAGCGGTTACCGCTTCACATCCGTGAGCCTGGCATCCCGTCCCGCTACAGATGGTGATACAGGTCTTAGCAGAATCTCTCCGGTCTACTATTGATTTTCTCAGTGTCTCCAGTTCAGCTAATGATTTTAGTTTTGCCACTGGTGGCACCCTCCAATACCTAGCTATACTTTTTCAAAACGTCTTCGACTTTATCCACGGTCATTTCGCCGTGGTATTCATTATCAACGATTACCATCGGGCCCAGGGCACAGGCGCCAACACAATTTACCGTCTCCAGGGTAAATTTAAGGTCATCAGTGGTTTCACCGGAATTAATCCCCAGATCCCGCTCCAGCTTGTCCAGAATTTTCATGGCACCTCTTACATGGCAGGCGGTGCCGAGACAAACGTTAATCAGGTGGCGCCCCCTCGGCTCCAGGCTGAATGCCTTAAAGAAAGTGGCGACACTATAAACATGGCTCTCCGGTATCTTTAACCCCTGACTGATTTGCTTTAAGGCTTCCTGCGGTAGATAATTATACTCCGCCTGTACGTCCTGCAAAACGGAGACCAGCATAGCCTGGTCACGCTGGTATTTCTTCAATATCTGATTTATCTGGCTCTTCAGTTCTTTAGTCTCTGTGGTCATTTTTCGCCTTCTCCACCATCGCAAAATATTCTTCCCTGACTCTTGCCTGAATTTTATCCAGGTTATCTTCGCTCAGGTGCCTGAATCTCCCCTGAAGTCTGGTATAGTCTTTAATGGGGCGCAACTCCGGCACTTCCAGGCTCATCTTATACCGTCCGTTTTCCACCTCGTAGAGAGGAAACACGCCGGTCTCTATCGCCAGCCGCCCCAACTTAATCGCCAGATCTCCGGCACAGCGCCAGCCAGTGGGGCAGACCGATAGAATATGAACATAGGCCGGACCAGGCACGGCCAGCCCCTTAGAGACTTTCTCTATCAAATCGAAGGGATAACTGGGACAAGCGGTAGCCACATAGGGTATATTATGAGCCGCGGCAATGGCGGGCATGTTCTTCTTCCAGCTAAACTGACCGATACTGGCTTTACCTGCCGGCGAGGTGGTCGTTGAAGCGCCAAAGGGTGTTGCTGACGACCTCTGAATGCCGGTGTTCATATAGGCTTCATTATCGAAACAGAGATAGAGAAAGTCATGCCCTCTCTCCAGTGCTCCGGACAGTGCCTGTAAACCGATATCACTGGTACCACCGTCACCAGCCACACAAACTACTTTGGCGTCGGCTCTGGGACCCCTACCCTTTCTTTTCATGGCTCTGATACCGGACTCGATACCAGAGGCAACAGCAGCCGTATTCTCAAAGAGGGTATGAATCCAGGGCAGGCGCCATGAGGTATAAGGAATTTGTGAAGCCACAATCTCCATACAACCGGTAGCATTAACGATGATGGTATTATCTCCCAAAGCTTTACAGGCTAATCTCACCGCCAGGGCTTCGCCACAGCCAATACAGGCGCGGTGACCCGGGGCAAAATTATCCTTTTTCCTGAGCAAGCGGGGAACGTAAACCGTATACTTTTCCATTATTCTCCCCTCACCCCGAATATCTCATATTCGTTCTCACTTCCTTTTTCAGCTATCTCCATACCTCGCTTAATTATCTCTTCAAAGCCTTCCGCCGTAATATCCCGGCCACCCAGCCCCCCGATAAAGCTGACTATCTTCGGTTTTTTAGATTCATTATAGAGAGCAGCCTTGATTTCCGAGCCAACAGCCCCACCGGGCCCACCGAAAGAAATAGCCCTGTCCAGAACAATAAGAACGTCAGCATCTTTGACCGCCTGTCGCAGTTCCGCAAAGGGGAAAGGCCTCCAGAGGCGCAGCCTTATCAACCCTACATCCCTGCCCTCCCCTCTCATCTTATCCACGGTAACCATTGCCGTTTCGCTGAAGCTTCCCATGGTTAACAGCAGTACCCTGGCTCCCTCACTGTGGTAATGTTCCACAGGTAAATAATGACGCCCGAAGGCTTTGCCAAACTCCTGCCAGCACTCCAGAATCACCGGCTTGGCCGCTCGTAAAATCCTCTCCTGCGCCAATTTAGCTTCCGAGTAGACAATCGGGGGGCCGAAATCCCCCATGGCTACCGGCTTGTCCGGGTCCAGGGGCAATGGATATTGATTGGGCGGTAAAAATCCGTCAACTTCGCTCTGCTCAGGGAAAAGCATCGGCTCAATTACGTGGGTCAGGTGGAAACCATCTAAATGTACCATCACCGGCAGTAACACTCGCTTGTCCTCCCCGATGCGGAAGGCACAGATAGTATTGTCAATAGCTTCTTGCCCATTCTCAGTAACTATCTGTATCCAGCCGGTATCCCGCACCGCCATCATATCAGAATGGTCTCCCCAGACGCTCAACGGGGCGGAAAGAGCCCGGTTAGCCACCGCCATTACTATCGGCAAACGCATTGATGAAGCCACGTAGAGTACTTCATGCATCAGCTCCAGCCCCTGACCGGCAGTGGCAGTAAAGGTTCGGGCGCCGGCGGCAGCAGAGCCAAGACAGGCACTCATGGCCGAGTGCTCTGATTCCACCGGGATAAACTCTGCGTCCAGTTCACCATCAGCGACCAGCTCCGCCAGGTGCTCTACGATGTGAGTCTGCGGAGTGATGGGGTAAGCGGCAACGACATCAGCATCACAAAGCTTGACTGCATCTCCGAGACCTATTGAAACCTCAATGCCTTTTCTTATCGCCATTATTCTTCCTCCTCCACCATGGTTATCACTCTTGGCCAGCACTCACGGGCACAGATGCCGCAACCCTTACAGTAATACAGGTTAGCCTCAAAGTAACCGTCCTCGTTTTGCTCTATGCAACCTTCCGGACAAAAAAGCTGGCAGATGCCGCATTTAATGCACTTGCTGAAGTCATAAGTTGGCCGCTGCGAACGCCAGGCGCCGGTTTGGTACTGGCTGGCATTCCCCGGCTCAGTAACTATGCCACCGGTCTCAATATCCTGCCAGGTCAGTTCACCCTCTGTCTTGGCCATTTATTGCTCCTCTACCGCAGTTTCTTCATATGCCCTTTTCATGGCATTTATGTTGCGCTCGGCGAGTCTGCCAAAACGGTGCTGCAATGGTTCCGTAACCGATTCCGCCTCGACAATGCCGGTAGCTCGAATCAGCGCGCCGAGCATGGTGGTATTGACTATGGGCACACCCAACTCCTCGCGAGCAATCTTTGTGGCATCAACCGTCGCCAGTCTTCCTTTTAGCCCGAACTCTGTCCTGATTTGCTCTGCCGTTTTCTTGGTATTGATGACGATTATCCCGTTATCTTTCAGCCCTGAAGCAACATTGACGATGGACAGTAATCCCGGGTCAAGCACTACCACCACGTCGGGATGAATTATCTCCGCCCGTCTTCTCACCGGAGCATCGGGATTTACCCTGTCAAAAGCCTGAACAGGAGCACCTCTCCGCTCTGGGCCAAAGCTGGGGAATGCCTGAGCATATTTTCCTTCGCCAATAGCCGCCTGTGCCAGTAGCTCGGCAGAGGTTACTGAACCCTGCCCACCACGTCCATGCCACCTGATTTCGAGCATCTTGGTCATAACTGTCATAATCACCGTCCTAATTATATAAAACACCCCTGGAGCGACTCGAACGCTCGCACCCAGCTCCGGAGGCTGGTGCTCTATCCACCTGAGCTACAGGGGCACACCTATAAATGATACCCTATCATTAAATATGAAAGCAAGCCTACCTCAGTGGAAGAAGATAAGTAGTGCAATTGTTCCGATTGCCATAGGCACCAGTGCGCCCCAGATACCAATCTTGATCCAGTATTTCAGGGTCATGTGATGTCCCTTTCTGGTCTCCAGAACGCCTAGAGCTACGATATTGGCTGTTGAACCTACCATGGTCATATTCCCACCGTAGCAACCACCAAAAAGAAGTGCCCACCAGAGAACAGGGCTACCTATCTTGGGACTAAGGCTTTGCAACACGGGCACCAGAGCAGCTACCACCACCACGTTATCCATGGCTGCTGATGTAAACCCAGAAAGCCACAAAATAAGCACGGTAAGAATCCCTGCCCCACCACTTCCAGTGAGTCCGGAGAGGGCATCAGAAATAACGTCAGTGAGCCCCACATACTTCAGAGCCCCGGCCTTGGCGAATAAAAACATGAAGAATATCAGCGTCCACCAGTCAACATCCTTCGTGATGAAGTCGCGGGCTTTGCTCCTTTGCCACAGCATTACCACCCCTGCCCCCAGGACCGATGTAGCCACCAGTAAGGTGTTATGTTCTAAACCCAGTGCCGTCTCCAGGCGGTAATGCAGGGCCAGGAAGATAATAACCACGACAAAGATGGCAGCACTGCCCATAAAGAGCTTCCTGTCTTTAATGGCAGCCCACTTGTCCGCCCAGCCTGCCTCACTGGCTTTGGACTTGGCATGAACCTTTTCACCGAGTAGCCTCAGGTCACTCCGCTGCCACAGCAGGACAATGATAATGATGGAAATCATTGATATTAAACCTACCGGAAGCGCGGTTACCAGGAAGTCCTCAAAGGTCAATCCTGACCTCAGTGCAATGAGAATCCCTATCGGATTGCCCAGCACCGTCCAGGAACTGCCGATATTGGTGGCCAGTACCACTGATATCACGTAATTTACCGGGTTCACCTCAAAGTAGTCGCACATGTCCAGTACCAGGGCGGTAACAAAAAGTATTGAGGTAACTTCGTCCACCATAGCCGCCATCAGCGACGATAGAAACAGAATAATAGCCATCAGGCGTTTGGGTTCAAACCTAGAGATCTGTAATCCCTTAGCCAGCAGCCAGCGGAAGAAGCCCGACTGCCTCAGCAGCCCGACGATAACCATCATTCCCACCAGGAAGAGGATAACATCCAGACTCATAAACTCGATGGTATGGTGTAAGTCTATGGTGCCGGTTAACAGCAGCAACACGATCCCGACAAAGGCAATAGCTACTCTGAATCTCCAGAACATGAGGGTGCCAATGACGAGAGCCAGGAAAATGGTGCCGGCAAGGGTCTGTTTGATGTCATATAACAAGAAGTAGAGACCAACGCCAATAGCTGTATTGATTAATATATAGATAATGAACTGCTTGGGAGTGCCAACTACTTCCTTACCTTCGTATTCAGCAACTTCATATTCATCCATGTGATTAATTCCCTTCAAAGTGTTTAGAATATGCCGCTAATTACTTTATGTTAAATGATGGGTTACTGTGGGGAATGTTCCCGAATGACAAAATCAGTCTCTTGCTAGTAACTGACCAAACATCTATACAAGTATAAAGTAAAATGCCTGTTCTTGGCAAGCGGGCTATCCGGCGGCAAAGGGAATTATCCAGATGAACAGCGCCAGGACAAAGCAGATGGTTAGCGTTATTATCACAAAAGGAACGGTATAACTAAAGAACTGACGCATGCCTATTCGGCAGGAATCCGCTTTCTCACACATATTCTGGGCAACGATAAGTGCCGGGGCGCCGGCTATAGTCAAATTGCTGCCCAGGGTACCGGCCCAGAGGATTGCCCACCACATAGGCCAGGGGCTGATATTGGCTGAAGCCGCAAAATCCCGGATTAAATATAAAAAGGCCAGAATATAAGCGTCATGCTCCACGATACCAGCGATAGGCGCCGTTATCCAGTAGACAGCCGTCGTGCCCAGAACGGGATTATCCTGGATGCCGGAGGCCAGAGCATCAGCAATCATCTTGATTATGCCCGCGTGGTTTATCCCCCCGACCAATACGAAAAGCGTTATATAGAAGAATATAGCCCTCCAGTCCAATGCCCCAATTATTTCCTCAAAACTGGGGCTATCAAGCTTACTTCGGAATACTTCCATTATCAGTACCAGCACAATCATGCCGGTTAGAGAGATGAAGCCTAAATGCAAGCCGGTAAACTGACGGAAAGCCATAGCTAAAATTGTAGCCAGGAAAACTACGATTACCGTTGCCGCCAGTTTCTTATTTTTTATGTAATCTGCCGGCCGGGTAGCTGATATCTCGCCAACAGCCGTGTTATTGACAGTTGCTCCGGCATACATCTTCCTGAATTTAAACCGGTAGAACCAAAAAGCGGTGAGAATATAGGTCAAAGCCAGGATAGGAAAGGATGAGGGCCTTCCCATTTGCCAGATAAATTCCGGGAACTCTATACCGGAGATAGAATGGAGCATCTGAGGCGGCAGATCACCCAGCAGTAAGGCGGTACCCATAAAATTGGCGGACAGTCCCACAAAGATAAGAAAAGGGAAGGAATTCATCTTTAATTTTTGGGTAATATGTAACACCACGGGGCCCATCATCAATATCACTACTACATTGTCCACGAACATGGAAATGAAAGCCGAGATGCCTCCCAGAAGCACTATGAATAAGGCTATATTATGGCGTGAGATTCTGAACATGGTAACGGCCAGGTATTGAGGTATGCCAGATTTACCAAAATAAGCGGCAATTATCCAGATACCGAAAAGGATGGCAATGATATTCCAGTCGACAAACATAAAGGCTTCGGTTTCACTCATGACTCCGAGAAGCACCATCAAAGCCGCACCCATGATACCAATAACCGCTCTATCTATCCTCCCCCAGATAATCAAACCAATAGCTATCAGGAAAATGACCAGAGCTATTACTTGCATCGTTTCCATATCTCTAATACCTTGTCATAAAAAAGAGAGTTACCCATAACGGTTACTGGAACCGCAGACGCTAAAGCTACTTTATGGGCACTGGCGCAAAATGTCAACACTTGCTATAATCAGTGTAAGAGGTGACATCACAGGAGCCACTTTTGTTGACTTCAAAAAATTCGCTAACGGCAGTTATTCTTGCTGGTGGTCCTGGGACTCGTCTCCAACCGCATACCGACAACACACCGAAGCCCATGGTCCCGGTACTGAATAAGCCTTTTCTAGAGCACACCGTTAATTACCTGAAAAAATACAATATCCAGAGCATCATTGCGACCTTGAACTACCTGCCTGAGGTCGTCCAGAACTATTTCGGTGATGGCACCAGGCATGGCATAATGCTGAACTATTGCCTGGAAACCAGCCCTATGGGTACCGCCGGAGCGGTCAAGAACGCCGAGCAATTTCTTGATAGTTCCTTTATTGTCCTTAATGGTGACATCTTTAATACTGACCTTGATATTGCTGATATGCTTGCCTTTCACCGCCGGCAGGGAGCCAAGGCAACCATAGCCCTGAAATGGGTGGAGAACCCTTCTGCTTACGGGGTAGTGGAGGTCAATGGTGAGGGAAGGATAACCCGCTTTATTGAGAAACCCAGCCCGGAACAAATAACCACCAACTGGATTAATGCTGGCACCTATATTCTTGAGCCGGAAGTTCTGAAGCATGTGCCGGCCAACCAGCATTATATGTTTGAGAAAGGGCTTTTCCCCCTGCTTTTAGAACTGGGGGAACCTCTATATGGCTATTATTTCAATGGCTACTGGCTCGATATGGGCACAGAAGAAAAGTACCTTAGCCTTAACCACGACCTGCTCTCAGTCAAGGTTAACAGCCCGCTTTTCCCCCTGATAGAAAAGGACGCGGTATCATGCGAGGAGGATGTCATTATCCACCCTGATGCCAAAGTAGTAGCACCGGTATTAATCGGCAGCAACAGTCGGATAAGCCAGGGAGCCTATATCAAGGGCCCTGCCGTCATTGGCCCCGATTGCTATGTAGGTAAAGATGCTGTTGTCGAGAGAGCCGTTATCTGGCAGGGCATCCATATCAATGATAATGCGGTCTGCCAGGACATGGTTATCAGCAATAACAGCCAGCTTGCCGGTGCCGGTGGCACTCCTGATACTGGTGGCAGAACCCCCAACCTTAAGAGTGATAGAGCATGGAAAAGGAGTATCAATGACGACGAATGATGCTCAGGTAAATGAGCAGCCGACTAAGAAAAAGACCAGGGAAATAACCTTTCAATGTAAATCATGCGGCAAGTTCAAGCGAATTGAGGAGATGAGGGTTCTTACCAGGTTTTTCCCACTGCTAATAGTGTGTAAAGATTGTGAACAGAAGATGCTCTAGCGCCCAGGAGAGAATTGGATGGCTAAGAAGCTCGGTAAGATAGAAAAGCCTTCAGCGGAACAATTCAAGAGCGGCAGAAAATTATACTTTATTCCCCTCCTTTACCAGGGCAACGAATCTCCGGACGAGTATTTGGAGAAGTACCACAGGTACTGGACACAGGTTGAAAATCAAATCAATGACCTGGAAGTGAAGTTGGGGAAAGTTCACCGGATATATCATGAATTAGTTCCGGAAGGCGGTGAAAGTGGCTGCGAGGTAATAAAAGAGCTGAACGAGAAGAGTTACCAGGTTACCAAAGCCTGCCTGGATAAAGGTGCCCAGCTTGAACCTATCGAAAAAGCGGGGATGTTAACCGAATTTTTCGACTGGAGTAAGTGTCTGGCCGCAGGCTTGCAAAATCAGGAGGTATTTACCAAAGTCTATGAATCTTATACGGAAGCCAGTAAGAAGAGAAACGAATATGCCACCGCCCAAATTGATGCTACACTACAGGCGGACGAAACCGGCATATTGCTGATGAGAGAAGGCCACCAGATCCAATTCCCAGCGGATATACAGGTATTCTATGTCGCACCTCCAGCCCTGGATGAAATCAAACGCTGGCTGCGAGACCAGGACATGATTTAAGGCGGACAATGATTTACTGCTTTCAGGTCTAGGATTGGGCAACGATCACCAATTGCGGCCCTTCAGGAGTATCATCGACATCCAGCGTAATACCTTCAAGTTTGTCAGACAGTTCCTTTTCCACCACTAATATAGCGGCTCCCTCATATTCCACCGTTTCGTCACCGGGCGTCTCTATATCAACATCCAGGCCTAGTTGATCATCAGATTTAGCGGTGAGCCTTAGCCTTGCCTGTGGATTATCCACATTAGCGTTCAGCAACCTTTTCAGCTCTTGCTTGGCAAGCTCGGTAACAGCTATCATACAATCTTCCTCCCCACACCAAATATAGCTTTCCTGTTTCCAGCCGGACGCTCTGTCTTATCAAGAAAATACTTTAATTCATGATAATCCGGCTCACTGTTAAAACACTTTATCTGGCGCTTAGTTCTTCCAAAGATTCCTTCAACTTGACGGTGCTCTCTGTCATCTCCTCCACATCTTCCGGTACCAGAAACAGGTCTTTATCCGGTGCTTCCCGGCGCACGATGAATTTCTTGATCTCGCCGCTCCAGGTATCCCTGGCCAGGTGGTCCACCTTACCCAGTATTTGCCCGTTCTGGTCTCTCACCTCAGATCCAACTACTATCTCCACTTTCACATACCCTGACTTATCAGCTTAAATCAGTGATTAAGAACTTAATCTTAATTAAATTTCGCTAAAAAGAAAAAGCTGGTTTTTATCCAGCTTCCAATTAGGTACGCATTATATCAGAAGCTATTCCATACTGTCAAGATGACCCAAACAAGAAGCCATACCCTAGCCCAGTCAATCAGAACTATAGTTTTGATGTATAATTTTCAGACTGGTAGAGGTATCCGAATAGCTGATGGTGCTGCTCTCGAAATCTGTTATAGTCCTATTATTTTATCTTATCTTCAAAGCTCACTTATTACTATCTTGTTACCCAAGGTAATTCCTAACATTTTTTGAAGTTAAGGATCTCACTGGCTGTCTTGAATCCCGGTAGGCCATAGCGATTTCTTAAGCCAAATAGACCATACTCCTTTATGACATCAATAAAATGCTCTGTTCCCATATGCATTGGAAATACTGATAAAATACCTTCCCCTTTAAGCACTCTATACAGCTCTTGGAGTAATCCCCTCCGGTCTTCTACTTCGTGCATCATGTCATACACCAGTATTATATCGATGCATTTATCTGGTAATTCTATACTCGACTTTGAACTATCTGAAAGGACAGTTGCGATATTGTCTAATGCTGCCTCCTTCGCCTTCTCTCTAACACATTCCAACCGATCGGGGCGTGCTTCGAGAGCATACACTTTTCCTCTCTTACCAACTATCCTGGAACTCGGAATTGTAAAAGTACCTTCACCGCAGCCATAGTCCAGTACAGTCTGTCCTCCGCTAACACCAAAGTTTATCAGCACTTCAGATGCGTGTTTTGTTAGCCACTCCCTGAATTCCATTTCACCAGGCAGTGTTTCTGGCATACTTCTGACCACAATTTCTCTTCCCTGCAGTATGGTTCCATCGAGCTGCCTGATAGCCTCCTCTCCCTTTTCTTCGCTTGGCATCTTCACTATGGCAAAACCCCTGGATTTGCCTGTCTCAATATCTCTAATAATCGTGACTAATTGTGGTGGGCAGACTCCGGTGAAAATCTTCTCTACATCGGCTTCTGTCGCATCATCAGGGAGATTGCCAACACGTAGCTGCATAAAAGGTTCCTTTGATAACGGTTAGTTTCTCATTATTTATTAGTCTAACAATACGGATAATAAGGTGCGAATCTGTGTCCTGTTGTGTTTGTACTCAGGTTTGGGTAGTAAAGGGCATCCCTCCAAAGATATTACTCCATGACAATTAATGATGCATCAGGTGGGTCTGTAAGCA
>Ga0180432_10004039_pt1 | contig 20460 bp, 24 predicted proteins | sample SS_ome_10_FD_132414 | JGI IMG/M metagenome (GOLD analysis project Ga0180432, IMG submission 132414) | Hypersaline lake sediment archaeal communities from the Salton Sea, California, USA - SS_1_MS_2 metaG | ecosystem: Environmental > Aquatic > Non-marine Saline and Alkaline > Hypersaline >...
CCCCGGCAACATGGAAAAGTGCATTTCCGACGCCTTGGTGGAAGCGGGGCTAATCGAGGACGACAGCCTTTGCGTCTCCATGGAAATCGCCCGGTGCAAGACGGCTGGCAAGGCGCGGTGCGGGGTCGTGGTCTTTCCCAGCAATGGAATCCCTGTCGAGGAGGGATTGAGCAATGTCGCATAAACGCAAGCTGCTTTTGCCCGCGCAAAAAAGCCAGATCGAATCCATGCGGGCTTATGGCCTGACGACGCTCGAAACGGCCCATCGGTTGAACGTGGATGAAGCCGATGTGTGGAACCATTGGTGCGCCCAGGACGCGGAGATGGAAGGCACCTTCAGCCGGCTGAGGAGGGCCGAGAAATGAGCAGAAACTACGCTGACGAGGCAATCCACCTTCTAACGCTTGGACTGGTTTATATCGCCATCGTTCTGGCTGCGCTGGCCTGTGTTGCGGTGGTGTTTTTCGTGGCAAGCGATGCCCATGCACATCAGGCGCCTTCGGGATGGAGCTATCCGGGCGAATGTTGCAGCACGACTGACTGCAATGAGCTTCCCCGTTCTGCAGTCCATGAGGGGCCAAGCTTCATCACCATTCGCGTAACGCCTGACCAGCACGACATGGTTCGAGAGCCGCAGATGTGGAAAGTCCGATACGGGGATTCCCGCATTCGGCCATCACCGGACGGTGAGTATCATGTCTGCATTGCTCCGGTGTGGCGCTTTGATGAGCATGACGACCGGCTTTTATGCCTGTTCGTGCCGCCACGGGGGTTTTGACCATGATCACCCCCACCGAAAAGCAAGCCACTGTTCTGTCCTAACGAGGAAACCATGGGCAAGCGCGGCGGCAGAAAACGAACACAGGGGCAGCGATACCCCAGCGGACGCCTCAAGCACACAGAGAGGCCCGATAGCGCTGCTGTAGAAGCACGTATGCGGTTATATGGCGTTCCCCGCCAGCAAGCCCGCAAGCAGGAAACGGGCAGCGCCATTGGTCGTGCCCTGAACAACGGGGACATTTCCCAAGGCCAGTTTGATGCATTGGATCAATATCGCATTGCCAATGAGCAATACCGCAGAGCGCTCGATATCAAGCGTCAACGATCAGCCAGTGATTTTAGCGGGGCAGGTGGGTACGATGCGATTGAAGGTGATGACCCTGATTACGTGGAGTGGTGCAACAGGCAACGCAGCCGCTTTAACGAACTGAGGCGCTGGGCTTTGGACGCCACACCGTTCGCGGATATGGCCATCCAGGCATGGGTTATGGAGGACAAGGAAGCGTACCGATTGCTTGGTGAATTGCGGCTGGCAGCGAATGCAATAGGGCGACTGTTGAAACTGGATAGTACCGCTTGACAAACAGAACGAACAGAGTACACTGCACAAATATAGATTGGCGATTTGCGCTTGGGCGCGGGTTGCCCCTGTTTCAGATAAGCCCGTCGCTTCCAATCGAAGTGGCGGGTTTTCTATTCCAGACAGCCAATAGGGTTTGTAACGCGATGATCGGACAACCCACTCCCCGCCATGAGATAGAGCGCATAAACTGATGGCAGCAAGAACAAGAAAAATTCGCCACGACGATGAAACGCGGCACTGCGTCTATGTTTTTGAGCGGGACGGCATTGTCGAGTATGTGGGTAAGGGGACATCGCAGCGTCTTAAAGTCCAGGCCCGTCGTTTTGGCTATGACGGCAAAGTGCTGGAATGGTGCAAGAGCGACCGCAAGGCTTTTGAGCGTGAGAAATATTGGATTGCCCGGTTGCATCCCACAGAGAACAGAAACAGTGGCGGGTCAGGCGGGTTCGTGCGCAAGCCAGTCAAAAGACTGCCTCGTTGGTTCATCGCCCAACAGAAGGAAATCGAGAGGGTCGGGGTCCGCCAATACGTTGCTCGTTACCTTCTGACGAAACTGAACGAATCCAACTGCGAGCAATGCGGTGTCTCGCGGTTATCCCTAGCCAACATCAAGGCGGTGGCCCATGGCGCTCACTGCTAAACAACAGCGTTTCGTTGACGAATATCTGATTGACCTCAATGCCACGCAGGCGGCTATCCGTGCAGGCTACAGCGAAAAGACCGCTCGGCAGGTCGCATCGGAAAACTTGTCAAAACCTGACGTGGCAGAGGCGATAGCTGAAGCACAGAAACGGCGCTCTGAACGCACGGAAATCACGCAGGATCGCGTCTTAGCCGAGCTGGGCAAGATCGCCTTCGCGGACATTCGTCAAGCCGTGAGATGGGGCAAGTCACCGATAGACGCCACAAGTGAGAATGCCGACAAGAACGGGCTAGGTATCTATCCGGTCGAATTGGTTCCGAGCGAAACCATTGATGACGATATCGCAGCGGCTGTTTCAGAGGTGTCGCTGACGCAAACAGGCATCAAGATCAAGATGCACGACAAGAAATCTGCGCTCGATAGCATCGCCAAGCACCTTGGCATGTTCGTTGAAAAGGCCGAGGTCAAACATGATGTGGCCGATGGAGTAACAGCCCTCATGCAGGCTATCGATGGGCGAACCCGCAGTAAGTGAGGACCTGGTCGAACTCTGGTCAGATCGCAAATGGCGGCTCAACAATCTTTACTGGATCGAGGACAAATACGGGAAGGTTGTTCCGTTCACGCTCAATCCCGCTCAGGAGGAATTGCTGGATGGGCTGCACTTCCTCAACATCGTTCTCAAAGCCAGGCAGCTAGGCTTTTCGACCTTTATCCTGCTGTTGGCTTTGGACTGCTGTTTGTTCAACAGCCATTTTGCGGCTGGTCTGGTTGCTGACACGCTCGACAATGCCAAGGCTTTGCTGAAAAGGATCAAGTTTGCCTACGACCGTCTCCCCGATGAGATCAGAAAGGCTGTATCACTCAAATCGTCCAATGCCTTTGAAATCGAGTTTGCGAACGGTTCTTTCGTCACCACTGGCGTTTCACTGCGCTCCGGTACCTTCAATCTTGTCCACATATCCGAATACGGGAAAATCTGCGCTAAATACCCGGAGAAGGCGAAGGAGATAAAGGCCGGCGCCCTGAACACGATTGCGCCGGGTCAGTTGGTCTTCATCGAATCCACTGCCGAGGGCAGGGGCGGTGATTTCTACGACAAGACACAGGCATCAATTGCGATTGCTGACAGCGGCCGGGAGCCGCGGCAACTTGAGTACAAGTTCCATTTCTTCCCGTGGTTCAAGGACGCGGCCTACGCCGTCGATGAGCCGGAGCATCTTTCGAACGAGGACAGGGAGTATTTTGCCGAGCTTAAGGGCGGGCACGGCATCACGCTCACCGATCAGCAGAAATGGTGGTACGCGGCCAAGAAACGCGAGCAGGGCGATGATATGTGGAAGGAATTCCCTTCCACGCCGGAGGAAGCTTTCAAGGCTGCCAAGGATGGCGCCTATCTCGCCAAGGAAATCCGCAATCTTCGTCAGTTGAAGCGTATCGGGGATTTTCCGTTCGATCCGAATATTCCGGTCAACACGTTCTGGGATTGGGGCCTCAACGACGCGACATCGATCTGGTTGCATCAGCAGATTGCTGGCCGTCACAGGTTTGTCGGCTTCTACGAAAACTCGGGCGAGGGGCCGGCCCATTACACGGATTGGCTGGATAAGTGGCGGGCGGTTCGCGGAGTCCGGTATGGCCGGCACATTACGCCGCACGATTTCGACACCAGGCGGCCGGGCAGCAATGGTGAAATCACCACGCTGAAGAAGATTTTCGCAGGCCTTGGCTACAGCATGGAAGTTGTCGAGCGCTGCGACGACAAGAACACCAGCATTCAGAATGCCCGAACCAAATTACCCCAATGCGAGTTTCACGAAGCCGAGACAGAGACAGGCATCATGCACCTGGAAAACTACTCGCGCGATTGGGACGAGAAATATGGCGTCTGGAAAAGCCATCCCAGACACGATGAACACAGCCATCCCGCCGACGCATTCATGACTTGGGCGGACGGCTACACGCCGCACACCGAGACCGAGGTTCAGTTCCGGCCACGGGCGGTTGTTTAGGGAATCCGATGGACGAAAACACCTATTCCAACGTCGCCTTGATGGTGCATCAGTGTGAGGAGTACAGGAATGACCTGTCGTCCGATCGCACCACGGCGATGGAATATTACGATGGCGAGATGACTGACACGCCAGCCGATCCCGGACGGTCAAAGGTCATCAAGCGTTCATTGAGGGCTGCTGTAAAAAAGGTTCTCCCGGCCATGGTCAGGACCATTCTCGGCAATGACGAGGTGGTTAAATTTCAGCCCGTTGGCGAGGAGGACGAGGAGGCCTGCGCTCAGGCATCCGATTACATCAATTATGTGGTCTTGCCGGAGTCGAACGGTTTCAACGCGATTTACGATGCCATTCATGATGCGGCACGACTGCGCAATGGCATTCTGTCTTGGCAGTACAAGACCGAAAACGTTGTCACCTTTTCTCGCCATACCGGCCTACCGGAGGAAGAATTTGTCGCCTTGGCTGGTGACGATGATGTCGAGGTGATCGAACACAGCCCGCGGCCGGAAATCATTGAGACAGAAGAAGGTCCGATTGAAGTTGTTCTGCATGACTGCCGGATCAAGCGCCGGGAGGAGAAAAAGGCGCCGCTGTCCGTTTGTGTGCCCCTCGAAGAGTTTCTGATCCATCCTGACGCCACATGCATCGAGGACAGTCCGATTACCGGGCGCAAGAGCCGCCTCAAGCGCTCCGATCTCGTTTCGATGGGATATGACCGCGAAACCGTGGAAGGCTTGCCTGCGGTGGGCAGGGACACTGAGGAAGAAGGCGAGCGCGACGACAGGCGGGCCAAGAACTATCATTTCGACGGCAACGACAACATCGAAAGCGCGTTGCAGGAGGTCGATTATTATGACCTCTACGTCAGGACCGACAAGGATGGCGATGGCATTGCCGAATTGCGTCACATGTGCTTCGGCGGCTCCGTAAAGGAGGAGCACCTTCTTCTCGATGAGGAGTGCGACGACGTTCCATTTGCCGATATCAGTATCGAACGCCGGCCGCATCAGTGGGAAGGCCATTCCATTGCCGACGATGTTATGGAAATCCAGCGCATCGAAACGGTGCTTCTTCGTGAAACGCTGGACAACATCTACTGGCAGAACACGCCGCAGCCGATCTTCCAAAATGGCAAGATCAAAAACCCGGAAGCGGTGTTCAATCCCGAGTTCGGGCGGCCGATCGAGGTCGAGGGCGGAGTTGATGTCAGGGCGGCACTTGGTTTCAACAAGGTTCCCTTCATGGCGAAGGAATCGTTCGCCATGTTGGAATACATGGACAACGAACTGACGGACCGAACCGGGATTTCGGATGCGTCAAGCGGATTGGCACCGGATGCACTGCAAAACATGACGGCAAAGGCCACTGGTTTGGTTGAACAAGCCGGCGTGGCTCAGTCGGAGTTGATGGCGCGCAACATCGCAAACGGGTTGAAGAAGTATTTTCGCGGCCTTCTGCGCATGGTCATTCGTCACCAGGACGTTCCCAGAACTGTGCGCCTCAGGGGCAAGTGGGCGAAGTTCGATCCCCGGCACTGGAACGCCGATATGGACTGCATCGTCAATACCGGTCTTGGCGCCGGGACACGCGAGCGCGACATGATCATGATGCAGCAGGTCATCGGTTTGCAGGAAAAGATTCTGGCCAGCATGGGCGCAGACAACCCGTTCGTGAAGCCGGACAACCTCTATGAGGCGATTACCAAGTTTGTTGAAGCCGCAGGGCTGCGCACGCCGACGCTCTATTTTACGGAGCCAGATCCCCAAGAAATCCAGGCCAAGCTTGAGGCGATGCGAAATCAGCCCAATCCAGAGCAGCTAAAGGCCGAGGCGCAGATCAAGATCGAGGAAGCCAAGCTCGCTTCTGCCCAGAAGGCGAAGCAAATGGAAATGGTTGCCAACGCCTCCAAGGAAAAAGCCCAGATGGACGCCGACCTCAAGGTCAAGCAGGCGGAACTGGAAAAGGAAAGCATCGCCCGCAACGAGAAATTGCAAAACGATGCATGGAAGGAGGGCCAGCGACTGGCCTTTGAACGCGAAAAACTGCTTCAGGAACGCGAACTCAAAATCATGGAGCTTGAGCAGCAGCGTGAACTTGAAATGGCCCGTATGGAACGCGAGCAACAACGCGCTCAGGCCGGCGATATCGGCAAGGCCATCGAGCGCATGACAACCGCGCAACCGGCCAACACAGGACAGCCCGCCTGATGACGCACGAAGAACGCAAGGCGCTGGCCGAACAAATCACCAGCAATCCGCTATATGACGATGTTTTGAGCGCGATGGAGCGCCAGTATCTCGACCAGATCGTCAATGCGGACATCAAGGACGATGAATTGCGCGCCCGGCTCGCTGCCGAGGTTCGCGCCATAAGAGCTTTCCGGTCGAACCTTGAGGCAGCGCTTCAAGACAATCGGCCGCGCAAGAACGCCCCGGCATAAGCCAGGCGTAACCCAAGCCGAGAGGCATTCCCCAAATGGATGTAACCGACAACCTGCCCGGCGAGGGCGGGACCGATAGTGCTCCGACCGACACCAATATCGACAATCCCGCGAACTGGAACTTTTTCGACCCCGACGAGGATAACGAGGAAGTCGCCACGGAACCGGGAACCGAGGGTGTTCATCAGGCCGAGGGAGATAATCCCGAAGCCAATCGATCCGAAGATGGAAGTGAAGCGGGCGACGAAGCGGACAAGCTGGCCGATCCCGAAAACCCCGACGACCCGGAAAATCCGGATAACGACGAGGGCGAGGGACAGCGGGCACCCGGTGAAATTGCCGATGACACCGAAATCGAGCTGCATGGCGGCGAGAAGGTTCAGTTTTCTGAACTTAAGGCCGGCTATCTGCGGCAATCGGATTATTCGCGCAAAAGCATGGAAAACGCGAATCTCAGCAAATCCATCACTGCGCAAGGCCAACGTATCGAACGAACGGTTCAGGCCTTTACCGACTTCCTTGCCAAGCAACTGCCGGATGAGCCGGACATGGCCCTCGCAGCTTCCAAGCCCGAGGAATATGTCCAGCAAAAGGCCCGGTACGACGCAATCCTGTCGCAGGTAAAAGACCTGCTGGCCATTGGCGATGAAGCCCAGGGCGCCATTGAAGAAATCAGCGCAGCCGATCGCCAGAAGCTGTTAAGCGAGGAAAATGCCGCATTGGCCGGCATGTTCCCGCAGACGACTTCCCAGAAAGGCCGCAAAGAGTTCTTTGACACGGCGTTCAAGGCGGCAAAAAGCCTTGGCTATTCCGACGACGACATCCGCACTGCAACCGATCACCGTCTCCTCGGGATGGCGTACTGGGCGCAGAAAGGTATGGCGGCAGAGGAAGCCAGAAAAAAGGTCAAGGAAAAGGTGCAGGACACGCCGCCTGTTGCTCCCAACAAACGCCCGCAGGGCACCGGGGCAAAGGCGGTCAAGAACCGGCAGGCGATGCAGAGGCTCGAACGCTCGGGGTCCATTCACGACGCAGTCAACGTGGACTTCGAATAACCCTCTGAACGTCGAAAGGACAGCCAAACATGGCTATCGTAACAAACACCTTCCAGACCACCTCCGCGGTGGGCAATCGGGAGGAACTTTCGGACGTGGTGTCGCGCATCACGCCCGAAGATACACCGATCTATTCCTTGATCCCCAAGGAAAAGTTCAAATCCACTCACCCTGAATGGGAAACGGACGAGCTTGCTGCTCCGGCTGCAAACGTCCAGCTCGAAGGTGATGACTATACCTTCGGCGAGACCACGCCTCCGGCGCGCCTGGGCAACTACACCCAGATCATGCGCAAGGACGGCATCATCTCGGAAACGCAGGAAGTCGTTGACGAGGCCGGCAATGTCCAGAAGGTCAAGTACCAGAAGCTGAAAAAGGGCGTCGAACTCCGCAAGGATGTCGAGTTTTCGATTGTTGACGCCAATGCTTCGGTAGGCGGTGCGACCCGTGAATCCGGTTCGCTGTCCACCTGGATCACGTCGAATGTCTCGCGTGGCGGCTCTGGTGCGAATGGCGGCTACAATTCCGGCACCGGCCTGACTGTTGCTCCGACCAACGGCACTCAGCGCGCCTTCACCAAGGCCTTGCTGGATGGCGTGATGGAGCAGGGCTATATTTCCGGCGCCAACTTCCGCCACTGTGTTGTCTCGCCCTACGTCAAGACGGTGTTCGTCACCTTCATGTCGGATTCCAACGTCGCGTCGTTCCGCTATGCGGCTTCCGATGGAAAGAACAACTCCATCGTGGCCAATGCGGATGTGTACGAAGGCCCGCACGGCAAGGTGATGATTCACCCGAACCGCGTCATGGCCGGCGCCGCTGGTCTGGCCCGCAACGCCTTCCTTCTCGACACCGAATATCTTTGCTGGGGCTGGCTCCGCAAGATCAAGGAAGACAAGAAGGTTGCTAAAACCGGTGACGCGAAGAAATTCGTGCTGATCGGAGAGGGCAGCCTGAAGGTCAAGAACGAGAAGGGTCTGGGCGTCGTTGCCGATGTCTTCGGCCTGACCGCAAGCACGTAAGGATGTTGTTTTTGATACTACGACCACCACCGAGAAGAACCTCGATATTGCCGGCGATTCTGTCGGCACTGTTGCGGCACAGCCTGCATCCGGTTCGTTCACCGTCACCCGCAAATATGTCGCGGGCTTTGTCTACATCGACATTGTTCTTACGGCTGCGCGCATCGCGGTAACGGACGCCACTTCGTCCGGTTCGTTCGGCTCTCTCAAGCTGATGGATCTGGCCGAAGGCGGCTGGCACTTCATCGCGTCTCGCCAGAACTACACGGCCTATGCGGCGGACGGAACTGGCGTTCCCGATGATACCGTGTTCGACATTGGTGTCGGCACTGCTGCGATTGCTGCGGCGGCTGATGGCGTTCTGACCGGCTCTGCGACCTATGACAATATTGGCGCAAAGGTGGACCAGACGCTTTCGGGCGGCACCACGACCGGCACTGGCTACGATGCGGCGAATGCCGTTGTCGATGGCTCCACCACGCCGCTTGATGTCGTGCTGAATTGGTCGGGCACGGCCGCCACGGTTGACGGCGACGGCACGATTGACGTGACCGGCTCCATCACCATCGTTGCGGCATATCTGGGCGACGACTGATTATGAAGGGGGCGGCTTTCGGGTCGCCCCTTTTCCACATAAACAAGGAACTACGACATGGCACAGAACGCCGACTCTCCCGATCAAAAGAAACGGACCGGCAACAAGCCGGACGGCACGCTGATGTGCGAAATCCTGCGCGACTTCTGGGACGATGAAGGCAAACGCCATCGTGCCGGCAAGGAAGTCGAATTGCCGGTTGAAGCGGCGATCGAGGGCATTGAGTCCGGCGCTCTGAAGCGGATCAAGGACTGAGTTCGGTGCCGATCCGCGACGAAAATGGCTTTGAACTGGTTGATTATGACCATCTGACCGGCAGGTCGGTGTGGACGTATTTCGACGGTGAAAAGACCGTGATCCGGACGGATTACCCGGTGGAGGGGCTTGTTTCGGCCAATGCTGAGATCAGAAACTCCGCGGCATCGGGATGGGCCGGCGATTACCATCGCGTCGCGTCCATTCCGCAGAACGTGCTCTGGGACAGCGGACTTGTCGAGGCGCAAAGCCAGGGAGACGACAAATTCGTCTCGCGCTGGCTCAATGACAGCGACAACCGGGCATGGCGAACCAAGGAAGGCAGGGTGTAGATGACGCAGATCACCACCTATGTCGATTTGCGGCTCGCTGTCTCGGAATTTGTCGGCAACCGCAACATCACCGACGCCTTTCCAAGGCTGGTGCAATATGCCGAGAACTGGCTGAACCGGAATTTGCGGCATCGCAAGATGCTGACAACGGCAACGGTAACGATGACGTCAGGGTCTGGGCCGCTGCCATCCGATTTCATCGAGATGCAGACGATTTCGATTGGCACCTGTGTATTGCGGGCCGACAGCATCGAGAATGTTCAACAGATGGCGTCGCATCTTGGCCGTTACGCGATAGATGGCGCCAATCTGTTGATTGCAGGTCAAACAGGAAGTCAATCCATCACCTATTACGCCAAGCTGACCGAACTCAGCGCGGTGACGGATACGAATTGGCTGCTGTCGGAATCGCCTGAGCTTTATCATGCCGCCGTTAATGTCGAGGCGGCAAGGTTTCTTCGGGAGCCGGAATTATTGGACTATGCCGAACGCGATCGCGCCAGGGCGATAGGTGAGCTTCACGAAGACAATTATCGCGCCCAATGGAGTAACGCGACTGTACGGGTCGCTGGGGTGCGTCCATGACCGTTTCTGTCACGACCACCGGCATTACATCGACCATTGCCAACACCAATCTGACATTGGCCGAGATCGTCACCAATGTTTGCTTGGAAGTCGGGATTTCTAACCCTTCGACCATTGTTGGCAATTCGAACAAGACCGCCTCGGAACTGCTCAACATGGTCACCAAGGCCTGCGAGGAACTGTGCCGGCGCTTTGATTGGGGTGATTTGCTGACAACCGATGAAATCACCGGCACGGGCGGCAATGTCGAATATGCCCTAGCAACGGATTTCCTGCGTCTCGCATCTGGAACAGCGGTCACGCTGTCCGGCGCACCGATCCGTGGCGGCATTTCCAGCGATGAATGGCTCACACTCCCTGATGGAGATGGGACCCCGAAATATTTCAGGATCAAGGGCCGTGCAATCAGCTTTTACCCGAACCTTTCAAGCGGTTCGGTCGTCAAGGTCCGTTATGTGTCTAAATATTTTACCGATGCAGGTCGTGACGATTTCACCGCTGATGACGACAAGGTTTTGGTGCCTCACCAATTGGTCGAAAAAGGCGTGATCTGGCGATGGCGCCGGCATCGTGGCGAAGATTATGAAGACTACATGGCCGAGTGCGAGGCCGCGCTGACCGATTATGCCGAATATGATCAGCGGGGCAGAACCCCATGATGGCGGTAAAACCGGCTCGGGCCAATGTCAGGAAATCGGCCAAGAAGCCGCCTCAAATGCGCTTCAAGACCTTTCCGGCACCGAATGCTGGCCTTGTTTTGTCCGGAAACCTCACCGAGCCGGCACCGCGCTCTGCGGTTGTTCTCAATAACGGCTTTCCGACGCTGCGGGGTGTCAGGGTAAGGGGCGGTTCGACCAAACATGCAACAATCGGCTCGTTTCCGGTTGAAAGCATGTTCACCTATGAAATCGGATCAACCAGTAAGTTTTTTGCGACCGGAAACGGTTCGATTTTCGAGATCACGGCGCCGGCCGATCCGGATGTTGCGCCGAGCGCGGCAGTGACCGGGCAAAGCGAGGATTACTATTCTACAACCTCGTTCTCGACGGCTGCCGGCGATTACCTCTATCTGGTCAATGGCTCGGATTCGCCACTGCTTTATGACGGCTCGACATTCACCGCGATAACGGGTGTCAGTTCCCCAGCCATAACCGGTGTGACGACATCGCTGCTATCTCAGGTGTTCAGCTACAAAAACCGGCTGTTCTTTGTCGAGGGCGGAACCTTCAAAATCTGGTATCTCGCAGCCGACAGCATCAGTGGTGCGGCGACATCGTTCAGCCTGGCAGGCGTGTTCAAGAAGGGCGGTTCGCTGCTGTTCGGTGCGACGTGGTCGCAAGACGCCGGCGATGGTCTTGATGACAAGCTGGTGCTGGTGACTACCAAGGGCGAGGTGGCGATTTACGAAGGATCAAACCCGGCAAGCGATTTCAGCCTTGTTGGCCGGTATGAAATCAGCCCGCCGCTCGGAAAGAACGCATTCACGTCTGCTGGTGGCGATCTGGTCATCATGACACAGTCGGGAATGGTGCCGATTTCGGAGGCTGTCCGCAGGGAATTGAGTGTTTTGAACCTTGCGGCCATCTCGCGAAACATCGAGCCGCTTTGGAAGGAAAATGTTTCGCTGCGAACGCTGCCATGGGAGATAATCGAGCTTCCAGTGCTCAATATGGGCGTGGTTTCGCTTCCTCACACCGGAAGCGAGTCCGATCAGGCCTTGGTCGTGAATCTGCAAACCTCGGCATGGGGTGTTTACACCGGCTGGGATACTAATGCATCGCGAAATTCGGCGAAAACGGCTATTTCGGAACCAATGACGGCACGGTCAAGCTGATGGAGTCCGGTGGCGACGATGACGGTCAGCCCTATGTATTCCAGTGTTCATTGACGCCCGATGATCTGGGCGCGCCCGGTCTGCAAAAAACCGTCAAAATGGGCCGCAGTACGTTTTTGGCCTATCAGAGCCTTAACCCCGAAGTCTCCGCCTCAGTCAATTATGACACGGTATGGCCAGCCGCTCCACAGGCCGGCGCTGACGCTGGCGAAGACAGTGTTTGGGATAGCGCGGTCTGGGATTCAGCACTTTGGGATGGCGGCCTGGCCAAGGCTTCGCGCACCAAATGGGAATCGATCGGCGTTACCGGCTTCGCAGTGTCGCCACAGGTCCAAAGCACGATTGCCAACGATCTCGAAGTGCAGGCCGAGTTTGTCAGTTTTGACGTTTCCTACGTCATTGGCGGGTTGCATGTATGACACCGGTCTGGGCAGGCGGCGCAAGCCCTGAACTGAATAGAGCGATTGGTGAGTTTGTGGCTGATCGCGTCTGGCGCGATGGCAGGCGGTTTGGCGAACACACCTCAATGGGGGTGGAGCAGGGCGGCAGAATTGTCGCTGGCGTCATCTTCCACAATTACGACCCATGGGCAGGTGTCATTGAAATTTCTGGCGCATCCGATACCCCGCGATGGCTTACCCGCCCCGTGCTTTACGCGATGTACGCCTATCCATTCGACCAATTGGGCTGCCAGATGGTCGTTCAGCGCAATTCGGAGCACAACGCGCGCCTGAACTCGATCCTGAGGCGCTACGGCTTTGATGAATACCGGATCAGGCGGGGTCGTGGCCGAAACGAAGATGAGCTGGTGTTCACCCTGACCGACAATCAGTGGCGTTCGAACGGATTTCACAAGGAACACGGTAATGAGCAAACCGAAAGCGCCTAAAGCACCCGACCCGGCCCAGACGGCTGCGGCGCAGACCGGAACGAACATTTCGACGGCTGTAGCGAACTCGCTGCTGAACAATTTTGACCAGGTTACGCCGGACGGCTTGCTGACATTCACCACGGATGGTTATGAGACGATTACCGATCTATCGACCGGGCGGAGCTATGAAATCCCGCGCCGCACGGCGACCACGACGCTGTCACCTGAACAGCAGGCCATTGCCGACCAGAACAACGCCGCAGAGCTTAATCTTGCGGGCTTGGCAAACCAGCAGTCCGGCTTTTTGCAGGATTACATGGCGCAACCCTTCTCCTACGATGTTGGAGAATACGAGAACTGGGCCGGTGGCCTGTATGACAGCCTTAACCGGAACAATGCGGCGCGCGCGGAAGAAGATTTGCGCACAAGGCTGGTCAACAAGGGCCTGCGGGAAGGTACAGAGCTGTTTGATCGTGAAATGGCTAATCTTCGCGAGTCGCAGGGCAACAACCGAAACCGCTTCATGCTCGATGCCTACAATACCGGCATGAACACGGCATTGACCGAGCGAAACCAGCCGATCAACGAAATCACGGCGCTTTTGTCGGGATCGCAGGTGTCTCAGCCGAACTTTGTCAATCCCTCGCAATCCAACATCGCGACCACAGATTATGCCGGGCTGGTGAACTCGAGCTACGGGCAGCAGATGGCCGCCCACAACTCGGCCATGAACAATTGGAACGGTCTCTGGGGCGCCGGTCTGGGGGCGGGGGCAAAAATCTTGGCGGCCGGTCCCGGTTCGCTGGCAACGACCATGCTTTCCGATGAGCGGGCGAAGAAAGACAAGGAGAGGGTCGGCTCCTACAAGGGTATGGGCCTCTACGAGTACCGCTACAAGGGAGCCCCCAAGGGATCACCGAAACAAACAGGCATGATGGCGCAGGAAGTCGCCAGGAAACGGCCTGAAGCCGTCCACAAGCGCCCTGACGGGCTGTATGCCGTGGACTATGCGGAGGCGATGCGATGAGCTTCATTTTCGGCGGCAATACCGGCGAAACAGCAGCTAGCGTCAAGCGCAAGCGCGACATGGCCAATGCCATGCTTGACAGTGTTCTCTCCGGGCAGCCGCGCACCCTTGCTGAAGGCATTGGCGCAATTGGCACGGCCATTGGCGGGCGCATTGCCCGTGATCGCGCGGACAAGCGCATCAGACAGGGTGAAGCGCAGGCAACGAGCCTTTTCGAAAGCCTGCTTTTCGGCGGAGCAGGAGGGCGTGGGAACGATGCTCCTGCCATGTCCGGTGGGGATGCGCCGATTGCTGCTGACACGGTAAACAGCCGGGTTGCTGCGGCCCATGGTCTTGATCGAGACACGCTGCACCAACGTCAGTTGATGGCAGAAAGCGGCGGCGATCTTAATGCCGTATCTCCGGCCGGCGCGCGCGGATTGATGCAGATCATGCCGGAAACGGCCGCTGCTCCGGGTTTCGGGCTTCAGCCACTGGAAAATATTGATGATCCTGCGGCCAACGAAACCTTCGGGCGTTCTTACATGGATGCCATGCTCAATCGGTATGGCGGCAATGAGGAGCGAGCGCTGGTAGCCTATAATTGGGGTGTTGGAAATGCCGATAAATGGAATGGCGACCGTGCCTCGCTTCCTGCCGAAACGCAAGGCTATCTGGCCAAGATACTGGACCAGCCACAGAATGAGGCCGGGAGAACCTTCGATCCGGCGCCGCAGGCAACGGGCATGGCCTCTGGTTACGACCCCCGGATTATTCAGGCGCTGAGTAATCCTTATCTGTCACAGGAGCAGCGCGGCATCCTTCAGACGCTGTTCGATGCGCAGATCAAGGCCAATGCGCCTGTTGATCCGCTCAAGGCGCTGCAAATCCAGAAACTGCAACGCGAATCGGAACGCGGCGGCCGGCCTTGGTGGGCAGGTGAAAACGGAGCGGTCGATGCGGCCTATCTGGCGGCAAAAGGCGCTGGAAAGCCGGAAACAAACGTCACCGTAAACAGCGAACCGGCCGATGGAAATCTTCGCAAGGCACTGGACATCAAAACCGGTCAGCAGTGGGCAGACTATCAGGAACAGGCAGCCAATTCCGCTGCAATAGTTCAGGACTTGGACATGATGGACGAGTTGATCGGCATGGCGCCTCAAGGCCCGGTACAGGGCAGGCTTGCAGAAATGTTCCCAGGTGTGAATGCGGCCGGTGATGCCTTTCAGGCGATCGTCAAACGTGTTGCGCCAACGCTGCGCGCGCCGGGCTCCGGTTCCACCTCTGATATTGAGTATGAAGGGATGCTTCGCTCATTGCCGGCACTCAGGAACAAGCCTGAGGCCAACCGGGCAATTGCTGCGATGATGGGGGCCAAGGCAGAAATCAACATGGAGCGCGGTCAGATCATCACTCAATATCAGACCGGCGATATCAGTGCCGCGGAAGCGCGGCGTCAAATCGCTGCGCTCGACAAGCGGTCGATTATGACGCCGGAACTCCGGTCAATCATAGGCGCGCTTGGAGATCAGCCAGGCACAACCACAGAGGCCGTTCCAGATGGTGTTGATCCGGAAATCTGGGAAGTTATGACGCCTGAGGAAAGGGCTTTGTTCCAATGACGCCTGAACAGAAAAGGGCAGTTGCTTTGGCGGCGGCGCGAAAGCGGCTAGCGGCCAAGGAAACAAATGCTGCGCGTGGACCGGAGCGAAAAATGGGGGCGGTCCTGCCTGTCAGCGCTGATGAAACTGGCTGGCAATTCGATAGCAATGCAGGCGTTGTCGGGGCGGTAAAACGCGCGGCAATGCTCCCTGGAGATGTTGCAAGCGGTGAAGTGCCGCGCATGGTTCCGCTTTATCCGGAAGAAGTAGGCAAAAGCGAACTGGGCGCAATTATGGTTCGTAACCCGGAATATTATGACCGGGCCATGGAAACCGCTGCCATTTCGACTCCCGTCAACCCGATGGTGCGATCTGGCGTCAAGATAGTCCCTGGCACGACGCACAACCTTCGCGTAAGGCCGCCGACCGGCGAGGAGCTAAGGCGCGCCGGTTCAGACGGGTTTGACCAAGGGCGCGCACTGGGCGTAGAGTTCAGCCCCGCCGCTGTTAACAAGATGGCGGATGTTGCTCGTGCAGCGCTTGAACAAAAAGGCTTCGCTCAGGACAACGCCCCGCAATCATTCAATGTGCTTGATGCCCTCCTCAAAACTCCCCCGCCCGGCTTCACGGCAAGTTACAACGACCTCCTACGGGCACGCGCCCGGCTCAAGAGGGCCAGAGAAAATTTCAATAACCCATCCGACAAATCGGCTGCCGAGTTTCTCGTTCGCCGGATTGATGACTTCGTGCGCGGGCCTGATGCGGCGAGTGTTGTGGCTGGACCCGCTTCCAAGCTCGGAAAAATCCACGACGAAGCCCTTGGAAATTATTCCGCCTCATATCGAGCCAGAGATATTGGGGCTCTCGAACAAAACGCAATCCGACGCGCCAAAGCCAGCAATTCCGGCAAAAATATTGGAAATACCCTGCGACAGCGTGCCGCCAGTATTCTCGAAAACCCCAAGAAAACAAAAGGCTTCACAGCCGAAGAAATAGCGGCTCTGGAGAAAGTTGCGACGGGAACGGCGACACAGAATCTTTTGCGGGATGTTGGCAACCTGCTGGGCGGCGGTGGCGGCCTTGGTAACTTCGTGAGCGGCGGCGCTGCCGGAACGCTAGGCTATGCAGTTGGTGGCTGGCCGGGCGCCGCAGCGCTCGGTGGCACGGCATTTCTTGCCGGTCGAGGCGCAAAGTGGGCGTCCAATCGCAGTACATTAAATGCACTGCGTAAAGTTGACGAAATGTCGAGAAAGCGATCGCCACTGTATGCGCGAATGAAGCGCGAAGGGCCAATGACCGCGGCCAATCCGAACAAAGAGGCCGCCCTGATCAAACTGCTGATCGCAACAGGTCTCGTTAGCGCCGAATAGGCGCCATTCACTTTTTCCTTGACAGGACAAGCCCATGCCCATCAACGGAGCAGGCAATTACGTATTGCCATCCGGTACGACAGTCACGACCGGCACCACGATTGCGTCATCGCCTTACAATGCGTTCCTGGCTGATCTGGAAACGGTGCTTAACCTGCCTAAGACGATTGCGCAGGGCGGCACAGGCGGAGCAACAGTATCGGCAGCCCAAACCAATCTACAGGTCAAGCCGGGCACGCACACACTTGCCTATAATGCACGGGTGCAATCGCTGGCTGATTTGGTAGGAGCGGCGGACAAGCTGCCCTATCTGTCTGGCGCAAACACCTTTGCGCAGGCTGATCTGTCCGCTTATATGCGCGGGCTGCTCGCGACTGCCGATCAGGCAACGCTTTTTGGCGCCAATCTCAATGACATCATCGGGCTGTCCCTATCTCAAGGTGATCTGCTCTATCGTGATGGCAGCCAGGTAAACCGGCTTGCCGCGGGCACGAATGGCGACCTTTTGCAGTCCGGCGGCGCGGGTGCCAATCCATCATGGGTAACGGTGGCGCGGCAGCTCGTGAACTATGATGACGCGGTTGTCACCGCATCGGTGGCGCTCGGCGGAGGTTCTTTCAGTGCGACACCTTTGGTGACTGAAGGTACTGAAATCATCAAGATATCGTCGTACACGCCGGCTTCCAGTGACGGTATTTTGGAAATTGACATCAATCTGTCGGACGTGGCGAATGTCGGTGACGATGGGGCAAATTTCGCTCTTTTTGTCGGTAGTACCTTTATTTACAGAACGAAGTCTTTCGCCAACCAGACGCACACGCAGGCCGTCCCGATTGCCTGGCGCTACCAGTTAGCGAGCGATTCCACGATTGACATTTCTTTGCGCGGAATACGTTCCGGCGGCACGTCCACCACGGTCAATGACAGCGGTAGCGCTGACAGCGGGTCACTTATGCGCGTTCGTGAATGGAAGGCGCCGCCGCTTTGATGATTTTCCGGAAGGCTTTCTGATGACCATTCCTGCCCATACGCACACTTTCACGCTGCCAACGGTTCCCGATTGGGATGATGCCGGCTGGGTCACTGCGACCGCCTATACCGAAGGCGTGGCGCTGCTGCACAACGGCTCATCCTATCAGGTCAAGGAGGGCAAGGGGCATACCTCAGGCGCTTCGACGGAACCGGGCGTTGGTGGCGACTGGCAGACCTATTGGCGCAAGATCGCGGGGCAGGGCGAGGCGGGCGCGCCGGGTGCACGGTTTTCCTTTTCGACAACCACTACCATGGCAGACCCCGGTGCTGGCGTCGTTCGCTACAATAACGCTACACCGGCAAGCGCAACCGCTTTGGCGATCGATGACCAGACGGCAGATTCAGGCAATCCCGATATTTCTGCGTTCCTGCTGACATGGGATGACAGCACCAATCCGACTGTGAAAGGCACTGTGCATGTCTGCGAAGTCGCCGCGCCCGAAAACTTCCACATCTTCAATGTTACCGGGATTACAGACAATTCCGGCTGGGTAGAAGTGGCCGTGTCTTATGTGGCCGGCTCGGGCACGTTTTCAAACGCTGACAGCCTTGCGGTGACGTTCAACCGCGCTGGCGACAAGGGTAGTGACGGCGCGGGCATTGGCGATTTTCTTGCCGATGGCTCGGTGCCGATGACCGGCAATTTCGACGGTGGCGGTAACAATATCACAAATGTCGGTACGGTTGATGGCCGTGATGTGTCTGCCGATGGCACGAAGCTCGATTACCTGACGGTTACGGGTGCGGTTGATCTGGACGCCAACAACACCAAGCTGGCGGGCATTGAAGCATCAGCCGATGTTACCGACACGGCGAACGTGACCGCCGCTGGCGCGTTGATGGATTCCGAGCTTACGAACATCGCGGCGGTTAAAGCGCTTGATCAGGGCGTTGCAACCACGGACGGGCCGCAGTTTGCCACCTTGGAGCTAGGCCACGCATCCGACACAACGATATCGCGAAGCGCGGCGGGTGAGGCGGCGGTTGAAGGCAAGCGGGTGCTCAATACCGGCGATTTGAGCAAGCAAACAATCTTTATCCCAGCCGCTTCAATGCTGGCGGCAACAACCAACGGTCCCGCATCGGCTGATATCGAGGCCACAACGAATGCGCAAAATTACACGGTTTTGGATTTCGACGCTTCGACCGATGAATATGCGCATTTCCAGATTGCCATGCCGAAGGGCTGGAACGAGGGAACGATTACATTTCAAGTGTTCTGGTCAACGACCGCAACCGATACAGATGGCGTGGCGTGGGGCTTGCAGGGCGTAGCTGTATCGGACGGCGATACAGTTGATGCATCATGGGGAACGGCGGTCGTTGTGACCGATGATGCGCAGTCTGCGGCAGGTGATGTGCTTGTTACGGCTGAAAGCTCTGCCGTGACCATCGCCGGGACGCCAGCGGCGGGCGATCTGTGCTTTTTCCGCCTGTTCCGTGATGTGTCAGACGCAAACGACGACATGACCGAAGATGCCCGGCTTGTTGGCGTCAAGCTCCTTTACACCATCGACGCGCTGAAAGACGACTAATGACCAGGTTTGTTTGTTTTCTCAAGGGCAAATTCCATCGCACCGTTGAAGCCGACGAAATACCGGACCCAAACCCGGCAAAGGGCTTTTCGTGGTATCCTGTCGGACTTGAACAAGAGGGCGAGCCTGCCGGATGGCGTGTTGTTGATGGCGTGGCGTTGTATTTCACCGCGCCGCCCAAGCCGCCAGCGCCGCGCAGGCAGGGCACATTTCGCGAGTTCATGGACCTGTTCACAACAGACGAACAGAAAACTATTGCCGCCGCCGCGATGGGAAATGTCGATGTTAAGCTTTGGTACGACCGCGCCATGGGCGGGCCATCGCTTGACCTCGATGCGGAAGATACCAGCAACGGCTTGGCGGCTTTGGTCGCGGCGGGGCTTCTGACACAAGATCGGGCAGACGCGGTGCTTGGAGCGGACTTCAATGCTGCGGGTTAATCAGCTTACGGGGTTTAACAAACGTCGCGGCGGCGGTGCAGGCGACCCAAACTTTTCGAATGTATCGCTGCTTATTCCGGCAGACAGTGACCTGAACGATGTGTCCAGCAACGGGTTTTCGGCTACGCTTATCGGATCAGCGGCGGTCGATACCGGAACCCAAAAGTGGGGGGCCGGATCGGCAGATTACACGGTATCCGGTCGCTGCATCTCTTTTGCTGATGACGCAGCGATCCGCATGGGGACTGATGATTTTACCATTGAAATGTGGGTCCAGCCCGATATCAGCGGCTCAGTAAAGTGCGTGTACTCAAAAGGCGTGAACGGCACCAATGATATGCTGTTCACCGTCTCTACATCTGAGGTCGTGTTTCGCGCCAATGGCACTAATGACCTGTCTGCGACCGGCCTTTCGCTGTCCACATCCGCATTTACCCACATCGCTTTTGAAAGAGAAGGGTCAACC
>Ga0180432_10004041_pt1 | contig 20454 bp, 20 predicted proteins | sample SS_ome_10_FD_132414 | JGI IMG/M metagenome (GOLD analysis project Ga0180432, IMG submission 132414) | Hypersaline lake sediment archaeal communities from the Salton Sea, California, USA - SS_1_MS_2 metaG | ecosystem: Environmental > Aquatic > Non-marine Saline and Alkaline > Hypersaline >...
AGGTGCCACCATTGTCTGTGCCCGTTCTCAGGGAAATGGGCGATATATTGCGGGACAGGCTGAAAAGCGCCGTAGTGGTTTTGGCTACAGTCTATAATGGTAAGCCTAACTTTTTGGCTATGGTGACCCCTGACCTGATAGCCAGGGGATTTCACGCCGGCGATATTATTAATCAGGTCGCTAAGGTTACCGGTGGGGGTGGTGGTGGCAAAGCTGGTATGGCTCAAGCAGGCGGAAAAGACGCCGCCAGGGTTGACGAAGCCCTGAACTTGGTCCGTAAACTAGTTCAAAAGGTTTGATATGCGCAGCTTGGGGCTAGATGTCGGAGATAAGAGAACAGGGGTGGCAATAAGCGACCCTCAAGGGATTTTGGCCACCCCCTTAACCGTGCTCGCCAGTGAAGATGAGGATGCTGTCATAGACGAGATTCTCAAGCTTGTGGAGCAATATAAAGCAGAGCGCATTGTGGTTGGCTTGCCTCGCCGCTTAAACGGAGAGCTTGGAGAGCAAGCCCAAAAAATAACAGCGTTTACTGAGAAGCTTTCTCAGCACAGCAAGCTTGATATACAAATGTGGGATGAATGGCTCTCTACCAAAGCTGTCGAGCGCTTGATGATGGAAGCTGGCGGCAAGGGAAATAAACTGCGCTCCAGGACAAAGAAGAAAACTAGGAACCACAGCTCTTCGGCTAAAGCTATGGTAGATGCCCTGGCAGCAGCCTTTATTCTCCAGGGTTTTTTGGATAGCTTGAGGGATAGAGAACAATGAAAAAGTACGTAGGCCTTATTGGTTATCCCATTAAGCATTCTATCTCGCCTTATTTCCAGCAGGCGGCACTGGACTACTATCAACTTGATATTCATTATGGGTTGTGGGAGACAAGCCCGGAAAAGCTCCAGGACATGGTGAATGATTTAAGAGAAGCTCAAAACCTGGGAGCCAATGTAACCGTGCCCCACAAAGAAACAATTTTACCTTTACTGGATGAAGTTGATGACCTGGCAAGTTCGATCGGTGCGGTTAATACTATAGTCAAGAGGGACGACAGGCTTGTGGGCTTCAACACCGATGCCTACGGTTTTATCGAAGCCTTACGTAAAGAGGGGCATTTTGAGACTGAAGGAAAGCGGGTGCTAATCTTGGGTGCTGGCGGCGTGGCCAGGGCAGTCAGTTTTGCCCTGGTGCAAGGGAAGGTACACTCACTGGCTATTACTGATGGTATCCCTGAGCGAGCCAGGGCATTGGCAGACAGCTTGGGAGGCTATATTAGAGATTCTTCGCCAGGCTCAGAGACATCAAAGACCGAGGTCGTTGCTTTTCAGTGGCAGGGTCTAAGCTCGGCCGGTACTTTCGACAACTGCGATTTAATAGTCCACTGCACCACTATAGGAATGAAGCACAGTTCTCAAGAGGGACAATCACCTTTGAGCTTTGAAGTAATTCCCGAAGGCGTCTTAGTCTGTGACGTAGTGTATACCCCTTGGCCAACCCCTTTGTTGGAGCTAGCACAGAAGGCAGGGGCCCGTATACTTGGCGGCCTACCTATGTTAGTATATCAAGGGGCGGCTGCCTTTGAGTTATGGACAGGCAAAGAGGCTCCATTTGACATAATGTTTAATAAGGCTGAGGAAATATTGACGGGAGAAAAGAAGTGAAAAGGGCAATCACTATCAGTTTGGTCATGTTATTGCTTTTGGCAATGCTAGTTCCTACTGGCTGCATACCGATAGGAAATAAGATTGCTGTGATCCCTCTCACCGGGACTATTTCGTCCCAAGAGGCCTCTTTGTTCTTTGGCCTGACCATCACACCGGCGCTAGTGAGAGAGCAACTGGGGATGGCGGAGAAGGATGTGGGGGTCAAGGCGATCGTCCTCCGTATAGAGAGCCCTGGTGGAGCTGTTGCACCTTGTCAGCAGATTCTGGAGGAGATAGAAAGAGTGAGGGAGACAAAACCCATAGTGGTAAGCATGCAGAATATGGCTGCTTCGGGCGGCTACTATATCTCAACCAAAGCGGATAAGATAGTTGCCCTTCCAAGCACACTGACAGGGAGCATTGGAGTCATCTCTCAGATACCAAATGTCGAGGGGCTTTATGAGAAACTGGGTATCAAGATGCAAACCTTCAAAGGCGGCAAGTATAAGGACATGTATTCAGGATTGAGGGAGCTGACGCCTGAAGAAGCGGAAATCATGCAACAGATGGTTGATGAGTATTATGAGCAATTCGTTGAGGTGGTGGCTGAGGGCAGGGGACTAAGCAAGGAGGAGGTCAGAAATTTAGCTACGGGGCAACTTTACACCGGTACCGAAGCCAAAAACCTTGGGCTGGTTGACGAACTGGGTGGTCTGGATACAGCTATAGGTTTGGCAGCAGGACTGGCCGGTGTTGAAGCTCCGCAGGTGGATTATTACCAAGCACCTGGACTAACACTGAGGTCGCTATTTGGTCTAGCCGATGCTATCCAACTGAGATTATTGGGGTTGAGCGCGCAAGATATGATTTTATTGGAAACCTTGAGCCAGGGCTATCCTCAACCTCAATTTCTATATCAAAGCTAATGGGGCAATTTCGCTTTTCCACTGCCGGAGAATCCCACGGAAAGGGCTTGGCAGCCATAATCGAAGGGATGGTGGCTGACCTTCCCTTAGAGATGGAGTATATCAATAAGGAACTCAAACGTCGCCAACAAGGCTATGGGCGTGGCCCCCGCATGAAGATTGAGGAGGATAAGGCAGAAATTATTTCAGGCGTTCGCTATGGGCTCATTACAGGTAGTCCCATTGCTCTGTTTATCACCAATCGAGATTGGCAAAACTGGCAGGAACAGCTAAGCGTTGCTCCAGTAGAGAAAGAAGCCGAGCCCGTAACCTGTCCACGCCCGGGACATGCCGACCTGGCAGGGGTGACTAAGTACGGTCTCAAAGATATCAGGCCGATTCTGGAGAGAGCCAGTGCCCGCGAAACAGCCGCCAGAGTAGCTGCCGGGGCTATAGCCAGAAGATTCCTGGAGGAGTTGGGCATCGCTATTCATAGCCATACTGTAGCGATTGGGCAACATCATTGGGAACAAGGTGAAGCGAGCTCTATAGATTGGCAGCAAGTAGAAGCCTCCCCTGTCCGCTGTGCCGATGCCGAGCTAGAGAAGGCAATGATGGCAGCCATTGATGAGGCTAAAGCAAGTGGGGACACGTTGGGTGGTATTTTTGAGGTGATTGCCATCGGAATACCCGTCGGCTTGGGTAGCCATGTTAGCTGGACTCGCCGTCTTGATGGACGGATTGCCCAGGCGATAATGAGCATCAATGCCGTGAAGGGGGTGGAAATCGGGGCCGGATTTGCCTTAGCTGAGCTTAAGGGTTCGCAGGCTCACGACGTTATCGAACCCAGTCCACGTGGCGAAGCGAAGGGGCTCCCCTGGCGGCATGCCACTAATCGTGCCGGGGGCATCGAAGGTGGCATAAGCAACGGCGAGGATATAATAGTCAGGGCAGTAGTCAAGCCTATTGCTACCTTGGCTAGTCCTCTACCTTCCATAGACCTTCGCAGCGATGAGGTAGCCCAAGCTCACTACGAGCGCAGTGATATTTGTGTTGTCCCTGCCGCCGGGGTAATCGCCGAAGCCATGCTAGCTATTATCCTGGCTGACGCTTGCCTCGAGAAATTCGGCGGCGATAACCTGAAGGAGACCCTGGCAAACTATCGTAATTATTTGAGCAACATATCTTGATTGCTCGACCACAATTCCCGGAAAATGAGGCGGTATTGGCAACACCGAAGAATTATTAGCAGAATTAATCACTGGAGGAAGGGATTTCCTCTGCGTTCATCACCGATAGTGGTAGGCGGTCCATGGCCGGGGTAGACAATGGTTTCATCGGGTAAGACCATAAGTTTCTCGTAGATGCTCTTCATTAAACGTTCGTGACTGCAACCGGGGAAATCTGTTCTGCCAATGCCAAAATTAAACAGGGTATCACCGCTAAAGACTACCCCATGCCCTGAAAGACTGATTCCGCCAGAACTATGCCCTGGGGTATGGAGGACTTCAAAGTGTAAGTCACCAATATCTATTTTGTCGCCGTCTTCGAGCAATCTATCAGGCTGTGGGGGTGATTTAACAGGGGTGAGGCCGAGCGATGTTAGCATACGCATCGGGGCGGCAAACGCGAATCCCTTCTCTGCCTCATGAAGAGCAAACTCAGCGTTAGTCTTTTCTTTAACCGAGTGAATGGCGCCGACATGGTCCATATGGGCATGGGTTGCCACGATTAAGGATATGGACAATCCCATTTGCTGCACCGTTCTCAAAATGGTCTCAGCTTCAGCGCCGGGGTCAATAATCATCCCTTCCTTAGTCGAGGACGAACCAACTATATAGCAGTTAGAGGCAAAAGGGCCAACTACTAACATTTTTACAATCATTGCTCTTTTCTCCATGTAATGTTGCAGTCGAATCCATAAAATATAGCACAAGCTGTGCTCTGGGGAAAAATCGCTGATAAATGGCTCCATTTGGCAAGCAATTTACGCTCAATTTTGACAAGTCTGGCAGGTCTGAGGTATTTTATTCTAAGTAGAGTCCTGCGAGAGCTGAGGCGGTTGTGGGTTCAAAGAAAGCAGCAAGTGAGCGGGTTGGGGGAACTGCAAGTTTAGACATAAACTTGCAGGGAGTAGTGGATGGCGTAGAAGATAAGCTTTTTGTTATCGATAGGGAATACCGTGTCATCTTTGCCAATCTGGCAATGAGGCAGAAGTTGCCGGAAGGCAAACCGTTTAGTGGCAAGCATTGCTACGAAGTCTTTGAAGGTCGGAACAATCCCTGTCGCTCTCCCTTATGGAAATGCCCTCTTGGGAAAGTACTGCAAAGTGGCGACCCAACGGTGATTATTTCTCCTGACCCTGCCCTAAATGCGGAGACGGTGTCTAACAGGTATATTAAGGTCATCCTTTATCCGCTTAAGGATAGCCAGGGTAATATAAACGCGATTGCCGAAGTGAGAAAAGATGTTACCGCAGAAAGGGAGCTGGAGAATCAAATTCTGAGGCGGCATCACCATCTTCATGCCTTGAACCGTATTTCCAGCGCCACCAGCGGACTGTGGGATCTAGATGCCATCCTGAATATAGCCTTGGACACTGTGCTGGAAATCATCAATGCCACAACAGGCGGGATACTGCTTTTTCACGACCAAAATCGGAAGCTAAGCTACCGAGTGTATCGTGGTTTGTCTGCTAAATATGTTGAGCAGATGGAGATGGGGCTGGGCGAAGGATTAGCGGGAAAGGTAGCCCAAACTGGGGACCCCATCGTTCTGGAGGATATTTCTAGAGACCCACGGGTTGCCCACCCGGATGTGGTGAGCACGGAAGGCCTTGGAGGGTTTATCAGCGTTCCCTTGAAAGCAAAGGACAGGGTCGTAGGCGTAATGAATATCGCCAGCCATATGCCAGGTCAATTTTCTGCAGACGATATGTACCTTCTGAATTCAATCGGTTGTCAGCTTGGCACTGCAATTGAACAAGCCACGCTATACCAGAGACTGGAGCTAGGAAGGGAAAGATATCAGACTCTTCTCCAGCACGCCCTGACTGCTCAAGAGGAGGAGCGGAAACGAATCGCCAGGGAGCTACATGACGAGACCAGCCAGGCTCTTACCAGCCTGACCTTAAACCTTCAAGCTGCTATAACAAAGTCGGAAACTGATGGCATTGTGGACGCCGATTTTATCGGCAGGCTTCAGAAGATACAGTCTCTGGCAGTTCATACTCAGAATGAGATATCAAAGCTGATGAAGGAGCTCCGCCCCACTTTATTGGATGAGCTGGGACTACCCGCAGCAATCAGTCGGTATGCTAAGGATAGTCTTGAACCTCTGGGGACTAAGGTATCTACGGAATTCGAGGGAGTGGAAGAGCGCATGCCCACAGAAGTCGAAGTGACGCTTTTCCGTATCGCTCAAGGGACAATAGGCAACATTCTGGAGCACGCGGAGGCGAAGAATGTCTCTATCAGCTTGGAATGCAATGCCAGTGAATGTATATTGAATGTTAATGACGATGGCAGAGGCTTCGAAGTCAGCAAAATTACCAGGGTGGACAAGGGTGGTCGGGGGGCGGGATTATTCACTATGAAAGAGAGGGCACGTTTAGTGGGCGGCGCTTGTAACATTAGGTCCCAGCCCGGGAAGGGTACCAGAATTGCAGTGAGAGTTCCGCTGAAGGGATTTATGGCGGATGCAGAAGATAAAAGTATTAATAGTCGATGACCATACCTTGGTGCGGGATGGAATTCGTGCTTTACTGTCGCTGGTTGCTGACATAAAGGTCGTCGGCGAGGCCGCAAATGGGAGGGAAGCTTTAGAAGAGGTGAAAAAGCTTGTCCCGGATGTGGTGCTCATGGACTTGGCAATGCCTATTTTGAGTGGACTGGAAGCAACGCGGAGAATACGCAAGAGATTCCCGGGAACAAAGGTGCTGGCACTAACCCAGTATGAGGATAGAGAATACATCGTCCCGACTATCGAAGCAGGAGCTCGTGGCTTCGTTAGCAAGACGGCGGCATTTTCTGAGCTCGCTTCAGCTATCCAGGCTGTGTATCAGGGAGGGTCTTTTCTATCTCCTATGGCGGCAGCGGCTGTCGTTGAAGAATGCCAGCAGAAGGTCGCTATAGAAGGGGAAAAAGACTCTTATCAGCACCTAACGGATAGGGAAAGGGAGATGCTTAAGCTGGTTGCCGAGGGATATACTGCCAAGGAGATAGCAGATATGCTGGTCATAGGCTTGAGAACGGTGGAGACGCACAAGACCAACCTGATGAAAAAGCTAAATATCCACAATAAAGCCGACCTCATCAGATTTGCCATACGCAAGGGCATTATCACCGTGTGACGGTCTAAGCTCCTGTTTCCATTCGCTGTGATCTGCGAGTTTTTCCCATCTCAAAATACGGGTTAATCCATCAAAAATTCCCAGATAAAATGCATCCCTCTTATCGGGGTCTCCTCTTTTACAACTCTCAAGAGCAAGTTACCATGAAACTAGGACTAATTTTTATCGGAGTGGGAGTCGTACTAGATTATGGATAATTATAAAGCCAGCCGAATGAAGGAAGCTTCTTATGGGCGAAGTCTTATTCCGCCCTGCCAAGTTGCCTGCCCGTTGCACATGGAGATCGGCGAATATGTTGATTTAGTTGCCCAGGGGAAGGTGCTGGAAGCATTGCAGGTCATAAGAGATGGTAACCCCTTCCCCTCCATCTGTGCTTATGTGTGCACCCATCCTTGCGAGGATGCCTGCCGCCGCAGCCAGGTAGATAAACCTGTCGCCATTCGAGCGTTAAAGAGGTTCGCTGTGGAATTCGGCGGTGACAGGATGATACAGCTTGAAGCTGAGACTAAACAGAGCGAAAAGGTTGCCGTAGTAGGGTCTGGCCCAGCAGGGCTGGCTTGTGCCTATTATCTGAGGAAACTCGGCTACCAAGTAACTATCTTCGAGGCTTATTCGGAACTGGGAGGTATGCTCCGGGTGGGTATTCCCCAGTACCGCCTTCCCCGAGAGGTAGTGGATACTGAAGTTCAGAGGCTGATTAACATGGGGGTTGAAATCAAGGCGAATACACGAGTGATATCTCTGGACCTGCTTTTTGACATGGGTTACAAGGCTGTCTTCATAACTGTTGGCGCCCATCAGAGCCTTAGAATGGGAATAGAAGGGGAAGAGAGTCCGGGAGTGATTGATGGGGCGACTTTTCTCCGCGAAGTGAATCTGGGACTTAAGCCTTCTCTGGGGGAAAGAGTTGCTGTAGTAGGTGGAGGGAACGTGGCCATGGATGCTGCTCGCGCTGCCGTTCGATTGTGAGCGAGCAAGGTGAGCATTCTCTACCGCCGCAGCCGAGCAGAAATGCCAGCAAGCCCTGACGAAATAGAACAAGCTCTGGAGGAAGGTGTAGAGACCATGTTTCTGGTGGCACCAACTAAGATGAGAAGGGGAAACGGGCGTTTGAGCGTAACATGCGTAAGGATGGAGCTCGGGGAGGCGGATACAGGGGGCAGACGTCGTCCAGTGCCAATCGAAGATAGCGAGTTCAATATGGAATTTGATGCCTTGGTTACTGCCATTGGTCAGGCCCCTCAGGTCTCCGAGGATTTTCGTCTGCGCCTGGGCAGAGGTAGCACTATTCAAGTTGACCCGATAACGCTCACTACTAATCGGGCGGGAGTTTTTGCTGGGGGGGATGCTGTCACTGGACCAGCCACTGTAACCCAAGCACTGGCAAGTGGCAGGCAGGCAGCTTTCCGTATTGATGATTACCTCCGGCATAGATACCCTCTAGGTGACAAGGAGGCAGAGAAAACCTTGTCAGGCGAACTTCTTCCTAAGACGATAGAGGTGATAAGGAAAATCGAACGGCTTGAGCCCCCGCTTCTCTCTCCTGAAACAAGGACGAAAGAGTTCAAAGCGGTGGAGCTAATTTATGACTGGGAGTCTGCCGTTGATGAAGCCAGACGCTGCCTCCGCTGTGGCATGGGAGCAGAGATCCTGTTCCAGGATAAGTGTGCTACTTGCCTTACCTGTCTAAGGGTCTGTCCCTACCACGTGCCTTATCTGGATGACGGGGGGACAATACAGATACCTGCGGATCAATGTCAAGCATGTGGCATATGTGTTGCTGAATGTCCGGCTAAGGCAATAGCCTTGCGGAAGCCATATGACCGGAGACATATAGATGAAGAACTGGAACATGCTCTTAAGTCTGCGGCGGAAGCGAAGTCCAAGCCCTTAATCGTCGGCTTTTGTTGCCAATATGGGCTCTTTGGCACTGGCGCCTTGGCAAGCCTGTGGAGGGAAGGCAAAGCTGGCATCTGGATAGTGCCTGTCCTTTGCGTGGCTAAGTTGGAAGAGGGGCACGTGTTGCGGGCCTTTGAAATGGGTGCGGAGGGGGTTTTCATCGCCGGATGTGGGGAACAATGTAGTCGGGAAAACACCGCATTCTGGGTTCTCCAGCGCGTAGAGAAGGTTAGAAGGACACTGTTTCAGATTGGTCTTGAGCCTGAGAGGGTGCAGACATTTAACCTGCGTGCTGGTGAGAAAGATACTGCCAAGGCACTGGACGATTTCACAGAGCAAATTGGAGGGCTTTGTTTGGCCTCGGTAATAAAGCAGGAGGTGAAAAGTTGATAGTTGCAGAACAGAAGCCCGTGGAGGAACTAAGGCGAATTATTACTCCTTACGAGAGGATATTGCTCCTCGGTTGTGGCACTTGTATGACGGTTTGTGGTGCCGGTGGCGAGCATGAAGTCTCCTTTCTCCATAGTGCATTACGGGTAGCCGAGGCGAGGAGCAGCGATGGAGTTCATAGCTTTTCGGAATATACGGTGAAAAGACAATGTGATTTTGAATTCTTGGACTTGCTCGTGGACAAGGTCAACGAAGCGGATGCCATACTTTCATTAGGCTGCGGAATCGGGGTGCAAGTCGTAGCCGAGCGCTTTCCCGATATACCTGTTTTGCCCGGTGTCAACACCTCTTTTATGGGCATGGCTAAGGAGTGGGGGGTTTGGGATGAACGGTGTGCTGCCTGTGGTGATTGCCGATTGGCGGAGACCGCCGGCATTTGTCCCATCACCAGGTGCACCAAGGGGATACTCAATGGTCCCTGTGCCGGTGCCAAGAACGGTAAATGCGAAGCAAACAAAGATATGGACTGTGCCTGGATCTTAATCTACAAGCGCTTGGAGAAATTGCAGCAACTGGAGAAAATGCGCCGATATTACCCTCCCAGGAACTTCCGCGTGATCCCCAGGCCGCGAAGAATCGTCAAGAAGGCGGATGTTGATTTAGGAGAGGACAATGGCTAACTCACTATTTGAAGAAAAACTAAATTCCCATGAATTCTTGGTGACAACGGAGGTTGGGCCTCCTAAGGGGGCAGACGTCTCGGAGATGGTTCACCACGTAGACCTCTTCAAAGATAAGGTTGACGCTATCAATGTCACTGACCATCAGAGCTCCGTGATGCGTTTCCCCTCGCTTGGAGGCTGCCTATTGGTAAAGGAACTTGGTGGCGAACCCGTCCTGCAAATAACCTGCCGTGACCGCAACCGTCTGGCGATTCAAGCCGACCTTCTGCTGGCATACTCCAGAGATATCAGAAATGTGCTTTGTCTCACCGGCGATTCTATCGATGTTGGCGACCATAAGGAAGCAAAGCCCGTCTTTGACCTGGATTCGGTGCAATTACTGAGGATGGCCAGGGAGATGGAGTCCGGTAAAGACATGGGCGGGAATGAACTAAAAGGCGTACCCCAATTTTGCCTCGGTGCTTCAGTCCACCCCGAGGCGGATTTCGTAGAGCCACAGCTCGTCAAGTTTGAGAAGAAGGTTGCTGCAGGGGCGCAGTTCTTCCAGACTCAAGGTATATTTGACTTGGAGAGCCTGCGTAGGTTTATGCAATACGCTTCTCAGTTCAACGTCAAAATCCTGGCTGGCATTATAGTGCTTGCCTCTGCCAGGATGGCTCGCTATATGAACGACAATGTTCCTGGAATAATCGTCCCTGAAGCCACTATTGATGAGCTGGCTGGTGTGGAGAAAGGCAAGGGACTTGAGAAGGGAATTGAAATTGCTGCCCGGTTGATGAAGACGATAAGGGAGGAAAACTTGTGCCAAGGTGTTCATATCATGGCTGTAGGTAATGAAAGAATTGTGCCTGATATCCTGGAGGCAGCTTAGTGGACATTCATGAAACGACACTTTAGTCTAATGATAGCTGTGGTCGGTCGGCTAACCAAATCTAATATGAGGAGGGATGTGAAATGGAAAACAAAATCTTAGTCATAGATGACGAGCCCGATTTCGTGGAAGCTTTGCGCATGACTTTGGAAGCAAAAGCCTATCGGGTAATCACTGCTGCTAACAAGGTCCAGTGTCAGGAGAGGATGAGAGAAGAACCTGATGTCGTCGTCCTGGGCACGGTAAGTCCTATTGGGCAGGCTTTTGCATTGCACAACTGGCTAAAACGGCATCCCAGATATAAAGACGTGCCACTCATGGTAATAGATGCCCGGCCTGAGGAACGGCTTATCAAGGGGTGGAGAAAATTTGAGGGGATGCAACTGGAGTCTGACGACTATGTAACCAAGCCAATTGAGCCAGCTTCACTGGTGCTCCGCATTCAAAGGCTAGTGGAAGAAGTGACCAGAAAGATTAGGGTGCTGGTGGCGGATGACCATACTATGGTCAGGGATGGAATATGCGCTGTCCTTATGCTGCAAAGGGACCTGGACATAGTAGGCGAAGCAGTCAATGGGAAAGAGGCGGTTGAGAAGGCGTTTCGGCTTTTACCCGATGTGGCATTGATGGACATAGTCATGCCTGCGATGGGTGGGCTGGAGGCAACAAGGCAGATATGCACGCAATGTCCCCAGACAAAGGTTTTGATTCTGACCCAGTATGACGAACAGGAGAATATGCTTGTTGCCAGCCAAGCTGGTGCCTATGGCTTCATTCCCAAGAAAGCTGCTAGTGAGCAGCTCATAACGGGCATAAGAACCGTACACGGAGGAAACTACTTCCCCGACTCTTTTGCTCAGTTAGTTTCGAGCTAATGGCAGTGTAAATAGCTTTGCCCCTTAGTTTATTAGCCTTTGAGGCAAAGGCTAGGCGTGGGCTTTCTTGTCGCCTTCCATGTTTGGCGTGTTAATCTAGCGTCCTGTCAGTAGAGGATGTGAGCTAATCCTTGCTCTAATCCAGCTTTTTCAATATACTGGCGAAGGATAACCGTAATTGAAATGGGTAGGCGAATAACCAATCTCACTATCACGGGTTTCTCTGGCACCGGTAAATCTCTAGTGGCTAAGGAGCTAGCCCGGAGATTAAATTGGGATTTTATTGATACCGATGATGAGATAGTTAAACAGACTGACAAGCCTATCGCTGAGATTTTCCGCCAGGAGGGTGAAGGCAAGTTTAGGGAACTGGAACGCGAGGCGATCAGAAAGGCTTGTCGGCAAAGGCAAATAGTCATAGCTATTGGCGGCGGTGCCATAGTTGACCCACAGAACTATGAATTGCTTGCCAAAACTGGGTTAATTGTTTGCCTTGAGGCTAAACCTGAGACAATCTATGAACGCTTATTCCGTGAGGCTGCTTGTAGTCCTGAAACCGAAGTTCGCCCCCTTTTAGCTACCGATAAACCCCTGGAACGCATCAGGGAGCTTAAAGCCTCTCGGCAATCTTACTATGCTAATGTTGACTGGACGGTCCATACCGACAATTTAAACGTCGGTCAGGTAGCGGAGGAAGTAATAAGGGTGTTGCACAATCTCGCTGAGCTTGCTTCGCCCTCGGCTCGGAGTGACGTTGACAAAGACATCGCCTGCTTGGTGGAAACCGCTACTCAAAGTTATCCTATCTTTGTTGGCTATGGTTTATTGGATAAGCTTGGAGAGAAGATGAAGCAAGCCGCTCTATCTGGCGCAGCCACCGTAATTAGTGACGAGAATGTCTTCTCTCTGTATGGCAGTAAAGTTGAGGGAATCCTCAAGGACGCTGGCTTTGCTGTTAATTCCTTTGTAGTGCCGCCTGGTGAGGAAACGAAAAATATCGACTATGCTATCAAAATTTATGATTTCCTTGTAGAGCATCGTGCAGAGCGAGACGATATTATCATCGCCTTGGGTGGTGGCATGGTAGGGGATTTAGCGGGGTTTGTCGCTGCTACCTTCTTGCGAGGCATATTCTGGGTACAAGTGCCAACAAGTTTGGTAGCCATGGTTGATGCCAGCATCGGGGGCAAGGTTGGGGTTAATCATCCCGAGGGGAAAAACCTTATTGGTGCCTTCTATCAGCCCAACCTGGTTCTGGCTGACTGTGAAACTCTTACTACTCTGCCTCAACGTGAACTGACATCAGGCTGGGCTGAGGTTATCAAGCATGGCCTGATTCTGGATGAGGAATTTTTTCGATTCTTGGAGAGCAAAGTTAATAGGCTGAAAGAACTAGACCCGGAGCTGCTTACCCGGGCTATTGCCCGCAGCGCTGCTATCAAGGCTCAGGTCGTCAGCCAGGATGAAAAGGAAAGGGAAGGGAAACGCACCATCTTAAATTATGGACATACCATAGCTCATGGATTGGAGGCCTCCACAGAATATAAGCGATTTCTTCATGGCGAAGCGGTAGCCATTGGAATGGTGGGTGCTGCTAAGCTCAGTCAGCGATTAGGTCTTCTGCCTTCAGATGCGGTGGAACGCCAACGAGCCTTATTGCAGAAATTCGGCTTGCCCACGAGCTTTTCTGGCGTAGGTTTGACTGAGATAACAAGGGCTATGGAGTTGGACAAGAAGGTCAAGGAAAAGGCAATTCGCTGGGTGCTCTTACAGGATATCGGCAATGCAGTAGTTAGTAGTGATGTGCCTCAGCAGGATGTGCTGGCTGTTCTTCAGGAGCTGGCGGAGCTGTGATCTATTAGCCCAATGTCTTGATAAGTAGTTAAGAATTCAATACAATTTTATTACTTGACGCGAAAATATAAAAATTAATGTTGGGCTTTCTCGTATACTCAAAGGCTAAGCATGGATGACTTATTGCAGTTAGGAAAGCAAATACTGGCTTCACAACCTTTTAGTGCACTTGTCGGTGCAGAATTAACAGGCTTTTCGCCAGGGTGGGCTGAACTGACCATTCCGATCACTCCTCAACTGGAACAGCAGCACGGCTTTGTGCACGGAGGCGTGATCGGTTATGCCGTAGATAACGCCCTCACGTTTGCGGGAGGAAGTGTTCTCGGACCAGCGGTTGTGACATCAGAGTACAAGATCAATTATCTAAGGCCCGCTACGGGGACCGTTTTGATTGCTAGAGCAAAAGTCATATACTCGAGCAAGACTCAGGCTGTTTGCAGTTGTGATGTATTCGTGATTAGCGAGGGCAATGAGAATTTGTGCGCCGTCTCGCAAGGCACGATCGCAAGGATAAGCCAGTCTTCGGAGACTCAAGCCTGACAAGCGGTTACAGCCGACTGCCTTTGGTGGGGATATGTGTGTGGCGAGTCGCCCAAGTACATTTAAAGGGACTCCCCATAATATGCTCAATTGAAAGCAAGCCTCTTTGTGGGCTATAATGACAAGTCTGGAAAAGGAGAACATCTTTTGCTGAAAAGCTATAACTGCGGTGAACTGAGGGAAAAGCATGCAGGAGAGAAGGTAACTTTAGCTGGCTGGGTGCACCGACGTCGTGACCATGGCGGGAAGGTGTTCATTGACCTGCGTGATAGGGAAGGCATAGTCCAGGTAGTGTTCAATCCCCAGGTAGCACAAGCGGCATACCAGGTAGCCGGCTCGCTCCGTAGCGAGTATGTGATTCAGGTTACTGGAGAAGTTGCGCCCCGCCCCAAGGGGACGGAGAATCTCAAGTTGGCTACAGGAGATATTGAAGTCATGGCGAAAGAGGCTGTCATCCTTAATTCATCGAAAACGCCGCCATTTTACATAAGTGAAGATGAAGATGTTGAAGAGTCGCTTTGCCTCAAAAACCGCTACCTGTACCTGAGAAGACCCAGAATGAAGGACAATCTTATCTTACGCCACAGGATGATAAAGTTTATGCGTGATTTTCTCGACGCCAAAGGATTTGTTGAAATTGAAACACCTATTTTAATTAAGAGTACCCCGGAGGGAGCCCGGGACTATCTTGTACCCAGTCGAAGCAATCCCGGCAAGTTTTACGCCCTTCCTCAATCTCCACAGCAGCTCAAACAAATCCTCATGGTAGCCGGCTTTGACAAGTACTTCCAGATAGCCCGTTGCTTCAGGGACGAGGACCTCCGGGCAGATCGCCAGCCCGAATTTACCCAGCTTGACATGGAAATGAGTTTCATCGAGATAAAGGACATATTGCAGCTCATGGAGGAACTTTTCACATCGCTTGTGGAGACTGTTAAACCTGATATGCGGTTAATAAAGCCTTTCCCACACCTCTCATATAAGGAAGCGATGGAGAGATATGGCACGGATAAGCCAGATATCAGGTTTGGCTTGGAGATCAGGGATATATCTGATATTGCCACTAATACCGACTTTCAAGTTTTCCGCGCGGCTATCGACTATGGTGGCAAGGTTAAGGGAATATGCGTCCCCGGTTGTGGTCATTATACTCGCCATCAACTTGATGAGCTAATTAATCTGGCAAAGAGCTTTGGCGCTCAGGGTTTAACGACCATGGCTTTCCCAGGGGAGACAATGACTCTGGATGAGGTAAAATCGGCGGCTGCCAAATATTTGACCCCTGGCCAATTAGAAGAAATAGCCGGTAGATTCGAAGCAAAGCCAGGTGACCTTTTGCTTATCGTTGTTGATAAGCTGGAGGTAGTCAACAGGACACTTGATGAGTTGCGTCGTGAGATGGCACAACGGCTTAATCTGGCCGATGCTAATCTGTTGGCTTTTGCCTTCGTAGTTGATTTTCCCCTATTAGAGTGGAATGAGACCACGAACCAGTGGGAAACCATGCACCATCCATTTACTGCTCCTCGAGAGAAAGATGTTTTGCTTCTCGATTCAGAACCAGCTAAGGTCTATGGTCAACATTATGATGTAGTGTGCAATGGTTGTGAACTTGGCAGCGGCAGCATCAGGATTCACAATCGTCAGCTTCAAGAAAAAATGTTTGGCATACTTGGTTACAGTAAAGAAGAAACGGGAAGCCGATTTGAAGGTCTCCTGGAAGCACTGGAATATGGAGCACCGCCCCATGGCGGTATTGCCATAGGACTGGACCGTTTGGTGATGTTGTTCGCCGGGGAGCGGAGTATAAGGGAGGTTATTGCTTTCCCTAAGAATCAGAACGCCGTTGATATGATGTTAGACAGCCCTTCTTATGTTGATAAGCATCAGCTTGATGAGCTGAACCTTAAGCTAAAGCACGAAATTCTACGCTCACAGTGACAAAGGATATGTGATATGAAAGTAAGCACGGAAGATATGGAAAACCGCCAGATAGCCCTTAATATCGAGGCTGAAGAAGTTGAGTTAGATAAATCACTGGAGGAGGCTTACCATCACTTGGTTAAGGAGATATCTATACCTGGTTTCCGCAAAGGAAAAGCCCCCCGAGCCATTCTAGAGCAGCACATAGGAAGGAATAATTTGTTGGGAGAGGCATTGGAGCATCTCGTACCGCGTCTTTATAAACAGGCAATTGAAAATCAGGGGCTCGAACCCATCGCCGGACCAGAAATAGAAATCATTCAAACTGAACCTGTGGTCTTTAAAGCCATAGTGTCTCTCAAACCTGAAATTAAGCTTGGCGATTACCATAGCATAAAGCTAGAGCCCGAACCTGTGAAAGTTGGGAAGAAAGAAGTTGCTGCTGCTGTGGAAAGAATTCGCGAGGGACAAGGTGCATGGGTGCCTGTAGACCGCCCTGTTGAGCTGGATGATTTAGTCAATATGGATATCGAAGCCAATGTGGAAGGGAAAACTTGGTTAAACCACAAAGGTATAATGTATGAAGTGGATAAGGATTCACGCTCACCTGTGCTGGGATTTGCCTCTCAGTTGCGGGGGGCTGAGAAAAACAAAGAAAAAACTTTCAGCTTGACTATTCCTGATGACCACCAAATTGAAGAAATGCGTGGCAAAGAAGGCACTTTCAAAGTCACTATTACCGAAGTCAAAGAGAAGCAATTGCCAGAGCTTGATGATGAATTGGCTCAGAGTGCTGGCTATGATAACCTAGAGGCTATGAAGAAGAAGGTGGCTGCTGATTTAAGAACTCAAGCTGAAGACAGGAGTCGCTTGGAGTTAGGGCGAAGGGCACTTGACGCTCTGGTTGAAATCAGCGAAGTAAATTATCCCCCTATTTTGGAGTATGAGGAAATTACCGGGCTTCTCAGAGATGAGGCACAGCGCTTTGGTTTCAGAGAGCCAGCGGATTATCTGAAGAAGGCTAATAAAACGGAAGAAGAACTTAAACAAGAATTGCGTCCTGTAGCGAAAAAGCGGCTTACTCAGGGTCTTGTCCTTGGAAAGTTAGCTGAAGAGGAAAGGATTGAAATTAGTCCCTCAGAGGTAGATAATAAAGTAAGTGAGATTACCGATGGTGCTGAGGATAAGGAAAAAGCAAGCCAGTTTTTCTCACTGCCTCAAGTTAGACAATCAATTGAACAATCTCTGCATACGCAGAAGACGATGGACCGGCTATTAGAAATAGCCACTGGCAATGTTAAGGATATGACAAAGGAGGAATGATGGAGACAATATCTCAAGTAGTAATTCCTACAGTGACCGAGACCAGTGCTCGGGGTGAACGTATTTTTGATATATATTCCCTATTGCTCAGGGAGAGAATCGTTTTTTTGGGCACGCCGATCAACGACCAGATAGCCAATCTTATTATTGCCCAGCTCCTCTACTTAGAGAGAGAAGACCCAGAAAAGGATATAAACCTTTATATTCATTGCCCCGGTGGCATTATTAGCGCTGGCTTAGCCATTTATGATACTATGCAGATTCTTCGCTGCCCTGTATCCACCATTTGCGTTGGCCTAGCAGCTAGCATGGGTACCTTGCTTCTTTGCGCTGGAACTGCAGGCAAGAGGTATGCTTTACCCAACTCTACTATACATCTACACCAAGCAGTTGGAGGTGCTCAGGGGCAGGCGGCGGATATTGAAATTGCTGCCAGGGAAATCATGAGGATGCAGGAAATGATACGTAGCATTATAGCTAAGCACACGGGGCAGCCGGTAGAGAAGATTGCCCACGATACCGACAGGGACTTTTATCTTAGCGCTGAACAAGCAGTTGAATATGGCCTCATAGACGAGATACTGAGCAAGCCAGCCAAGAAGTAAAATGAATGCATTGTGGTTGATGCTGATTAGAGCCTGGGCTAGCTTAAGCCGCCTAGGTGGCTGTAAGGCTGAGCTATGTCACTGTTTTGACTGGTAGAACGATGGTTGGAATGCTGGGCTGTATAGAGGCGGGCTCTGGAGTTTATGCCACAGCTGAGGCAGCATTTTGGGGGCTGGAAAAAGAGGGCTTAATTGCCATCATCATCATTGCCATAATTGCTATTGCTGCCTTCGTGTGGATCTTCCGTGAGCTCAGAAAGCGAGACTAAGTAGTATATCTTAGCCCAATTTGGCAGCTTCCTCTCTAACCAGGCGTCGTATTCTTTTATGGATTTCCAGGCAATGAGTTAGGTCTTTTGCTCCAGCTAACCAATGGAACCACTCTCTATTCCCTGTCCCTCCAGCCACCTCTTTTTCCTTGACTACTCTTTCAACAATGCGGCGGCCACCTTTCTCCCAGGCTTCTAAAGCTATCCACAAGTCATCTAATCTCACGGAGGCCAGACTCATTGTGGCATACTTTAGGGCATATTCATTAGCATTGAAGGCAATGGCTAAGCCACCGGCTTTGTTCACAGCTTGAAGCATTTTGAAATCTGTGATGCTATCCCCTACCACTGTCCAGCGCGAAAGCGGTTTTCCCATCCTGGTGCTAAAGCTCTCTAGTGCCTCTACCTTGCGTCTCCCCCCCACTGGTTTCACTTGGCCTATGATTCCTCCCGAGCTTGTTTGGGGCAATTGTTGCCAATAAAAACGGTCCAGGTGCTCCTCTATCATGGTATCGTCGGCCAAAGGGTTGAGATTCACAATTTCCTGTTCTATTTGCTCCAGCAAGGTGAAGTCGTCCTGGCTAAATAGTTGGCGAATCTGCTCCAGGGGAAAGGAAGTGCAAGCTACATTCTCACTAGGTATGCCCAGTCTCTGCGTGATGGAGGATGCATATTGTTCGTAGCTAGTGCTGATGCAGAATATGTGCCAACCTTCAGATTTAAGTTTGGAGATTAATTCAGCCGCGCCTGGGGTTAATCCAGCTTCCTGCCCCATAGCGGCGATTTGCTCCTCCTTTATTCCGTGATAGGCAAGGAAAGGGGTGATGAGAGCAAGTGTGTCTCCCGGCTCATAGTCAGGCCTGCCTTCTAAAGTTAGTAAATCATCATAGCGGCTGATGATTTCGAAAATCTTACCGCCGTGCGGGAATAGCTTCATCAGTTCATAGGCATTATCTTGGGGAGCTAAAGGGCCTTCGAGGTCAAAGCAAATTAGATTCATTTCAGCTTTTCCTTCACCTCCGCATCTACCTTACCGCTAAGGTTATAGCCGCCGATTGGCTTTCCTTGAGCATCAATGACTCTCCCGTCCTTTATGCCGACCTCGCCCTGACTTAGGGTTTGCAATGTCAGGATGATAAGTGGAAATTCCCTGGCCACTTCGTGCTCACGGATAATCTGGAATAGCTTATTTTTGTCACCTCCCTGCCAATACTGGTCAAAAGGCGCACCTTTTATGGAAAAGAGACAGTAGCTAATCACTGGTCCTCTATCTAATTCAGGGCTGACCAGGTGCATCATTGACCCGGCTGTGTCAGCTTTATTTTGTATCAGCGCCCAAATGACCTCCTGCCAGCTACCTGTAGGCCCACCGGGGGGCGCAGGATGGAGGTTAATCATATCGTATTTCCGGCATAGCTCTTCACCTACGATAAGCATATAACCAGCAAGGACGCAAATATCGGGAGCAAATGGTTCAATCCGCTTGTCTACCTCTCTATCATATCTGAGGCGCCAATCTCTTTCTTTCACAGAAGCCTTGAACTTCCTATGCGAAAAGCAGACGAGGGGAATGTTGTAGCTTCGAACTAGCTCAAAGAATAGGTCGCTTTCCTTGGCCTCGCCAGGTTCCCGATTGCTAAAAACGAAGCTAATTTCGCCATTAATCTCACCGCTGTGGCTCTTATCCTGCACAGCTTGCAAAAGCTGTCGGGCAGCTTCATCCCTCCCTGTGGAAAACCAGGCAATGTTTAGCAAGACCCCGCTTTACCTTCCTTGCTCTCTGTCATTCTGAAAGCAGCGAAGAATCTCCAAGTATGCGTTTCCTTATCCTGGCCCGCATGCTGGCAAAATGAACTAAAGGGCTGGATTTATCCCCAAATATCCTGCCTTGAGCCAAACAATTTAGGAAGTCGTCTGGGCCATCGAATTCGGGCATTTCCACGTATGCTCGGCCAATTTCACCTGAAGTATGGGCATCGCTGCCAGCGCTCGCAGCTTTCCCCTGCTCCAGGGCTAATTTCTGTGCCTTAGCAATGCTACTGGAAAGCGGTGTACGGGAGTTAAAAGCTTCAATAATATCGACCTGGGATAAGACTTCCTGTGATATTAGCTCGTTAGCATTCCAGAAAGGCGACCTGCCAAATGGGTGCGGAATGCCCACTAGACCGCCTTGGCTTCTGATTTGAGATATTGTTTCCTGGGGAGACAATCCTTTGGGAACCTTTTCGGTAAGGAACAGCCCCATTATTTCACCCACAGGCGTTAGTACCTCCTCAGCAACGATTACTTTAAATGGAGCGATTTCCTTTAACTTTAGGGCGCCAGCAAT
>Ga0180432_10004043_pt1 | contig 20452 bp, 26 predicted proteins | sample SS_ome_10_FD_132414 | JGI IMG/M metagenome (GOLD analysis project Ga0180432, IMG submission 132414) | Hypersaline lake sediment archaeal communities from the Salton Sea, California, USA - SS_1_MS_2 metaG | ecosystem: Environmental > Aquatic > Non-marine Saline and Alkaline > Hypersaline >...
CAATTACACAATAGATTCAACTGTGATGACACGAATTGTCGGGGGGCAATGGGATCTATTAAGTGAGAGCAAAGAACGTCTCCAAGACTTTGTAAATTTCGGATATCAGTTGGGAGGGTAGAATGGGAATCCTTGATAACATGCCACACACTTGCACAGCGAAACGACGGACACGGTCACAAGGTTCGATGGGTGGTGGCAAGGACACACTCACAACCATATTCGCAGATAGGTCGTGTTGGCGACAACCAGCCACAGACGCCGAAATTCTGAAGATGAAGAAACGAGACATTGACGTAGATTATAAGATCTACTTTACGAGTGATCCGGGATTGGATGAACAAGATATTGTATTCATGAATGGGGATCGCATGGAGGTTCGTTCCACTCCGGAGCCGGATTCTAGTGCCGGTCTCGGGGTGGTTTGGAAAATTATGGTGAAACGCCGAAAAGAGTAACGAGGAGAACAATGGAACATAATATCAGCAAAGAACGGGCGCAGGAAAAGGTTGTCCGGCGTTTACAAGAAGCAGATGCGGCCGGCCGATGGCTTGTGGCTGTTTGCTATGTCACGTCGGAGGGTGCAAGGGAGACGCATTATACGTCTTGCAATTTCCCTATTGATGATCTCCAACCTTTTGGGGTTGATCTGGTTGATTACCTCCAAAAAGAGGAAGAACGAATCAAGAACATTAGGGAAAGCAAAGCAAAGCCGGCCCCATTGCCGGCGGTTACGTTCGATGATGATGGAAACATCGTTTCACAAGAAGAGCAAAACGAGGAATAGCGATGAGACAGTTCTTTAAAAGGCTGCGAAGTTGGTGGCTATTACGTCGCCATTCCGCCGCCATGCGACAGGTGATTAAATGGGTAGATCGAAGTCATGAAGTTGGGAGTCGTTTGGAACGACAGCGGAAGAAATTGCTGGGCTTGAAAACCCAATTCGATTTGATTTCACAATCCATTATGGAAGATATTGAAACGACTGAATTTCTCCAACGGGAACATGAGCATACATTGGAGGCGCTGCAAGAGGAAAATAAAGTGATGAGAGACGTTACAATTCCACAGTTAATTGCAGCCCATCAGCTATTGCTAGAACGGTGGGATGCTGAAACCGCTGTTCACGTTCGTCGACGCGTGTTGTCGAATAGATCGAACGCAGAGGAATAAATATGATAAGCCCTATGTCGAAAGCCATGGATCGGACAAGAATGATGGTAGCTTCTGTTGAAGATGCCACGATTCGGAATCCAACTCTAACCGCGGATGCTCTAACGACCGGGGATGCCTTAGGCATGCTGGGACAACATAGAAACGATGCTGCTTATAAAGAGCGTTACAGCCTTTTCCGTGGGGTTCTTTATTCCGCGGTTAATGCGTTGGCAACCGAAGCCTCCTCACAGCCTGTGCGCATGGGGCGTAAGGTTAAAGACGTTGAAGACGTTCGCCGCCCTATCACCATGTCCAAGAGTGTGGAGCATGGCAACATTGAAGTGGTTGAGAGCCATCCAATTCTAGACCTATTGGAAAATCCGAATCCCATGCAAGCCCGGTGGCAGTTCGTTTATTCCTTCATCGCCAATCTGTGTCTAACTGGTTGGTCTTACATCATCGCCGGTGAATCAGCTACGGGTCGTCTGGAATTGTATTCATTGCCGACGACTTGGGTACATCCCATACATGACAACGGCCCTTTCTCTTCTTTCCGAATACGCAATCCGAATAATCCAACGCATTGTGCTGATGGTGTGGTGCTGGAACGACATCAGGTGGCGTTTGCTTATTTACCGAACCCGTCTGATCCTCTGGCCGCCACAGCGCCAGCAAGTAGTCAAATGATGGCTATTCGAGCGGACGATCAAATCTGGGCAAGTCGGGAACAATTTTTCCACAATGGCATCTTCCCCGGTGCCATTGTAACCATTGGCAAAGATCCGCATCCGGATGTCCCATCGGGTGTCCGACCTCGTTTGAATGCTCCACAGCGCCGGCAAGTATATGCGGCGGTCAAGAAGGTCATGTCCGGTGTCGCCAATTACGGCAATCCGGCAATTGTGGATGGATTGATCGAAAAGATTGAACGGCTATCTGCTACGACGAATGAAATGGGCTGGGAGAAATCTGAAGTCTCTACCAAGAATGCCATCTTGTCGGCCTTCTGTGTTCACCCCTACATCCTCGGCGAAGTTGTCGGTGTTGGTGGATATGCCCAAGTCGCAAGCATCGAACGACGGTTTGTTAAGCGATACAATGTTTATTTGGACATGCTATCAAATTGTGTTACAAATTTCGTAGGCACAACTACACAAGATCCGAATCTCTGTGTGTGGTGGGAACCGGGAGTAGCAGAAGACGACGATTTGAAGTGGCGGAATGTATGGTCCGCTCGAACGAATAAGGACATCACACGTTCCGAAGTCCGTGCCATGATGAATCTACCGCCATTGGATGAAGTGGAGCCTCTTGTTTCGATGGAGATGGTCCCTAATATCGTTGCCGTCTTGGGTCAGGTTGGATTTGGTTCAATCATGCCAGAACAAGCAACGGCTTTATTGACAAATATGGGCTTGCCGGCCGATGTCGCCGCCGAGATCGCTGGGAATGGTGTGTTGGCGACGACTCCTATGGGTCAGCCCGCCGAAGAATTGGCAGCTGCCACAGCCGATTTCAAACAAGCTTTGGCACAATTCAAAGACGGGTCAGGTGATCCTATCTTGTTGGAAGATCTGGGGTAAAGTATGCCATCTACTGCATCACAATGGGTCGCTGATAATTCAGGAGATGTAGAGGAATTAGCGGAGGTTCTGCACGATGCCGGATTCAAAGCTTCTGTATTTACAGAATTACCACCTTGGATGCAGAGGGATATTGCCAGTCAATTGTCGACTTCTTTCCAGCAACCTTACTGGGCTGGCATACAACGAGCTACGGCCGGCCGGGCTGCGGCTGTGTTGCGACAGGGAATCCAAAGTGGACTTGGAGTCCATGAAATGGCACGGCGCATGAGAGGGTCATTTGCAGGCCACACTGCCCGTTATGCCTCACAGCGATCCAAAGCAATTGCTCGGACGGAATCTGCTAATGCCTTGAATGGTGCTCGTAAGGCCGGCATGGATAAGTTGATGGCGGAGGCAGCTAGCGATATTCCAATGGTTCCTGTGTGGCTCTCTGTGTTAGGCAATACGACGCGAGACACCCATGCTGCCTTGGATGGTGTGCCGGCCGACAGTAATGGGATGTGGAATCTCGCTGGCACGGATGTTCCTTGGCCAGGGCATTACTCACTGCCCCCAGAGGAGAGGGTAAACTGCCAATGCTCCATTATTATGGAATTTGGGGAACGGAAATCGAAAAGTCCTGGGAATGAATTACAAAGTCTGTTGGAAGAAGCTGTGCATGTTGTCGGGGAAGCTTCCTTGTATATCAAGCGAAGTATTTCCCGCCGTGTATTTGCTCGCCATATCCGCTTGACTGAAGTAGACCTTGCACGAGCGGTGGCTCCGGTCATCCGGGATTCAATTCGAGATCTGAGTCAAAATTTGATGGAAATGACGGAGCCAATCAAATCGAAAAAAGAAGTCCGGGATGACAATATGGAAGCTCTAGTTGATTTGGCTTTTGATGAAGACGTGTGGACGAACAAAATGGTAGACCGGAGTCTTCCGGTTTTGGCAATGAGGATGGCCGAAGCCGGCCATATTCAATTGGCAGAAATGCGACGGGTTGATGCAATTGCTGTTGAGCGAATAGAAGAAGATTAAGGAGAACAAAATGGTCGAGGATTCAAAATTATTTAATAGTTCCATGGACATTGTGGCATTGGCAGAAGCCGTCGAACAACGCCTGGAAGATTTGTTTCGAACGTGGTTGCGTGTCCGTGGCACTATGTTGAAAGTGCCGGCAATGTTGGAACGGGATGTCGTCCGGTGGCGAGTGATGCGCAATCGCCACCAATCTGGAGACTTGCGGCATTCCCACTCCGAATTGGAATCGTTGAAAAGCTTGGCTCAGTGGTCCCTGGATAAGAATTGTGAGATGAGGGGGCAGCCCAATAAAAAAATCGAATGGCGAGGCATATGATGTGTTGGATGTTTTTATTTGGCTTCTTGTTAGGTTCTATCTTTGGGGCTAGTCTGCTCCGAACTCAGATGAAGGAAGCCCTGCAACTAGCACAGAGGGCCGACACGATCGTGATATATGAAGTAAATGGTCCTAAGACGGACCATCCAAATATCCCTGAATATTTTGAAAGGATGAATCCAAATTGAAAGAAGAACAATTAAATTCGAACGTGGATGTAAAATTAGTTCCCAGTGAGGAACCGGACCATCTCATAGCAATTGTGGAACGAGAATTGTCTCCGGAACAGGAGGCAGCAATTGTTCGAGTGATTCAAAAAAAGGCACCTCGACCGGTCGAAGTCACCGTTCAAGTCGGGGAAATTTGAATTTTAAGCTCAGACTTCTATTTGGGAAACGGGGAGTCCATCTTATAATTCAAATGAATGACGGAGGCTTTAGAGAAGTCACCTTCTACAAAATCAGGAGAAATTGAAATGAAAAATGTTACGTTTTATCTCGGCCCAGCGGTGGGATTGACTTCTCGTGCTCTGGTGATTACTCGAATGCCCGGTGCCGGTGATGACGATGCCATCACGCCGAGTGTGAATGCCACACTGGATGGTGCCGCCACGTCAACTACACAAGCGCTTAATGATAATTACATTTATCAAGCTGTGCTGACGGACACAAAGACGACCGGCGAAATTTCGGAACCGGACATCCTTAATTTCAACACAGGATCACTTCAGTTCCCAGGCCCTAAGAATCTTGGCGGACGATTGAGTGTGCTTTCGATGGAAGACCTCAGTTCGTCGTCTAGTTCGTCGTCCCAATCGTCGTCGTCCAGTTCGTCGTCCAGTTCTTCATCTTCTGCGTCGTCTCAGTCGTCTAGCTCGAGTTCAAGTAGCAGCTTGAATTCGTCATCCAGCTCGTCCGAGTCGTCCAGCAGTAGCTCCTCCACCTAATCGGGAGTTCATTCATGTTTCTGTCTTATGAACAAATCCAAGTCTCCAACACTGTTCTTGATGTTGACGATTTGAATGTCCCTGCCAAGGCAACGCATGCGATGCTGCAAGCAGACACTCAACCCGTTCGATACACGATGGACGGTTTGACGGAGCCTTATCAGACGACCGGCATGGTATTGCTGACAACTTCCCCTCCTGAATTATTCCTGATCGAAGATTTGAGACGGATTAAATTCAAGAGGGGAGCGGCTTCGGATGGTCGTCTCAATATCCATTACGTCGGTGGGAGGGATATTTAATGGCCGTAAAGAATGAGCAACTTCTGTCTTCCATTCAACAGAGACAACACAAGCAAACGGAATTCGGTTACGGTATTCTAACCGCTGATCGCCATGTTCGAAATCTGGAGAATGTTATTGGACTGGATAGTTGCTACCAATATGCTTCCACCAGAAGCAGTAGCTACAATGACATCGTCCAGAAGGCGAGTCAGACCCTTGTTTATTCGAATCCCGACATGGAAGTCAAAGAAACGGGATTAGATGACTTGCGTGCTCGTGTCGGTGAAGACGTGGTTCTTCCTAAGAACATGCTAATGGCATTTGCCCATACGCTAACTTCGACTCGCAAGGATCGGGATAATGATGTTCTAGAAGCGGCCGGCGCTGTTATTGATCCAAGGATGTTGCTCCTGTGGCAGCATGTCCCAACCCTTCCTATCGGCAAGATGCTAGCGGTCACAGGTCGGGACGACCAGACAATTCAACTGATCTCCGCCATTGTGGACATGAACGATTTGAGTCACGACGCGGCGGTCATGGTGGATAACGGAATGGGGAGATTTTCCCATGGATTCCGTGCCCTGGAATTTGAGGAATTGAATGACGAGGAATTCCCCGGCTTTCACGTTCTCAAATATGAAGTCATGGAGGAGTCGCTTGTCTCAGTTCCTTCCAATGTCGATGCCACAACTCAAGAGATTCTGGTGTCGCTGGTGGAGGGAGATAAACTGACAAGTCCATTGATGAAGGAAATGGGGCGCTCGATACGTCGTGGCATGCCCTCTATCGTGTCGGGTGGGATTCATTACAGAACAAACGGTAATGAATCAGAGATTACATGTGGTTCAGTTGCAGATTTGAAGGCCGTTGCTGAAGCTGGCCTCTTAGCGCAATCTAGTACGGAGGATATTGATGTGGCAGCCAAATCGAAAAAAGGAAAGCGAAGTGCCGGCAAGAGCGCCCGCACATCAAAAGAAGCCCAGCCGAATCCCGAGCAAGGGGAACAGCAAGGGCAAGAAGAAGAGGCAGCTGAATACGAAGAAATGCCAAACGACGGGGCAATGAAGCTGAAAGAGGCCGCTGAAGACCTCAAAGAAGCCATTGTCACGGAGGAGCTTTCTCGTGGGACTCGCAGCCTTCTAACGAATGCCATGGAAAATCTCCAGGAAATCGTTGAAGCCCTCCCAGCGCCGGCTGAGGGCGAAGAAGTTCCGGAAGAAGGCAAACAGGAGGAGGCCGAACCGACGACAGATCGTCCGGTTACTCTGTTGCCGAAGGGCACGAAATCCAAATTGGAAGAAGTGGTTGAGGACTTGGAACTCGCTACGGAAACCGAAGAGATGCCTCGTGCTATCCACAGTCTTGTGAAAAGTGCCATCCGGGCACTCAAGGAAGTGGCCGAGCAAATCGAAGAAGCTGAAAAGCAGGAAGAAGAGGAGACGGAAGATCCGACCCCTCCGGCACCAACACCAGAAACGCCTACTCCGGAAGAGCCCAAATCTGCAAAGGCTGGCCGAGCGCTATCCAAGAGCAGTGAGGGCAAGATCAAGGAAGCCATTGAGGATCTTCAAGAAGCCGCCGAAATGGAAGAGGTTTCCCGAGGTGCTCGTAGCTTGATCAAGAGTGCTATCCGTCAATTAACGGAGGTCATGGAATCCACAACTCCTCCGGCTCCGGCCGAGGGTGGCGAAGAAGAAGGCAAGGCCGTTGAATTAACCGCCGACAAGTGTTTGGAATTTTTCCTTGCCAACGCCGATAAGAATCAGCAACAGAAGGCTTCGAGTATTCTCCTAGCTCTGTTAAAAATCGATGATACTAGCAAGGCGGCGGATGCTGTTCGCCGGTTGGTTGGAATCCTCGAATAAGTTTCGAATCAAACTGTGCCATGGCGGTCATGGTGAGTTTATTTTTTGAACCGTCAACCAAATTGGAGATCAAGATGAATTTGACGGAAATGTTGAAAAGTTGGCTCGTCAAGAATTGTGGTGTTGCGAAAGACGCCACAGATGACGAGTTTCGTAAAGCGGCCGCCGCGGCACTTGTCAAAGGCACGTTGACGCCGGCCAAAATGGAAAAGCTCACCATCGAAGAGGGTGACGAGAAGGCCGTCGAAACGCTCGGCCATCTTGCCAAATCGATCGATTCGCTGACTTCCCAGATGGAAGATGGCGAACTAGAGAAGTCGGCCGAACCGGACACGAAACAAGTCGGTTCTCGTCGGTTCTCGAAAATGGTGTCCTCTATGGGTGGAACTCCGGTGGAAATCGATGGCAAGTCCGTCGACATCCGTGTCAAGGAAGCGGCCGAGCAATACGACACGACTCGCAAGTCTCTGTCGTATCCGGAAACGACCAAGAACGGAGCACCTCACCCGCTCGCCGGCCAACGCGTGAAAGACGCCGGCCGAACGATCGATGCTCCCAGTGAGCAGGACAAGGCGCTTGCTGGTGCTTGGGCGAAGTTCCAGATTCGCACGGCCCAGCAAGGTGGAATTGCCGAGCGTGGTTTCGCTATGCTGACGGATCACGAAAAGTCGCTCCTGTTCTATATGGCGGACAACAGCGATTTCGATGCCAGTATGAACGGCAAGTCCCGAACCCGCAAGGGCTACGCTGGCGGTATGAAAGCCCTGATCGACGACTCGACCTCGGGTGGTATTGAAGCCGCTCCCATCGTGTTCGACGACATGGTCATCCAAACTCCACTCCTACACGGTGAGCTTTATCCGCTGGTGAACGTGGTTCCGCTGGAACGTGGTCGACGGGTCGAAGGTGTTTCCACAGGCACAGTCACGGCCTCGTGGGGTGGTGTGGACGACACGGCGATTGATCTGTTCAATACGGCGAGTTATGTCTCGGCGTTTGATACGACGGTCTTCCGCTGGGAAGGCGCCATCCGCATCGGCTTGGACTTCCTCGATGATTCGCCGATTGATTTCGGTGCCCACATCACTGCTCAATACGGTGAGCGGATGCTCGAAGATTTGGACGACGTCATTGCGGCCGGCAACGGCACGACGCAGCCCGAGGGTATCATCAACAAGTCCGGGACGACCTCGGTCAACTTTGGTTCGACAACCAGCATCGGCAATTATGAATCCTTGCGGTTCGGCGTTGCCAAAGCGGAGCATCGACCCGACGTTGCCAAGACTGCGGTCTTCATCGGGAATGAAACCTCGTATCAACGGGCGCGTGCGTTACCCGTTGGCTCCTCGGATGCTCGGCGACTGTTCGGCATGGATTATGATGGATACTCCATCATGGAACGGCCGTACAAAATCAATGAGACGCTTGCGAATACGCAGATCATGTATGCCATTCTTGCCCGATACCGAATGTATCGCCGCAAGGGCATCGACATCCGAACCACGACCGAGGGCGACACCCTCGTGCGACGGAACGAGATGATGATTGTCGCCATGGCTCGCTACGGTGGCCAGCTTGAGCGTGGAGCGTGTGCCGCGGTTACGACTTCGGCGCCTAGCTAACCAACAAGAACGGGAAACCTCGTTGCAGCGCCTCGTCGTCGATTTTTGTTCTTCGTCGGCGGCGAGGTGTTTATTTTTTAATATAGAAGAACTGCCAGCAACGCAATGAGGAAAGAAACATGTCTTTGCCATTTACAATCGAAGCGGATCATCCACGAAATTCGGATTTGTTGATTCAAAGCATTCCCAATTGCCGGCTCCGTTCGGCCATCGCCTCGGCGAAGGGAACCATCGTCAACATGCAAGATCCGGACAATATTCCGGTTATCCCAAAAGACCAATCCCGGCACCTCGGCAGCTTGCCGTTAATTCCCGGGATGCGTTTGTCTGTAAACCCCAAGAAAAAAACGTACACAATCTCCGACCCTCTGCACGAAGATGAAAAACTGTGCAAGCAAATTGAACGAGCTTTGGAGTCGGACGATCGCCCTGTTCGGATGAGCAGTGTTCGAGGTGTTCCTCCAATGGAAGGAACATTGGACGAACACAGAATGAAGACTTTGATTCGTGAGCTTTTCCACATCGTGAAAACAGGAGAAGCCCGAGTTGTTAAGGGCAATTTGCCCGACATTCAAAGCATTGATGAATTGCCGGGAAAGTTTCTGTTGAATCCCGGTTCCCGAGTTCATAACAATCAACCGCAATTCGAAGAAGATTTGCCCGATTACATCAACAATCTGTCTCGGACAGGAGGCTAGCGATGCCCGCAATTGTGCCCCCTGCCTCCTCTGGAGTTCAATCAGCTAGAGAACGGCGGGAAACTAATGACGCCGTTATTGAAATCCAATGGCAAACGGCGCAAGTCCAAGACTCATTGGGACAGGACATGCAGCGGCGGTTATTGGTTGCCGCCGCTCTTGTTCAGTCCGCAGTGGTGAAAAATATCTCTGATCCCGTCACGAAGGGGACAGGACCAAGAGGCGGTCAAGTTATTATGAATCGTTCGGTCGAAGGGGAATATCCAAAGGCGGACACGACAAATTTGATGAAACAGATTATTCATGGCGTGGATAAGAATGAACGTGGAGAAGTCGTGGGATTCGTAGGAACGACCGTTCACTATGGATTAATCCTTGAAACACGTATGGGACGCTTGATGCTGGCTTCCACGTTAGCAGAGAAAGCATCCGAGGTTCGAGCCATCCTAACGAAGCCGGTGAAGAAATGATTGGAACAGCTGATTTGATAACCGCTATCGTGGCAGCTTGGAATGCCAGCGGACTCAATGACGAATTCCATGTATTTGGTGGAGCGGAGGTGGTGTTATATGACGCCGAGGCCGAACCGGGGCAATCATATCCTTATTGTGTGATGGAGCCACTGGGGACCGCCCCAGTGGTGACAACACGCATGTCCGGGCGCCGCGAGACAAGAGGAACGCCGCTGACGTTTGTCGTCGTGGCCAAAGAATTGGAGAACGATTCAAGAACGGGTAAAGAATTAGCCGCAACATTAGCGGAAGAAGTCATGAAAGTGTTCGGTGGACATCCCGAGGTGCCGCCATCTGCAACGATCACACTGAGTCATGGAAATCACCTAATTACTCAATACCAGAATGATTACGGAATGCGTACTATGGACGATGGAGTTTATGAATGGTATGTCCTTTATAATTTCGTCACAGACGTTCCCGTAGCATAAAGGAGGTTATCGATGAGTGATCGCAGCACGTCGGGAGCAAGGATCAATTGGAAATTATCCGGGGTCTTCCGTAATACATTGACGGATACCACGATCCCGCAGGTGTCCCAACCAGATGCCGCTTATAATATCAGTCTGACTGATGGTGTGCAAGCCAGCCAAGCCAATCGAGTTTGGCAGAGCAAGAGCCGAGAATTATCCAGCGGAGCCAATGAGGTGCTCGACCTCTACGATATGGGCTCGATAGATATTGGTGGTGGTGCTGGAGCGGACGCCCTCGGGCAACCCGTTGATTTTGAAGAAATCGTGGCCATCTTAATCACGAATGATAATGGGATTGCTGCCGATGGTCAACTGGAAATTGAACCGGACGCTACGGCGGGTTGGACACCCATTGGAATTCACACAGCCGCTACGGGCGGCGCCTTACGTGGCCAAGGCTGCTTGGCAAAAGCCCAACCGGCCGAAGCCGCATTTGATGTAGAAGATGCCGTTAGCCATCGAATCAAGATAACGGCGAACGGTGGGGATATCACTTACAGTATATTCATCTTCGCCCGTAACGATGACGATGATTCCAGTTCATCCAGTTCATCCAGTTCTAATAGTTCTTCCAGTTCTCAATCGAGTAGCTCTTCCTCAACATAAGGAGATGATTGAAAATGACATCTGAAAACACATTGACGGGCCGAAATGGCCATGTGACAGTAGGCGGCACTGAGGTCGCCCGAATCACTATTTGGAGCGTAAATCCGACACTCTCATCGACGAATGAATGGGGTGATTCGGATTCCGCTGGTTACACGAATCGTTCGGCCGGCCGTAGGGATTGCACTTTCGACTGCGAGGGAAAGTATGATTCCACGAATGAGGTCTTTGACCTCTTTGTCCCTGGGGACACTGCCGCGGTCCGTCTTTATATTGACGAGACGTCTCTATATTGGGATTTTCCTCGTGCTCTTTGCATGGATTTCAATCTGAATATCAACGTCGACACGGAAGAAGTGGTTGGTTGGACGTCAAGCTGGGGAGCGGATGGCGTGTATACGAGACCAGGGGTTTAATTTTGAAGCCCGCCCCTATGGATTTGCAATTTCCTGGGCGGGCATATTCTTTATTGTAACGAGGTGGCACAATGTCAGAGTCAGTAGCAAGAGCAGTTGGAGCAGAAGGGGATATTCAAACCACAATCGCCGGCAAGGTATGCACCGTGCGGGCGCTTGGGATTCGAGAACTGGCAGAGGTGGAACGAATCTGCCTCCGTCAATATCGCCGAAGTTTTATGGAGGCCCATTCGGAGAACATGGACTTTCTTCCTCCGGATCAAGCCCAAGCCATCATCGAAAAGAAGCTGGAACAGTGCGCTCAATGGGATATTGACGATCTCCCTTCGAAATTTGCTTATGATCCAAGCAGAATTTTGATCGGGTCAGACCTTCTTTCTTTGGTTGAGGGGTTCTTCGGCGAACAAGATAAGAACGACGAAGAAAAAATGCAGCGGTTGGTTGCTACTATGTTGGATCAAGGTGTATTATCCGACGACGTTTATAAAGACGTCACTGGATTTTCCCCTGTGAAGCAGAAAGTGCCATACGTTAATTGGTGGATCACTGGGGCGTTCGAGGGTATGATCGTTTTCGTCTGGACGGCTTTCAAGCACAATGGAGTCACCCGAGAAGAAGTGGCAGGGGAATTGGGAAGCAACCCTATGCTGCTTTCTGAATTAGCTCGGGAGATCGAAAGACTGTCGGCGCCACAAACAAAAAATGGATAGGAACCGCTGCTTCAAAGCGTCGGGTCAGCGGTTCAAAAGACGATAATGAGACGCAGCCGATTGCCGGCTTATTGTGTGGCATTACAACATGGCATGTCCGAGTCCTTTGCGAAAATCCATTCGAAGGGGGCAAGGGCTATACGCCTAAGCAAGTCGGGGATATGACGATCGACCAGATCCTCATGCTGTTATGCGAGAAGGAAATCCTACAAAATAGGAAGAAGAAAGTCTCTGCTTTAGAGGCATCCCAATTAATACCAGACGCTGACGGGACCATTAAAGGCCGTGCTGCCGATGGTACACCCATTCGAGGACGTATTCGGGGCAAGAGTGTTGTTCAGGAGTTGAGAGAAAAGATGGCCGCCGAAGAGGCGAAAAAGGCTCCGAATAAATCAGGCAGAAGGAGACGCCGTCGTGGGAATTGAACTTGCTCAAGCATACGTATCTATCAAAGGCGACGCCAGTGGATTTAAGAAGAGCGTGGATAAGCAGAAGCCCGCTGTTCAAAAATCTATTGGCGATTTAGCTTCTAGTCTGAAAGGCATTCTTGCCGGTGTCGGTGCCGCATTCAGTATTGGTGCCATGCTCGGCAACATGAAAGAATCTATCGGCCTAGCTGAGATTCAGATAAATGCTGAGCAGCGTCTCACGAGTGCCATCAAAGCCCGCGGCGCCGCAGCTGGTGTGACAGCGAAGGAGATGATTGCATGGGCAAGTCAGCTTCAATCAGTAACGACCTTCGGTGATGAAGAAACAATAGCCGCCGCTTCAAGACTAATGGCATTCCAATCACAGACAGGAGACACACTCAAGCGAACCATGAAGGCTGCCATGGATTTATCTGCTGGCGGCTTCGGTCCACTTAAAAACATGTCTCTTCTATTGGCGAAATCTCTCGAAGACCCGATTGTCGGCATGACTGCCTTGAATAAAGCTGGTGTCGTTTTCAACGATACAGAGAAAAAGAGAATCCGGCAATTAGTTGAATCCAATCAATTGGGACAAGCCCAAGACATGATTCTAGCCCAAGCGGAAGCTAAAATGAAGGGTGTCGCGGAAGCCATGGCGGACACTCCTGTCGGTCGATTGCAGCAAGCTCAAAACACACTCGGTGATATAAAAGAGGAAGCTGGCAAATTACTCATTCCTCTAGCAACGGGATTCACTCAATTAAAGATTGCCGCCCAGAAATCAATGAACACTATCTATTCTGTAATTGCTCCTGTTATTACAGCAGTCATGGAATTTAATGAGAGAACAGATGGTTCGATTACTTTGTTGGCGAGCGTAACACTGGGCATCTATGCTCTTGGAGCGGCGGTCAAATTCTTACGTAGTGGCATGATAAAATTGGCCGTTGTCAATGCCATAGCGTTTGCTCCCTTCTTCCTCATTGCTGCCGTTGTTGCCGGCATAGTATTGCTCGTTCGAAAAATATGGAGTATGGAGAAAGTCCAGAAAACCGTTGCCAACATATCGAAGAAGCTTGGTTACATCTGGCAAAATCTAAAAGAAGTTGGCATGGCATTGTGGAATGCCTTCCTGTCGGCCGCCAAATCCGTTGCCAATTTTATAGGAGACGTCCTCGGGGTGGACATGGCCGATCTTGGCGACAGTTTTGCTGAAATTGTCACAGGGATGGTTGACAGGTTCGCCGATTTTGTCTTAGAACTTACAGATTATATGGTGGTCATTGCTGAGAATTGGGATCTGGTCTGGGGTAACATGGGGAAAATCATGCAACTCGCCCTTGATGAAATGTCCAATGGTTATTTAGACTGGATAGATGAAGCCCAAATTCGATTGGCAGAATTCTTCGCTTACGTAGCTGGTTATGAAACGGAAGACATCCGAGCGGATCATGATGCGGAAGCTCGAAAGGCAAAGGCTGAAGCAGAAGCCATTCTTCGACAATTGAAGGCGGCCGTAGAAGAACGCCGTAGGCAGCGTGAACAGGATGAAAAGGACAAAGACAAAGGACCAGAAGACAAGCCACCAGAAGCACCAGAACCGCCGGCAGTCCAAGCCGTAGTCGTGAAGGCGATTATCGATGATAAGCGATTAGGATTCGCTGACTTGGGAAGAAAAATGCAAGAGGCAATGCTCGATGCGGAACAAGATAAACGACAAGCCGAGATCGTTCGTTTGTTGGCAAATCAGTTACGAGCACAAGAGAGAATAGCAGACGCAATGGAGAACCAAGAAATTGACGATCCTCCATTCTTAGTATAGAAAGCAATACAGATGAGTCTTAATGAAAGTGTAAACCAGTGGAGGCTTCAAACAGATGGGGGCATTCCTTATAAATTGGTTGCCGGTTATCCGCAAGGCGGTGGCACGCAAGGTGATGCTGAAATATCCGAACAGATCATCATCCAAGCAACTGATTTGGAAGCCTTCTTCGAAGAGAGTTTCCCATCTGAAATTCCTGGACCTCCGGGAACTTCATACACAATTAATACACCTCGGGCTTGTCCCCATCGACAATACTTCTACACGGACTCGATCAAGTTCTCAGCACACGATACTTCTCGTCCTGTGGATCCTTGGTCTGTTGATGAGAGTGCTCCGGGAAGAACCTATGGTGATTTTCTAACACTCGACATTATTTACAAGCCACGTAAAGGAGCACCGCAAGAAGGAGATAACAGCGGGGACGAACGAGAATTTCCGGAGTACGAATTATCTTCAGAAGGCTCTGGGGACTTCATTATGATTCCAGCGACAGAATGGTTGGCTGAAGATAATGAAGAAGACAAGCCCAAAGAAGTTGAATTCAAAATACCACAAGCCATTCCAACAATCTCATGGACAGCCCGCTGGTCCAGTATTAGTCGAGACACGGCTTCATTCATTCTAGCACAATCACGGCAAGTGCTGGGACAAGTAAACAATGTCGTATTGTCTCAAATTTACAATGCCCCGGCAGAAACCATCCTGTTTCTAGGATTCAACATCCAGGAGAATTATCAATTCGTTTGGGGTGAGAAACAGAAGACAACATTGTCTTTGGAATTGTCGTTTGTAGAAAAGAATGTTCAAATACCAATCGAGGCCGGAGTGGCTCAAACAATAACCCACAATCATATCTACAGGCCAAGCACGGGGCGGTGGGAAAAGCTCCAGAGACCGGATGGTGGGCTCCTTTACAAGCTCGGAAATTTATCTGGATTATTCTGGGTTCCAGATCAGGACCAAAATTAATGAAAGTTCCGCAAAAAAGAAAAGGCGATCCCCTCAGAGCCGCTGAGGTCAATGAGATGGCCAGAGGTGCCCGTGCCGGTGCTGGTTTATCTGCTGGGCTGAATTTGTATTCTACCCAACTAGCCGACGCCAAACATTTCTTAGCTAATCCGGAACATCATCAGCATACTTTTCAAATCACCAATCTCAAAGCATTTGAGGATGATACGGAAACGAGTGGTCTGTATTTAGGTCGGATGCTCTTCTACGATGCCGATGATGAAGAATGGGATGTCCGAGCCGAACAGAGTGTTGGTGGGGATGACTCCGAACAAATCATAGATGCCAATTCTATTGGCGTCATATTGAATGTTGGGGATCGTGTTGTCTGCTATTTTGATTCTCAGCGGCGGGCTTACGTGCCTATCGGTGGCCCCGGTGCCGGTGGCGGTTCCCAAGCCTACTTCCAGACTGTCTCGACGTGGCAATGGCCGGTTGGTTCTGGGCAATACGCGGACTGTTATATGATGCTATGGGACGCTGTGTCTAATTCTTATAAAGTTGACACTAGCCGAACCTTTCGTGTGTGGTCCCCTATCGTGGAACAATGGGATCCCATCTATAATGGAACACCCTCTTCAACCCCTCGCACAATCTTCGATTTCGTATTAGGTTATTTCGACACCATATCCCAGCGGTGGCAGGTTAGTTATTCGAATCAAAATAATAGAAGACTCGCCAAGTGTTCTTCGGACTGGTCTGTGGATGGGACTGATGCTGTCGTCCAAGTCCAGATTTGTGATCCGGACTCTAAGGCAGTCATAAGCAGCACAGCAAACAAAGCTATCATCCATCGCAATTGGGATGCTACTTATTTGACGGCTCCGGCTCCGGCCGTTTGGCAAGATGATTTCGTCTGGGTTGATGTAGACCTCGGTGGAAATGTTACTGTTGCCAGTGCCGTAGCTTTTCATTATCTTAAACAAGTCATCACGTATCGTGGCTCTGCTACGAATATCCCAACGGGTTTCAAACTACTGGATGGCACAAACTATCCGGCCGGAAGTAAGATTGGGACAGGGGCTTCCCCAGACATGAAGAAGCGCTTCATAATGGGAATCGATGCAGGAAGTGCCGAAGCCTCTGAAAATGCTATCGGTGGTACAGGTGGGGAAGAAACGCAGAATCATCGCCATGAATTGGATTCGACTACATACGTCACCGCTGGCGTGGCAGCAGGAACGGATGAAACAGTCATTACAAATGATGATGTTCCATATACTAGCGGGCTTGAAGAATTGGCAGTGCCTCAAGGAAATTTTGAAGAGAATCGTCCTCCATGGTATGTCTTCGCTCTAATTGAGCGTTACAAATAGAGAAGAACAATGGAAATTTGTGTTTATCGTGGCAACGAAACAGGACACCAGACTGAAAATGGATGTCCTGTCTATGAATGTCGTCTTCTACGGGAATGCGTCGCCAGTGGTGGCGGTCCGAAATTCCCCTCGTGTGATGATTGTCGCCACACACTCTTGAAATCAAGCCCGACGTTCGCCTCTGACTGGCAAGATCCCCTCATCATAGTAAACAGCAGGAGGGAGTCAACGGACGCACTGCGGGACAGCATGGGCGGCCGTGCCGGCTTTTTGTTGTGTGGCGGTCCCTCGGCTAATGATTTGGACCTGCAATTGCTCCAGCAGCGAGGAGCATGGACCATGGCAGTCAACAACGCCGCAGGACATCCACAGTGCCGGCCGAATGCTTTTGTTTGCTCCGACCCGCCCGCCAAATTTCACCATAGCATCTGGTTGGATCCTGGCATTATGAAGTTCGTTCCCGATGCCAAACTCCTCCGCAGTCGCAATTATCTTCGACGCAAGTGTGAAGATGGGACATTTGAACCGCTAGAAGTTCGTGCTGATAAGGCACCGAATGTTTGGGGCTTCCGCCGGCGGAATTGGATGGTCCCTGATGACACGTTTTTTATGGAAGACGCCGCTGCTTGGGGAAACATGGACGAGGGTGTAAAGTTATACGGGGAACGGAAGACGGCTTGCACCATGTTGATTGCCATCCGGTTGATGTATTACCTTGGATTCCGCACCATTTTCATGCTGGGTGTGGATTTCCGCATGGCGGCCGGGCTGGGTTACAGCTTTGGGCAAGCCCGAGATGCCGGCGCTATGGAATCTAATAATGTCCAATACGACATTGTGAATGATTGGATGGATCGATTGACGGCTTCAGGAACTCTTGATCGCTTTGGTTTGCGTATGTTCAATTGCTTTCAACATTCCGGTCTGCGGGCATTCCCATACGTGCCGTTTGATCAAGCTCTTCAAGTGGCATGCAAAGGGATCGACCAGACTCCAGACTTGTCGGAGTGGTATGAAAAAGGAATCGACATGGATGGGAAATTCTACCTGTTTGTCCGCAGGTATGAATGGCACAATGATCGGGAATTGGCGTCTGTGCGATACGGTCGCCATGAACCACGCTTGGCATATCGGGAGAGGGGAAATAAGAGATGGAAATGGGTCGAAACCCAGACTGAGGAATGGGTTCAAGACATAATCAAAAAAGGAGAAGAACAAAATGACGGATGATATCCCCGCAATCCGCCCCAAGCAAGGAAAAATCTGGGGCTACACGATGATGCCGTTTGCATTCAATAATATTGAGTCTCATGGCATCCAGGTCGACGCCGGCACGTATTGCTCGAATCATGACCATCGCACGAAATGGAATCGTTTCTTTGTGTTAGTAGGCAAATTGAAGATCTGCCAATACACGGACGATGGTGAGAGCATAACAGATGAAACCATTGTCGGGCCGTGGGAAGTCACAGACGTTCCCCCTGGCGTCCGCCATACATTTGAAGCACTGGAAGACACAATCGCGGTTGAATACTACTGGTCCCCATTGGATCCAGATGATATTGACCGACACGGAACTCACGGAGGTCGAAATCATGGTTGATTTTACAACGGTCTGTGGTGTTGATAGTAAGCACTTCCAACAACTGTGTTGGACATGGCCGACTTGGAAAAAGTGGAAGCCGAACATCTTAAATGCCAATGTTGATCTTCCGGGAAAGCTCGGTGCCCGAGTCCCAAATCCGTGCCAACATTGATCATCCCGAACTCATGGTCGTGGAATGGCCTCCTGAGAGTGCAACATATTCCGGCGACACAGATAGCAAGTGGTATCATCCACAAAGATACAAAATGCTTTCCGGATTCGTTCACGTGCCGGCTTTATACGTGGAGACACCTTATTGGCTTAAACTCGATACGGACGTCGTTGCCAATCACACTCCTGATTGGATAGATGAAGACTGGTTCCGGGATGATCCGGCAATCATTGCTCATCGGTGGGGCTATACAAAGCCGCCAAATCAAATGGAGCTTCTGGACAATTGGGTTCGGGAAAACCAAGATCAAATGCCTTGGCTTTCCTTGAAGGAACCCCTCCACCTATACCCGGAACCAAACGCAACACGCGTCTCCCATGCACGCATCATCAGTTTCTGTGGATTTTTCCAAACCAAATTCAGCCAACATTGCTCCACCATTGCCGAGCGGGTCTGTGGTATTGGGCAATTGCCAGTGCCGAGCCAAGACGGGTTTCACTGGTATGCCGCGAAAAGGATTGGATACAAAATTATACGAACAAATATGAAATCCCGCGGTTGGCAGCACTGGTCCACAACAGACAACATCCTCAAAGCTGTTGAAGAAGCCATGGAATCGCCTGTGGATGGCGTGTAGTGCGTTAATATGTTTCAAGGTGTTCTGTGTCCTATTTGTAATTTGACGCCGACACGGGCGAACGTATCGGCATTATCTGGTATTTAAGGAAGAAGGAAACAAGATGAGATCCGCACGCGTGTGTTATTTGATGTCCGGGCAACCGCACCTCCCCTATTTGACTGTCTCTTTATGGACACTGCGACAACATTATAACGGTCCTGTGACTGTGGCTGCTTGGCCGGAGTCAATTGATCTTCTTCGACAAATCGCCCAGGACAAAAGATTGGACATCGCCGTTCAAGTTCGCCGGCCGGCGATACGTGGGAAAAATGACCAGTTCATGGACAAGATTGCCATGGCAATGGACCAAGATGGTCCGATGATTTATTTGGACGCGGACACCTCCATTCACGCTCCGATCCAACCCATCTTTGATAGGTTGGAGAAGTTCGATTTTGTTTCCACACAATTCTGTGATTGGGAAACCTCTTCTCCCATGATTGCTAATCGGATTCAAGGACTGGCGGAATTTGAGGGAATTCCATCCCAATTGGTTGAAGACTTCTTGTTGCGGTCTTGGCCGAGTGTGAATGGAGGTGTTTGGGGTGCATTGCCGGACTCTCCGATTCTCCCTCACTGGCTCGCATACACGGAAGCCGCCAAAAGAACATTCATCGCCGATGAGAAAGTCTTACATCTTATGTTAGGTGTCTATGCTCCATCTGGAAAAATGACAGTTATGACAGATCGCGGCCGCTGGAATTGTTCACCAAAGTATCAGCCGGCCGACTTGGCAGACGAAGACGTGGCTATTTATCATTATCACGGAGACTGTAATGTGAGGCCCAAGAAATGCGTTCGGGGGCTGTCGATCTGGTGGCCGATGTATCAAGAATGCATCGAAAACAATGTTGGAGGCATACAAGATTGGCACACGACCGTCAACAATAAATGGATTCGAGTAATCGAAAAAGAGATTGTTGAACAAGAGCACCAGCAGTGTAATGGAGAAGGATAATGAAAGTCATTCGGACTTTATGGGGTGATAATTTTCCGGGTTCCAGATGGAAGAAGGTTTGGCGGTCCAATGTCTTGCCGGCAATGTCACAGGCATGGTCCATGCCGCAAACTGTGTATGTATTTGGGACAGAGAATGCTGAACGACTTGCCGACTTGAAAAATCCATTCTGTAATATCGTATTGATGGACGAGGATCCATGGGGAGGACAAAGCCCAGATCAGGACAGCCCCGAACATGATACTTGGCTACGACCTTGGATTCTAAAATGGTTAGCTATTGAC
>Ga0180432_10004046_pt1 | contig 20443 bp, 14 predicted proteins | sample SS_ome_10_FD_132414 | JGI IMG/M metagenome (GOLD analysis project Ga0180432, IMG submission 132414) | Hypersaline lake sediment archaeal communities from the Salton Sea, California, USA - SS_1_MS_2 metaG | ecosystem: Environmental > Aquatic > Non-marine Saline and Alkaline > Hypersaline >...
GAGCAGGCCGATTTCCAAAACGAAGACAGCGGCGTAGCTCGCGACGTTCACACCGAATCCAAGGATCATCGCCCGTTTCCACGACAATGGAACGGCTCTAAACAGGACGCGAAGCAAGGGGACCTCCGCGGCAAGGGTGATGACGAAGAGGGGCAAGAGGAGCGACATCGTGTCCCACATGAAGAAGGAGTCCCGGGAAAACGCAATCAGCAGCGCCGACCCGGCCAGACTGGATGCGCCATTGAGCAACAGGCTCCGCCACAGAACACCACGGAACCGCAGGGTCTTGATACGCCAACGCAGGATGCCGCTTTCCAACAGGATGATCACCAACGTGACGATGGAAGCGGGCAGCCATGTGTCCTTGTGGAAGAAGTTCAGGATCGGCGAGACGCCGTCGGCATAGACGACAGCAGGCGCAAGCATCAGGAGAAGCAGTAGAAGGAACGGATCCCGTTTCATTCTCATCCCGCAAGCCGGCCTGCTACAACTTCACGGGAGTCCACCCGTGAGGAATGGGATCGCTTCGGCCCAGATACGCCGGCGTTTCATTCGCGTCAAAGCCGACACAGGCAATGGCATGCTCGATGTTCTCCGGTGAGAGACGAAGACTCTCGTACGTGGCCCATACCCTCCGGGACGAAGCATCGACTGAGACTCTGGGATCGTCCCGCCCGATTCGAGCGTACGCAATAGCGTCCGCAACGATGTTGACGTCCGCATGGGCCGTCATGGCGGGCACGTAGATCACGGCCGTGAAGCGGTCCGGCCACATCTGCACCGGTCCGTCATCGGTCGGCACCGGGCTCGGCGGGTTCAAGCGGACGTCCAGCACGTTCGCCTCGAGCCCCACTTCCTGAATCCGGGCCTCGATCTGCCGTTGGTACGCCGATGAAAGCAGCCTGTGGCTCTCGTGATACAAAACGATCCGCTTGGAGAGATCGACCTCGATATCGTTCGGCACGCCGTCGTATTGCCCCACGACTTCGTCCAAGGCCGCATTCGTCACAATGCGGATGCAGCGGGCGTCGCCCATCTGCGGGACATCGATCGCGACGGTGCGCAGCTCGGAGCGCCGGCAGGAAATCGCTGCGAGAATCGCCACTCCGAGGACCGCCAGACCCCAAACCACTCGCTTCGTCATGGTGTCGATCCTTTTCTTTCCGGTGTCTACTCGGGTTCTTCTCTTCCTACCAGCCGAAAGGTGCTTCCGTGAGGCAGGTGCTCAGCCGCCAGGCCGTCGAGATGGGTATTGATGTATTCCGTCAGGGTCACCATGCCGGGCTCTTCGGACGTCCCGTGGTTCACCCGGATCACAGGATGCGCGAGGTCCTCAGCACGCTGAATTCCGCTCCAGTAGCACGACCCGTCATCACAGACGATCGAGCAGTCGCAACCCATCTGCTGATAGGCCCGGATGTCGCACCCGCAGCCCGTCCCGATTCCGATCCGGGAGACTGTCTGCGAAGCGTCACCCGTAACCTGGACCAACGGTTCGCCGATGCGCCCACATCTCTCGGCCACACGGCGAGCAAAATCTTCCAGGGGCACGGGCTCGATATCGTACCGGTGCTGATACCCGCCCGCCCCAACCGCGGCAGGCCGGCCTTTCAGACCCAGGAAACGCGCCCAGGCCCAGGGAATCCCAATGTCCGGCCACCGGTCCCAACAGTCATGGTTCCGGACGATGCTAAGTCCATGCTCGTTGATGAAGCCCAGCTTCTCTTGGACCGCGACGTCATCGTCCGGGCGTTCGTCCCGATGGTGCCAGAAGGTGGGTTCATGGCAGACCAGCAGACGAACGCCCTTGTCAACCACGTGACGCAACGCCTTGAAGCTCGACATCCACGTCACGACACAGCGGTCAATGCTGGCATTGGGATCACCCGTAATGATCCGGTCAACGGTCTTCTCCCGGTCGATCCAGGTCGCACGAGACAGGAAATGGTCCAGGATGTCCGCAACCCTCATGTCAAATCCCTCGATTTACCCGACCCAGGTCCGCAAGTTCCTTGCCAGTGTGACCCCATTCACCGGTCTTTGTCCAGCTTCGCCGCCCACAGGACGAGCGCGTAGCTGATGTATTCATCCCACCGCGTGCCCTTCTCGACTCGTGGAAGACGCCGCCTGAATCCGCGCCGCGGCGATTGGCCGTCAGAGAGGGAACTCTCGCCGGCAGCCCTCTTCGGCGTCTTCCTCGGAAGCCACTTCAGCGGGTTGAGAAATCGCTTGGACCGCCACAGGGAGTCGCCGAAGAAGCCGTACTCACGAACGCCCAACGATTGTGCGATGTCGGTCAGCTCACGCCGCGAAAAGGGGTACTCCTCGCCGACCGACCATGCCCTCGTCCGCTCGGTGATCCATTTGTGGATCCGATACGGGGGATTGGCGATGTTGGGAACGGAGACAAAAGCCAACCCGCCTGCCCGGACCAGATCGAGGTGGGCTCCGATAATCTGTCTTCTCTGCTGCCCCGTGAAGTGCTCCGCCAGCCCAAACGACATAGCGACGTCGTGCCGACCCTTCAGATCTTCCCCCGGAGCCAGCGCGTCCCCTTCGATGAAATCCGCCCGGATGTGCAGTCTCTCAAAGAGTCGCGCAGCGCGCCTCAGCGCCGCGGGCGAGTAGTCGAGTACGGTGACCCGGGCGCCCCGGCGACCCATGAGCGCGGCGTTCGTGCCGGTCCCGGCCCCGATCTCAATGACCGACAGGCCATCGAAACCGCCGAAATGACGCAGGACCCTTGCCTCGATTCGCTGCCATCGGATCAGGCGTTCTTCCCGGAGGACCTTGAATACGTCCTTTTCCAGGGAGACAGGCTTCCGCCAAAGACGATCCCAGAACTGCGGGGTGTTCTCTTGTGACATCACTTGCCTCGCGCCGATCTCGCAGTCGCGCGACGCATGGGCGTCATTCCCGGGGCTGACCCTCTACGGGGCGGTCTCCGCGTTCAGGCGCTCGATCTCCTTCCGCGCGGCGTCCAGGTCGGTCTGGAGCCGCTTGCACTCGGCTTCCAGTTGCACGCGGGCCCGCCGGGCTTCCTCCCGCTTCGAATTCAGGTCGATCTCGGCGGCGGCCCATTCTTTCTCGCGCGCCTCGAGCGCGCTCACGCGGTCGGTCAATGACCGTCTTTCGGACCGTAGCCCGTCGGCCTCTCGCGCTCGCTCCTCGACCGCTCGCCGGAGTTCCTCGATCCAGGCGGCCTGCCGCTCGATCGTCCCGGCCGCGCCGATGTCGGCGGCCACCATCTTCTCGATCTGCCGGCGCAACGGCTCGTGGGTCGCACGTTCCTCTTCATAGGCGGCCTCGGCGCGCGCCGCGCGGTTGGACGCGGCCGTCAGCCGGGCCTGCCCTTCGGCCCGCTCTGCCCGCAGGGCCCGGGCGTCGGCCTGCAGGTCCGAGATCCTCTCCGCCAGCGCGGCCGCATGGAGGTCTTGCGCTTGTCGGGCGGCTTGCGAGAAACGCCTCTGCAGGACCAGCCCGGCGACGGCCGAGACCGCCACGAGCAGCAGGATGATCGTTGCCAGCCGCGTCATATGCTCTCTACAATGCGCACACAGCGTCGCGAGTACTGCGACGTATGCTCCCAGGATAGAGATCCCTCGACTGCGCTCGGGATGACAGGATAACGACCGTCATTCCGAGCGAATCCGCCGCAGGCGGAGCAGTCGAGGAATCTCATGGTTCACCCAATACGTTACCCGGGATGCCGCGGCCGGCCTGGCCGCGCGGCGCCTGGATGATCTCAAAAAGACGCCAGTTCCCGAAGGTCCGGTCGTACAACGTACTCCGATGGCCGAGCCGGTACATATTCGGGTATTTCCAGTGCACACTGTCCATCGCGCTGCGTCCCTCGGGTGCGTGCACAAGCACATAGAGGTCGTGTCCATAATAGTCTTCTTTTGCCTGATGGAAATTGAAATCCAGCGCGTGCGCGAAGATCGGGCCGGGATCCGGCCCTAAGAGCAGGAAGCTGTCGTACCCGCACACGAACACCTTCGGATACTCGGACCGGCTGAGCACATGCCGCTCGATCCTCGGCAGCCAGATGTCGCGATCCCGCCCGTCCTCCGGGCCGGCCCGCGGCCCGGCGAAATGCGCCTCCACGCCGGCGCACAGGACCACCAGGAGCGGAATCACAGAGAGGGCCACCCGCCCCGAGCGTGAGAACGCGAACAGCTTCCCGGCGACATAGCCGATACAGAGAATCCCGGCCGGAAACAGGCACAGGAGCAGGACCGGCGCCGCGTCCCAGATCATTCCGTAGAACGCGAGCGCGAGCGCAACGCCCACGAAGCCTCCCGTCAAAACGCAGAGCGTGAGCCCCGCGCGGTCGCGCTTCCATGCCGACAGGGCCAGTGCCGCGGCCGGCAGGGCCGCGCCCCCCCCACACCACCCCGCCGGCCCGGACCAACATACTCCTCCGTCGTCCCCTGCCGCGACGCCGCGCAGCGACTGCAGGAAGTAGAGGGCGTCCCCCATGACCAGCCAGTTCATCAGGAACCACAGTCCGGCGGCGTAGAACGGGGGCAACAGAGCCAGGATCAGGACCGCTTCCTTCTCCTGCCGGCCGGTGCGGCGTACGAGCCGCTCGAGCGCCAGCGCCAGGAAGACCGGCAGCAGCCACAGCGCGCCGCCGAAATCGGCCAGCAGCAGTCCGGCGGAGCCCAGCCCGAAGTAGATCAGATGCCTTAACGTCTGGCCTGCCAGCCACTGCACCAGCCCGTACAGGGTCAGAAGCGCCAGGAAAACCGTCAGCGCCGCCGAAGAACCGTTGAGACAGCCGGACAGGAACGGGGGATACGCGGCCACTGCGAACACCATCAGGAACCGTTCCCGGCCCAGTCCCCACGCCTGCAGGATCCCTGCCAGCAGGACCAGCACGGCCGCCCCGAACCACGCGCTCACGATCCGCGACGCGAGGCAGGTCCCGTCGGCCCCGAGCACGCCCGTGAGCGGCAGGCGCAGCAGAACCGGCAGGGGCGGCCACCAGACCGAGCTGACCAACGCCTGCCGGCCCTCTGTGGTGTTGTCCAGGATCTTGCGGCACACGGTCTGGACCACCACGGCCTCCCGGTCGGCCGGCGCGTCGAGGTACAGGCCCGCCGCGAACAGGACCGCGGCCATTACAGCCAGGCCCGCCCACACCCCGCCGGCACGCCACCGGTCAGGATGCCGTCTGATGGAATAGACCATGTCGCGTCTTCTCCCAATGGAACGGCGCCGCAAAGAACTGGAAAAAAGCGCGCCACCCGCTGTAACTCATGAGGACCCAATAGACGGGCGAGAGCACGGCGTATTTCACCAGGTCGAAGTATCCCCTGCGGAAGCAGCCGATCGCGCCGAGATAGGCAAAGACGAAGTTCCCCGCAAAGAGACACAGCGCGCCGGCCGCGAAGACCGGGCCCGGGAAAAGGTTCGCCAGCACCTCGAGCCGAAACAGGAACCACAGAATCGCCAGGAACCAATACAGCGGGTTGATCAGGAACGAGAAGACGATCCCGCCGATCAGCACCTGGAAATGCAGAAAGTTCCCGACCCCCAACTCGCGGAGCAGACGGAACGGGCGCCGCATGTGCACCAGATACGTCTGGATGTAGCCCTTGAGCCAACGCGTCCGCTGCCGGATCCAGAAGTGCAGACTGCTGCATGCCTCTTCCCACGTCGTGGTGTACAGCATGCGCGACGCATAGCCGGCGCGGTAGATGCGCACGCCCAGATCGCAGTCTTCCGTGACGTTGTAGGCGTCCCAGCCCATCAGCTCCTTCAGCCGGGCGGTGAGGAAATGGTTCGACGTGCCGCCCAGCGGGATCACGGCGTTCATCGCCGAAAGCCCGGGTAGTGCGAGGTCGAACCACGCCGAGTACTCCGCCGTGAACCAGCGGGTCAACAGGTTCTGGCGCGGGTTGTAGAAGTTCAGTCTCGACTGGAGACAAATGACCTCGGGCCCCACGCGGCCGAATGCGGCCACCGCCTTCTTTAGCTGGTCCGGCTCGGGCCGGTCCTCGGCGTCATAGATCACGAGATACCGCCCCCTGGCGTTCGCCAGCCCGATATTGCAGGCCTTGGGCTTGGTCCGCGGGAACGACGCGGGAATCAGCGTGACGCGGAAGCCCTCCGGCAGCCGAATCCGGGCCACCGCCTCCCGCGTCTCGCGGTCGTCCTCCTCGAGCAAGAGCTGCACATCTTTGCGATCGGCCGGATAGTCCAGCGCCGACAGGGCCCGGACCAGCTCGGCCACGGTCTCGGGCTCGCGGTACATCGGAACCAGCACGGAGTAGACCGGCAGGTCCCGCTCGTCCAGGGCCGCCAGCTCCTCGTCCGGGATGCGGATCTCGGCGTCGCGTGCCACGGACAGCCGCACGAGCAGAAGCTTGTAGAGCGTGAAGACCACGTAGAACAGCGTGGAGACCAGCACGAAAACCCGGGCCACCTCCCACGGCGAACCGACCGCCAGCGCCAGCAGGACCAGGCTGCCGGCGATGAAGAGAACCTTCTGCAAGCCGGTGATCGGCACGCGCGCGCTCAGCCCGGGCTGCAAACGGCTCAGGGCCAGCGGATCGGTTTCAGGTGTCATGCTCCGGTCCCCACTCCTCCCATCCCGGATCATTCCGCCAGCAGGGCGCGGGCGATCAGCTCCGCGGCCAGGTCCTCGCCCGCCCGGGTCAGGCACAGATCCCCGTCGTTCGCGAGCAGCGGGGCGGCGTCCTCCATCCCCATGAAACCCGTGAACACGTCCGCCACCGGCATGCGCCGCGCATCCGCCACTCTCCGAATCGCCGCGGCGAAAGGCCGGACCCTCCCGGGATCGGACGGGTACGGCGGCGGCGTCACCCAGATCACCGGCCGCCGCATGGTGCCCGAAACCAGGTCGCTCAAGGCGGCCGCCTCGCGTTCGAAGTCGCGCACGTCGCGGTTGTGCAGGATGTCGTGCAGCCCGATGCTCAGCACGACGACGTCGGTCTCCGGCCGGACCGCCGCCGGCACGCGCACGAGCTTCAACAGCGGACCGTAGGCCTGCGGCGCGCTCTGCCAGTCCGGCACCGGGACGTAGTCCACGACCGGCCGGTCCGGTCCGTCTACGATCCGCGCCAAGACGCGGTGCGCGCCCGTCCGGCGATCCATGCCCGGCAGGCCGGGAAACTGGAGGAAGTCGTCCACGCAAACCAGGTGGCCGAACGCTTGCTCCACCGAGATCCGCGGCTGCTCGAACCGGCCGGCGCTCCGGTGCGGCACGAGCACGAGCCGCCCGCCGTCTGCGTCATACAGGCCGTCCGCTTCGACCCGCGCGGCCGTGCCCGCAAACGGCGGGGTCAGGAACCGGATCCGGCCGCCGGCGATCTCGACCCCCTCGTGATCCACGCGCCATGACAGGGCGGACAGGGCGCTCGCGCGCTCGCGCACGAGCGGCAGCGGGGGGAGATCGTCCCGGATCCCGGTCTCCCGGCGGAGGACCCGGCGCTCTCCCGACCGGTAGGCCGCATCGCATTCGACCCTGAACCGCGCCCCGTCCGGGGGGCGGCCCGCCAGGCGCAGCACGGGCTCGACGATGTCATCCGGATAGCAGACGGCCGCCAGTTGTCCGATCCCGGCCGCCACCGCGTATTCCCGCACCGGCACGGAACGGCAATCCACCCAGCGCTCGCACACGGCCTCGAACCCAAGCGGATCCCGTGCCGCCAGCCGGACCCGGTAGCGGCCCGGCGCCGCGTAGGTATGCGCGGTCTCCGCGCCTTCGGCTGTTCCACCGTCCCCGAATGCCCAGCGCGCGCGCACGGAGTTCGTGATCCAGTTCACGCTCGTATCCCGGAACCGCACCGGAACGAACACCGCCGGACAGTCTCGAAACGCATAGGGCGCCCCCACCTCGAACCTGAAATCCGGCTGGAGGGTGCGGCTCATGGACTCCAGCCTGCCGTGCGCGGGCCCGTGCGCCGTCACCAGCGCCGCATCCGGAATCGGCGCCGGCTCTGTCCGGCCCGGCGCCACCCATCCCAGCCGCGCCTGCAATCGGCTCTCGGAGAAGAAGAACAGCTCGAGCCGGTGAATGCCGGCCTCGAGCAACCGGGGCGCGCCCAGCCGCCACCGGCCGCCTGCACGCCGGCCCGGACTGGACACGGCCCTCTCGCCGTCCACCACCAGGAAGCCGGCGTTCCGGCAATCCAGCGCCAGCCGGTACACCCCCTCCTCCCCGCACAGGAGCACCGTCTGCATGCGCACGACCCATCTCTGCTCTGCCGGTGGATCCTCCGGAAACAGCGCGGCAGGCTCCACGCGCGGCAGGCGGAAGCTACGCCTGGGCGGACCCGAGTGATGATAGAGATAGGACATCTTAGCCCACGAGGTCGGCACGCTCCTGCCGGCCGAGAGATGAACGTCCACCGCGACGGGCAGGGGATCCGGCGCCGGGCCTTCCGCGTCGCCGGCTGCCGTGCCGGCTGTTCCGCCGTAGTAGACCGCCACACGGCGGCCGGGCTCCCGACCAGCGTGCACGAGCACGGAGGCCCGTTGGGCATCGACGTGCAGGATCCGGAACGGCGCCGGCCGACCCTCCTGGTCGAATGCCGCGCAGCAGAACTCGGTATCGCTGCCCTCCCCCCGCGGCAACTCGGCCAGCAGCACCGGCGCGTCGCCGGGAATTGCGCCGATCAGCAGCCGGAACGGATGTTCGGCACAGCGCCAGGCCGGGTTGGGCCCGCCCTGCGCGGCCGTCACGGTCAGGAACAGGAGCACAGACCCGAATACACGCCGAAAGTCCAAACAGACGGCATGCTCGCTTGCTGAGACAGTCACGTCTCCTCCCGCTTTGTCGGCGCGGGCCCGGATGTGCACAAAACGTGCCAAACCGCCCGCGCCGCCGCACCCGCGTCCCGCGCAAACCGCGGGCGCCACACGAGCCGTGCGCTCCCTCTGCGCCGCGCGTTCCCCTGTGCACAGTCCAGGATCGAATCCGCGTACACCGGTCCTCAACGCCTGCTGCCGCTGTGGGACCACTCTGCGCACAAGTCTTTCCCGGACAGCAGGTTCCGTGAATCGGATCCTCTCCGGTCTCCTGGCACATTTTGTGCGCTTCTGTTCACGGGTCAAGGGGGAACGTCGTGGGTCCGGCGGGGGGTGCGGCCGGGTCGCCATTTGGTAGTTGATGACGGCACCGGCAAGGCCTATTCTCTGTTGCTGAGGGAGGAGCGCACAGTTGGCGACGCGCGGCAGATCGGCAACCCGTCGGCGGCGGCTTCCGGGCTTCACGCTCATCGAGTTGCTGGTGGTGGTGGCGATTATCGCCATCCTTGCCGGCATGTTGCTGCCGGCGATGTCAAGGGCCCGCGAGCGGGCACGGCAGACGGACTGCATCAACAACCTGCACCAGTTCAGCGTGGCGGTGGCCGTGTACCGCAACGACCACGAGGGCGCTTTTCCCGACTGGCTCTCCACGCTGTATCCGGACTACATCCTCCGCAAAGAACTCTATGTGTGCAAGTCGGACGTCTCGAACGGCGAGGAAGGGTCCCGCCCCGAAAGTCTGCCGGCGGCCCTGGATCGCTATGACGAGACCGACGACACGCACAACAATCCCCACGGGGCAAACTACCGCGGACGCAATCCGGCCGTCACGCTTTGCAGCTATCTCTACGAGTTCTGCAATGCCGAATGTGACTGGTGGAGCGGCTATATCGGGGACGGATCGGTCACGGCCACCGAACTGGACGGCGACGGGGACGGAACGGTCTCCTGGTACGAGGTCAAGCAATACCAGCTCGATTACGGGGACACCAAGCAGCCCGATCCGCCCGGTCCCACCGCATACGACCAGACCTCGTTCCCCATGATCCGGTGTTTCTGGCATTTCCGGGAAAACAAGATCCGGTGCACCGACGGCTCGGAGGAAGGCCTGACGCTGAACGTGGCCTACGCCGGCAACATCTTCCGGGCCCCGTTGACCTGGGAGCTCACGATCAAGGAGTAGTCCGCTCCCTTCATACAGGGCGGAAGGAAGAGACGTCATGAACAGACAGGGGCTCCAAACGCTGGCGGTTCTCGCCGTGCTGCAGATCGCGGCCGGCTGCGCTTCCGTAGACCCGGGCACGGCCGGCGCCCCGGATCCGCCCGCGGCCCGCGAGCTGGCGCGGGCCGAGAGTCTGTTCCGGCAGGAGCGCTACACCGAGGCGATGATCGAGTGCGTGGACCTCTCCCGCAAGGACCCCCTGATGCCCGGCCTGCCCGAGCTTCAGCAGCGGATCGTCACCCGCCTGGCCGAGTTGCGGGCGCGCGCGATCGAGCTGGGCAAGTCCACGAGCGATGTCCGGATGGACCAGGACATCGAAGCCCGGATGCTCCTGCCCGACACCTACGGGCTGCGGCGCGGCGCGAGAGGCGAAACCGGCGCGATGCGGACGCCGCCCACGCCCATGGAACAGGTCCTCCGCAAGCCGGTGACGGTCCACCTCAAGGAAGTCAACCTGCGCACCTTCATCCTGGCCATCGGCGCCTCGGAGGACGTGAACATCATCGCCGACGATTCGGTCCTCGACAGCTCGAAGGGGCTGACCGTCCACGCCGAGGACACGCCGCTGGCGGAGATCCTGGCGTACGTGTCGCGCAATTTCGGCATCCAGTTCTCCGTGGGGGACAACGTGATCTGGGCCTCGGCGGGCGGAGACACCGAGCCTGCCGCCGCCATGGAGACGCGCCTGTACCGGCTGCGCAAGGGAATCTCCAGCGAAGAAATCGAGGCCGGCGACGAGGGCATCGACATCATCGAAGCGATCCAGCGGTTCGTTCCCGCGATTCCCGGCTCGGACATCCTGTTCAACCGGAAGGCCCACGTGCTGCTGGCCCGCAATACCCGGGAGAACCTGGCCCGAATCGAAGACATCATCGAGGCGCTGGACATCTGCCCGCCGCAGGTGCTGATCGAGGCCCGCTTTATCAGCACCTCGTTCAGCGACCTGAGCGAACTCGGCGTCGACTGGATCCTGAACAGCCCCATCATTCTCTCCCGCAAGAAGGTCAAGGGCGAGGCCGAGATGCAGCCGCACACCCAGATCGATCAGGGGGCCACGATCGGGTTTACGCCCTTTTCCGGCGAGGCCCAGGGCCTGAACCTGACCTACCAGGGCCTGCTGACCGATCCGATGTTCCAGGCCGTTCTGCACGCGCTCGAGACCTCGGGGAAGTCCCGGACCCTGTCGGTTCCCAAGGTGACAACGGTGAACAACCATCCGGCCGTGATCCGGATCGGCGAAGACTTCCGCTACTTCGAGGAATACGACGTGCAGACGACGCCGTCCTTCATCACGGACGAGGGCTCGACCGTGTACAGCACCGTCATCGTCCCGGTAGGCAGCCCTCAGCTCGAGGAACTGGGAATCGAACTGCAGGTTACGCCCAGCGTGGGGGCCGACTTGCGTGACATCACCCTGAACATCCTGCCCGAGATCAGCGAGTTCGTACGGTATGAACGGTATGAAATTGCAGACACGTCTTCGCAGACCACGACCGGCACGGCCGGGACCAACACGACCTCGCTCGTGAAGCTCCCGATCTTCCGGCGCAGCCGGATCGAGACCGAACTGATCGCACAGAGCGGCGAGACCGTCGTGATGGGCGGCCTGATCTCGTCCAGCGAGGACCAAAGCAGCGAGAAGGTCCCGCTCCTCTCGTCGGTACCGCTGATCGGCCGCCTGTTCCGTCACGACGGCGTGGAGGAGAGCAGGAAGAACCTCTTGATTTTCGTGACGGCGACCATCCTCTCGGAGAGAGGAGAGAATCTGCTCCCGCTCTCGGACGCCGCCGCGGCGGTGGAATGATCCGGATTCCGGGGGCCGCGTTTTCTCCACGCATCCGCAGGAACCGTATGGCAGCGAATGCTACCATCGTAGGCCTGGATATCGGCCGGCACTCCGTGAAGGCCGTGTGGGCGACCCGGAGCGGCGGCCGGCCGGTCGTGACACGGACGGATTCGTTGCGGCTTCCACTCGACCAGCCCGACAACACCGGTGTCATCCTCCCCTGGATCGAGAACGTCGGTATCCACGCATGCCCCTGCGTGCTCGGGGTACCGGGGCAGCAGTGCGTGTTTCAGCCGTTCCGGATGGAACCCGAGGACCGCCGCACGGCCGAACAGGCGGCCGCCATTGAGGTTGTAAAGTTCAACGAGATGGCGCCCGAGCCGATGTCGTTCGGTTTCGCGCCGTTCAGCCTGGCCCCCGGCGAGAAACGGTTCCTGCTCGCCATGGCCCGGCCGAGTCTGCTCCGCAGCTCTCTGGACTTCGCCCGGCAGGCCGGACTGAACGTCATCGACCTGGTTCCGACGCCGGTGGCCCTGTTCAACGGTCTCGAGCAGCTCGAGGAATCCCCCGGCGAGCCCTGCCTGTACCTGAACATCGGACACACGGCCACGGACGTGGCGGTCGGCTCGAAGGCCGGCCTCGTGTTCGCCCGGTCCTTCGGCGGAGGGGGCCAGCTTTTCACGGACGCCCTCGCCAAGGCCCTGGACGTATCCACGGCACAGGCCGAAAGCCGGAAGCTCGCCCAGGCCACCGTTCCCGCGGACGGCGCTCCCGACCGGCAAGCCCTGCGACGCCCGGCCGACCTGTGGCTGGCCGAAGCCGACGCCTGTCGGTCCGTGTTCCGCAACCTCTTTCCGGGCGACGAAACGGCCCCCACGCGCTGGGTCCTAACGGGAGGCGGCGCTCTTCTGCCGGGCCTCAGAGAATACATCGCGCAGCGGATGGGGGTTGAGACGCACCTGGCCGGCGCGCGGCCCGTCCGGGTCCCGATGGAGAGCCCCGAGCTCTTTGCCACGGCCGCCGGCCTGGCTTTCTGCGGCCTCGGGTTTGCCCGCGCGCCCGTGAGCCTGCTGCCCCAGGAAGTACGGGACGAACTCACGTTCCGCAGCCAGAAACCCTCCTGGATCGCAGCCGGCGCCGTTGCTGCGCTGATCCTGGCCGTCAGCCTGGTGGGCGGCTTCCGCGATATCCGCCGCAAGGCGGCCGACATGAAAGTGCAGCGCGCCAGCCTCCGACGACTGCAGGCGCTCGTCGCGGACATCGAGCACCTCGAGGCCAAGAGCGAAGCCATCCGGAAGATGACCCGGCCGCTGTTCGACCGGCTCGAAGGCGCCCCGCTCGCGCGCAGCCTGCTGACGCTGACCGCGGCGTCCCTCGCCGAAGGGGACGGCCTCCTCATGCTTTCGGACGCCGGCTACTACTTCGCGCCGCCGGGCGACGCCCCGGCCGCGTCCTCCTTGCCCGCGCCGGGCATGCGCGGCCGCCGCCGACATGCGGACGAGGAGGACGCGAAGGGGGGCGCAGGCTTCCGGCGCGTGATCCTCGAAGGGTACACCGCCCGGGGAGACTTCTCCACCGTCAAGGACCTCATCGCCCGGCTCAACGCCTCCGACCTCGTCGCCTCGGCCGATCTCCTGGGGGACGACGAGCTGGCGCCGTCCGACCGGCGCCACGCCGACCCGGCGCCCCCCGACACGACACGCTTCACCATCGACCTGAGGATCGCCGCACCATGAACACGTGGCGGCTGAAGAACTGGTCGCAGCGGCAGCAGGTGCTGGCGGTCATCCTTATGGCCGGCGCCGTCCTCTTCGCGCTGTGGTTCTTCCTGCTGACCCCACTCAACCGGCGCCGCGCCCGCCTGGAACGGGAGATCCAGAACATGCGCTCCCAGCTCGCGAGCAAGAACTACCTGCTGGGCGAAAACGTGCTCCGGGAAAAGAGCCGGGAAGCGCAGAAGCACAACGCGGACCTGCGGAAGGAATGGGAGCGCATGCGGTCGCACCTGACGGTGTTCACAAACCAGACCGGCCTGGCCGAATCGGACATCGGCCACATTGACTACAAGGTGGCCCTCTACGACGTCCGCCGGCGACTGCTGCAGAAGTCCAGGGACCTGAAGATCAGCCTGCCCCACGACCTCGGGCTCGACGAGGCCGTGCGCAGCAACGAGGACGCCCGCAAGCTCATGCTGCAGCTGCGGAGCGTAGAGAAACTGGTGGATCTGGCGTTGGACCTCAAGATCGACATGCTGCGCGACGTGATGCCGCTGCCGCCCGCGTTGCATGCGGCGGGCGAACAGAACGAGACCTTTCTCGAGGAGTACCCGGTACGCATCGGGTTCTTCGGAAGCCTGGACAATCTCTACCGGCTCTTTCACGCGGTGCTGCAGCCCGGCCGAACCTTTGCGCTGCGGCACCTCCGGGTGGAAACGGCGTCGCGAAACCGGCCGGGCCTGCTCGATGTCCGTGCTGAACTGAGTACATTCGTGTTCCTGAAAGATCCCGAAGAGATGAATCTGGCGGCCAGGAAGCCGGCTGCGCCGGGCCGGCCGATGGGCCACTAGGCGAACCGGGGCGTCCGATGGAGAACTTCTGGAAATGGCTCATGCGCGCGAATGCGCGCGCCGTGTTCCTGGGCTCGATCGTCGCGCTCGTGTGCGTGGGGGCCTGGTGGACGTGGAAGGAGCTGTCGCCGGTGGCCTACCGGTTTCCGCCGCCGCCGCCCGGCTCGGTTGCGCCGCCGCCCGCCGGGCTGGGCGTCATGGCCTACCTCGAACAGCAGGCCGCGCTGGCCGCGGCGGCCCCGCCCGATCCGTTCCGGCTCCCCACGCCGCCCGCGCGCCCGGCGGTCGCGCCGCGGCGCGACGGCGACGTTGCCCGGCCGACGGCCCCTTCCCCCGCGCCACCGGAGCAGCCCCGCGCGGACGACGCCGCACGCCCGCACCGCACCCCCGTCGCGACCGCGCCGGCCCAACCGGCGCGTGCCAAGTCCGGCTCCGTGGCCCTGACCTACCGCGGTCTGTTCCGCCGGCCCGACGGACGCGTGGTCGCGTTGATCGAAGACTCCAAGAGCCGGTCCAGCGAGTTCTACGCCGCGGGGGATGCCCTGTTCGGCGTGCAGGTCGGCGACATTGCGGAGGATCACGCCGAGATGATCCGCGCGGACGGTTCCTCCGTGGACCTGCAGCTCGGTGAACCGGCCTCATTCCGGGAGGACGGAAATGGCCGATGATGCCCCGTTACACGCGGGTGAAAAGCGCTTCTTCTCCGAATCGCTGATGGTCGAGCTCGCCAATGCGCTGGAGACGCGGGAACGGGTCAGCCGCCGGCAGATCGAAGACCTGAACGCCCGCCGCGCGCTGACCGGCGAGCCGTTCGACCGGCTTTTGATCCGCGAAGGGATCGTCGCCGAGGAAGAGGTCCTGCGCGAACTCTCGGCGCTCAGCGGGATTCCTTTCCGTCACATCGTGGACCTGAAGATCGATCCGTCGGCCGTGGGACGGCTGCATCCCCGCGCCGCCCTGCGGCACAAGGTCATGCCCCTGGAGATCCGCGGCGGGGTCATGACCCTGGCCTGCTGCCGTGTGCCGGACATGGCCGCCGCGGACGCCCTGCGCATGCTGCTCGACCTGGCCGTCGACTGGGTGCTGTGCACCGAGACCGATATCACCCGCACGATCAAGCACTTCTACGGGCTGGGCGCCGAAACGATCGAGAGTATGCCCGACCGGCCGCGCGAGGAGGACACGACCATCGAAGGGCCCGACGTGTCCGACGACACGGCCGATGCGGGGGTTATCCGGTTCGTCAACCAGGTCATCTCCGAAGCGATCAAGATGGAGGCCACCGACATCCATATCGAGCCGTTCGAATTGGGTCTGCGACTGCGCTACCGGATCGACGGCATCCTGCAGGACATCCCGATCCCCAAGGGCGTGGCCCGCCTGCGCAAGGCCATTTCCTCGTGCGTGAAGATCATGGCCGATATGAACATCGCCGAGCGGCGCAAGCCGCAGGACGGCCGCATCAAGGTGCGCAGCGGACGCGATGAGTTCGATCTGCGCGTTTCCATTCTCCCCTCGAGCTTCGGCGAGACCGTGAACCTGCGGATTCTGAACCGGAAAGCCATGTTCATCGAGCTCGAGGACCTCGGTCTGACCGAGAGCCAGATGCCGGCCGTTACCTACCTCTCCTCCCTCCCCCACGGCGTCGTACTGCTCACGGGGCCGACCGGAAGCGGAAAGACGACCACCCTCTACGCGCTGCTGGCCAGGATCAACACCCCGGAAGTAAAGATCATCACGGTCGAGGACCCGATCGAATACCAGATCCACGGCATCAACCAGATCCAGGTCCACCCCCAGATCGGCTTGAACTTCGCCTCGATCCTCCGCTCGATCCTGAGGCACGATCCCGACATCATCCTGATCGGCGAGATTCGCGACACGGAGACCGCCGACATCGCCGTGCGGTCGGCGCTCACGGGTCACCTGGTTTTCAGCACCCTGCACACCAACGATGCGCCCAGCGCCGTCACGCGCCTGGCCGACATGGGGATCGAGCCCTACCTGATCTCCTCGTGCCTCGAAGGGGCGGCGGCCCAGCGGCTCGTGCGGCGCACCTGCCGGGTCTGCCGCGAGGAGGTCACGCCGGACGACGTCGTACTCGAGGAGATCGCGGCCGCGTGTCCGGACCGGATGGATCCGGCCCGATTCTTCCGGGGCCGCGGCTGTCCCGACTGCAACTTCACCGGTTACCGCGGCCGGATCGGCCTGTTCGAGATCATGATCCTCGACGACGACATCCGCAGCCTGATTGTGCACCAGCGTCCGTCCAACGAGATCCGGCGCACGGCGATCGAACACGGGCTCGTCACGCTGCGCAACGACGGCTGGAACCGGGTCCTGGACGGGATCACCACGGTGGACGAAGTCATGCGCGTCGCGCGCAAGGTGGACGCGCCCGCGGCCAAACGCTAAGCGCAGGAGATCTCTTGGTGAAGGCGGCAAGCGCAATCCATCCCGGAACGATCCGGCGGGCGCTGCTCGGCGGCCTGGCCTGCGTCAGCCTGGCGGCCGCCGGGTGCGGCACCGCCGCAGGCCGGATCCCCGGCAACGCGGTAGAGGTCCGGATGCAGGGTAGAGGTCTGCTCGCGGTTGCCGGAGAGACCCTCCCGCCCTCGCGCCTGCCCCGCAAGCTCAAGGCCATGGGCGCGGGACGGGACACCACGATCCGGATCCTGGTCGGCGAACAGACCCCCCGTTCCAGCATGGCCGCCATCGCCCGCGAGCTGGCCTCGGCCGGCTTCCCGAAGATCCTCTTCACCCGCCCGCGCCGCGCCTCTTCCTCTTCCGAACTCAGCGGACAAACTCGCGGGCGTTCTGGAACATCCGCAGCCACGGCCCCGCCTCGCCCGTGAACAGGTCCGGCGGACGGTAGGACATCTGAACGGACCGGAATCCGCGCTCGGGATGCGGCATCATCACGGTCACGCGGCCGTCCTCGCTGGTCAGGCCGGTGACCCCTCCGGGCGATCCGTTCGGGTTGAGCGGATACCGTTCCGTGGGCCGGCCCGCATGGTCCACGAAACGAAGCGCGACCAGCCCCTTTTCCGCCGCGCCCGCGGCCGATCCGGTTGCCTCGAAATCGGCAAAGCCTTCGCCGTGCGCCACGGGAATCGGCAGCCGCGAAGCTTCCATGCCCCGCAGCAGGACCGACGGCGACGGCCGCACCTCAACGGTCACGTACCGGGCCTCGAACTGCTCGGACCGGTTCCGGGTGAACCGCGGCCAGTCCGCCGCCCCCGGAATGATGTCCTTCAACTGGGAAAGCATCTGGCAGCCGTTGCAGACCCCCAGCGCAAACGTCTCCGGCCGCTCGAAGAACCGGCGGAACATCTCCTGCAACGCCGGGTTGAACAGCACGGACTTCGCCCATCCCGAGCCCGCGCCGAGCACGTCGCCGTAGGAGAACCCGCCGCAGGCCACCAGCCCGACGAATGCGTCCAGATTCATGCGTCCCGACAGGAGGTCCGTCATGTGCACGTCCACGCTCGCAAACCCGGCGCGATCGAACGCCGCCGCCATCTCGACGTGACCGTTCACGCCCTGCTCGCGCAGAACCGCCATGCGCGGGCGTCGCCGTGCGGCCGTCACGGACGGCGGCTCTTCGCGCGGCTCGAACCCGAGCTCGACAGTCATCCCGGGATCGGCCTCCTCGAGCAGCCCGTCGTATTCCTCCCGCGCGCACGCCGGATGATCGCGCCATGACTGCATGCGGTAGGTCAACTCCGACCAGGCCCGGTTCAGCGTCGACACCCGCTCGCAGAACAGCGGCTCGTTCCCCGAGACGATTTCCAGGCGCCCGTCGTCCGCCGGCGCGCCGATCGCGTGGCTCACGGACTCGAGCCCGTGCTTCGCCAGAACGCGCTGCACCGCCGCCCTATCGGCTTCCCGCACCTGCAGCACCGCGCCCAGTTCCTCCGCGAACAGTGCCGCCACCGGATCGGCGCCCAGGCCCGCAAGATCCGCCTTCAGCCCGCGGCGCCCGCCGAACGCCATCTCCGCCAGCGTGACGAACAGCCCGCCGTCCGACCGGTCGTGATAGGCCAGGAGCCGCTCCGTCTCGACGAGCTCGGCCATCGCCGCAAAGAACGGCGCCACCACATCGGGATCGTCCAGGTCGGGCACGTCGCCGCCGACCCGGTTGTAGACCTGCATCAGCGCCGAGCCGCCCAGCCGGTTCCGGCCCCGGCCGAGATCAATCAGAATCAGGCACGAGTTCCCCGGCTTGAGGTCGGGCGTGATTGTCTTGCGGATGTCGCGCACCGGCGCGAATGCGCTCACGATCAGGCTCAGCGGCGCGGTCATCTTGCGCTCCCCGCCGTCCGAGGTCCGCCAGATCGTCCGCATCGAGAGCGAGTCTTTGCCGACCGGAATGGAAATGCCGAGCTTCGGACACAGCTCCAGGCCGACTGCCCGGACCGTGTCGAAGAGGTTCGCGTCCTCGCCCTCTTCCCCGCAGGCGCACATCCAGTTGGCTGAGAGCTTCACCTGCCCGATGGCCCCGATATCCGCGCAGGCGATATTCGTCAGGGCCTCGCCCACGGCCATGCGCCCCGATGCCGGCGCCGAGACCAGGGCCAGAAGCGTGCGCTCCCCCATGGCCATCGCCTCGCCCGTGACCGACCGGTAGGACGTGGCCGTCACCGCTGCGTCCGAAATCGGCGTCTGGTACGGGCCGACCATCTGGTCGCGTGCCACCATTCCGGTCACGCTCCGGTCCGCAATCGTGATCAGGAACGTCTTGTTCGCCACCGCCGGCAGGCGCAAGACCCGCTGCACCGCCTCCGCCGTCTCGATTCCCGTTTGGTCGGCCGGCGCATGGTCCTCCGCGCGGCGCTGCGCTTCGCGCAGCATTTTCGGCGGCCGGCCCAGCAGCACGCCGATATCCATGTCGATCGGCCGGTTGCCGAAATGCTCGTCCTCCAGCATCAGGCGTCCGTCGCCCGTGGCCTCCCCGATCACGGCCGCCGGGCACCGTTCCCGGGCGCACAGGCCCAGCAGCAGGTCCGCCGACTCCGGCGCGACGGCCAGGACATACCGTTCCTGGGCCTCGCAGCACCAGATTTCCATCGGGCTCATGGACAGGTCCTGGTTCGGCACCTTTCTCAGCCGAAAGGTCGCGCCGGACTGCGCCACCAGTTCCGGGCACCCGTTCGAGAGCCCGCCCGCCCCCAGGTCGTGGATGCTCAGGACCGGGTTCTTCTCTCCCAGCGCACTGCACGCTTCGATCACGCCCTGGCAGCGTCGTTCCATCTCGGCGTTGGCACGCTGCACGGAGTCGTAGTCCAGCTCGGCGACGTTGCTCCCCGCCGCCATGGACGAGGCTGCCCCGCCGCCCAGTCCGATACGCAGGGCCGGACCGCCGAGCTGCACGATGAGGGCTCCCGGCGGGATCTCCCGTTTGTGGACGTGCTCCCGCTTGATGTTGCCCATGCCGCCGGCCACCATGATCGGCTTGTGGTAGCCCCGCAGGCGCCCGTTGTACGCCACCTCGCAGGTGCGGAACAGCCCCGTGAGCTGCGGGCGCCCGAACTCGTTGCCGTACATCGCCCCGCCGATCGGCCCTTCGGTCATGATTTCCAGCGGCGTCGCCAGGCGCACCGGAAACTCGGCCGTCTCCCGCTCCCAGGGCATCACGAAGTCCGGGATCCTGAGGTTCGAGACCAGGAAGGCGCTGAGCCCGGCCTTGCTCTTGCCGCCCACGCCCGTCGCGCTCTCGTCCCGGATCTCGCCGCCCACGCCCGTGGCCGCTCCCGGGTCCGGACTGATGGCCGTCGGATGGTTGTGCGTCTCGACCTTCATGACCAGATCCATCTTCCGCCGCGCATAGCCGTACCGGTTCCCGTCCCGGGCGCCCGCCTCAAACCACTCGGTGTCGAAGCCTTCGAGGACCCCCGCATTGTCCTCGTACGCCACAAGCGTGCCGCCGGGGTGCCGCTCGTGGGTGTGGCGGATCATGCCGAAGAGCGTGCGGTCTGCCGCCCGGCCGTCGAGGACCCAGTCGGCGTGGAAGATCTTGTGGCGGCAGTGCTCGGAATTGACCTGCCCGAACATGACCAGCTCCACGTCCGTGGGATTACGCGCCATC
>Ga0180432_10004047_pt1 | contig 20438 bp, 14 predicted proteins | sample SS_ome_10_FD_132414 | JGI IMG/M metagenome (GOLD analysis project Ga0180432, IMG submission 132414) | Hypersaline lake sediment archaeal communities from the Salton Sea, California, USA - SS_1_MS_2 metaG | ecosystem: Environmental > Aquatic > Non-marine Saline and Alkaline > Hypersaline >...
ATATTTGTTGCTACTCGTCCGACCCAAAACGACCCTTGGGGTGAACCAGTGAAACTTAGTTACTGCGTTAACGGTGATCAATATGAATCTACGCCATTTATTTCTTCCGATGGTTTATTACTCTTTTTCGGAAGAGGATACTCTAAAGGTCATATATTTGTAAGCAAACGTGCATCGACTGTAGACCCTTGGGGGTCAGCAGAATTTTTTGCCCCCGTTAACTCAGGAACTGCAAGTGACGTTTGGGGACAAAGCCCGGGCAATTCCGAGTTTTTCGTATCCTTTTCTGATGGCGACTCAACCATCTATTTTAGTCGCGGCACCTCTGCGATGACCTCTGATTGGAACATATGGCAAGTGGAGATAACACCCATTGTTGATTTCAATAATGACGGCATCGTGGATGCAATAGACATTTCCATCATGGTTGATTCTTGGCATACGAATGAGTCGCTCTGTGATATTGCGCCAGGACCTATGGGCGATGGTTTCGTGGATGACCAGGACTTGGCTGCTCTCTCAGAATATGTGAGTCCTCCACTGACGGCACACTGGGCTCTGGATGAATCGGAAGGCATCGTCGCGGCTAATAGTGACGGTAGTCAGGGCAGTACCTATGATGGGTATATCATGGGAGGAGCAGTATGGGAACCTTCCGGTGGGCAGATTGGTGGTGCGCTCCGATTGGATGGTGTCGATGATTACATCATCGCTCCGGCCGTTGTGAATCCGGCAAAAGAACATTTTAGTATCTTCCTTTGGGTTCAAGGAGGCGCCTCGGGTCAAGCCCTTATCTCGGAACCATTAGGGCCAAATTGGCTCATGTTGCATAATGACGGCCGGTTAATGACGGAGCTTCAAAGTCTTGGTGCATTGGGTAGTCCTTTGCTATCTGATGCAGTTATCAACGATGGCTTCTGGCACCATCTTGGTCTTGTATGGGATGGCTCGTCCAGAAAGCTCTGTTTCGATGGAGTCGTCGTGGCTGAGGATCAGCAAAATGCTTTGGAAAGTCCCTCCAACAGTCTGTATATCGGCGCAAACGGAAACAGCGACGCCGGGACCTTTTTCTCCGGCCTCATCGACGATATTCGCGTCTTTGGTCGAGCGCTGAGTGAAAAGCAAATTAAAGGCTTTGCAAACACCAAATAAAGACGTCTTTGTAGAAACGAGGATTTCGCAAAGACGCCTTATGGAGGAGCATAAGAATGACATTAGATGCTGATCCGCCGTTTCGGTAGAAGGTAGGCCTTCCACCAAATTTGGCTGGAGGATTAAAAAGGAATAACGGGGGGAGAAGGAGAATGAATCATGAATAAATCAATCACACTATATGTATGGGTGGCCTTGGTCACATTAGCTGTATGTCCTCTGTCTTTTGCGGAAACTCCGGAGGAACTCATCGCTCTTCACGCTGCACAAATAGACGCATTGAACGCGCACGATATCGATGCCATGATGTCCTACTACGCGGAGGATAGTATCTATTTTCTTGTTTCACAACCCCCACCCATTCCCAAATCCTATATAAGAGGGGCCTTCGCATCCAGATTTGCGGCCCGGCCGGACTTTCGTATTACCGAGGGGCGCGCCTTCGCCGCCGGCAACGTGGTCATCGAAGAAGCCAAGACCTACTATACGGAACCGGATTCCGGCGCCGAAGTGGTCATTCCTCATCTGTCTATATACGAGTACGAGGGTGATAAAATTATGAAGGTTACGACGTACAATGACAGATTTCCGGGTATGATTGCGACGGGGTTGATCCCCGCTCCGGCGATACCCAAACTGGTTCCTTCCGCCGCAGTACCTGCCCCGGAACCGACGAACCTGTCCCCGATGGAGGCCAATGCTGAATTGATCGCGCGCTGGAACAGCCGCGATGCGGCCCATGTGGCGAAAATGGATCATACCGATTTCCAGATCTATGCAGGCCCTCTTGGCACACATCTGGACCGTGCCGCAATGATGGCCATGAATGAATTGTACTTTACCGCCTTCCCCGATGTCCAAATCGATGTGGTTCGAGTTATCGAGCTGCAAGACGGCTGGGTGCTGACTGAACTCATAAGCAAGGGGACGCATAAAGACGATTTTATGAGTGTCCCTGCCTCCGGATACTTGACGGGTTTACGAGTCGTATGGCTCACCCAATATCACGCGGACGGGCTGGTCGCGGACCAATCTTTCTACTACGATAATTTAACCTTACTCAACCAGATGACCCTGCCACCCTATTCGCTGGACGGTATCTGGATATCGACCATACCGACGCCGATGGGCAACCTTAACCTGACAACGACCTATGCCGCGCAGAATGCCGAGAAGTCCCTGTACAGCGGCTCGCTCGAAGAGGTCAATCCAATGCCGCTGTTGGGGTCAATCTATCCGGATGCCGAACCGTCTAAAGTACTATGGGCCGGCGGGCATGCCGTGATGGTTGGACGCGATCGATACAATGCAACTTACCTTGGATATATTCGGAAAACAGTTTCAACAGAAGCTGCCGAGGGAATTGAAATCATTGGCGTAGTCACCGTCGATGCTCACTTCGAGGTCATTGGGCCTGATATGCTCTATGGCCAGGGAACGGAATCCTGTTATCTGGTGTCACAGGACGCCGACCGGGATGGCTTCCCCGACGAAGACGAGGAAGCGGTTGCCTGCATCCCATGGGGATGGACGGGGAAACGACTGACACTCATGCCGGGTTGCGCATTGACGCCGTAACGGTATAAACTTCCGGTTATACTTATGATAACTGGGCTTGAGGGCTGTGAGAGGGATGCTTGCGGCCCTCTTGTTTTTAGGTTTGTAACTGTTATCCTATCCGGTTTGGCAAGATGACATTATGTTTAACGGAGGGCGGTTCTGGGCAGGTAGAAGATGCCCGGGCCGACGCCGTCGGGGTAAGGAACGGTGCCATCGGCGGCGATGGACACTTTCATCGGCATCACATCCGACGGGGAATAGGTTTCGACGTGCCCGTCGGTGAAGCCGGCCCGCATTCGGATGTTCGGAGGATTTTCCGGATCGCCTTCCTTTGACCAATAGCCTGAGAGCAACCACGTCTCCGGCGTGATTTTCGCCCCCTCGAAAGGTTCGCAACTTCCGTGGGACCAGGGGCTTCGCCAGTGATCGTAGCCGAAATAGTCGGTGACGAGCAGCTTGCTGTATCGTCTGCCGCCGTCCGCCGGGCCGCGAGGACCCCTGAACAGCACTCGGGGGCCGCCGACGTATCCGACATAATTCCAATAGAAACAGTACGTTCCGCCCAGAGGGTCTTCCGAAAAGGCGCCGTCTTCCGGAAAGTCCCAATTGTCGCCGGCGTCCCAGGCCATTTGCAAATATTCGTATCTCTGCGGTGCGTTGGGGCAATATAACGTCCGGGCGTCGGGCATGTAACTTCGCAGGTACTCGCTCATCGCCCGATGCGAACCCGGCGTGCGTTTTCGGGTCCCGGCCAGCTTCGTCGGGTCCGACCAGTTCCAATAATCGTCGGTTCCGACCGTAGCAACGGACTCGGGGTATCTTTCGTCGTTGTCCGAGGCGAAAAGGTTCAGGTTCGACGTGATCTCCCGCTGGTTGGTCATGCTGCGCATCGCCTTCGCCTGGCGGCGAATCCGATTGAACGTCGGCACCATGATACTCATGAGTAACGAGATGATGGAGATGACCACGAGGAGCTCAATGAGCGTAAAGCCCGATTCCACACCACCCATCCGTATTTGTTTAGCTCGAACGCAAATTTTCCTTATCCTCCTGCCGTGCCCAAACTCCATTGCCTGAGCTTGCAGAGCTTACCGACCTTAACCGGTAAATTATACGCTCCGTTTCACCCCTTTGTCAATCAAAAAATGTTTCGTCCGGTAAAAATAATCTATGTCTTCAATAACTGCCTTAACGATAACAACTTAGTTTCCGGTCGAATTGTGATGATTCTATGCGCTACGACCGATATTATCATCAATAACTGCTTTTACTTGCAAAGGGCGTTCCGCCGTAAGCGCCTATATTGATCCGACCTCCATTGGGTTTTTGCTCACGTCCGGGCCCCATGCTGGGATCCCCCGCGTCAATGCAAGGACTGCTGATCATATCATTTACCCATGTTTCGGTGCTTGAAAGATACCTTCCGTTCCTGGACTGCAGATGGTAGTCGCCGCGGTCGGCATCGGCAAATCTCGGATCATCGCTGAAGTTGCCGATGCCCGTCGCATTGGCAAAACAACTATAACGAGCCTCGCAATGAGATAGATCGCCGTTCTCATTATCCCAGAGAATACAGTTGACGATATCCGGATCGGCGCCCCCCCAGCCGACGACGCCATACGTATTGCCGGTGATCGTCAGATTCGCGAGAATGGGCGAGGCACTTTGACAGTAGATGCCTGCTTCGCCGCAACCGGTAATGACAAAATTGCGCACCACGCAATTGGAGCTTTCGGCAGTATAAAAGGAGAAGGCATAGCCGTTCGGAGCCTCGATGACGGCGGCATCACCGGCGCTCTGGATCGTGACCACATTGCCGTCAAGGATCACCTCTTCACGATATGTCCCCGGCCAGACCATAATGATATCCCCATCGAACGCCTTGTCCACCGCTTTGCCGATCGTTTCCAAGGCCTCGGACCGGGTCAGGCCCGTATTGAAATCTCTGCCCAGTGACTGATCCACATGATAGATCGTCGCATCTTCACCCTTGCTGGCTTCGGCGGTTCCCCCATAGGCGCCCATGTTGATCCTTCGCTTACCATTGGGCAAAGGCTCGGCGTGCACCGAGTCCTGGGGATCGCCGGCATCAATACACGGGCTGTGCTGGTAATCGGTGACCCATTGGTTCCATGTAGGATTATAGCGGCCATCTTCCATCCAGGACTTCAAGTGATAATCGTCTCCTCCAGCCGATGCGAACAGAGGATCGGCAGCGATATTGCCCTGGCCCGAGTAGCCGCCTTCAATGTCCGAATAGAGAATCGGACTGCCCATCGACGGATTCTGCAATATGACGGCCTTTCCGCTGTTGTCCCAGACAATGCTGTTACTGACCACGATACTACTGGTTACGGAATGAATGCCCCCGCCGGTCGAATAGGATGAATAGCTTCCCGAGAGGTTGTTATGGGCGATGGTGCAATTGATAATATCCACGGATTCACGGACAGTGTCGGATGAAGACCAGGGGGCCGAACCGATAAAAACGCCGCCTCCCATGTTAGCTGTATTGTTCGAGATGACGCAATTCTTTAAGATCAGTTCACTTGGCGAAAAAGGAGTGCCGCCGGCGTAGAGGCCGCCGCCTTTGAGGGTTCCCGTGGCACTGTTCGAAGCAATCGTACAGCCCGTCATTGTGACCCTGCTCTGCCAACAATACACCCCTCCGCCGAGACTGTCGCGATAGCCCATGTTATCCCGAATTTGGCAATTAATCATTTCAACAACAGAATCTCTCATCATCCCGATCCCGGCCCCGAAGCCGCCGGTTCCCGACGTCCCCTGGCCTCCGGCGCGGCAATCTTTGATCAGGCAATCGATGATCGTCGGTGAGGCGTCCACACATCCGATTCCACCGCCAAGCTCCGCCGCACAATCTTCTATAATGCAGTCAATAATCGTTGGATCGCTTTTTTCGCAGTAGATCCCTCCTCCCACGGGATGCGTCGAACTTGGGTTCCAAATCGTATTGTCCGACGGGAGATCGGAGCCCGTAACGAGACCATTGATGATTTTGAATCCGCGAAGAACAGAGTCCGATTCCTCTCTATCCTGAAAGTAAAAACCTCTGTGACTTCCCTGGCAGTCAATGATCGTCCGATCCGGCCCGGCGGCGCTGCGCACGGTAATGGCTCTGCCCCGAAAGTCAATATCCCAGTTACCGTCACCGTCATAAGTACCTGGAGCCACCTCCACGACATCTCCGTGGCGAGCCTCGATGATCGCCCTCTGGATGGTACTGAAATCCTCCGGCACCAGAATCGTCGCCGGTTCCTCGGATAGTTCTACGCTGAGATCATCAATCAATACCCCGGTTCCGAGAAATGTGATATAACAGGTGCCTCGCACCGACTCCATCCAAATATATTGGCTCCCCGAAGAAAGCTGTCGAGGCGTCGTCCAATTGATCCCATCTTGTGACAATTGGTAGAGAAGGTAGCCCGTACCGGTACTGTAGGTTCTACCCAAGTCAAAACGCAGGCTTCCGCTGAGTGCTCGCTGGGGGAATGTCGAACCTATCGGAAAACGATAGCTTAAGGAAGCCTCCAAGCCATAGTAGCCTTCAAATCCGAGTTCTCGCTGGAATCCTTCTTCTTTATAGTATAAATAGGGCCTGTCTGACGGCGGATACGCTCCCTCCGGCCAGAAAATGGAGTGGTAATAGGTGTCGTTGGATTCCGCGGCCTGATCGGTGCTGAAATTTTCATGATATTCGTAGGCCCAGACCCCACGTGGGGCCAGAAAGACCGCACCGACCGACAACAATGCGGAAGCCACCCAAAACCTACCTGTGCCCCGAAGTCTCATATACGTCATTCGTCTTTCAAAAACTGAACGAAAGCCTCAAACCTTCGCTCAAATCCTCGGCGTAGGCTGCAGGTCAAACGATAGTCCGTCTCCCTGCTGTCCATTAATATCCTCCTCTTTTGCCCTGACCGTCACAGGACAACCGGATTTGACGGGAAAGGTGTGTGCGGCACCCCACCCGCTGATCTATCCAAGAGAACCCTTCGCCAGCTCAATGAGCCATAGCAAGCCCGAGCTATCCTGCAGATCCGTCCGTTGTCTGGGTCCGACTGGAGATACGAATTCCCCACTTACGCCATCAATCGATTGAAGATACGAAAATTTCAGATTCCCCACGACGCCCCGTTCTGTGGAGAATGTCATTTCATTGATCACGTCTGTTGTCAGGTCGATTGTATAAACGACGGTCATTCCCTGGGCCTTGAGCTCCACTTCAGCCACGTCGCTACCCGGGATATGTCGCGTCTCGAAGGGAATCCGCTGCCGGGCCGCGTCGCGACGTACCGTATCGATGGTATGGAATCCGGCCCAGGGCCTGAGCAAACCCTTGAAAAAGCTTCCCGCCCTGTAGGTTCGGACCTGATTGGAAGCCGACGATCGGATATAAGCGTCCCGACCCGTATCTGCGATAGTGAGGTTTCCGATCCGGAGTTTCAACCAGGGGCTATATCGGGCGCTTCTGGAGTAAACGAACGGTATTCTGCCCGTTCCGTAAACGCCTCGCCCATTGATCTGACCCGATACTCGAAAATAGGTCCATCCGCGTTCGTGCATTTGATCCCGGTTATCGACGAGCTTCGCCGATCCCGGCCAGTCGCTTTGGAAATAGTCCTCGTCCAGGATATTGTAATGCCGGATCGCCCACGGCTTCGTCGCTTCATTGGCCTTGCTGCGTTCGGCAACGACCATAAGCCCGCGGCCCGTGGCCTTTACCCGCTCGACATTGTTCGTTCTGCCTTCCATTTGACAAATGAAATCGACCATTCCCGCATCATCGGTGGGAACCGTCATGACGCTGAGATCGCTTTTCCACATGCGATGATTATTATTGTTCACAAAACCCTTGCTGTAGTAATAATTGTTGCGGTCGTTCTGAAGGACCTGCCAGGACGTGCTGCCGCCGGGCGTTTCAGCATTTCCGCGGAGCATAAGAGGTCCGGAAGGCCCTTGCGGGAAATAGTACCAGTATTCTTCGTTGTTGTTCTGAGCAGCGACTTGAGCGCCGGACAGGGCAGCATCGGGATTTTGGGGGGCGTTCCAGGAATTCGAGGTCGTTACCACACCGGCGGTCAATGCCCCGGCGGCCGTTAAGGAAATAATGGCCGTCTTCGTGGTGGCCAGTCCGGCTACACCCGCAAGGACACCGACTTTCAAGGCGGCCGATGAGATCGAGATTTGCGCCGCCGCGGCCTTGCTCGGAGCGGTTATCTTGCCGAATATCATCAGGGCGGCCAGTAACGTCCCTTTGCTAAAGCCGTTACGCGAGAGCTCCTTTTGCAAGGACCTCTTGGCGCGCAAGAACAGCATGCGCGTGCTGAACTCGGTACAGCCCATCGCCTCGGCGATGTCCGAATAAGCCATACCATCGTAACATCGCATAATCAGAACGGCTTTGTATCGCGTTTTAAGCTTCTGCATCGCCGACCAGACGATATGCCTCAATTCGTCCCCAACGAGTCGTTCCAGGCCGTCCTGCCTATCTTTCATAGATTCCCTTCTCTTCGCACTGGCGGCGGCTAAGTTGCGTTGCGTGCGCTCCGTTCTGTAATAGCGTCGAAGCTTGTTAGTGGCGATCCCATGCAACCAGGGCCAAAACCGGTCCGCCTTCTTTAATTTGCCTAGTACTTTGCACATTTCGAACAAGCTCTCCTGAACTATTTCTTGAGCCAACTCTTCCTGCTGCGTCATACGATAAACGTACGTGTACAGGCGATTCTTTGCCTGCCCGGCCAACTGCTCGAGGCACTGTTTATCGCCGCACCGAGCCCGCTCGATCAGTTCGATCTGGTCTAACTGCTGATCCATACCGGGCTCCTCACATCACTACCAAACATAAAAACAACTACCTTTAAGTGCCATGACTCAAAAAAAATGTAACGCTTTTTCAGCAATTCTGCCCAAAAAACGGCTTTTTTTCAGGATTTCTGACCCTTTCTCGACCTATCTCAAAGCTCTTTACAGGAACGCGCGGCAATAAGCGCCGATAAAAATAATCTTTGGAACCCACCCTCCCGGATTCTCATTCCGGGCTTTTACACGACGCCATGCGCCGGCGATCATTCTCCATTATACCAAAAAACGGGCACATATCCAAGAAAGCCCCTGCTCGGAGGAGAGGGTAGGAGAAAACAGGGGCTTGAAGAATGTTATACTCGACATACCTGCCCAGGATGTCTTTCTACCTGTAAGTGCCGAGGAGAATACGATGTGTAACAGTTTTTATGGATTTAATGATTATTTTAATTATAACCCGCCGACGAAAAGAAAGAGCTTATTCGTGTCGTAACGATTCAATCGGGTCCATATTGGCGGCTCGATAGGCCGGGTACAGACCAAAAATGACGCCCACCAAAGCACTAATGCCAAAAGACAATACTAATGAGCTACCCGTAATCACCGTGGGCATATGACCGAAGTAGGTAACAAAAAATGGAATCGTAGAGCCTAAGACAATCCCCAAAAGCCCCCCGGATAGTGTTAAGATGAGAGTCTCTGAAAGGAATTGAACGATGATATCACGTTTCTTGGCACCGAGGGCGCGGCGAATGCCAATCTCACGCGTACGTTCACTGACCGTGGACAGCATGATGTTCATAATCCCTATACCGCCGACCAAGAGAGAAATAGCCGCGATCGAACCTAAAACGATACTAAAGATACGCTGGGTTTGTTTTGCCTCACGCAGTAACTCCAGTGGAGCGATGATGCGGTAGTCCTTCTTGTCTTCGTGTAGGCGTTTGAGTAGCGAATCGAGAATATTACGCATCGACAATACCTGCTCGCGTGAGCGAACCTTCACCGTAATTTTTTGCAGCTCGACCTTTTGTCTCGTTTCTTTGCCGCCGCTATAGCTGAAGTCCATCTCGCTAAAGCGCCCCTTGGCCGTTGACAAGGGCACATAGACATTACCCGCCGCCGCACTGTCCGACGTCATCTCGGCCGGCAGGGCATCGCCAAAGCCATTTTGTAAATTGCCCACAGGCATCGCCCCCGTGACACCGATGACCCGATAATAATCGCCCTTGACCTGAATATCTTTGCCTATTGGATTCTCGAATGCAAACAGTTCCCCGACAATCTGCTCATCAATAACGCATACCGTCCGTTGCATATGGAAGTCCGTACTGCTCAGAAACCGTCCACTGATCACGTGAATGGGCGAGACCTCCGTGTACCACGGGATCGTGCCAATGGCTTTTATAGCGGCCTTACGATGAAGATATCGCGCTTCCTGGTCTAACTCGCGAATGGGAACGATCACGTCAACATCAGGTATTGTGTTGCGAATTGATTCTGCGTCCTTGTACGTGAGGCCGAAGGCGAAAATGACATCCTCCTCCCCGGTATCGGCCCGCTCCATGGGCGGTTCGACCGTCTCAATGATTAAATTGGTGCTACCCAGTCGCGCAATGACTTCCTGCGTCGCCTGGCTGGCTCCCTCGCCGATGGCCAGCATGGCAATCACCGAACAGACACCAAAGACGATGCCGAGCGTCGTCAGCGCCGACCGTAACCGGTGAAGCCAAAGGCTCTTGAAGCCTAACTTTACCGTCCTTTTAACATTAAACCAACGCATAGGTACTCACGAAAACGCCCAATAAATTAGGATGTGCAGTGCCACTCTACCGTATTAAACCAACTCATATGTCCCCACTAAGATGGCTGATTAACTGACGTTGGTTTTTCATCCTGTTTTTTCTCCGGCTCCGGAACCGTTGCCTCCTGTTCTGTCGCCTTTTCGGATTCAGCGTTCGCCTCTTCCTCCGCCGACTCGGACTCAGCCTCGTCCTGGTCTTGCCCCGACTCAGAGGCCGTCCATCGCGGCGGATTCAGCAAGACCTTCTCGCCTTCAGCCAAACCGCTCTTTATCTCAACAAAATCGTCATTAAACAATCCGGTCTCAACTTCACGCTCGTCCGTTCCCTTGCCTGTCTTAACGTAGCACACCTTCTTCTTTTCAATCGTGACGACCGACTGTATCGGCACATGGAGAACATTCTCCAACTTGTCAATGATAACGGTGACTTTGCCCGTCATACCCGTCTTGAGAAAATCATATGTTCCGTCGATGCTTACATCCGTCACATAGACCTTCACTTCAGAGTCCCAAAAATTCGTCTGATCCGCCAATGGCGCTTTTTTCAACACCTCGCCGGTGAAGACCTGATCCGGAAACGCCGCAATGGTGATTTCGGCCTTCTGACCCGGGTCTATCTTATCAATCCATACTTCGTGGACCTTAATCTCGACCTTCATTTTGGACATATCCGGTATCGAAATAATCCTGGAACCTTCGTATATTTCCGCTCCCTGCTCGATTTTTGTCCTCGTCCATCGCTGCGTACTCGACCAGTAAACGACCTGGCCCGGCGAGGGCGCTTTAATCGTACAGGCCGCAAGTTGTTTCTCCACCTTCGCCAGGCGTTCCTTCTGCTGCATGAGCGTTGCTTTGGCGCCGGAACGTTTTGCCTCGGCCTGAGCGAGCTGTGAGCGCGCCCGGGCTTTGGTCCGCTCCAATTCCAGCCCCGCCTCCTTGTAGTCGCTCAGGAGCTGCTGGACCTGTTTGGGAAACTCATAGAGTTTGAACAGCCTCAAGGCAATCTTGGCCTTTTCCACTTCAATCCCAAGCCGCTTCTTCTCAAGTCTGTCCTTCTTAAGTTCTGTTTCCGCCACGTACTCTTTTTCGCGGAGTTTTATGGTCCAGTCTAATGTGTAGGCGGCTTTTTCAAAGTTCTCCTGGCCCAACGTGATCGCGCCGGTGAGCTCTCGCAGCTTCTGCGAAGCCTCACAACCGGAATTGGGATCGTTGACATCTTCAAGGAGCAGGGACATATCAATCTCTGAATCCGGATCCGAGCTTAACCTCTCAATCAACTTTTGCGCAACCGCCTCACCGATGTATTTCTGAAGATCCATCATGCCAAACTTCTCCTTCAGTTGGGCGGCGGTAATATCGCTTTCATTTTGTTTGACCTGGATGTCATAGGCCTCTTCTGCCTCAGTCGAGCTGGCTTCGGCAGTGGATAGGTCGATCTGCCTTTGAGGCAATTGCTCGGTCAGATTCGAGGAATCCAATTCCACCAGCACCAAATTATTGACATCTTCCGGCTTTATGATGGATCCTTCGGGCACGATGTTGACGATACTCGGCCGACCTTCAACCTTAGACCGAATGATCTCCGACTTGACGGCTTTGATGTCGCCGCCCTCAGTGACGCTAATGACCAGATCGCCGCGCTTGACGGTAAACACCCCAGTGTCTGAACTCAATATCCCGGAGCTGCTTGGCATAAGACGCGAAAAGCCAAATACCCCTGCGGCAATAACAGCAAGGGCGATAAAAATGAGAAGGCCCCGTTTCTTGACTGTCGATTTTGATCCCGTCGGTTTCCTGAGGTTTCGTACGTTCTTCATATTTGTCATATCATTACCCATAATCATGCTCCCTACTGATCGCTCACCGGGTTCCCGACTCTCTCGAGTCCGGGTGACAAATCAGGGGAATCGGATCGATACTTCACGTCGACTGGCTCCCACATTCCATCCGGCCTTATCTGTAAAATGCCGACATCTCGAAAGAAATTCAACTTCGCAATGGTATAACCCACCAAAGCGGCCGTAACGTTGTTTTGTGCTCCCAACAGAGCATCCTGGGAATCCAACAAATCTCGAGTGGTCACACGACCCGCTTGTAACAAGAGCGTTGTACTCTCAACGCGCGTTTCAGATAAATCCAGACTGATTGTCTGGGTTTCGTACGACTCCGCTTCCTCCAGCAGTTCACGATACGCCTGGCGAACATCCAGTTCGACCGTATCCACATCCCCCTGGAATTCCCGCCGGCGTTGTTCCAATGTGATCAGGGCCTCCCGATAGGCGTTCCGTTCGGCTTTCCGGTCCAACGGCAGGTCCGCTTCCAAACCGAGTGAATAGGTGCCGTTTTGAAATTGCAGTCTTTCCAACTTGGTCTTCGGAGCGGAATTGACGCCGGCACTGCCGATCAGGTTCAATTCCACGCCAAGATTGTCCGCGGCTACGACAACTTTTCGCTCCATATCCTCAACGGTATCGGCGCTATTCGCCAAATCCAACCGGTGAGCCAACGCGGTTTCAATCGCGGCGTCTAAATCATAATCAGGCTTGACAACGCCGATCCTCTCCAGGGCCTTCAACTCGTTCTGGTCCAGCTCAATTTCAGTTCGGGTTGGCAACGACAGTGTAATCTTAAATTCATCAAGCGATTGTTCGTAGCGCTGCTTGGCGTTGATGTAGCCGTCTCGAGCCTGTAGTTCGCTTTCTCTCGCCTGATCGACCTCAAACGAGGGCTTTCGCCCCGCTTCGGCCTCCATTTCCAGTCGCTCCCTCGACAGCACTCTGCTATTGTAGTTGTTCTCGGCATTGGTGACCCTGTCTCTGTACTGCAAAACGCGATAGTAGGCGTCCACAACCGCGACGACAAAGGTCTTTCGGTAGCGATTGAACGAGCGTATCTGATACAGGGCATTCCGCTCGGCCTGCGTTAGATTTTCCTGGGCGATTTTCCGACCCCGGCCGCGAAGCAAGGGCTGAGTGATGCTCGCACTGAGAACCGAACCCAACGACATATCGGGATCGCCCGTCAGAAAGCGCGCCCAGTCAATTGCAATACTACCGCCGATCTGCGCCCCGTCGGCCAGGAGTTGATTGAAACCCGTTTCGGCGCCGTAACCGACCTGTTCGTCGGCGGCGTTTCGAGTGTAGCTGGCGTCCACCGTTCCGAACCATTGCCGGGCAAACTGATGCCGGGCCAGGGTCAGATCGAGCGCCGTCAGATACAAATCCTCTTTCTGCCTCTGGTAAGACCTGTTTTGTGCAGTGGCTATAGCGACCGCCTGAGCCAGGCTCAAGACGCCCGAGGCGGGGATCGCGGCCTCGATCGTGATATCGTTGGGTGAGGCCGGAACGCTACTGTCATTGATGATATAGTTGGACTCGCTGCCGAAACCGTCCTGCCATTTGCCGTCAATGATTTGATAGACCTCCTCATCCGCCTCGGCTTTATAATGTTCTGTGCTGCACCCGACGATCATTCCCGGGATGGCCAAAAGACCGATTATCCAACGCAAAAATGGCACGAACCGAAAACGATAAAACATACAACTCTATTCCTCTATGTTTGGCTTGCTTTTCGCCGTCGCAATAATCATAAAATCCACGGAGGACAAAAAATCAGAATCCCATCAGATACAGATAGACTTCATTCGCCCTATACTATCTATTTAGACGCTCCATCTCCTAATATGTTAACAGAAAACCGCTTAATGAAGAAGAAAAATCCACGTTCATGCGTGTGTCCCGGAGAAAAGGCGTCTCTGTTAATGAAGGGTCGGAGTGATCACGACTGGTCTAATTGCTCGGTCAGCAATCGTGTGTGGCGTTTCTCCTCTTTGATAATCTTATCGATCATTTCTTCGCTGGACGGATCGCGAGCAAATTCTTTCAATCCGCGATAAAAAACAATGGCCTCTTTGGCCCGCCGGATCGCATCCCGAAAAACTTCCCGCTTGTCCCCGTGTTTGATCGAGCCCGGCTTTGTGGCAAAAACCGCCAAACCCGCCATGACGTGGGGATTGGACAAAATGTAATTATCCGGATCGAACGTGCCGAATTCGCCTGTCTTCTCGGAAAACCGCTTCCTCCTCTGAGTGAGAATCTTCTCGTGCCGGGCCTTCCAGGTCGCTAATTTATAGCACGTATCACGAGAATCCGGATCGTCGAACACTTCCGCCGTCTGAAGGTAGAACTTCGCCCCGTTGTGCTCGATCTTTTCGGCTATTTGGAGAACCTCGAAGACATTAAACTTCGTCTCCATGACGGGAGCCTTCCCCAGAAAATATACCCTACTTCACGTTTATTATTTCGATGTCCGGCACACAAAAACTGCGCTTTCTAAGATACCAAATTCGGACGATAAATTCAATCCCCTTAAACACTTTCTTCCGACATCCTCCTGATGCACACGAAATCCAACAGATTCTTCGGCTCTTTATCGTAAGAGTATCGATTTTTATGCCCACTCCGATTTATACGCATTATATAGCGTATGATTAGGAAAATTATGTTAAAATCAGGTTAGGAGATAAAGGGAAATGACCCGTGGATAGACGGCCCGAAAGCTCATTATTTCGATGAAAATGGCCTATTGAAAGCAATCTTTCCGCCCCTTTAGGTAGCTATCGTATCAAGGAAAATACGTAGTCACCACAATTGACACATCGCGCAAACATGTCAAAATCACTGGATAAGAGTGAGCGACTCATTGAGATATTAGGGGAAACTTCGGAAAGCTGTCAAATTAATCGCGGTCGTGAGTGCGCGAGAATTGGTGGCTGTTCCTGCTATTTCGGGGATATACCACAACAATTGAAAGGAGAGAATCATGGCAATTGACCAGACGCCGGCAACAACAGCAAAGAGCCTGCTTAATGGGATCGATTACGCGGGCTTGATCGGGGGTCCCTTGAATGCGGCCATCAATGCACAGGTGATGGCCGCGAAATCGACCTGGGAATTCATCAAGGAAGTGGGATTGAATGAGGATAAGGACACGGGTGAGAAAACCGCCGTCACCGTGGAATTCGCCTATTTCAAGGATGGCGAGATGATGAAGCTCATCGTCCCGATTCTGGCCATCGTTCCGATTCCCTGCATCGAGGTCTCGGAGATCGACATCAACTTCAAGGCGAAAATCAACGCCTCCTCGTCGTCGAGCAGTGAACAGTCTTCCAGCACGGCGGTCAACGCCAAGTTATCCGGCGGCGGCAAGGCCGGCTGGGGCCCGTTCAGTCTGAGCGTTAAATTCTCGGCGGGCTTTTCGGCGAAGAAAGACTCGAAATCGACCCAGGAATCCCAATATTCGGTGGAATACACCCAGGACGTCGCGGTCAAAGCCGTCCAGGCAGGAATGCCGGACGGGTTGCAGACCATCTTGAATATCCTGTCATCGAGCGTCACCGGCGCCAGCCCCCATGGCGAGATTATGTACAGTCCTGTCGATGGTTCGCTGGACCTGAACAATGTCGGTAAAGCCAACAAACGTGACTTTGAACTGAACCTGCGCGACGAATCGAACCTGAAGGTCCCCAACGCCGATGTGACACTGAAATGTGAACAGCACGACTTGAGCGAGACCGGCCCCAACAGTGTCAAGCTGCTGACCGCCGGCGATTCGGACCTCCCGGTCCATCTCGGTGTTGGCCTGCTGGCAGATAACAAGGATTGGGGCTGGACTGGCCCGACCGATAGCAATGGCAAGTTGAGGTTTTCCGTCTGGATCATCAAGGATAAAGCGCACACGATCACCAACGACACGGTGTTTCAGGTCACCGCATCGACGACGATCCATGAGAAAGAACAAACGATAACGATTCCGGTCTCTGTTGTCGGGCAGTTACCGGCCCCGGCCATAAAAATCGATCCGTCAAGCGTAACACTGGACAACACAGGTGAGAATCCCAGCGTCAATCCCCAATCCGTAACCCTGACGTTGACTGGAACCGATGTGTCCGGAAAAGAGCCGCAATTGACGATCCAGAATGATCTAAAGAACGGCCTTAAAGCAACCTGTGACCCAACTAAGACTGGAGACGATGGCACGACTACAATCAAGCTGAATATTACAGACAAAACTCAATTACCCACAGATAATAGTAACTACCCAGACGGTATCACTGTCAAAGTTGATGATCTGGACCTAACGGCGAACATAGCCATAAACTGCAAAAAAACTAATCCATAATGATATGTTGGCTCATATACCCGTATAATTACGGGTATATGAGCAATTATTCAGGAAAACACGATGCCGGATTTATCCTCACTTGTCGCAACGGTTCTTGAGGAAATAGAAAAAGCCCAGGACCAGGCCAACCTGTACAGCCGCCAGCTTGCCGAGAAATACCGAAACGATAAGATACTCCGGGTATTTCCCGTGCCGAACTCTCTGTTGACCGAGGTCGATGTGGACTTTGTTTTCGGCCTGGAAGAGGGTATGGAGATGGCCCGAGAAACGCTTCAACCGGAACTGTTACCCGGCAGCCCCTTGTTCCGCGAGCCATTGCGTCATATCACCGAACATATTATCAGAAAAATACGCACGACCCTATCCGCGACTCAACAGCCGTCAGCGACAGATTCCGACAAGACCGATACCTTATTGAAAAACCTCAAGAGCGGGCGTGTGGACAAACGCATTGTCGATAAGGCCGCAAGCAATCTCAGCACGATTCTCATGGGTAAAAAGAAACGGAAGAGAGAGAATCAGTTGGCCCAACTGATCACCTGTTACAGCCATGTCCTGGAAGAAACCGTCTTCAGCGATAAACCCTTTCTGGATCACCTGGCCACACTTGGCCTGAACGGCAAACAAATGCTCAAGAGTCTCATGGAGGCCCCAGAGACGTCCGACCTGTTCAAGAACCTTATCGAAACCCACGAAAAGGCAAAGAAGGATTTTACCGCATCCTACCTCCTCCAGCATTCGAAAATCACTATCGACTCACAAAAACTGTCGGGCCTGCCCGTGGAAAGCCTCAATCATCTCCACCTTAAACTTCGTCTCGAGGGCTATAAATGGGTCGTGCTGGAGAAGACGGAAGAACTAACGAATGTGGACCGGACATAGCGTGATAACCGGCTAATACGAGAGAAAGAGATGCCAGAGAAGAATCTTAAAATTATCGATCTCGGTCAGTTGTTCAGTGTACCGCTGCTGGCGATTGTCGAGGCCGACTTCATGACCGCCGAACGCTTCCTGTATTACATCTCCGAATTCGGCTTCAGCAAGAAGAAACCAACGGACCTGCAAATCGAAGACAGGGGCATACCACCGGTTACGGATCCAAATGCCGTCGCCCCCGATGAATGGGACAAGATCAAAATGGTGTCGTTCTCGTTCCATCGAGAAAATGCACAGGGTCAGCCGGAAAAGATAAAGGTGGAGATACCCGCCCTTTCGCTTGTGCCCCTGCCGCTCTTGCAGGTCAAAGAGGCCACATTTGATTTTGAAGTCAATATCCTGGAAGCCATCGAGAACGAGTCGGAAACGACGCGACCGGGGCTCATGGAAGATCCCGACAAGCGCCTCTTGCCCGATCCTTTGCGATATCGCTGGAATGCCATGTTCGTCAAAGATGTAAAGGATAAGAGTAAGATCGACCCGCACATCTCCAGCAACCTGAAGGCCACGGTAAAGATCGCCCAGGCGGACCTGCCGGCCGGCATCAACACACTGCTGCAGTTGATGGATGAACACACTCAAAGTATGACGACCGTGTTTCCCCGTCTGGACATCGATTGCGGCAACGACATTTCCATAAGCATAGGGGACAAGACCGAGAAGTACTGTTGTATCACAGTCATCGGAAAGAACGGACATCCAGCGGCAGATCACCCCCTCGAATTCAGCATGGATGCAACCGTGTTTAAGGCATTCAAGTTCATGGCCAATGGTCGAACCATCCCGTCATCCACAACCCCGCCATTCACCAGTAGGACAAATTCTCAAGGGCTGATGATCCTCGGCATAAAGCTAAATCCGAAACACACCCGCTTGCTGGATAACCGCCTGGTCGTTCATATGGGAATCGCCTGTGAAGTGGAGGGGCAATCGCTCCAATCCATACTCAACATTACAATAGAACAGAAACCTGAACCCAGCCAGTGAGGTCATCACGATGAGAAAAAAGCACGGGACTATCTCAAAGCACTCTAAAGAAGAGAATCAGGTTCCCGGTATCCCCTGTCCGAACTGTGGTGTTTTTCGAATTAGGCTATCCTTAGAACAACTTTTGTATTCACCCACTGTCACCTGCGGCAACTGCGGCTTGTCAATGAGCATCGATCGAAGTAAGAGCACCAAGATAATGGAGAAACTCCAGGACGTATTGATCGCCAAACAGAATGTCGATATGTTGAGGAATCAGCAGTTGTAATTGAGACTTTTTTTATCGCACCTTCAGGACGGCGGCGGCGCGGAGTCTGGAATGCTTAATCGAGTCAAGGACCTCGTTGGCTTGCTCTAAGGGGAATTCCTCGATGGTCGGAACGATAGGGATTTGGGCGGCTAAAGGCAGAAACTCCTCCGCATCCGCGCGCGTTACGTTCGCGACGGACTTGATTTCTCTTTCGAGCCAGAGATATTCGGCATAATCGAGCGGTGGAACGGGCGTTTCCTTGCGAATCGCGTTAATCACCAGCCGGCCGCCCCTTTCCAGAACGCCCAGGGCATCACGGTCGCACTCGCCAACCGGTGTGAAATCCATAATCTTGTTCAGCCTCTCCGGCGGCTGATCGCCGGAGCGACCCGTCCAGACGGCGCCGAGACGCTCGGCCAGTTCGGCATGTTTGGCCGTTTTTGTAAAGACAAAGACGGGGCTGTTGGGAAATTTATGCTTGATAATCTGAATGACAATGTGGGCCGAAGCCCCGAAACCGAACAGACCGACCTTCTGGCCATCCGTGATATCCGCCAGCCGAAGCGTACGATACCCGATAACCCCGGCACATAATAACGGAGCGGCTTGTGAATCCGAGAAGCGATCCGGGATCGGATAAGCAAAATCCTCACCGATGACGGTGAATTCCGCATAGCCGCCATGGGCATCTTTACCCGTCCATTGGGCCTTCTCGCAAAGATTCTCGCTGCCCGCCCGACAGAATTCGCATTGGCCGCAACTGGAGAACAACCAAGTGATGCCTACCCTCCGGCCGATCTCGAACTTAGTTACGGCTTTACCTTTATCGATCACGTTACCGACAATTTGGTGGCCGGGGATAATGGGGGATAAGGTGGGTTCGAGCCGGCCCTCAACCTCATCGAGGTCCGTATGACAGGCGCCGCAGACCGACACCTTAACAAGAATCTGATGATCGTCCGGCGTGGGCGTCGGTAAATCGGCCATTTTCAAAGGCTTCTGTTCGACCGGCGCTTGTCGATCCAGGACCACTGCTTTCATTTTGAGGTTTCCTTCTCAAGTTGTTTTTCAAATACCTCGTAGCTGTCCCGACCGAAAAGACAGAAAACGACCCTCTCCAGACCGGTTTGGCCTTCAAGATAGCTCTTGGCGGTTTCGAGCATGATTTTGGCGCAGCGTTCGATGGGAAAACCGAAAATCCCGGCACTGATCGCCGGGAAAGAAATGCTCTTCAGATTGTTCTGATCGGCCGCTTTCAGCGAATTCAGAGTCGCATTTTTCAGCTTTCGATCCTCGTCGCCCTCGCCCATCCGCGGCCCGACGGCATGAATAACGTGTTTGGCTTTGAGCTTGCCGGCGGTCGTGATGACCGCTCCGCCGACAAATGTACCCCCGATTTTATGACATTCGGCCTGGATCTCCGGCCCGCCTTTTCGCCTGATCGCCCCGGCGACTCCCCCGCCCAGAATCAACTGGGCGTTAGCCGCATTGACGATAGCCTCCGTATCCATCTCGGTTATATCGCCCTCGATAAGCTCCAGGACGCCTTTTCCAACGTTCACTTTCATGGTTCAAACCATCCTTATTAGAGATGTGAATTTCGGAATCCTTTGCAGAAAAGGACTTTTTTCAGGTGATTGTAAGATTTAGTCCAAATTTAAGGACAACAGGCGGCGGCCGGATTCGAACCGGCGAATAACGGTTTTGCAAACCGTCGCCTTAGGCCTCTTGGCTACGCCGCCA
>Ga0180432_10004048_pt1 | contig 20437 bp, 13 predicted proteins | sample SS_ome_10_FD_132414 | JGI IMG/M metagenome (GOLD analysis project Ga0180432, IMG submission 132414) | Hypersaline lake sediment archaeal communities from the Salton Sea, California, USA - SS_1_MS_2 metaG | ecosystem: Environmental > Aquatic > Non-marine Saline and Alkaline > Hypersaline >...
CCGTCGGCGTAGCCTACCGGGATCACGGCAATGCGAGACGGGCGCGACGTGCAAAACGTGCACCCATAGCTGACGTAGCTACCTTCGGGAAGGGCCTTTACCTGCGCGATCTGGGTCTTGAACGCCAAGGCCGGGCGGAAACCCCTCGGACACGTCACCTCTGCAGATGGGTTCAAGCCATACATGGCAATGCCCAGTCTCACCATGTTGAAACGGCTTCGCGGCATGTCGAAGATGGCGGCGCTGTTCGCCGCATGGACAGCGGGTATCTCTATTCCCTCTTCCCTCAGCCCGCGTAGCACCCGGTCGAAGCGCTCCAGTTGCCTCAGCGTGTAGGTCTTGTCGGCACTGTCGGCAATGGCAAAGTGGGTGAAGATGCCTTCCACTACCAGGCCCGGCAGCTCGCCGATGCCCTTCACGAAGTCGATCACATCCGGTGGGAGTAGGCCCAATCGCCCCATGCCGGTGTCAACCTTGACGTGAACGCGGGCCTCAGCGTTGAGATCCACGGCTGCCCTGGAGAGGGCTTGAGCTATCTCGATCGAGAACACCGTCGCCGTTGCGCCAACCAGCACCGTGTCCCGAGCTTGCCAGGCCGGAGTGAAGCCGAGATTCAGAATCGGGGCGGCGATCCCGGAATCCCGCAGCAGTGTCGCTTCTCCCAGACAGGCCACTCCAAGCGCCGTGGCCCCGTTGTTCAGTGCCGTACGAGCAGTCTTCACGGCACCATGGCCGTAGGCGTCGGCCTTCAAGACGGCCATTACCTGCACCGCAGGCCCAACCAACTCCACCACCCGTCGCACGTTGTGAGCGATGGCCTCCAGGTCGACCTCCACCCACGTAGGACGACCCGGGCGGACGATACGCAACTGCCGCCACGCAGCGCTCTGGCGCACAAGGACCGCCTCACCGTCCTCCCCACTTCCCAGGATAGCATCGGTCACTTGCTCCATCCTGGCTTCGGCCGAGCCCTTGATGAGAACAGCGTCGCCAGATTGCAGCTCCGAGGACAGCGCGCGAACCGCGTCTTCGGCCGTGTACGTCACCATGACCGTGCCGGGCTCCATGCCGGCCCGTACCGCCTCCTCTGCGATCATCCGTGCCCTGTCGCCCTTGGTCACCAGGATGTCCGCAGTCTCCGCCGCGCGTCTCCCGACCAGTCGATGGCCCTCGCCCTCGTAGTTCCCCATCCCGGTGATATCACCAAGCACAGCGATCCGACGATGGCACTCGATCCCGGAGAGCGTCTCCAGAGCCGCCACGGTCGACGCGGCGCTGGCGCTATGGGTGTCATCCAGCAACAGCGTGTCTCTGATCCCTTTCAGCGGATGCAGCCGGCCGGGCAGAGGCACGAGTTCAGACAGAGATGAGATCGCGTCCTCAACAGGGATCCCGTAGACGATGCCCGTGGCGATGGCGGCCAGAAGGGGGTACACGTTGTGTCTCCCGACCAGAGGTGACAGCACCCTGTGCGAACTGCCGTCCCAGCGCACGACGAATGACGTGCCCCGGGCGCCGGTCCGTACGTCGGAGGCAACGATGTCGGCTTGGCTACTGATGCCATACGAGATGACGCGTGCCGAGGAGCGCGACCTCATGGCCCAAACCCTGGGATCATCGCGGTTCAGGATGGCACAGCCATCGTCTGGAAGGGATTCCACCAAGTACCCCTTCTCCTCCGCGATGTTCTCCCGGGATCCGAAGAACTCCAGGTGCGCGTCGTTCACACACGTGACGATGCCCACGCTAGGCATGGTCAGATCGCACAATTGGCGAATCTCATCGAAGTGGTCGCTCGCCAGCTCCAGCACAGCCCTCTCGTGCTCGGCGCTCAGCCTGCCAAGTGCGATGGGGAGGCCGTAGCGTCCACTGTAGTTGGCGTGGTTCTTGAAGGTCGGGAACGCGGTGCTCAGAACTGCTGCCACCGCCTCCTTGGTCGTCGTCTTGCCTGCGCTGCCGGTGATCCCGACGACTTCGAGATCGCGCTGCCTCAGAACGAAATGGGCCCAATCCACGAGCGCCTGCTGGGTATCACCGACCAGCACGACCGTGATTCCGGGCCCTATCCCCTCGACCACCCGCTGGCACAGAACGCCGGTTGCCCCTCCTCGGCAGGCGTCCAGGATGTAGTCGTGGCCGTCCCCCTTCTCGGTCACGACAGCGAGAAAAAGCTGTCCGGGTTCGATCAGACGAGAATCGTAGCAGAAATCATCGAACTGGCGCGCCGAAGCTTCTCCGTGCACCCGGCCACCCGTTCCGGCCAGGACGTCATGCAGATGAATCACACCCCACCTCCCGTCTGCACCGCTCGTGCATTGTACCACAGACAGGACAGCTCGGGCAAGAGTCCACGCGTGTGCACTGCCACGGAGTCCGCGGCGGTGATCTCAAGGTGAGAGCCGCACTCGTGTGCTCGGAATCCGCTCGAGACACCGTGCGTCCGAAGAAGCAGATGGACGAATCGAGACCCAACCCGCCGTCGGCCTTCTCGATTCCCCTTGAAATCCCCCAGAGACGTGATATAATACGGATGGGAGCACGGGTATCTTCGTGTCGCGTGGAGGTGTGGTGTGTCCGACGCAAACGAGAGCAGCCGCAACGCCTGGACTTACGTGCTCCTGTGTCTGGCTGCGGCCGGCCCGATCTTCCAGGCGGTGAACTTCCTCTCCTCGGGGCTCGCCATCCTCAGCGGTGCATACGCCAGAGTCGCCCTGCTGTTGGTCATCGTTGCAGGCAGCAGCGTGGCCGCCTCCTTGTTGGTCCGACAGACAAGAGCGGGGTCAAGGGTGCTCGCACACAGTGCGGGCGCCCGCAGAGCGGCTGCTCTGCTCCTCACCATCGACCTCGCGCTCGTCCTGGCGCTCGGAGTCGCTTGGGCCGTCGTCGCGCACGAGTCTGGGCCACCTGAGCCCATCACCCTCCCCGAAGACGCCTTCGGCATCGCGCTGGCCCCATTCGGAGAGGGGCAGGTGTCAGATGTGACCGAGCGCTCGTCAGCAGCGGTTGCCCAACTGACCCGCCAACTGGAGAAGGAGCTTCGCCGTACCGGCCTCAGCAGAAGGGTCGCCTTGCAGACTATCGGACCCGTCACCAACGTGGAAAGCGCGGTGCAGTGGGCTGACAGAACCGGCGCAGAGCTCGTAGTGTGGGGACGCATCACACCCGGAGAGACGGACGCCGCGATAGCCTACTGGACCGATACCACTCGTTGGGCAGTGTCACCCGAGATCAGCCCAACCGACATCATCTCTGCCTCAATGAGAGGCAGCACAGTGCTCATCGGCGGCCCTGAGGCTCTGCCTCACGGAATCCAAGCTACCGCTCTGGTAGGCCGGGCAGCCATTCACCTGGGAGAGGGGCAGAAGGCCATCGAGCAGTTCGACCGGGCGCTCGCCGCTACAGAGGAGTTGCCCGGAGACACGTCCGCGCTCAGCAGCGTATGGCGCCGGTATCGCGGCCTGGCCCACTGGCGACTGGGGGAGATGGATCTGGCCCGAGATGATCTGATCGCCTCACTGGGGCTCGATCCCTCTGCCAGCACCTATACTGCGTTGGGCAATCTGTACTTCACCAGGGGCGACTTCGCCGGAGCCATAGGCAATTACCGGGAGGCCCTGGCGATCGATCCGTACAAGATTGCTCCCTATCTCGGAACCGGCTATGCCTACGCTGCTCTGGGCGATCTGGATGCAGCCATCGGTCAAATCGAGCAAGCCCAGCGCATCCGCCCCAGGTTCTCTCCCACCTATCTGGCCCTGGGAAGAGTGTACAGAGATCGAGGCCTCGTCATGTTGGCACGCCAGGCATTCGATCACTGTGTCGTGCTGGCAGAGAGCGACGACAAGCTCATCGCGGCGGCCAACGCAGAGCTCCAGGCTCTAAGTCCGATCCCGGTGACTCTCACGCCATCACCCACAGCGACCCTTTCCGCTACCGAGGCACTTGCGCCGGTCATGACGACCACACCAGCAACTGCGAGCGGTCCAACGGAGGTCGTCGCGGCACCGGAGTCCTACGTGGTGCAGGCCAACGACAACCTGACCAGCATCGCTGCTCGCTTCGACTCTACCGTGGAAGCGATCGTCAAAGCGAACAACCTCAGGAATGCGAACGCGATCTATGTGGGGCAGAAGCTCATCATCCCGGCGGAGTAACGCGGCGCCGTTTCGTTTGGCCATCTGTCGTGCCGCACGATTCCGGCTTGGCGGCCACGACTCGGATCCCGTGTAGGAGGCCGTAGGAAACGGGAGACTGCTAGCGATCGTGACGGGGGGACGCCACTTCCCTTCGTCACACGGGAACCATCACCTAGAGCAAGAGGAAGGTACTTTGACCTGACAAGCCGCCAAGGATCGGCGAGTGCGATTCGACGCACGCATCAAGTTTCGGCGCTCGGCACCCTGACGGCTTCGTGCTGACTGACGTCGAACCAGAATAGCAGGAAGGACCCAAATGAAGGCAACGGCGCATCAGAAGGGTTCCTGTTCACCTATGCCCCATCCCCCGTGACCTCCCTGGGACGTGCCGGACGATCGAGAATCGGTCGGGCCCGCATCATCCCGAGGGAGGTCGTCTACATTCACTGCGGCCCCTCGGCGCCACTGTTCTTGGAGCACACGAAGCTACATCGAGCAGCGGAATAGCACCGCACCGGACGAGCAAAGGAGGTACCAGCCCATGAGAGTAATCGAAGAGGGGAAGGGAGAACTGGTAGGCTGGCACGATCCGGACGAGAACCGTAGATGGATACGGGAGCACAAGTCTCACGCCCTGATCGACAAGCGCACTTCGCTGCAGGAGGCCGTATCGAGCTTCGTTCATGACGGCGACTTCATCGCCTTCGGCGGCTTCGGTCACATCCGTGTGTCCATGGCTTCCATCTATGAGATCATCCGTCAGCACAAACGGGACCTGATCCTGGCCGGAAAGACGGCCGTGCACGACGCGGACATACTCATCGGCTCTGGCTGTGTCTCCAAGATCGAGGTCGCCTACGCATTTGGCCACGAGATGCGAGGTCTGTCCCCAGCTTCGCGCCGGATCGTCGAGAGGGGCGAATGCCAAGTGATTGCAGAGATCAGCAACGCAGGGTACCAATGGAGGTTCCTGGCCGGAATGCTGGGAGTGCCTTTCATGCCGTGTCGCAACCTTCTGGGCACAGACACCCTGCGGCACAGTTCCGCCAAGGTGGTCGAGGATCCCTACACAGGGAAGCCCATCTGTCTGGTCCCGGCGGCCTTTCCCGATGTCGCCATCATGCACGTGCACCGGTGCGACAAGCACGGCAACTCTCAGATCGACGGTACCGTCGTCGAGGACTTCGAGCTATCTCGGGCGGCGAGAAGAGTCATCGTGACCACCGAAGAGATCATAGAAGAGGACGTCATCCGAAGTGCCCCTGACCGCACCATCATACCCTTCTACGTAGTAGACGCCGTGGTAGAGGTACCTTGCGGCTCTCATCCGTGCGAGATGCCCTACCTCTACTTCTTCGACGAGGAACACATCGCTGAATGGCTCGACCTGTCCAGAACCGACGAGGGCCTGCGGGCCTACCTGGACAAGTACGTCTACGGAGTCACGGGTTTCGAAGAGTACCTGGACCTTGTGGGCGGCAGCGAGAAACTGAACTACCTCAAGGAGGTCGAGAATTATCGCGCCCCCATGCGCGCCCCCTGGCTAGACCGAAAGGCCAAGAAGTGACGAGGAGATCGGACGAGATGGTCGAAGAAGACTACACCCAAACCGAGCTACTTGCCTGTGTCGCAGCCAAGATGCTGGAGGACAACAAGTCCGCCTTCGTGGGGACCGGGCTACCCATGATAGCTGCCATGCTGGCCCAGCGAACTCACGCGCCCGGGCTACTCATCATATTCGAGGCCGGGGGCATCGGCCCCCAGGTGCCCGTACTGCCCATCTCGGTAGGCGATTCGCGCACCTTCTACCGGGCGGTGGCTGCTTCCAGCATGCACGACGTCATGGCTGCCGGTCAGGCCGGCCACATCGACTACGGCTTCCTGGGGGCCGCCATGATCGATCCGTACGGGAACATCAACACCACCCTCATCGGTGACCCCGATCATCCCAGGGTTCGCCTTCCCGGAAGTGGCGGTGGCAACGACGTTGGCTCCTTCTGCTGGCGCACCATCCTGATAATGCGACAGGACTCGCGACGATTCCGGGAGAGAGTGGATTTCATCACTACCCCCGGTCACCTCACCGGTCCCGGCGCCCGCCAGATGGCGGGCCTGCCCGAAGGGGAAGGTCCCTACAGAGTTATCACCCAACTCGGGGTCTACGGATTCGATGCCGAGACGAAGAGGCTGGCACTGCTTGCCCTGCACCCCGGCGTTACGGTCCAGCAAACCCAGGAGAACAGCGGTTTCGAGATCATCACACCTGACCACGTGCCCACCACCTCTCCTCCCACACCAGAGGAGAGGAGGCTGCTTCGGGAGATCGATCCTACGGGGATGGCCATCGGAAGATAGCACCCCCGAGGAATCCGATGAGTATCATTGCTGAGGGAAGGCCCGACCGCCTGACCTCCTCAGCAACGGCGCGCACGGCTTCAGCGGAGAGCACTCTTGACGAGGAGGAGACTTCATGGACTTCGAACTGAGCGACGAGCAACTGATGATCCGCAAGATGGTGCGCGACTTCGCCGAGAAGGAGATCGCGCCGAAGGCCGCGGAGTCCGACGAAACCAAGGAGTTCCCGTGGGACAGAGTGCACAAGATGGCTCAACTGGGCCTTCTGGGGCTATCCATACCTGAGGAGTACGGTGGCAGCGGGGGCGACACCCTGAGCTATGCCATCGCGGTGGAAGAGGTAGCGCGAGCGTCAGGATCCCTCGCCATCACGATGGCCGCCCAGATCTCGCTGGCAGCGGCACCCCTGTACCAGTTTGGAACTGAGGCACAGAAACGCAAGTACCTGGTACCCCTGGCCACAGGAGAGAAGCTGGGTGCCTTCGGCCTCACCGAGCCAGGGGCGGGCTCGGATGCCGGGGCAACCGCGACGAGAGCCGTCCTGGACGGAGATCACTGGGTGATCAACGGCCAGAAGAACTTCATCACCAACGGATCTGTCGCGAGCATCATGGTCATCACTGCCTTGACAGACCCGGAACGAGGCTCCCGCGGCATCAGCAACTTCATCGTCGAGAGTGATGCGCCCGGCTTCCGCCCCGGACGTGACGAGGACAAGCTGGGCCTGCGCGCTTCCGTGACCTCCGAGCTCTTCTTCGAGGATTGCCGGGTACCGCGAGAGAACTTGCTCGGCAGGCCGGGAGACGGATACAAGCAGTTCCTGGCCACTTTGGACGGGGGACGGATCAGCATTGCAGCCATGGCCCTCGGCCTGGGGCAGGCCGCCCTGGATGCTGCCGTTGCTTACTCCAAAGAGCGTACTCAGTTCGGCCAACCCATTGCCGGCTTCCAGGCGATTCAGTGGATGCTCGCCGACTCGGCAACGGAGATCGAGGCTGCGCGCCTCCTCACCCACCGCGCGGCCTGCCTCAAGGACAAGCGTGTCCGCTTCACGAAGGAAGCAGCCATGGCCAAGCTTCTGGCCGCACTGGCCGCCGAAAAGACGTGCTTCAATGCCATTCAGATACACGGGGGATACGGGTACACCCGGGACTACCCGGTCGAACGCTACTACCGAGACAACCGTCTGACCTCGATCGGAGAGGGGACCAACGAAATCCAGCGACTGGTCATCGCGCGGCAGTTGCTTAGATAGCCCCCCGCACAACCTCTCGTGCTTGCAGCTGCCCCGGCCGGAATCGGCGAGGAGGCGTTGTCTCGTCTCCTCGCCTCGGGAGTGAGGAGACTTATCCTCCGCAACGACACCGGCGTTGGACTCCGCCCCGATGACACGCTAGCGTTCGGGAGAATCGACTGCGTTCCTTCTTCTGTCAACGGTAGTTGACCCGTCACTACCTCGGTGTTATAATGCTCCCGCCCAGGGTGCCCGATCGTTCGATTATCGGCAAACGGGTACCGATAAGCTATGCTTAAGGAGCACGACCGTATGACCACACCAACCGAGCTGTCGCCTGAGGAGTTGCGTCGAGACTGTAACCAGAACCTCTTCGACTTCCAGTCCACCGCTGACTTGGATCCCCTTCTGGAGATCATTGGACAGGATCGCGCCGCTCAGGCAATCGCGTTTGGCACCGGGATTTCGAGCAAGGGCTACAACATCTTCGCCCTCGGCCCTTCCGGTGCCGGAAAGACCTCCTCGATCCGTCGGTTTCTCGAACTCAAGGCCGCCGGAGAACCCGTTCCTGATGATTGGTGCTACGTCCAGTCGTTCGATGACCCCTCCAGGCCGCGCGCCATCTCTGTACCTCCAGGGAGGGGCTGTGCGTTCAGAGACGATATGCGTGCCCTGGTACAGCAGATAAGCAAGGACATGCCGCGCGCCTTCGAGGGTGCCCACTACGAGCAGCGCAGGAAGGAGATACTCCAGGAGCTGCAGGAACAGCAGTCCAGCGCATTCGCTCAACTCGAGGAGTATCTCAAGGAGCGCAGCTTCACGCTGATCAGAACACCCGCGGGACTGGCCATCGCCCCTGTGATGGACGGCAAGCCCCTGTCAGCCGAGGAGTACGCTCAACTGGACGCCAAGACCAGGGAACGATTCGAGACGCATCGTCCAGACTTGGACGAGCAGATGAGCAAGACCATGCGTCAGGTGCGCGAGCAAGAGAAGCGTGTCAGAGCCCAAGTCGATCGCCTCGATCAAGAGCTGGCGGAATTCGTGGCGGCGGGGCATCTGCACGATTTGCGCGAGAAGTACGAAGACTGTGGTAGCGTCCTCGAGTACCTCTCGGCCGTTGAGAAGGACATCGTAAAGAACGCCAGTCTCTTCCTCGCGCCTGCAGAGGGATCTGGGACCGGCGCTCAGCCTCTGCCCATCCCAATGCCCAGCACCCCATCGCAACTGGACAGATACGAGGTGAATCTCCTCGTGGACCGCTGTGGTGCCACAGGAGCCCCTGTAGTGGTCGAGACCAATCCGACGTATCACAACGTGCTTGGTCGAATCGAGCACCGCGTCGAGCTCGGCGCCATGCTTACGAACTTCACCATGATCAAGAGCGGTGCTCTCCATCGCGCAAACGGAGGGTACCTCATCGTCGAGGCCAAGCGGGTCCTGAGCAATCCGCTTGCTTGGGACGCCCTGAAGAGAGCGCTAGCCAATCGGGAAATCAGGATCGAGGAGATGGGTGAGGCGTATCGAGCCGTCGCCACCGCGGTGCTGGAGCCCGAAACCATACCGCTGCACGTGAAGGTTGTTCTCATCGGAGACGCAGAGATCTACTACCTGCTCTACAGCCTGGACGAGGACTTCCGGGAGCTCTTCAAGGTGAAGGCAGATTTCGAGACGCGGATGGATCGAACCGAGGAGAACGTTCGCAAGTACGCCTTGTTCATCGGCCAGTGTTGCCATCAGGAGGGCCTGCCCCACTTCGACCCGTCGGGAGCAGCACGAGTGGTGGAACACGGGTCCCGCCTCGTTGAGGACCAGGAGAAGCTGAGCACCCGCTTCGCCGAGATCGCGGACCTGGTCAGGGAGTCGGCATTCTGGGCCGCGCGGAACGACCACCCGTTGGTCACCGAACATGACGTTCAGCGTGCGCTGGATCAACGGACTCGGCGATCCAGTAGAGTGGAGGAACAGATTCTGGAGTCCACTCAGAGGGGCTTCCTGTTCCTGGATACGAGCGGGGAGGTCATTGGGCAAGTCAACGGGCTCTCGGTCCTGCAGATGGGCGACTATGAGTTTGGCAAGCCGTCTCGCATCACTGCTCGAGCCTTCTCAGGCAAGGCGGGTGTACTCAACATTGATCGCGAAGTGAAGATGACAGGCCCCATACACGACAAGGGGGTCCTGATCATGACGGGTTACCTTGGGGGGAAGTACGCACAGCAGAAGCCGCTTACTCTCTCGGCCAGCATAGTCTTCGAGCAGGCCTACGAGGGAGTAGAGGGCGACAGCGCATCCTCTACGGAGCTCTACGCTCTCCTATCCAGCCTATCTGGAGTGCCGATCAGCCAAGGAATCGCGGTTACGGGATCAGTCAACCAGCGCGGTGAGATACAGCCCGTGGGGGGAGTGACCCGCAAGATCGAGGGGTTCTTTGACGTCTGTAAGGCCAAGGGGTTAACCGGAGACCAGGGTGTCATCATACCGGCGTCCAACGCCAAGAGCCTGATGTTGCGCCACGACGTGGTCGAGGCCGTTCGGGAGAAGCGCTTCCACGTCTACAGCGTTTCGACGGTGGACGAGGGAATCTCCATTCTGACCGGACGCCAAGCCGGTGAAGCCGACGAGACCGGCACATACCCCGAGAGCACCATCAACGCACTGGTCGCCGAGAGGCTCGCTCAGCTTGCCGAGGGGTCGAAGGAGAGCAGCGAACGCCAGGATGCGGACCAAGAGGACTCATCCAGCGGCAGCAGGCTGGGCGGCTGAGGCTGGCTCGCGGCGAGGGGTGGCAAAACGTGTACGACCGGCACGTTCGCACGGCACTTCGGTCCGCCTCCCCCTACCGGAATCGCCGCCCAGAGAAGCTCGCGAGAGGCATCCTCTGATCGGGTGGGTATGCCGGGCCTGACTGAACGGGCCGTTCGTTCTCCCACGACAGAGGGAACTGCGTGTGCAGCGACCGCCCGTAACTGGAAGCGTCGGTTCCGCCGAGGTGAGGACGGATCAGTCCCTTCGGCAGAGTCGAAGGGCTCAAGGCAGGCATAGGTTCGCTTCCCACGAAGCCTGCGTGAGGCGAACCGAGGCCGGGCACGCTCGTCCTGCTCAGCTCAAGCTTCCTTTGACAAGACTGCCCTGCGCCTGTATACTATACTTCATGCTAGTGAAAGCTCACACCTTTGTCCGTCCTGAGATCATGGTGGAGGTTGGCCTAGAGGAGAACCCCCGACACCGTCTGGCATGATCCGGTGCTGTTGCAGGTCATACCTTTGTCCGGCGCGCACGGGTTGCTACTCCAGACCTTCGGGTAGCGGAGTGGGAACGGCTTCTGAGCAAAGAAGCAGGCATCGCTAGATCGGTAGCACGAGACCGCGAGTCTTCCACTCTGTCGGGTCTCCATGCGAAGCACGGGACCGAGTGCGTCACGCACTCCATGCCATTCCTACCGGGAATCGGCGGCTACCTTTCTCAGGATGCATGTCCGAGGAGACCAGGGTAGTCGCTTTTGCTATCTGGACGGTATAGACGAGGGTGGAAGTCAAGAGAGGTGTCGACTACGTGACAACAGTTGTAAGGAAACCAAACGAATCGATTGACAACTTGCTCAAGCGCTTCCGGAAATCGGTGACGAAGAGTGGGACTCTGACCGCCGTGCGCCGCAAGCGATGGTATGTCTCACGGGGCGAACTGTCGCGCATGAAGAAGCGGAAGGGCATCCAGCGCGCCAGGCGTCGACAGCGCCGCAAAGAGAGCAGAGCGCAGAGGTAGGCTTCCTTCTCTGCCCGGTGTTCCTTGGCATCAAGGATGGTTTGGGAGCGCACAGGATGAGCAGGATTCTAGGTGCAGCACTGGGCCAGTGTGTGCACGTGGCGGGCGTTTTGAATTTCCTCAGCCTGGCCGAGCAACTCGGGCACGAGACCTATTTCCTGGGTCCGGCCCAACCAGTCGCTGCCGTAGTTGATGCCATCCGGCAGCGTGATCCGGATATCGTTGCCGTGGGTTATCGGCTGACCCCACAGACCGGCGAGGCGGTGCTGCGAGCCTTCGCCGCTGCAGTGGGCAAAGCCGGACTGCAGAATCGACGCTTCTGTTTCGGCGGCACGCCTCCTGTGGCCGACAGGGCACGACGACTTGGTCTGTTCGAGGCATGTTTCTCCGGAGAGGAACCTCTTGATGACATCGTGGCCTTCCTCCAAGGGACCAGGCCACACCCGGATCGTGGAACACGCTCCCCTCAGAATGTCGTCGACCGAATCCGGTGGAAGGCCCCGTTTCCGCTCATCCGGCACCACTTCGGTCAGCCAACCGTCGAGGTTACGGTCGAGGGCATCAAGAGAATCGCGGATTCGGGTGTGCTGGACGTCGTTTCCCTGGGTCCGGACCAAGACGCGCAGGAGAACTTCTTCCACCCGGAGCGCCAGGATCCCAAACGCAAGGGGGCCGGAGGCGTGCCCGCCCGCACCCCGCAGGACTACGCAGACATGTACCGTGCGACGCGCCGGGGCAACTACCCCCTGATGCGCTGCTACGCCGGCACAGACGATCTGCCGCGCCTGGCGGCCATGTACGTCGAGACCATCCACAACGCCTGGGCCGCGGTGCCCATCTTCTGGTTCAACACACTCGATCACAGAGGGCCGATGGGCCTCGAGGAGTCGATACGGGTTCATCAAGAAGTGATGGCGTGGCACGCCGAGCGGAGCATTGCCGTGGAGGTCAACGAACCTCACCACTGGAGTCTACGGGGTGCGCCGGATGCTATCTATGTGGCCACCGCCTATCTGTCAGCCTACAACGCAAGGGCCATGGGCGTCAGGCATTACATCGCGCAGTACATGCTCAGCACTCCCGCCGGTGTCTCGGACACAATGGATCTGGCCCGCATGCTGGCCGCCCGTGATCTGGTGGAAAGCCTATCCGATGACAGCTTCCACGTCTACCGTCAAACCCGTACCGGCCTACCCAGCTATCCCGTGAATGAAGACGCTGCGCGCGCCCACCTGGCAGCATCCATATACTTGCAGATGGCACTCGGCCCAGACATCGTTCACGTGGTGAGCGCGTGCGAGGCACATCATGCTGCCGATGCCGACGATATCATCCATAACTGCACCGCAGCCAACCACGTGATCGGTCGCTGCTTGCAGGGCATACCCTGCTCGGAATGTGATCCCTCAGTGCAGCGCAGGAGAAAGGAACTCACCGACGAGGCATTTACCTTGCTCGAGGGCATAAGGAGACTCGCGCAAGACCACCCGAGCGACCCGCTCACCGATCCTTCCACACTGGCCAGGGCCGTATCGGTTGGCCTCCTGGACGCCCCGCACCTGAAGGAAAGCGACATAGCAAAGGGAGAAATCGTGACCCGCATCGTCGACGGCGCGTGTGAGGTGATTGACCCGGAGACGGGGAATATCCTGCCGGCGACCGAGCGAGTCGAACGAATCCTGGGTTCGGCAGGCATCTAGTTTCGGCGCGGTACTACTGGCCTTGACGGTTGACCCGTGAGTCGTTGCACGCCGATTGACACAACACGTGTCGCAGTATCATTGCGAGCAGAGCCCGCAGAAAGGCATCGCGGCTGATGACAAGGCACATCGCATTCGCCATCCTCGGGGCCGGACACGGCGGCAAGGCTATGGCCGCGGATCTGTCCATCAAAGGATTCCAGGTCAAGCTCTACAACCGCACCTTGGAGCACGTCGAAGGCATTCGAGCCTTGGGCGGAGTGAACCTGGAAGGTCCTCAAGGCCATACCCGTTTCGCGGCCCTCGGCCTGGCCACCGACGACATCGAGGCAGCAATCGGCGATGCGGACTGCATCATGGTGGTGGTCCCGGCGCAAGGGCATGCGTTCCTGGCCGAGCAATGCGCCCCCCACTTGAGGGACGGGCAGATCGTGGTCTTGAATCCCGGACGCACAGGCGGCGCACTGGAGTTCGCCAAGATCCTCCGGGAGTGCAACTGCAAGGCAGACATCACCGTGTCTGAGGCGCAGACTCTCGTCTTCGCCAGTCGAAGTACCGGGCCGGCGCAGGCCAAGATCTTTCGCGTGAAGAACGCCGTGCCGGTGGCCGCCCTGCCGTCAGTACGGACGCCCACGGTGCTCCAGATCATCAGAGAGGGGTATCCGGAATTCATCCCTGCTCAGTCGGTGCTCAAGACCAGTCTGGACAACATGGGCGCCATCTTTCACCCCGCCTTGGCCACGCTCAACGCCGGGCGCATCGAGTCTACTTCTGGACAGTTCCAATTCTACATCGAGGGAGTCACTCCCTCGGTAGCTCGCGTGCTAGAAGCCTTGGATCGAGAGCGAGTGACCGTAGCCGCCTCCCTGGGCGTCCGGGCCACGTCGGCACGGGAATGGCTCGACACGGCCTACAATGCCGTGGGTTCTAACCTATACGAAGCGATTCGCAACAACGAAAGCTATCGGGGCATTTCGGCTCCTGGGACGCTGGCGCATAGGTACATCCTGGAAGACGTGCCCATGAGTCTGGTGCCGATCTCCGAGCTAGGCCGAGCGTTTGGCGTATCTACGCCCGTCATCGATGCCACCATCCGACTGGCATCCACCATACACGGCACGGACTACCGCGCAAATGGACGCACGGTCGAGTCCATGGGACTGACCGGCATGAGCCTTCCCGAGATCAAGAGGTACGTCAATCGAGGATCTGCCTAGGCATTCTCAGGAGCAGATTCACCCTGAGGTAACTGCAGCAGATGACTCAGCTTCGCGCGATCTTCGGATGCGATGCCCCGACACAGGAGGCCATCACTGACAATGAAGCTCAGGTACCAGGTGGGGGACAAGGTAGTACACCCGGTCTATGGTGCTGGTACCGTTACTGCGATAGCCCACAAATCCATCGCCGGCACCGAGAAGCGTTACTACGTCATTGAGCCCATGATCCATGACATGCAGATCATGGTGCCCGTGGATGGAGCCAAAGATGCACGCCTTCGGGACGTCGTGAAGGGCTCGGGCATATCGAAGGTATTGCGCGTGCTTCGCAGCGCCCCTCGGGAGCTGGCCGATGATCACAAGGAGCGTCAGGAACTGGTGACCGAGAAGCTCAGGTCAGCCAATCCCATCAAGATCGCGGAAGTCACCCGCAATCTGTCCTGGCTCCAGAGACACAGAGGACGTCTGGGCTCCAAGGACACCAAGCTCTTGGACAGAGCCCGGAATCTTCTCGCGGGCGAGCTGGCGGTGGCCGAGGGTACCGGCTTCGAGGACGCGCTGAGCAGGATCGACACGGCACTGAACCCAGAGAAACAGAAGCACTAGGACAGCCTGAGCACGAGCGAGTATCGTGTATCCCTTGTGCTCGTACGGAGGCACAGGTGCCAGACGAGAAGCCCGACAAGCAGGTGCTCGCTCTCATCGAGAGAGCGAGACCGAACGGTAGTCTGACAATCGATGACATCTTCCAGGCACTCCCTGGAACCGAGGACGATCTGGTGCGCTTCGAGTCTGTCTGTCGAATCATACGGCGCCACGGCATCGAAGTACTCGAGGCGCCCTCACCCGGCGACCGCAAAGCGGAACCGCCCAAGGCGCCGAAGCCAGCTCGCATCGAGCTCCAACGAGCCATCGCGGGCGTGCCGGCCGGCGACCTGCTCCAGATCTATCTCTCCGAAGTGAGCCGGGTACCACTCCTGACCCGGGAAGAAGAAGTCACCCTGGCCAACCGATTGGAGAGAGGCCAACAGGCGTCGCGTGTTCTGCATGAGGGAGAGCCCGCGCCGGATGATATCGAGAGCCTGGAATGCGCGGCCCTGGACGGCGAGGCAGCTCGGGACCACCTGATCCGCGCCAATGCGCGGCTGGTGGTGAGCATCGCCAAGAGATACGTAGGACTGGGTCTGCCTTTCCTGGATCTGATCCAGGAGGGCAATCTCGGTCTCATGAGAGCTGTCTCCGGGTTTGACCCCACACTCGGGAACAGATTCAGCACCTACGCCACCTGGTGGATCCGTCAGTCCATCACCAGAGCCCTATCGGACCAGGCACGACTGATACGCATTCCCGCCCATATGAGCGCCACCATCGACAAGCTCCGCCGCGCCGAGCGCGAGCTGGAACAGGAACTCAGACGAGAACCCACGCTCCAGGAATTGTCCGATCACCTGGACATGTCTCCTCACAAGGTACAGGAACTCAGGCGTACGGCACTGGAAGCCATCTCCCTGGACAGGCCCGTCGGCGAGGACGGCAGCGAGAGCCTCAGGGACCTGGTGGAGGACCGCGGCATTCCCTCGCCGTTGCAGGCCGTGTCGCAGCACTTGCTGCACGAGGAACTGAACTCTCTGCTCCAGGAGATCCTCAAGCCGAGGGAGGCCGAGGTGATCCGATGGCGATACGGGCTTATCGACGGCGAAGCTCACAGGCTCCAGGAGATCGCCGACCGAATGGGGGTAACGAGGGAACGGATTCGGCAGATCGAATCGAAGGCTCTGCGTAAGCTGCGCCACCCCACCCACAGCAAGAACCTCCGTGAGTACGAACGTCCCTGATTGGCCACACCGCCTGGCATCTCGTGCATTCTCATAGTCCCTGAAAGGGCCTCCCTTCACCTCCGTATCCTCCCTAGGTGTGTTTGACAGAGCACTCACTGCGGCACTATAATACCGCGCCGACGGGAGAAAGGCAGGAGGCTACTGGCATGAATGGCCTGGTGATCAATCCCGATCCAGCCTTTGCTGACAAGGTCCGACGCCTGCTAGAGCAGGAGGGATGCTTGGCCTTCGTCGCCGATGTGGCGACGGGTACGGAGTGGCTTCAGAGCCATCGCCCAGATCTCTTGGTTGTCGACCTGGAACTGCTGGTCACTGACGGCAATGTTCTGCTGCGTACCCTCCAGCGCTACGACACTTTCCCCTTGGTCGCCCTCACATCGGCCACGAGCAACGAGCAAGCTCGGGAACCTGGCACATCGTCGCTCGATGCAATCAGACGTGTCGTGCGTAGAGTGAGGGACTCTGAACCCAGAACGAAGTCGATCATCCGGTTGGGAGAGTTACTGGTCGACACGCCCAAGCGTCGAGCCGTCTTTCGTGATAAGCGTCTGCCACTCACCCCCATCCAGTTCCGACTGCTCAGATGCCTGGCGGAGAGATCTGGAGAGGTAGTAGACTACCAGGAACTGCTCAGACAGACCTGGGGCCACGAGGGTGACGATCAAGAGGCGAGAGAACTGCTGAAGGCACACATCAGGCAAATCAGGCGCAAGATGGGCCTGCTGGCCAAAGACAACGAGTACCTGGTCTCTGTGAGGGGCTTCGGGTACATGCTCCTGGATCCTGAGGAGGATCGTGAGCAGCGTTAGCTTCTAGACGGAAGCCGTCTAGCGGGTATCAAAGCCAGCTTCCCCATGGAATCGGTTCGCATCCAGGGCGTTCCACCAAGCAAGGCCAACGTCGCTCCTTCTCCGTAGGGCCACCCCCGCACTTAGGTTGGCCTTCACCAAATCTCCACCGTTATTCCACCGTTTCTCTACTGACATCTCAAGGGCTTTGTGGTATAAGAGGATCGCGTCTTCCATACGATGTCCGTGCCCACGAGACGGGAACGAGACCAGAGAGTCCGTGTGACGCGCCCCGGCGCGAGAGCCATGGTAGGGAGACGGCAGAATGCTCTTCGAACAGAAGAACTGCTGAAAGGAGGAATCGGCATGGCCGCTAAACGCGCCAAGTGCCCGGAATGCGAAGACTGGGTGGTACTACCCGCAGATGCGATAGAAGGCGAGCGCATCGTGTGTCCCGCTTGTGGCGAGCAGCTCGAAGTCATTGGGCTGAACCCACCCGAGCTGGACTACTCGGGCTACGAGGACTGGGACGACGAGGAGTAGTGGATCCAACGAGTCCCACACAGACTGGTTCATCATGAGATAGCAGCAAGGAGAGTGAGCCTCCACTCAAAGGTGGAGGCTCACTCTCTTCTCTCTCGTCAAGTAGAGCTGAATGCGCAGCAACATCACTAGACCAGCCTGGCAGGGGCCAACGATGATTGCCATCCTCTCGCACTCGGAATCTGTCTGGGCAGCGCCGCCCCCATTCGAGAGAGCACGGCAAGGATCGAACCTCCGGCGACTGATCGGGTACGAGACGCCCGAAAACGGCCCAACCCACCCCCTGCCTGCTCTGTCCTGCATGTTTCTGTACGTGCCATGCACCTCGTTACGTATCCAAGCCCCTTCATGCCCTGAACACGGCCCGGCACTTGCAGACTGACGCACTTCGTGATATCATATGGACCTGTACGAAGTGAGCACTCGGATGGCCGCTGCCTATCATCGGTGCGATCCCGCAGTTGGCAATGAGCACGGTGATCTGTAGAATAGCCCTTTCAACCTTGTGGGGTTATCGGGAAAAGAATGAGTACAGACGATCCCAGCGATTCTGACCATAAACGTAGACTAATCCGGAAGCGAACGCGGCTGTTTCTCGCTCAGGCGCTTCCATTGGGCTGGCAGGTGAATCGGCCGCTCCTCAGGCGACGCGCATAGGACGCCAGGGCCCCCGTCTCGCCTGCCCAGCTTCGGACGAGGCAGACACGAGATCGGAGGGAGATCGATGCGCCGTCGTTTCACACCGCAGTTACCTTCGGGTCCCCGCCTGAACATCAGTGATCTCGTGGTACTGTTGCTGATCGTCGCAGGATTGTATCTCGGGATCCGTATAGCCAGCGACGCCCCCGCCAGCATCCAAGGGCCCACGATAAGCCTCGACCCGCGCGCGCTACCTTGGTACGCCATGTTGTCCATCGGCAGGATGTCTGCCGCCTACCTGCTTTCTCTGGGCTTCAGTCTTGTCTATGGGTACCTGGCTGCCCGCAATCGCACGGCAGAGCGACTGCTCATACCCCTGCTGGATGTGCTCCAGTCGGTCCCCATACTCTCCTTTCTGCCCATTGTTCTCCTGGGCATGAGCGCCGCTCTGCCACAGGCGATCGCGGTCGAGTTGTCCTCCATCGTGCTGATCTTCACCAGCCAGGCCTGGAACCTGACCTTTTCATGGTACCAGTCGCTGAACACGACGCCTACGGATCTGAGGGATGTAGCTACCTCGTTTGGCTTCTCCCGCTGGTTGCGCTTCCGCACTCTGGAGCTGCCGTTCGCCTCGGTGGGCCTAATCTGGAACAGCGTCATGTCATGGGCCGGAGGCTGGTTCTTCCTCATGGCAGCCGAGATCTTCACGGTCGGGGAAAGGGACTTCCGGCTCCCGGGTCTGGGCTCCTATCTTCAGACAGCGGCGAACTCCGGCGATCTAAGGGCGATGGCACAGGGAATCGCCGTCCTCCTCACCATCATCGTCGCGTTCGACCAGTTGCTTTGGCGTCCGCTCCTGGCTTGGGGAGAACGCTTCCGGATGGAGTTGGTCGAACGAGATGAGCCGGTCACATCATGGTTCTATCGCCTGTTGCAGCGGTCCCGCCTTCTGGAGTGGCTCTCGGAGCACATCATGATTCCGCTATCGGACCGGGTGGATCTCCTCCTCACACGGAGGAAGAGGCCGCCTAACGGACGCGAGCGGAAGAGGCCTTTCGGAGGGGTACTGCTGTACGCTTTCCTGGCCTGCCTGACAGTAGGCTTGGCCTACGGCGCCATCCAAGCCGCACGCTTTCTCTCTGCCTTGCCATTGGTGGCTTGGGAAGAGATCGCCCTGGCCACTCTGACCACGCTTCTTCGGGTCGTGGCCGCCCTGGTCATCGCGCTCCTCTGGACCGTTCCCGTCGGTGTCTTCATCGGCACTCGTCCTCGCGCGGCCACGGTGCTCCAGCCACTGGTCCAGATAATGGCCTCGCTCCCGGCAACGGCGCTCTTCCCCGCCCTGCTCCTGGCGTTGCTGCGCCTACCGTTTGGCCTGGACTTGGCTGCCTTGCTGCTCATGCTGATCGGCATCCAGTGGTATGTTCTGTTCAACGTGATAGCTGGAGCCGCAGCGATCCCGCGCGACCTCGAGTTCACCACTCGATTGCTGCAACTCCGCGGCTGGCTGCGCTGGCGCACATTGATCCTGCCGGCCCTCTTCCCCTACCTGATCACCGGGATGATCACTGCCGTGGGAGCGGCCTGGAACGCCAGCGTGGTAGCCGAGTACGTTCAGTTTGGGGGCCACACCTACGCCACCCGAGGCTTGGGCGCCCTCATCGCTCAAGCCACCGCCGACGGTGACTACGCCCTATTGCTGGCCGCGACCTTGACGATGATCCTCGTCGTCGTGCTCAGCGATCGTCTCTTCTGGCACCGCCTCTACCGGATGGCGGAAGACCAGTACAGGATGGAGATGGACTAGAAGACATGAAAAGCCAAGACCGAAACGGCGCACTGGTGGAACTTCGCTACGTCAGCCAGATCTACGGTCGGGACGACCGTCGTCTCGTGGCCGTCAAGGACATCAGCTTCACCCTCCGCACGGGTGAATTCGTGGCGCTGCTTGGTCCTACCGGATGTGGCAAGACCACGCTTCTCAGAATCATCACCGGGCTCAACCAGCCGGCCGAGGGGGAAGTGCTATACGGCGGCCACCCCCTTCGTGGCGTGAACCCTCATGCCACTATCGTGGCTCAGACGTTCTCGCTCTTCCCTTGGCTAACCGTGCTCGAGAACGTGATGGTGCCCCTCAAGGCGCGCGGTGTTGCACTGAGGCAGCGCCGCCGGATGGCCACCCAACTCATCGACAAGGTGGGTCTGGATGGATTCGAGAGCGC
>Ga0180432_10004049_pt1 | contig 20435 bp, 32 predicted proteins | sample SS_ome_10_FD_132414 | JGI IMG/M metagenome (GOLD analysis project Ga0180432, IMG submission 132414) | Hypersaline lake sediment archaeal communities from the Salton Sea, California, USA - SS_1_MS_2 metaG | ecosystem: Environmental > Aquatic > Non-marine Saline and Alkaline > Hypersaline >...
CCGTCAAGGTCAAATAGTGCTATGTTTTCAATTGGTTTCCAGTCCATGGTTTCCCTTTCTTTTTTCGCCGTTTCTTTTGATCTTCAGTATCATCCTTAACATTTATAATTGATGAGATATGATTAATTACATTTACTACAATTCCTTCTTGCTCTTTAATGACTTTACGAACATCTTTATAAGCATCAGGAGATTCATCTAAAACATTTTTATTGACTTTTGCAGTAATACCTTTCATATCTTTTTCAAATTTCTCTAAACTTATAGTTTCTTTTGCCCATGTTCGTGAACCTTTTCGTCCTGCTCCATGAGATGATGAACATAAATATTCTTCATTGCCAAGTCCCTTGACTATAAAAACTCCATCTCTCATATTACCTGGAATAACTCCAAGCTGATCTTTATTTGATTCAGTTGCTCCTTTTCGGTGAAGCACTCTGTTTTCGTCAATTTTAATAGCATGATTATGATTTTCATTAATCATACCTTTTAATAAGGTATCTGGGTTGCGAATACCTATCAAGTCTAATATAGTTCTCATCATGTTCTTTCTATTTTCTAATGCATAGTCAAGCATTATACTCATATCATGATGATACATTTTACCCCATTCGGAGTCTACATGGAAAAATCCTCTTGGAAGATCCATGTCATTTAATTTGGTTTTGCTCATATAATACCCGGCAAGAGTATGTCCAGGATTTCTTGATCCTGAATGAATTGTAATTCCTAATTTACCATGGTGGTCTTTACCTAATTCAATAAAGTGATTTCCTCCACCTAATGTGCCGAGTTGTTTATGCAATCTTTTATTAATTCTTATAGTTAAATCTCTGTCACCACTTGCTGATTTAAATTCAGGAAAATGAAAAAAGTCTTTTTCTTTCATTTTAGGTCCAACTGGTATTTCTTTATAAATGCTTGCCAACATTCGGTCTTTCGATCTTTGATTTTTGAAAACGTCATCAAAATCTAAATTAGTTATGATTGTACACATACCACAATTATGTGCAAATACTCCAGAAGATAAAGCAAAATTATGATATTTATCTACAGTCATACAATACACATCTTCTGTATAATCAAGCTCTACAACTCTTTTAATTTTATGGTTATTACTAAATTTTTCAGAATTAATTAACTCATAAAAGTCTTTAAAACCAGCTTGATTAATAATTTTTATAGCATTTGAATAATATGGAAAATTATAAAATGTTACTCTAACTTGTTCATATATTTCTTCTGTTATATCTCCATATAAAGTTAAACATTGTTTGACTATTTTAATAATTCTACCAAGTTTTTGTTTTAATTTCATAACCTCATCAGAATTTTTATCTGAAAAGAATTTTCCACCTCTCTCTGCATTATCTTTAACAACTTGATCAAAATGTTCTTTATTATTACTCATATATTGTTTGATGTTATTTGTTGCTACTTCTTTCTTCTTTTCTAAGAATTTTTTGTCAAAATAATATCCTCTATCTGAAATAGTTTTTTCTTTCTTTTTCTTAAAATCATCAGTTGCAAAATAATTTCTTTCTTTTCCATGAAATTTACAATGCTCTATTTTATCAATGAATATCAAATTATCAGGAAAATTATTCAATTTATTTTTATCATTATGATGAATTTGTGTTCCATTTTCAAATGATGGAATTTCTCCAAGTAGTCCAGATTCAGCAACAACCCAATGAGTAGGTCTGATAATAGATGTTCCATTGATTCCTAAATATTCATATCCGTCTCTATCTAAATATCTATGAAAAGGAAATAATGATATATCTTGAGTTAAATCTTTTGCTTCAATATATTCCAAATCTATAGTCAAAAATTTATGATCAGGAGTACATATAATTTCTTCGTCATTATCTAAAATTATTTTTACTAATTTAGAATTTTTTCTTGTCAATTTTACTTCATCAGCAATTCCTATTTTATGATTCCCATTTTTATCCATAGAATATACTGGAAATTTTTTAAGTTTTTTATCATATAATTGCTTTAAAGTATAGTCATTTCCATCAGGTAATGAAACCTTTGTGTCTCCTACAAAACAACCAATGTCATATCCTACATATTCAGGAGATATAACTCCTAATAATAATGCAACTCCTCCAATTGGTAATAAATAACCTGTGTGGCAATCAGGCATTATTACTAACTTCTCTAAGAATGGAAGTTTCAAGCAATTGAAAATTTGCTGTTGAGCAGATAATTCCAAATCATTCATTGGAATTAATAACTTTAGTTTTTCAGAATTCATTTTTTAATCTTTCATTTTAAAATGGTACCCCCTCTCGGAGTCGAACCGAGACGCCGAAGCATGGTGTCTAAGACCATTGAGTATTCCAGTTCCTCTAAGGGGGTAAATAAAATTGGCTCCAAGGGTCGGACTCGAACCGACAATAGGATTTCTCCTGCTGCATTAACAGTGCAGTGACCTGCCATTAGTCAACCTTGGAAAATTTAAACCGGTCCGGCATACCCTATGACTAATTACTAGTAAATCATTCTCTCGCCACAATTAACCGACTAAACGATTCAACCGTGGAATTTGATGAGATGTTCAGGAATATGCCAGAATTTGGTTTATTTACTTTTTAGCACTACCACGCGAGAGAGAATATCCAAAAGCTGAGGCGCCCATTACGACTGCTCCAACAATTTGAGTTATTGATTCAGTGAGAGCTGCGCTTTGTTCAGCTGTGAATACTCCAGCAAGAGCAAGAATACCAATTAGTTGACACACTACAGTTACCCAAAACTCTGTTGTCTTATAACCTGGTTTTGCTTCATCTGCCATGATCTTTCTCCTTATTATGGTTGTTAATAAACATTTAATTCTTTTAAAAGATCTTCGACTCCAAGAGATCTCATTTTAGCTAAAAGAAATTCCATAATCGTTGGTTGATGAGGTTGTTTGATTAACCTCATTCTTGCTTCGCGCGGAGTTTTATTGTCCTTCACATTATTACATTTTTTACATGCTGCAACACAATTTTCCCAAGTTGATTTTCCACCCCGACTCGCAGGAATTATGTGGTCTATCGTTAATTTAGAACCTTTTGTATTGCAATATTGACATGTATTTTCATCTCTTGCAAGTATATTTCGTTTTGAATATGGTACTTTAGCTTTGTAAATACTTCTTACAAACTTTATCAAACGAACTACTAATGGAGTTTTGATTTTGAATGTCTTTTCAGCATTTGTAATCATTTTTGTCGTTGTTTTAATGACTTCAACTTTTTGATTAACAATGTACTTTATAGCCCTTTTTATAGGCACCGTATTAAGATAAGAATAATCCATGTTTAAAACAATGACATTACTCATGACAACCCCCATTAAAGTTATAACATTAATAATTTTTTAGCTCTATTATAATTACCTCCTTTTGGTACAAGTCCGCATTTTAATAAAGCTTGACTAATATTTTTTTCATTTTTTAAAGATTCTATCAATAATTCATCAGAAACTTTAAATGGTCTAGTTGATTTTTTAATATTTTTTCCACAGTAAGTTTTTGTTTGACTATGACAATTAGGACATAAATATCTTAAATTTTCTTGAGAATCATTTTGGTTATCTCCATCAATGTGATCTAAATGTAATCTCAATGGTTTTCCATTCCAATCATTAATACCACATTTTATACATTTTCCATTTTGACTTTCTAAAATAATTCTAAATTTTTCAGCTTTACTCTTTTTATCAAATGGTAATAAATCTTGGTTTTCTTTGACTGTTTTTTTCCACGATTTTACCATTTTTTTAATTGTTTCTTCAGAACAATTACTAAATGTAAATGCTCTATTTTCATTATGAGCTTTCTTTACACCAATGGAATTCTTTTTTCTTACTGTTGAACATTTATTAAAACTTTTATGACAACACCATTTTCCATTATTAAGTTGATATTTTCCTTCCTGACCACAACCATATTCACAAAGTTTTAATAAACCTCCTTTTATACATTTACTGCCTTTAAATAATTTTGATACTTTTTCATTTATTTCTTTTCTTTTATTTTTTGTAGAAAATCCTCTTGCACAAGAATTACTACAAAATCTTCCAGACCCATAAGAACCATCATGTTCTTTTTCACAATATTCACATACCATTCGAACCTCCTCATTTCTTTTAAATATGTTCTAAAGAAATGAGAGGTTCGAATTATGGTGGGGAAGATCGGAGTCGAACCGACACGGATTAACCATGGGTTTTTAAGACCCATGCGCCTACCAATTACGCCACTTCCCCCAAAAACTTGGAAGGGGATATGGGATTCGAACCCATAAATGCTGGAGTCAAAGTCCAGTATGTTACCATTTCACCAATCCCCTATAATTCTTGAACATTTTTAGCAATGGGACCCTTTTGCCCATTTTCAACTGTAAATTCAACAGCTGCTCCTTCTTCTAAACTTTTAAAACCATCACCGGCAATATCTGAAAAATGTACAAATATGTCAGCTTGTCCATCATCTCTTTCAATGAACCCATAACCTTTTTTGTCGTTAAACCACTTTACTCTTCCGCTTTCCATGTCTTTCTCTTTCTCCTTAATAAAAATAAATAATATACTTCTCGTGCTTAATAACACTGCTAATTTCTTGGCAGGCCAGACAGGATTTGAACCCGCAACTTTCGGTTTTGGAGACCGATACTCTACCGTTGAGTTACTGACCTAATATTCTTTTTCTGCATTGAGGGCATCGTCTTTTCAAATCCTCAATATTAATATTAACGTCAATTTTACCTTCTTCCCATAATTCACATTCAGGAAGTTCAGACTTATGATTCATCCCTCTTTTTATCATTTCGTCTTTTAATTCATCATGTCTTTTAGATATATTATGTACTTCAACTAAACCTTTCTCAACATAACCTTTTATTGAAGTTCCTTTATTTATCGTTCCAATAAACATATGTGTTTCAACATGTTCACCGAGTAAATGCTTTCTGCATAGATATTCAGGTTTCACATTCCACATTCTCATAATAAATCCTATATAACGTAAAAAACGGGGAAGTCACCATGAAAAAATGACTTCCCCGTAAAATATAAATTTGAGAGTCACTTTTTCATGGTGGGAAATCACTTTGATTATTTGTTGCATTTTTTGTTTCATAAATTTCTAACCATGACGATAATTCCAACATACCGAGTCCGTGTGGATAATGACAAACTATCATTCGGCGTTCCACTAGACTTTTCATTGAAGTTATTCTCCTTAATTTTTAAAATAATCATACTTTTGCTCATTTATAATATGTTCTCGATAATTTTTAAAACAGATAAATGTTAAAAACTCCTTGGATTAAATGTATCAACTTCGGTCATGTCATACTCAACAATCACACAATTGTCATATAAATGTATATTGCTGTGAGCTTTTAGCATTGTCAAATGAGCTTTCAAATACTGTCGTAACCACAATTTACCTATTTTGTTAAATGTTGGATCAAGTCCACCCTTTGAGAACAATCCTTTATCATTTCTAATTTTATATATCTTCATAATCCTCCTAAAAAATTATTAATCAGTTCATCTTATAGAAAGAAATATATATAATGATAAAGGGTCATACCAAATTGGGTATTCTTTCAACTCCAACTCCGCCCTTCATGTTAAAACCGTGTTTACATTCTGCGCAAAATATATTTTGAGACAATCCCCCAGAAGGTCCTTCAATTATACTAGTGCATCCGCAGTCAGGACAACAGTTCCCTTCTTTCATAATATTTAAAATCTTGTCAGAGTCATGTTCAAGTTGATCACATTTTTCATCACATACTGTTTTTACAATACATTCCTTACATGGAAATGTATTAGTCTTTTTAAAAAATATATTAAATGGCCACATTAATCTTCTCTCTTAAACTTTAAACAATCTATATGTTTTGTATCATTTATAGTTTTACCATTGTATGTCAGTCTCCATGTTCCATCTTTGAGTTTATCAAAATGAATCATTTCAACGTCAGTCATAATTCGTGTTACTTTCGTCAATTCAAGAGAATTAACAACTTCACCAGTTTTTTCAATTATTTCAATTGATCTATTCAAATGTATGTCCTTTCTTTACAAAACCTCTAAAACCATGCTCAACAGCTTCAGGTAATGCGCCATCTTGATAATGATATAACCACATTTTACTTTTAATGTCATCTTCAAGAGTTCTTAGTTGTTCATAATGAGCATGAACTCCTGACTTAAATGTAGCTAATTCACAATCTTGAAATATTATATCAGCACTATAATAAAAGTCTTTTATTTGCTCAGGACAAAATTGTGTGTCAGTTGTTAAGAATACTCTTTTTCCATTCAAATTGAATAAAAGACCAAATGAGGGAACTATCTCAAACCCATTCATAACATGTACAGTTTGTACTGTTTGAAATTGTCTATTATTCCATCTGAAAGAACCATTCTTTGTAACGGTTCCCAAATTAAAAAAAGTAGTTAAATCCCCAGGTTTTCCTTGAAGTGTTTCAAGTCCGCTTGCTAATGCATTCCATAATTTAGTTTTCAAGAACCTATTGATATATAAAGTAGGTAATTTTATTCTTGAAAAATAAGTATTTAGCGCTAACCACTCTAACCCACCTATATGGTCGCCATGTAAGTGGGAAATGTAAACTGAATCAATATCCTTATAATTCAGTCCTACTTGTTTTAATGAATGTCTTATGTCAGTTCCACAGTCGATTAATAAAATTTTACCACCGTCTTCCAAAATCATATTTGATTGACGATTGTCCATTGTGAAAGCACTACCACTCCCTAAAAATGTAAACTTCATTACTCATATCTCTCCTAAAAATTAAAGTTTATTCTCTATTTAAAAGAAATATATATAATTAAAAGAGTTATAATTGATTTGTATATTCTTTTACTTCCCCTGTTGTGTAATTTATTCTTATAAATTTTGGGCATTTCAAATATTCCATTATTTCATTTTGTCGTCTAATATCTTTTTCACATAAATTTCCATTTTTATCAAAATGTCCCAATTCATCAACTTCAATTACTATATTTTTTTCTATATCGTAACCATCAACCCAATAATACAACTTTTCAATTTTAAATTCCCCACCATTCATACCATGTTGAAAATTATAACCATGTTTTTTTCCATACTCGTCAATTAATTTGCATGCATCAGGATTATAATTGGGTTCAAATTTCTGACTATCTTTTAAACCCATTTCAATTCTTCTTATATGAGAAATTCTAATTTTTCTTCTTGTTTCATCGCTATGAGGTCTACTTGGTTTCGATACTCCTTTTTGCGATAATGATATTTTCAATCTAGATTTAATGCTATGTTTAGTAAAAGTAGGTTTATGTCCCATTAATGCTAATGATATTTTATTTTTATGATCTTCAGAGAAAGGACCTAATTTTATTCCTTTTTTTGACTTTGATATCTTATCTTTTGTTTCTTTAGTGTGTTTTTTTCCTGTTTGTATTTTAGATTTTTTTGCTTTTGTTTCTTCACTCTGTTTTTTTCCAGTATTTTTTAAAGTAGACATTGATCTTGTATATGGGCATTTAGTAAAAAATTCCCTACAACACCATCTTGTCATACCTTTTCTGGGAGGATATTTAGCTTCCCTCCCACATCCATAACCACATATGGGAGGGTCAAAATATAATATAGGCATTTATATATGAGGAAGTGTATTTATAATGGCAAAGAGTTCAGCTTTACATGGGGCATGAACCATAAAGTCACCATAAAGGGAACTGATAAAGCATTTATCAATATACCATAATACAGCAATTCCCTCAGTAACACCTGTCTTAATATCACCATAATGTGTATTCAATCTATCACTCATATAACCACAAAAATTTCTTGCTCCTTGAATTGTATTTCCAGTGAAACCTTCTTTTTCGGCGTCAGCAGCAATACTAAGGACAGTATCATCAAGATCATTTAAATTTGCATCACAAATCAATGATATAAAAAGTGGCCAACCTTTATGTTGATATTTTCTTACAATGAGAGGACTCCAATTTTTGTCAAGGAGTCTTGTTGAAGTTGTGCTGTCGTCGCTAGCAAAACCTGCATTTGCGTCCTGTCCCATATTTCCTGCAATAGTGTCTTGTTTTCGTCTGATAATAGTCTCTTCTGGCATAACTGCTTTGTCTGTGCAGCTACAATCTCTGTCTTGAATAGCTCGTCGAATGTCCATTAAAGCTTCATTGATAGGGGTTATTCGATTTTCAATCATTTCATGTATTTTTTGATCTTCCGGACTCATTGATGCCATTACATCTCCTATTCATTTTTCATTAATATAAAGTTTTCATTTATATTTTGTTCTAAATGTAAATTTTACCATCTTTAATTAATCATCACAGGCAGGAGGAATTGGACCTTTTGGTTTTGGTACATTTGGTCCGGCAGTTAAATCAACTTCTTCTGGTATAATACCTTTAATAAATAATTGATTTAAATATTTTTCTGCATTTTTCTTTATATCTGTATTTGATTTTATATCTTTGCAAAGCACAATATCCAAAGCAGTCTCATGCAAATTATCAGGAATATCATCTCTTCGTGGTGTTTTTACAGGAGGCATTGGAATATCTGTTTTAACTTCTGGAAGTATTGATTTCATATTTCGCCTTTCTATAGTAAGCAAATCGGTTGTTATTTGTTCATGAGTTAAAATTATATTTTTCCCATCGCTTTTGGCATATATGGATTCCTTGAGAAGATAAGCTTTGCCATTTATATCAATTGTAGTTCCTCTTGGGATTTTAACATCGTGTGATTTAGTCATTTATTATCTTCCTTTTCTTCCAATGGTAAAACATTAAAATCATTTAAAATAAAATCAAAACACTTTCTTATAGAAGGAAAGAATCTACTTGTATGATGACTTAACCAAATATCTTCAACATATTTATCACTTGTGATTACATAAATTGGTATAGTCTTTTCTAAATTATAAGCATATTGAATTTCCATTACTGTGCCGAATGTAACTCTTTGAATAAAGACAACCATAATGTCAGAATCATTTATAGCTTTTTTATCTATATTTACCAAATCAGGATTGTCTTGATCAACCATCTCAATTGGGTCATATAAATTCAAAAACTTTCCATATGCTAATTTAACGCCTTGTCTATATTCAGTCTCTTGAGCAGCACCTGACAAATAAACTTTAAGATTCTTTTTTACCTTTCCCGATTTCTCAGGTAAATAAAAATCCTTTAAAAGATTACGAACTGTGGTGATATTTTTACAACCTTTTATTTTTGCCATTAACGCTTCATATGCATCTATTGTTTCTTTTAGATTATTATTAGAATCGTCAAGACCCCTATAACCTAATTTAATTTCTTCAATTCCAGCTATGACTTTATTATGATCTCCCCATGTCCATACATGACCATAGCGAGCTGCTTGTTTAGATCTATTAATCAAGATTTCACCTCATTCTTATCAATTTTTTTAAATCTTGGAATTTTAACTTGTGGATTTCTATAATTAGGATCATCAACATATTCTTTAAACATTTCAAGAGGTCGTGTCCAATGTTTATTATGTTTATCCTTATATGTCACTAATGCTTCATTTTCACCTTCTGAGTCAAATGATACACATACAATCTCATATACAGACCCTTTGAAATGTTCATACTTTTCTCCTTGGGATGGAGTATCTGATGGGAGTTTTGGTTGATTTACCAATGGTCTTGGAGGATGATTTCTCTTTTTGATATGGGTTACTAATTTGCTAAAATTTGGTTTTTGTTTATTTGAAGCTTCTTTAGCTCTTTTTTCTTCCCAATATTTAACAATATCCCAAAACATTTTTTGCTGTCTATCAAGATCTTCAACTCCAACAATTTTAAGATCTCGATCATGTAAGTCCTTAACTCTATCATCAGTTCCTGTTTTAGTTATTTGATAATGCATTAGACATAAACAACCCCAAGCTACTTGAGCAAGATGAAAACACCCACTATCTTTATCAAGGTCTTCCCCTCTTTTTGATTTTGATAAATGTCTAAACATAGGACCGTACATCCTATTATAACTCATTCCAGCTCGCCAATTTTCATCTTTATATTTTGAAGCTCCATGAGTAAATACTTCAGCAACCTTTTCAAGAGTATCATATGGAATCAAGTCCCATCTTACTTTTCCTGCATCATATCTTTTCGCTCCCTCACTTTGTGTCTCTTGTTGATGAGCATCACTACTTTCAAATTCTTTCGACATTATTAATCCTCCTTAAAATATTTCGGTATTTTCCTAACTTCACTTGGTTTCGTTAACATTTGACTTGCAATACCTACATATTCACAACCCATTCGTCTTAGTTGTTCAATCTCAGGTATATTTGTCCAGCTACATCCTGCGATTGGAGTGTCTATTTTAGGAACCCATTTTTCAATATAATCCCAATTATATTGTTGAGCGTATTGACCTGAGATTCCTCCATAACGTGTTGGGTGAGAATTTATATGGATTCTTTTTATTCTTGAGAGATCATATTTAGTTGGATCTTGTGTATGATTCAGCTTTAAATATAGATCATGTTCTGTTTTAGGAATCCTAAAATTCATTTCGTTCTTAACATTTGGACAAGAGTAATTCAACTCAATACCCATAATAGGTAAGTATTTCAACCAGTCACACATAATTTGTATTTGATAATCGCTTCCGTGAATTGAAACAATTATATTTTTCAATTTAGGTATTCTATGGTTATATTCATTTTTCATAATCCAACTTCTCAATCCTGGATTATGAAGACTTACTTTATTCCAAGTTGACTTACCATAAAAAGGTAACCATGCAATTGCCCATGGTTTTCCAACTTTCTTTTCAAATGTCAATGTTTTTGTGACAATTGGGAATTCTGGAAATGGTGTGACATATTTATGCCATTTATAACCATCTCCATATCCCATTGCTCCACTTTGATAAAAAAATTTCATTTTATTTAAATTCCCTTATTCTTATTTTTTCATGTTTCATTAACCATTCGACTGTTTTATCATATGGAATTGCTTTGATAAGAATAACTTCAACAACTCCTGCATTTATTAAAGAACCGAAACATTGAGAACATGGAGTTATTGTTGTGTTCATATAAAGAACGGTGCCTTTTGTTGATACTCCATTTCTTGCAGCAGCTAATAAACAATTTTTCTCTGCATGAATTGCTGGACAATATTCAAGTCCTTCTCCAGATGGAAAATTCAAAATTCTCCTTGGGCATTCATTTGATTGCATTGACTCTAAAGGATCCAATCCTTTTTCAATTATCTCTTTTTCCAAGTTATGATCATTTATACATCTTATATTACATTGATCAATTCCTCTTGGAGGACCATTATAACCAGTTGAAACAACTATTTTATCTCTGGTCAATACAGCTCCAATTTGTCTTGAAAAGCAAGTTGAATTTTTCGCCACTACTTCACACATTTCTAAAAAATAATTATCCCACTTATTCATTTTCATGTCCTTATATTATGAGCATCTGTAAAATTATAATCACTATTTGTAAATAAATTTCCACTTATAGATAAAGCATATTCCATTCTTTCTTTACAATTTTTACATTTTAAATTACTACCTTTATGAATTTTTGCTTTATGTATGTCACAATCGTAACATGGACTTCTTTTTATAGTCTCCAATATCTTTCTCCCATCTTTTGTCTCATAACATTGATGTCAAAAATTGACCTAACGTCAATTAAACACCCTGTGCTATTAAGCTTAGAGATGAAGAATTCATAACCCAATTGCTTGAACTCATTATGATCTACAGCAATTATAATTGCATCAAATGATTTATCTTTGATTTCATCTGTGTTCATATAATTTGCTCTAAAATTACTTGATTCAAATTCGTCTTTATTCACATAAGGATCAACTACAGCAATATCAAAACCATAATCACCAAATTCATTAATTAAATCAAATGATTTTGAATTTCTTGTATCTGAACAATCAGGTTTAAATGTAAGACCAAAAATACCAATTTTTATTAAACTCATATTACATTGATTTTTTATCAATGCTTTCAATGTATTATTAACAATATGTTTTGGCATCCCATCATTAATTCTTCGTCCTGCTAAAATCATCTCAGGGTGATAACCAACCTGCTCAGCTTTAAATGTCAAATAATACGGATCCACTCCAATACAATGACCACCTACCAATCCCGGAGTGAAATCCAAGAAATTCCATTTACTCTTAGCTGCATCTAATACCTCCTTTGTATCAATGTTTAATTTATCAAAGATTATTGAAAATTCATTCATTAGAGCAATGTTTACATCTCTTTGAATATTCTCAATTACCTTTGCTGCCTCAGCTACTTTAATACTTGACGCTTCATATACGCCAACTTTAATAATGGAAGAATATAAGTTTTTAATATTTTTTAAAGTCTCTGGGGTATCTCCAGAAACTATTTTAACAATTTTTGTTAATGTATGTTCTTTATCTCCAGGATTTATTCTCTCCGGAGAATATCCTACGTTAAAGTCCTCTTTCCATTCTAACATAGAACTTTCTTCTAAGATAGGAATACAAACTTTTTCAGTTGCTTCAGGATATACTGTCGACTCATATATAACTGTGCAACCTTCTTTCATAAAATGTCCAACAGTTATTGAGGCATCTATCAAATATCTGAAGTCTGGAAAACTAACATCCTCAACTGGAGTTGGGACTGCTATAATTATATAATCTGCATTTGATATCTCTGATTCATCAGATGTGAATTTTACATATGTTGATGCTAACATATTAATTTCTGATAATTCTCCTGTCGGATCTATATTATTTCTATAACTTTTAATTTTTTCCTCATCAACATCATAAGCAATGGTGTCATAATGTTTACCAAATTCAATTGCTAAAGGAAGTCCTACATATCCCAATCCTACAACACAAATTATTTTATCTTTCAATGTTTAATTCCTTATTTTAACATTCAAATTCTTCTGTCATTATATCTATATAAGAATCAAGTTTTGCTCCAACTTCTAAAAGCATCCCATGAATTTCTTCAGATTTCTCTTTAATAACTTCAGGTTTAACTGAATGACAACCTACATGACCATATTCTTCAATACTATCACAGTAGTCATATAAATCATTTATTTTTGATTTTAGATTCTCAAGATTAATAATATCTTTAAAAGTGTTTGACATAATTTCCTATTTCACTCCAATCATCAAGTCTTGTTACATGAGCATGATGTGTATTGATAAGTTCATAGTCAACATTCCAAGGTTTGTTCATAAGGATTATACCTTTTTTCCATTCCTTTTTATATTTCAATAAAGAATTGACATGCTTGATTTGATCTTCAACAAAAAAGTCTAATTCTAAATCATTAGCAGGAAGTCCTTTTTCAATATGATGACCTGTCATATAAAGAAAGTCACATGGAAATCCCCAATTGAATAACCATGATTTTGTATAATTATATCCACTTAAAGATATTGGTCTTGAAGTTATATAATAAATCTCATATCCCATATTACTTAATTTTTGTATAACTTCTTGTGCTCCTTCATATGGTTTTGATCTAAATTGAAATTTTGGATCATTAACCACACGAACTAACTCTTTCCCAATTACTTTATTATATTCATCATCAGGAGTATACTTTGTATTGATAAGATCATACCCATATGCTTTTGAAAAGTCATAGTCTATATTCCATGTCTTTTTGATATAACCTTTCATTTGTGCAAGTAAATTTGATATAACTTCGTCAATGTCAAATCCCAATCTTAATCTATACATTATAAGTCACCATATCCACTATATACTTCATTTTCACTAACTCCAAGTCTACTAAGTAAACCCAAAACTAACTCTTTTGAAAATCCCATTAATGGAGCTTGGAAACTTATTGGAGAAGGTCCATTTATTTGAAGTAAATCATTCACTGAATCAATCCAATCTGGCATACAATCTGGGAAATTATTTAAGAGATCAGAATAGTCTGCTCCATACCAAATTTGATTAATTTCTTTACTTTCAGCGATTGATGCAGCAATTCCCACAAACATTAAATTCCTTGATGGAACATGCATCTCATGAACTAAACCAGAATCATTCTTGACTCCAGTTCCGGTGAGTCCACTATTTACCTGTAAGTTAGATAATTCAACTGTTTGATGTTTTATATCAAGTTTGGTCAATTGTCTTTCAGCAAACTCCAATTCTTCTTTATGGTGCTGACCATAATCAATTAATACGCAATGAGGGTATTTTCCCAAACTTAATGCTAACTCTAATAATAATCTTGAGTCAGCTCCACCGCTATAAAGAATTATCAAATCTGGCCATTGAGGTCTTGAAATTTCATGAACCCAAGGTTTTTTTGGTTCTTCCTTATCTGATTTGTCTTCGTTATCCATAATTTCTCCTTTTCGCAATTCACAGTTTATGTATTATTTCCTTTATTATTTTGTTCTAAATGTTTTTGTAATTTACTAAAATATAATTTTGGATAAAACTTTATGTTATATATATTAATTACTAGGTAGGAAGAATTGTTTTTAACAAATTTAAGGATAACTTAAAATGGAGGTCATGATCATGGCAAAGAAAGACGAAAAGAAAGATACTAAGACAGATGAAGAAAAAGAAGAACGTAAAGAAAAATGGAAATTCTTCTTTAAGGAATCAGCAAAGTATGTTGGCGGTTTCATCGTTGGAGTCGGCACTACATTCATTACCCTGAATATTCTTAAGGGTGGCGGAGATGCTTCAAGCGATGCCGGCAGCGAATCATTATAAAATATTCCCGAGTTATGGGAATCTTTTGGGAAGGGTTAAAACCTTCCTTTTTGGTAAGGAGTAATTATGCAGATAAATATTCAGTATGCAAAAGAAGAAAAAGATAAAACAAAAGAGTCAGACTTTGCAGAGATTTCACCTGAGAATGCAAGTGATGATTATATGATGTGCATCGCAAAGAATCCGATTAAAGCATGGGAAAGAATTAATGCATATTACAAAGATACAATGAAAATATCCCTGCGAGATCCAGATTTAACAAGCGATGATGATGAAAAAGTATCACCCTCAGTAGCATTTCCAGATGATGCACTAACTGATGCACTTGAAGCATATTTCTTCAATACCTCAGCTGTATTGGGTATCAATGGTAATGTGAATAAAATCAAGGCATTAAGATCTTTATATCATTTCAATAAGAAAACTGAAGTGGATGATCTTCCAGAGGGTATCAGTGAAGAAGATATATTGAAAGCAAAGGAATGGTTTGATAAAAGGAATGATGAAAAACCTGAACCAAGTGAAGCAGATAAGAAAAGAATCAAAACAAAAAGAAAAAGAATTATCATTCAAATTGTTAAAGATTTCATCTTAAATGTTAAATAAATCCATCCTTAGTTGGGTGGTTAAAGGGGATTCACTCCTCTTTATTGATTCCATACTTTTATATTTTTTTCACATATTTTTTTGTAGGATAATCTATCCATATTTTTCCCTAACTCTTTATAAAGAGTATTATAAATATATATAGCATGTTTTACTCGTTCTTCGAAGTTATTATCATTAAATTCAACAACCCCATATTTTTTATAATAAGGTAAGAGTCTTGTCGTGTCCCTTATTAATAAAGGAGTCCCTGAACAAAGTATCTCAGTTGAAACTCTTGGACATCCATCTTGTAATGTTGAAGCAACGACTCCAAGATAACATTGATTTAATATCCTATTTGCAGTTGGTCTATCAACCCAACCTTTAAAAATTATATTACTTACTCCATATTGTTTTGCTATTCTTCTTCCTTCATTTGGATTATTTCCAAGATGAACTATTTTAAGAGTTTGTAAATATTTTGATTTAGATATTTCTTTTATTACAAACTTTTGACCCTTCATTTTAACCTGAGAGAAGTTTGAGATGAAACATATATCATATACAGGGGTTTTGTTTAAACGACGAAATATGAACGGATTGCACGTCTTAAAGAAAGGTATTCTCCCATTGATTAACTCTCTTTCATCTTCAACTAATATCTTATTATACTTTCCCCCATATTGAGGAGTTGTTCTTTTTCCTGCTCCAAGATATAATGTCTTTCCTAATGATTTTCCTTTAGCTTTCATTAAATCACAATACTCTTTAAAACCTCCTCTAAAAAAACTTACATCTGGTTTCCCATAATTAAACTTTGGATAATCAACACATTGTTTAAAATCATCAACCCATCTTTGAACAAACCTTTTCCCATTAATATCTAATGTATAATGAGATTGTTTTTTAGGAGGATGAAGTCTCCATATTGTAACTTCATCAAATTCACCCATCTTTAACATTTCAACTCCCATCATTAAATAAAAGTCATGACAGTTTTGTTCAAATGTATCAAAGTCCTTATATGAATGATAATATTCAAGTGCTCTAATGTCAGATCTAAATATCCAAAGTCGTTTCATAAGTTTCCTTTTTTTATTTTGTTCCTTTATTATGGTTTTAACTTCCATATATATTAATTAATAGAAGATAAATTATTAACTCAAAATGAGGGGTATATATGTTAGAAATTAAAGTAGATGATGGAACCATCATAGTTCCAGAAGCATCAATTCATCACATTTTAATTCCAGATTCTGGTAAATTAGAAAAAAAAGAAAAATTTGAATGCGCTGTAGTTTTGCATGGTCATGATTGTATGTATTCATATAAAATTAAGGATTATAAAAAAGTTGAAGAATGGAAAAAGGATATTTTAACTCAGCTAAATATGAAGAAAAAGAAAAAAAATAAATTTTAAACTTTTATTGATTAATTGAGGTCAAAAGAAAATTATGAAAATAAAATTTGGATGTCACACAAAACTTTTCACAAATAACTTTTCAGAAGAATTTAGCACAGCAAAACTTGCAAGCGATGAAGAAATCATAGAATTTCTTCTTAGAGATTGTGGAGTTTCATATAAGGAAACTGAAAGGTCAGGTGAATTAATACCTGGAGATCATAATATTTGGTATTTAGCAACTGGCGAAAAATGGGGTTGGGTTCAAGTTGGAGAAAGAGAATGGAACTGGGGTATTGGAGAATCTTCATGGGAAATTGTAAATCAAGTATTATGGGAGATTAAAGCAACCTTTCCAGCAAATCGAAATTCAACAACTGAATTGTATAATGTGATTCAGGAGGGTGAAAAGAATTTCGATTGTTATACTAAAATAGCTCCATATCTTATATCAAAAATAGATGGAACATTTTGGAAACGCCCTGAAGCACAACTTTGTGTTGAATAGAATGTGTTTTGGATAGAACGCATAACTATATATATTAATAATTGAATAAGAATTTAATATGTGTTAAATCTTATAGCTTTCACTAAGGAAGCAACCTTGATCCGGGTAACTAGGACGGAGGCGGGAGGGAAAAAGTCATAAGGAGAATACCTAATGAAAAAAGCACTAATTAATTTAATTGTATTGGCAATGGCAGTAGCATTTAATTCAAACGTTTCAGCTCAGGTAATCGGCGGTGAGTTTATCACTCATAACGGTCCTGTAACTGTAACTGTAATGGAAAAGAATGCCGGTCATAACAGTACCTGGGGTTATGTAAATCCCGAAACTGGTGAAGAAATCGAACTGGGAAATACTTCTCAGGAAGGCGAATCTTATGAACTTCCAAACTTTGGTTGGGGAGCTCTATTAAGATTTTGGATTCACAATAAGACTATTGACAGAAAGTTTTACACAGGCGCAGCATCTGTAAACTCTGATAACACAGAACATTGCCGTGTATTTGACTTAGATGTTAATTACTTTGAATTTCAATTTGAAGATCTTCCAGCTGATCATCGTGGATATGATGGGGACATGAATGACCTTATCTTTACACTTGATGGACCTGCTGAAATCGTTACTGATGAAGACCCAGTGATCACAGTTGATCCAATGCTTACAGATGTGCCGAGAGTATATTTCGGACGTTACTCAGATAAGTATTATGGTTCAGCATGTGTTCTTGACTTGGTTATCAGAATTAATGATTCTGAAGCTTTGAATGAAATCGCAGCTGAAAATACTGAAGGTGGCGAATTTAGAATTGACACAATAATTACTTTCCCAAATGGAAAGAAAATTAGAGTGAATACAATTCAAGATTTGAATGACGCCACTCGAGCAGTTCATAAATTTATGTTAAAGAAATAACCCCGACAGGGAGAGAGAGTACTCATACTTAGGTATGGGTACTCTCTCTATCAAAAATGGAAAATCTTTTTTGCGTTTAATTAAAATTAAAAGGAGATAAAATGGAAAGACACAGTTTTGAAAAATTGTATGCATTAGCTTCAACTGGTAAAGTAAAGACATGGCAAATTGAAGTACATGAAACAATGGAAGGTATTGGAATCATTACAACAAGTCACGGTTATCTTGATGGAAAGATTCAAAGTAACCCAAAACTTATTAAAAAGGGAAAGAATATAGGAAAGTCTAATGAGACAACTCCTTATCAGCAGGCATTCAATGAAGCAGAGTCTAAATGGAAATCTAAAAAGGATCAAAATTATATTGAAACAATTCCTGATCCAAACGATGCTCCTAAAATCATTCTTCCAATGTTAGCAATTGATTTCAATAAGAGATCTCATAATATAACATATCCTGCCTTAGCTCAAGCTAAATTGGATGGAGTGAGATGTCTTGCAATTCGCAAAGAAAATGAGATTATATTTCAATCTCGAAATGGAAAAATATATGATACATTGGATCATTTAGTTTCAATCTTATTAGATCAGATGAAAGATGGTGATATATTTGATGGAGAAATATATTGCCATGGATGGTCATTTCAAAAGATCATAAGCGCTGTTAAAAAGAAAAATGAGGATACCCCTCTCTTACAATTCTGGGTGTATGACAAAGCAGTTACTGGAGTTAAATTTATTGAAAGACTCCATATGCTTGAAAATACTATATATATAAATTCTTATATAAAGATACTTAGGACAGAAGAAGTTGCAAATAAAAATGCTGTTTTAGAAATGCATGACCCTCTTGTTAGAGAAGGATTTGAGGGAGTTATAATAAGAAACGTTGACGGAGAATATGTTTTTGACTATAGATCTAAAGACTTACAAAAATACAAAAAATTCAAAGACGAAGAATTTGTAATTGTTGGTTATGATGAAGGCACTGGACTTGAAGCAGGTTGTATTATCTTTATATGTAGACAGGAAGATGGTTTGGAGTTTAGAGTTCGACCAAAAGGTTCTCGAGAATTAAGAAGAGAATGGTTTAAAGACGCTCAAAATATTATTGGGAAAGAATTGACTGTAAGACACCAGGAACCAAGGACTGATGATAATATTCCAAGATTCCCAGTTGGAATTGCTATAAGGGATTATGAATAATGAAATGGATAAAAGACTTAAAACATTTCGAAGAAGTTGTAGCTGATGCAAAAAGAAGAAAAATACAATTGAAGTATGAGTATGATGACCATGCAGTTATTTTCATTTTTAGTGAAAGTGAAGACGATGAAACTACAGTTGAATTTGACTATAGTTGGTATATTACAGATGCTATGAAAGCTATATTATCTGAAAAATATAATTTGACAGAGGTGTTATAATGCCATATACATTAGATATTTTTGATAAAAGTGCTCCAGATAAATCTTACTTTTTTAATAATCGAGATGAACTGATGAAACATTTGCAGGATTATCTAATTAGATATGAAGATGATGCTAAAAGATTAGGATATAAGACAATATGGATTTTAGAGTTACAAGGATTAATAAATTTCATGTGGGATTTATTCAATGAACCTGATAGCAATTGTTTTCATTTCATTCATCATTACGATGGAAAAGAAGGGACTCTACTAACAAAGAAAGACGATTATATGATTGTTTATCAATATAAACAATGGGTGGAAAAAGTTGAGATTTTAGATGCTAATAAATTAAAAGATCTATTAATAAAAATGATAATAGATAGTCAAAATCCTGAAATAATTGCTGGTGATATACCTGTTCATTATTTACCTTTAGATAAGTTAATTCAAAAGGTATATGAAATGGGTGAGATACCAGGAAATGATTTTGGGAGAACCATTTTTAAAATAGATTTAAACGATAACTGTTCAATTATAGAAAGGGAAAAAACATGATTGTAGGAAAACTTATTCTGTGGGGAATGACATTATTGTTTACTTTACTCGGACTTACTTCCGGTTATTATGGAAATCGTTTTGGGTTAGGTCTTTTTGGAGGAATCTCTGTTATAGTGTCATTATTATGGGCGTTACTTGTATATGCCTCAATTTCAATGATAGATAAAATTAATAAAATTAAATCTATTGAAATATCATTTTGGTCTTTAATGCTTGATAATATGTTTCCCATTTTGA